>ERZ777306.361-NODE-361-length-91949-cov-28.402115_pt1 | contig 91949 bp, 74 predicted proteins | sample MGYA00374966_ERZ777306 | MGnify/ENA primary metagenome ERZ777306 (study PRJEB29329, sample SAMN06343882) | mouse gut metagenome | isolation source: Mouse cecum | place: Austria: Vienna | collected 2014-11-15 ...
CGGGGCTTTTGGGCAAAAGCCTTTCCGTTACCGCGTTCCAGCCCGAAAGCGGCATGAAGACGCGCGCGTCCCAGTCGTCTTCCCCGCTTCCGCGTTCATGGCGGTAATAATCCACCGCTTTCCAGACATCCGGCACCCTTGCGCTGAAAAAGTTCAAGAATTGATTTGGTGTCGAAATCTTCGGGTTCTTCATGGGCAGATTCCCTTTTTAAAATTATTATATAGTTTCTTCCCTTGTGTATTTTCATGGTAAATCCGGGAAACATCATGTATTTTATGCGTATGTGTGCCTTTGCCCATGTAAGGTCCAAAAGCGCGCTGTTATTTCAACCTCACGCCACGGCCCGGCCGCAGCATTTCTTGTATTTCTTGCCGCTGCCGCAGGGGCAGGGGTCATTGCGGCCAACGCGGGGCGCGGCCTTTGCGGGTTTTGGCTTTTCGGCCTCAACCTGGCCGGCTGCGGAATAGGAAAGGCTGCGGTTCTCATCGTGATGCCTGAATTCTTCTGCTATGGCCGCCCTTTCGGCTTCCGCGCGGGCTTCTTCCTCTTCCGGGCTCATAACCTGCACGCGCACCCGGGTGAGGGCGCGGAAAACAGCCTCCCGAATCTGGAACAGCATGGCCTGGAACATGTCAAAGCCCTCGCGCTTGTATTCCAGCTTGGGATCGCGCTGGCCAAAGCCGCGCAGGCCAATGCCGTCGCGCAGGGCATCCATGTTGCGCAAATGCTCTTTCCAGCAGCGGTCAAGCTCCTCAAGCAGAAAATAGCGTTCGATATCGCGGAAGGATTCGCCAGCGGCCTCGCGCAGTTCGCTGATTATGCCCATTACCAGGGTATATGTTTCCTCACGGTCGGGCAGCTGGGCATCGCTGGCCAGCACGCGGTCAAGATTGAAGACATCGCGCAGGCGCGAGAGGACTGTTGCGCGGGTTTCATCCAGGGCATCCGGCGCGGCTGTCTCAAGCGGCGCGTAGGCTTCGTCAAGAATATTGTTGAGAAATTCATCCAGCACAGGGTCAAGATCTTCCTCGACCATAAATTCGCGGCGCAGGGTATAGATAACCTCGCGCTGCTGATTCATGACATTGTCATAATCAAGCAGTGTCTTGCGGATTTCAAAATGATGGGCTTCAACGCGTTTCTGGGCGCCTTCCACAGCCCTGGTAACCATCTTGTTTTCAATGGCTTCCCCGTCTTTCAGGCCCAGTTTCTGCATCAGGCCCTTGATGCGGTCCGAACCAAAGAGGCGCATCAGGTCATCTTCAAGCGAGAGATAGAAGCGCGAGGAACCGGGGTCTCCCTGGCGGCCCGAGCGGCCGCGCAGCTGGTTGTCGATACGCCGGCTTTCGTGGCGTTCCGTGCCGAGGATATGCAGCCCGCCCAAATCGACAACGCCTTCGCCAAGCACAATATCCGTGCCGCGGCCAGCCATGTTCGTCGCAATGGTCACCTTGCCTTTCTGGCCGGCCTGGGCGACGATTTCGGCCTCCCGCGCATGCTGCTTGGCATTGAGCACATTGTGGGGAATGCCGAGTTTGGAAAGGCGTTTGGAGAGCATTTCCGAAGTTTCGATGGAAATTGTGCCCACAAGCACAGGCTGTTCCTTTTTGTGCAGCTCGGCAATGGCATTGACGATTGCATCGAATTTTTCCTTCCTGGTCTGGTAGATCAGATCGGGGTAATCGGCGCGAATCATGGGCTTGTTGGGCGGAATTGCCGAAACCTCGAGATTGTAAATCTGGGCGAATTCGACGGCTTCCGTATCGGCCGTGCCTGTCATGCCGGCCAATTTGTCGTAAAGGCGGAAATAATTCTGGAAGGTAATCGAGGCCAGTGTCTGGTTTTCGGCTGCGATTTCAACGTGTTCCTTGGCTTCGAGAGCCTGGTGCAGGCCGTCCGAATAGCGGCGCCCGGCCATGAGTCGGCCGGTGAATTCATCGACAATGACAACCTGGCCGTCCTGGACAATGTAATCGATATCGCGCTTGAAAACCTTGTGGGCCTTGAGAGCCTGCAAGACATGATGCTGGGCTGTGATGTTGGCGGGATCGAAAAGATTTTCCACGCCAAGCAACTCCTCGCAGCGGTCCACGCCGGCATCGGTGAGCATGGCTGTGCGGGCTTTTTCGTCAATTGTGTAATGTTCCGGCTCAAGTTTGCAGACAATATCGTCAACCGTGCGGTAAAAGCCGACGGATTCCTCGCTGGCGCCGGAAATAATCAGCGGCGTGCGCGCCTCGTCGACAAGGATGGAGTCAACTTCGTCAACAATGGCATAATTGTGGCCCCGCTGAACAAGCTGGCTGGCATAGAACTTCATGTTGTCGCGCAGATAGTCGAAACCGAATTCATTGTTGGTGCCGTAGGTAATATCGGCATTGTAGGCTGTTTTGCGCTCCTCGTCGTCCAGGCCGTGGGTGATGACGCCGCAGGTAAGGCCCAGAAATTTGTAAATCTGGCCCATCCACCCGGCATCGCGGCTGGCCAGGTAATCGTTGACGGTAACCACATGCACGCCCTTGCCGGAAAGGGCGTTGAGCACCACAGGCAGCGTGGCCACAAGGGTTTTGCCTTCGCCTGTCTTCATTTCGGCGATCTTGCCCTTGTGCAGGGCAATGCCGCCAAGCAGCTGCACGTCGTAATGGCGCAGGCCCAGGGTGCGCACAGATGCTTCGCGCACCAGGGCAAACACTTCCGGAAGCAGGGAATCGAGGCTCCTGCCCTCCTGCACTTCCTTTTTATATTGTTCTATCCGCTTTGGAAAATCCTCATCCGCAAGCGCCTGCATTGCCGGTTCAAGGGCGTTTATTTTCCTGACAAGCGGCTTTAGCCTGCGCAGAAAGCGATCGTTTTTGCTGCCGAATATTTTTTTGAAAAGAAAGCCAACCATGTGATCCCCTGTATGAAATGCCCGGCACGCGGGCGAGGTTTGATTGCTGGTCCCGAAATATATGATTTCAGAAAAGAGAATGTCTTCCAGGTAAAAAAATTCTGGAACGGAAAAAACGAAATGCGTCCCGCCTGGTTATTGCGCCAAGATAATAAGTATTAATGCTCTCTTTGGCAAATTGGCATCCAGGGACGGCAAAGAAAACCGCTTCCGTTATCCGGAAGCGGCATCAGCTTGATTCAGGGACAGGAGAAATATCAGGCCTGGTTTGCCTGGATAAGCTCGTACATTTTATCGCTTATGCCCTGCAGATCCGGCTTGGCAAACTGGGCATCGGCGCCCACGCTTTTGCATTTGTGAGCCAGGGAAGTGGAAATGAGCGAGGAGAACATTGCCACGGGGATATCCTTGAGAAGATGGTCTTCCTTGATATAGCGGCAAAGCGTGAGACCATCGAGATTGGGCATTTCGATATCGGTGATGATGCCCTGCACAAGATTGCTGATGGGGATATTGTTGTCCTCTGCCTGTTGCTTGTAGCGCAGCAGCAAGTTCCAGGCTTCTTCCCCGTCGTTGGCCTGGGTAACGTCGAATCGCCCTTCCTTCTTGAGCAGATCCGCCACGAGACGCCGGATGCTGACCGAATCATCGGCATGGAGGATGTGATATTTGCGGTCGGGCAAGGCTTCCATGCGATTTTCATCCATCTTGACGGAAAGTGCCGGATTCATGGCAGCCACAATTGCTTCAGCATCCAGCACAAAGACAACGCGGCCTTCAAGACGCACAACAGCCGTAATTGAGCCGCCGGAAATTTCCAGCAAAAGCGGGGTCGGCGCCTCCACCTGCTTCCAGCTTATGCGGTGGATTCGCGTAACCCCCGACACCAGAAAAGCTGTATGCGTCTTGTTGAATTCTGTAATGATGATGCGCGGATCTTCGCTGACCACGCCGCCCTTGTTCAGGAACTTGCTGATATCGATTAGCGGCACAATGCGGCCATCCCGAAAGGGGAAGGCGCCAAGCACGGAGGGATGGGGCATCTGCGGCATGGCGGTAATCGGCTGGGAGCGGGAAATTTCCACCACCTTGGAAACGTTGATGCCGTAAAAGCCGCGGTAACCGTCCGCCTCGTCGATGTAAAACTCCACAAGCTCAAGCTCGTTGGTGCCCACTTCCAGCAATATCTGGGACTGAGACATAGGGACGACTCCCGTTTGCGGTTAGAAATATTGATGCAGATATTATAGGCGTTAACTGCAAGAGCCGCAATGCCATCCTGCATGGGAATCATATCGGACAATATTGAATAACAATTACGGGTCAAAAGCCACAAAATCGCGGGAAAACATAATTTTGGCCATCATGATTTCCGGCGCCCGGCGAATCTTGCCAAGACCCGTTGCAGTGACTATTCTTGGCAAATGGAATTTTTGCGCAAGGCCAAGGCCCGCGGCCTGAATAGCGGCAATATTGTCTCCTGGCTCTGCCATTTGTGGCTGAACGGTTTTGGGCGCTTTTTCGGCACAATCCGCCTGCGGCTCAAGGCCCGCATTCTTGGCGTCCACATTGGCCGCGATGTCACGGCTCACGGCCCGGTTGGGCTTTTGCGCTGGCCTGGCGGGGAGATCATCATTGGCGACAAGGCAAGTTTTATCTCGTCCTGGCGCAGGGCGACAGCTTCCGCGCTGGCATGGCCCTGCCGCCTGCGCGTGTTCGGGCCAGGCGCGCGCATTGAAATAGGCCCCGGCGCGCAGCTGAGCGGCGCGTCTATAACAGCGCGCTCAACCACAATCCGCATTGGCAAGGGCGTTTTGCTGGCCCCCAACTGCGTGATTGTCGATTCCGATTTCCATGCGCCCTGGCCACCGGAAAAACGCGCGGAAGAACCCGGCTGCGAGCGCGACCGCGGCGTCGTGATTGGCGATTATGCCTGGATAGGCATGGGCTCGGTCATCCTCAAGGGCGTGCATGTCGGGGAAGGCGCGATTATAGGCGCGGGCAGCGTGGTGACCAGGGATGTGCCCCCGCATTGCCTGGCGGCCGGATCTCCCGCCATTGTTAGGCAATCCGGCGCGCTGGCGGAAAAGAATGACTGAGCTTTCCCCCGTTGGCCAGTACATTGATGAATTGCTGGCCTGTCCAAAACTTGGCCCGCAAATCTGCCATCACCAGGTCTTGCCGGAAGCGGCAGCGCTTTTTGCCGAAAACCGCCGCCCCTGGCCTGGCGCAATCGGCAAATTGCTTTCGGAGAGGGACATCCGCCTTTATTCGCACCAGGCCCTGGCCACAGACCACATTCGGGCCGGCCATTCCATTGTGGCCGCCACGCCGACGGCCAGCGGCAAAAGCCTGATCTACAACTTGCCCGTCCTGGAAAGGCATTTGCTGGACCCGGAAGCCAGGGCGCTTTATCTCTTTCCCCTCAAAGCCCTGGCCCAGGACCAGCTGCAATCCTTCAACGCCCTTTGCACAAGCTGGCCAGAGGAAGCGCGCCCCACAGCCGCCCTGTATGATGGCGACACCAGTGATTACATGCGCCGCAAAATCCGGCGCGATCCGCCAACCACACTGATAACAAATCCCGAAATGCTCAATCTGGCCATTTTGCCCCATCACGAGCAATGGGCGCCTTTTCTGGCCGGACTTGCCCACATTGTGGTTGACGAGGCCCATATTTACCGCGGCGTTTTTGGCAGCCATCTTTGCGGGCTTTTTCGCAGGCTGAACAGAATCTGCGCGCGCTATGGCGCAAATCCGGCCTATGTCTTTTGCACAGCCACCCTTGGCAATCCGGGGGAGCTTTGCGCAAACCTGATTGGCACCAATCCTGGCAATGTCCATGTCATCGACAAATCCGGCGCGCCGCAAGGCGCCAGGCATTTTCTCTTTCTCAATCCCGATCTTTCGCCGGCAACCGCGGCCATTGATCTTCTCAAAAGGGCCCTGGCCCAAAATCTGCGCACAATAGTCTATTGCAAGTCAAGACGCATGACCGAACTTGTAAGCCTTTGGGCCGGCGCGGAACCGGGCCCCTGGAAAAACAGGATCTCCGCCTACAGGGCCGGTTTTCTGGCGGAAGAACGCAGAGACATCGAAGCCCGCATGGCCAGCGGCGACCTGCTGGCCGTTGTCAGCACAAGCGCCCTGGAACTCGGCATTGATATTGGCGGTCTGGATTTGTGCATTCTTGTCGGTTATCCGGGCAGCGTAACGCAAACCATGCAGCGCGGCGGACGCGTGGGCCGCGGCAAGCAGGAATCCGCTGTTGTGCTGGTGGCGGGCGAAGACGCGCTGGATCAGTATTTCGCGCGCCATCCGGAGGATTTTTTCAGCCGTCCGCCCGAAAAGGCCGTGGTCAATCCCGTCAATGAAGTCATTCTGGAACGTCACCTGGTATGCGCAGGCGCCGAAATGCCGCTTGCCCTTGACGAGCCCTGGCTTGAGCGGCCCGCTGCCCGCAAGGCCCTGGCCCGTCTTGTCGCCAAAGGCCTGCTTTTGCCGACGGCCGATGGCCTCGAGTACCTGGCCGCGCGCAAAAAGCCCCAGCGGGACCTGGACTTGCGTGGCGCCGGGCAAAGCTTCGGCATCGAAGATGGCAACGGCGCTATTATAGGCATGATCGATGGCCTGCGGGCCTTTCGCGAAACCCACGAAGGCGCTGTTTACCTGCATCGCGGCAGAAGCTATGTGGTTGAGGAGCTTGACCCCGCGCGCCGCCGAATTCTCGTCAAGCCGGCCAAAACATCATATTTCACCCGCGCGAGAAGCCAGAAATCAACGGATATTCTTGAGGAATTCGGGCGCAGGCCAGCAGGCCGCAGCCTGTGCGGTCTTGGGCGCCTGCGCATCACCGAGCGCATCAGCGGATATGAAAAACGCGCCAATTCCGGCAACCGCCTGCTGACCATCGTTCCACTCAGAAGTCCGCCCCAGGTCTTTGAAACAGAGGGCCTCTGGTTTGTCATCCCCGAAAAGGCCCGGGCCAGGCTGGAGGAGGAATTCATCCACTTCATGGGCTCAATCCACGCCCTCGAACACGCGATGATAGGCGCCCTGCCACTCATGGTCATGGCCGACCGCAACGATTTTGGCGGCATTTCCATCCCGCTCCATCCGCAGATCGGCCAGGCCGCAATCTTTGTTTATGATGGACTGCCTGGCGGCGCCGGCCTCGCCCGGGCGGCCTTTCCCGATGCCCTTGATCTTTTGCGGACAACAAGGAAAATGATCGCCGACTGCCCCTGCGAGGACGGCTGCCCCTCCTGCGTGCATTCCCCAAAATGCGGCTCCGGCAATCGCCCGATCACCAAACAGGGGGCCCTTGCCCTGCTTGACGAGTTGCTGGCGGAAGGCAATGACGGAGAGGAACTGGCCGAAAAGCTGGTCATCAGCCCGGCGCCCGACAGGCTGGCCCCCTCGCCGGGCACCACCGCAGCGGCCGATATCACGGTTGGCAGGCAAATTGCGGAGAATCCAGCTGCCTCCGCTTGCGGGCTTTTATCGCCCGCCAATGCTGTTCAACTTTCTCCGGCGCCACTTGCAAATTATGCCAGCATCCCGCCACCCGGACGCTTTGTTGTTTTTGACGTTGAAACAAGGCGCTCGGCTGGAGAAGTCGGCGGCTGGGGCAAGGCGGATAAAATGGGCGTAAGCATTGCAGTGGCCTACGACAGCGCTGACGATGCCTTCCACGCCTACCAGCAGGATGAGCTTGCCGGCCTCTTTGAGCGGATGTGCGCCGCCAATCTTGTAATCGGTTTCAACAGTCTGCGTTTTGATTACACCGTGCTCTGGCCTTTTGCCGCCAATTATCCCAAAATGGCCAAGAGGCAAAATTTGCGTTTTTTGCCATCCCTGGATCTGCTTGAGCGTGTTCACCGCAGCCTGGGCTACAGGGTTTCGCTGGATAATTTGGCACGCGCCACCCTCAATGCCCCCAAAAACGCGAATGGCCTGCAGGCCCTTGCCTGGTGGAAGGAAGGTCGCCTGGACGAAATTGAAAAATATTGCCGCAAGGACGTGGAACTGACCCGCGACCTTTATTTGCGCGGCCTGAAAGACGGTTTCCTGCTCTTCACCAGCAAGGCCGGCCAGAAAGCGCGCGTGCCCGTGGATTTCAAACCGTAAAAAAGGAATTATCCATGCAGTTTTCCTGGATCGCATTTTATGAGCAAATAGCGGACAAGCTGGCCGCCTATGCTGACAAACGCAAGGATTTGTTTGCAAAGGTCAGGGCAGCCGCGCACGGCCAGCCCCTCATGCATTATCTGCATTTTGAAAATAGCGGCGAATGGCAGGCCCGCGACAACGAGATTGATCCCTTTACCGTGATGGGCGTTTTCAATCGCGGGGTAACAGCCGAACACCGCGCGGCCCTGGGCGAATGCATTGCCGACATGCTTGGCGTAAGTTTGGCGCCGCCCAAAGTCTTTCACGGCATTCCCCATCTCGACCCGCGCAAATCGATTTACGAGGGCAATGACGAAATGTGGAATCTTTTTGCCGCTGCGCTCAACCCCTCAAAAGATTTCGCAACCGCGTATGACGCCGCCAAAAACGTCAGGGGGAATGCCCTGGGCACGCTCACCATCGGCCTGTTCTGGATGCGCCCAAAACGCTTCATGCCTGTTGATTCCATCTCCGGGCCGTATATTGAGGCTCATTACGGCCTGGCCATGCCAGATGAAAAATGCGGGGGCGCCGAATACCAGGAATATATGAAAAAGCTGGACGCGCATTTGCCAAAGGACATGGATTACCCGGCCCTGGCCCATGCCGCATGGCAGGAAAAAAACCAATAGCTTCCGACAGCCTTTGACAAGGGGAAATCATCATGATCACAATCGTTTATGGCCATCCCTGGGGCAAAAGCTTCAACGCGGCAATCAGGGACGCGGTTATGGACGCGCTGAAAGGCCGCGAACACGCGCTGCTTGATCTTTATGCCGACGGCTTTGACCCGGCAGTGCGGGAAGCGGATCTGGCCCTTTATTCCGCCGGGCGGACAAACGATGCCCTGGCCCAAAAATATATGGAAATCCTGGCTCGGACACGCGAGATTATCTATATTTACCCGGTCTGGTGGGGCACGGAACCGGCAATCGTGAAAGGCTTTCACGACAAGGTCCTGCTGAAGGATTTTGCCTGGTCCTATTCCGACGATGGGAGTTTGCTGCCCAAACTGAAGATCGAAAAAACGACAATCTTCAGCACGTCAGATGCTCCTGGCGAATTTTTTGCCGCCTATTTCAATGATTACCTGCCATCGCATATATTCGCCGCCGTGGGCATGAACAATGTTTCATGGCATAACCTGGGCAATATTGTGCGCGCCAGCGCATCCGAAAGAGAGGAGTTTCTCGGGAAGATTCCGGAATGGATTTAGCAAACAGGATATTTGCCGCGAGCGGCCAAACCGTTCGCGGCAGGCCATCAAAGCTTGTGCATGACCCAGGTGACCACGCCCCAGACGTGCACATATTCCCGCTCCGTAATATCAATCACCGGATAATCGGGATTGGCGGGCACAAGCAAGACCTTCCCCCCTCCGCCGCACCAGCTTCTTGACCAGCAACTCGTCATCCAGGGCCGCGATAACAACCCTTCCCGAAACTGCGTCTAATGAAAGCCTGCAGGCTGGCTGCAGCGCTGACTGGCCTGTTGAAAAATTGTCGGGCATAATTTTTACGCTTGTGTCCATGCGTTTATTCATGGGCCCCAGAAATATTTTTTATTGTATGGAAAAATTACCAGACGTGGAATTGGATGTCAAAAGCGCTCGTCCCGAAAACGAAAAGGAGCGGAATGTAAATCCCGCTCCCCTTGTAAAGTCAGTCAATCAGCTGGCTGATTTAGCTTCTGGATTTCTGGATTTCCTCGGCGAGCGCCTGTGGCACGCGTTCGTAATGATCGAACTGCATGGTGAATGTTGCGCGGCCCTGGGTTTTGGAACGCAAGTCTGTGGCATAGCCGAACATCGAGGAGAGCGGCACCTGGGCGCGAATGCTCTGCGCGCCGCCGGCGCGGGCTTCCATGGCCTGAACCTTGCCGCGGCGCCCGTTGAGGTCTCCCATAACGTCGCCAAGGTATTCCTCCGGCGTTACCACCTCGACATCCATGATGGGCTCGAGCAGCACGGGGGAAGCCTTTTGCATGGCGTCCTTGATGGCCATCGAGCCAGCCACATAGAAGGCCTGTTCGGAGGAGTCGACTTCGTGGTAGGAGCCGAAGACAAGGTTGACCTTGAGGTCGACAGCCGGGAAGCCGGCCATTACGCCGGACTTCATGGCGTCCTGGATGCCCTTGTCGATGGCCGGAATGTATTCCTTGGGAATGACGCCGCCGGTGATGGAGTTGACGAACTCGTAGCCCTTGCCCGGATTAGGCTCGACCTCGATCACGCAGTGGCCGTACTGGCCGCGGCCGCCGGACTGCTTGGCATGCTTCATGTCCGACTTGGAATTTTTGGAGATCGTTTCGCGATAGGCAACCTGGGGCTTGCCCACATTGGCATTGACGTTGAATTCGCGGGTCAGGCGGTCAACGATGATTTCCAGATGCAATTCGCCCATGCCGGCAATCAGGGTCTGGTTGGTTTCCTCGTCGCCCTTGACGCGGAAGGAAGGATCTTCCTTGGCCAGCTTGTTCAGGGCAGCGGAAAGGGCGTCGCGGTCGGCCTTGGTCTTGGGCTCGATGGCAACTTCGATAACCGGTTCCGGAATATTTAGGGACTCCAGGATTACCGGGCGCTTTTCATCGCAAAGCGTATCGCCTGTGGAGGCGTTCTTGAGGCCGACCAGGGCGACGATATCGCCGGCGCCGGCCCACTTGATGTCCTCGCGCTTGTTGGCGTGCATCTTGAGCAGGCGGCCGATGCGCTCTTTTTTGCCGGTATTGGCGTTCAGCACGGTCATGCCGGATTCAATAAAGCCGGAATAAATGCGGAAAAAGGAAAGATGGCCGATGAAGGGATCCGAAAAGAGCTTGAAGACCAGGCCGGCAAGGGGATCCTTGTCGCTGCATTCGCAGGTTACAAGCTCGTCCTCGTGGCCGGGCACATGGCCGACCATGGGCGGAATATCCACAGGAGAAGGCAGGTAATCGACAACTGCGTCAAGCAGGGGCTGGACGCCCATATTGCGGAAAGCCGAGCCGCAAAGCACGGGCACGACATTGCGGGCTATTGTGGCCTTGCGGATGCAGGAGATTATTTCGTCTTCCGAGAGTTTTTCACCCGAAAGATACTTGTCCAGCAGGGCTTCGTCCTCTTCGGCCACGGCTTCCAGCATTTCGTGGTGCTTTTCCTCGAAAAGCTGCTTCATGTCGTCCGGAACTTCGGCTTCCGTGAATTTGGCGCCCTTGGTGGTCTTGTCGAAATAGATGGCCCTGCCGCGAACCAGGTCCACCACGCCTTCATACTTGTCTTCCGAGCCGATTGGCAGCTGCAGCGGCAGGGGCTTGGCGCCTAGGCGATCGTGGATCATGCCCACGCAGCGGAAGAAATCGGCGCCGATGCGGTCCATCTTGTTGACGAAGCAAATACGGGGCACATGGTAGCGGTCGGCCTGGCGCCAGACTGTTTCCGACTGGGGCTCGACGCCGGCGACAGCGTCAAAAACGCAGACAGCGCCGTCGAGCACGCGCAGGGAACGCTCCACCTCGATGGTGAAGTCCACATGGCCGGGGGTGTCGATGATGTTGATGCGGTAATCTTTCCAGAAGCAGGTTGTGGCGGCGGATGTAATTGTTATGCCGCGTTCCTGTTCCTGTTCCATCCAGTCCATGACGGATTCGCCGTCATGGGTTTCGCCAAGCTTGTGCGATACGCCTGTATAAAAAAGAATACGTTCTGTAGTAGTGGTCTTGCCGGCGTCAATATGGGCCATGATGCCGATATTGCGCTGTTTGTCTATAGGAACTGTGCGCGCCACGGGATTCCTCCATTGGGCATGCGGTTGGGGAGAAGGGATTTTTCAGGGGCGCGGCAATGTCGCGAGTCTGGCGGCCGCGATACCCGGGAATTCTGATATATGGCCGGCCGCTTCCAGCTGCGGGAAACGGCCGGCAGGCAATAATCGCTTCAGGCAGTTTTTTACCAGCGGAAATGGGCAAAAGCCTTGTTTGCGTCGGCCATGCGGTGGGTGTCTTCACGCTTTTTCACAGCGCCGCCGCGGCCGTTCCAGGCATCAAGCAATTCATTGGAAAGTTTGGCTGTCATGCCTTTTTCACCGCGCGAACGGGCATAATTGATCAGCCAGCGAATGGAAAGCGAAATCTGGCGCTCGGGGCGCACTTCCATCGGCACCTGGTAGGTGGCGCCACCAACCCGGCGGGCCTTGACTTCCATGTGGGGCTTTACATTGTCCAGGGCTTTTTCAAAGGCGCGCATCGGCTCTTCACCGGTCTTTTCGGCCAGATTGTCCAGAGCGCTGTAAAAAATCTTTTCCGCCGCGCCTTTCTTGCCGTCATACATCAGGCGATTGACGAACTTGGTGACGAGGCGGCTATTGTAAATCGGATCGGGCAGAACTTCCCTTTTGGGTACAGGACCTTTTCTGGGCATGGGGTTTCTCCTTCAAACAGTAATTTGTTGAACCGCTATGCGGTTCGGCCATACGGCCCTGCGCATCACGCCTGGTAAAACGTGATTTCAAGACAGTTGCCGGCCTGTATGGCATTTGTCCGAATGGCGGACAATCCCGGGCGGCGCCAAACCCCGCGGGCGCGTCCCGCATGGCGCTTCGCCGCTTCGAGAAAAAAACTATTTCGGCTTCTTTGCGCCGTACTTGGAACGGCTCTTCCTGCGATCCGCAACGCCGGATGCATCAAGCGTGCCGCGGATGATGTGGTAACGCACGCCGGGCAAGTCCTTTACGCGGCCGCCGCGAATCAGGACAACGGAGTGTTCCTGCAGGTTGTGGCCTTCACCGGGGATGTAGGCCGTTACCTCGATGCCGTTGGTCAGGCGCACACGGGCGACCTTGCGCAGGGCCGAGTTCGGCTTTTTCGGAGTTGTGGTGTAAACACGGGTGCAAACGCCGCGCTTTTGCGGGCAGCCCTGCAGGGCCGGGGTCTTTTTGCGCTTGATTACCGGCACGCGCTCATGATGAATCAGCTGATTAATTGTAGGCATGTATTCCTCCAATGATATTGCCAAAATGCCAAGTGCGGGTCTTTATTCCAAAAATCATGAATTGTCAAGCACCCGGGCGTTGATTTTCCAGCCAATACTTGGCAGACATGAATTTTGTATGCTAGACTTTGACAGGAGGCGCGAATGAAACCTTTTCTGATTTTGAAGTCCGTGGACGAAGTGCTGGCCGAAATCGACAAATTGCCATGTCTTCCGCCGATATCGAAAAATCTCGACGAAGCCTGCGGCCTGCGCCTTGCGGAAGATTTTTTCGCGCCTTTTGACCTGCCCGGTTTCGACCGCTCCACGGTTGACGGCTACGCGGCAAGGGCCAGGGATCTGTTTGGCGCAAGCGAAAACTCCCCGGCCATGCTCAATTGTGTGGGCGATTGCCCAATGGGCCGCGAATGCGGCCTTTGCCTGGAAGAAGGCCAGGCTGCTGGCATCCTTACCGGCGGCGCGCTGCCAGCGGGCGCGGACTGCGCGGTAATGATCGAATACACGCGCGCGGCCAGCGATGGAACAATCGAGGTTATCCGCGCCGCAGCCCCCGGCGGCAATATTGTCTATAAAGACGAAGACGCGGCCAGGGGCCAGCTGGTCATTCCGCGCGGCAAATTGCTGCGCGCCCAGGAAATCGGCATTCTCGCCGCCTTTGGCATTGAAAAGGCAACGGTTACGCGACAAGCCAGGGTGGCGATTATTTCATCCGGCGACGAGATAGTGCCTGTGAACCATGAAATTTCAATCGGCAAGATGCATGACGTGAATTCCCACACCATAGCCGCGCTCTGCAAAAGCGTCGGGGCCATCCCCACACAGCATGGCATAGTGCGCGACGACCCCGGCCTGCTTGATGAGGCCCTGGCGCGCGCCCTGCCGGATAATGACGTTATTGTCGTTTCTGGCGGTTCGTCCGCCGGCATGAGGGATCATACGGCCAGCGCCTTCACAAGCCTCCCGGATTCCGAACTGTTGGCGCATGGCGTGGCAATCAAGCCCGGCAAGCCCTTTATTTTCGCCAGGACGGCCGGCAAATGCCTGCTTGGGCTGCCTGGCCATGTCAGCAGCGCGCTTGTGAGCGCCAGGGTTTTCCTGCTGCCCCTGCTTGCCAGGCTCCAGGGCAGAATCGAGCAGGAAATACAGCCATCCGTACCTGCCAGGCTTACAAGAGCGCTTGCTTCCGCGCAAGGGCGGCGCGACTATATTCGCTGTCGCCTCGTCAAAAATCCCGGCGCCAGCCCGGAATACGACGCCGTGCCGCTCATGGCCCCTTCCGCCGTCATTTCCGGTCTTGTCGAAGCGGACGGCCTTGTTGTCTGTCCGGAAAACTCGGAAGGCTTCGCGGCAGGGGAAGTCGTCCAGGCGCTGCTTGTTTCCTGACAATAATTTTTCATGGGACATATTTTATGAGTCACCACAAATTCCTCAAATTGCAGACTCCCGATGAAGCCAGGGATGCATGGCTGGAAAGAATTGAAAGCGAATGTTCCGCGCCCGGGCCGGAATTTGTTCCGCTAGCGCAAAGTCTGCGGCGCGTTACAGCCGCGCCCATTGCGGCCAGGCGATCTTCACCGGCCTTTCACGGGGCCGCGATGGACGGCTTTGCCGTGCTTGCCGAAAAGACTTTTACAGCTTCCACGCGCAAGCCCCTGCGTCTTGAAATCAACAAGGATGCCTTCAGGATCAACACGGGCCGCCCCATGCCCGAAAACACAAACGCTGTCGTAATGATAGAAAATGTAAATATCGGGGATGACGGGCGTTTTGTTACGCTGGAGCAGGCAGTCTTTCCCTGGCAACATGTGCGCAAGGCCGGGGAGGACATGGTGGAAACGGAAATCATCCTTGCGCCCGGCACAAGCATTGGCCCTTATGAAATCGGCGCGCTTGCGGCGGCCGGCGCGCTGGAAGTCGAGGTTTTCCGCCAGCCGCTGGTTTGCATAATTCCCAGCGGCTCTGATCTGGAAAAGCTGGAAGACTGCGTTGAGGCCGATTTGCGTTCGGGACGCAAGCTGCCCGAATTCAATTCCCTGGTCTTTTCGGAGCTGATCGGGGAAGCAGGCGGAAAACCGCTTGTCATGCCCATTGTGGAAGATGATCCGCAAGCCGTGGCACAGGCCATCGAAAATGCGGCAAAAGCCGGGGCGGACCTGATCATCCTCAATGCCGGCACATCGGCCGGCAGCCGTGATTTTTCGGCGGAAGTCATAGACCGGATGGGCGAGGTTACGGCGCACGGCGTGGCCATGATGCCGGGCAAGCCCACGGTTCTGGGCCTTGTGCCCTCTGCTGGCAAAAAAATTCCCATCATCGGCGCGCCTGGCTATCCGGTATCGGCCGTGCTTTCCCTGGAAAAATTCGTTGTGCCCCTGCTTGCGGCCTGGCAAAAGCGCCTGCCGCCCCAGGCGGAAACTGTCGAGGTCCATCCCTGCAATCCCATGCCCTCCAAGCCGGGCATGGAAGAGCATGTGCGAGTCAAGCTGGGCTCGGTCAACGGCAAAACCTTCGCCATTCCCCTTCCCCGCGGCGCGGGCACGGTGAACAGCCTTTCCAGGGCCGATGCCATCATCACCATCCCGGCCGCCTGCGAGGGGTTGAACGCGGATGAAAAAGTCCGGGCCAGCCTGCTCAAGCCCTGGCAGCAAATTGAGGGCGCGCTTCTGGCCATTGGCAGCCATGACAATACACTTGACCTTGTGGACAGCATGCTGCGCCGCAAATTTCCGCGCTTCCGGCTCACTTCCGCCCATGTCGGCTCGCTGGGCGGTCTGCTTGCGCTCGGGCGCGGCAATTGCCATCTGGCCGGCAGCCATTTGCTCGACCCGGAAACAGGCATCTACAACCAGGCGGCTATCCGTACGCACCTCAAGGGCAGGCCAGTTAACCTGGTCCGGCTTGTCGAACGCGAACAGGGGCTGATTGTCGCGCCCGGAAATCCTTTGGGCATCAGTAATTTTGCGGATCTGGCCAGGGATGATGTCCGCTTCATCAACAGGCAAAAAGGCAGCGGCACGCGCATGCTGCTTGACTACCAGCTGGCCCAGGCAGGCATTTCACCCACAAGCATAGCGGGCTACAAGGACGAGGAATACACCCACATGACCGTCGCTTCAGCCGTTCTTTCCGGCCGGGCAAATGTTGGCATGGGGGTGAGGGCCGCCGCGAACGCCCTTGGCCTCGAGTTCATCCCCGTGGGCATGGAAAATTACGATCTTGTGATTCCGGGCGAATTTATGGAGGACGAACGCATCCGCGCCCTGCTGAGAGTTATCAGATCGGACGAATTCAAAAAGGCCGCGTTGGCCATGGGCGGCTATGGAGTTGAAAACAGCGGCGAAATAATCTGGGAGCATGGAGTCCAGCAAGGAATGAGTTCTTAATGGAGAATGCGTAATCCGCACCCCTTTTTCAGAATTGATGCCCACGCTCGAATACGAAATTGGCAAGGAAAAAATTTTTCATACGCCAACCTTGATGACGGCCGGAAAATTGTGCTTCTGCAGATGCCGATCAAAAACCGCTTGTCAAATTCCTTGAGGAGCTGTTGCTCAACGCCGGGCACGAATTGAAAAACCGGGGCTTGCGCATGCCTGTTGCAAAACAACCAAAATTGCAAAAGCGGGATTACCCGTCGAAGCCCTCAATCTCGGGCACGGACAAATCCAGGTGCAGGACGGGCGAATGTTCCTCGCCGTCAGCGGCATTCCTGACGAGCATGGAACACATCAGCGCGGCTGTGCCGCAAACAGTCCCGGCAAGCACAGGGATGGGTTCAGCCCCATTGTCAGCTTGCGGATAAAGCCGTTCAAGCCGCCTCCCTGCCGGCTTGTCCAGCCAGACCAGGCCCTCGCGGGCCAGGACCGCGCCGTGGAGATAGGCGATTCCGGCCTTTTGCGCGGCATTTTCCAGCATTTTTTTGGCTTTTACGGAATCAAGGCAGTCAATGGCCACATCCATATCCCGCAGCAGCGCGGGCAAATTGTCTTCCGTGGCCGCTATTTCCAGAGCCTCGACAGTGAGATGGGAAGCAATGCCCAGCAGACCGGCACCGACGACGGAAGCCTTGGGCCGGCCAAGCGTTTTTTCGGTGCAGAACAGTTGCCTGTTGAGATTGGTTTCCTCAAAGACATCCGGATCGCATAACCTGAACATTCCGATCCCTGTTCTGGCCAGCATATCCGCAACCGCGCCGCCAAGCCCGCCGCAGCCGGCCATGAACACGCGCATTTCCAGCAGCAGCCGCATTTCCCGGGCCGAAAGAATGCCAGCATTGCGGCAAAATCTTTCTGGCCAAATATCGCGGTCCAGAAGCCCGAGCATGACATCTTTGAGGCTCAGGCCGTATTTTTGCGCAAGATTGGCGATTGCCGCGCCCGAAAGGCGCGAGCCTTTCCTGATGGCCGCAATTTCCATGTCGAAAGCGGTCACATCCGGCTTTACGCAGGACATTAACCGCCACCTACAGCCGGAAAGTAGGCCACCCGGTCATCTTCTTCCAAAGCTGTTTCCAGCGGCATCTGGCGCCCGTTGATCATGACGAACTTTATTTCGGCCAGGGGAATGCCAAGGGCCTCCGCCAGGGACTGGGCGGTGGGATTTGGCCCGGCAAGGCCCGGTTCCGCCACAAGGCCCCTTGCGGGATCATATTGCGGCACATATGGCCGCAGCGTCGAACTTATCTTTATATACATGATTTAAATATACATGATTTAAACAGGGATAGCTTGCCTCAATAACATGCAATTCAATTTAGTTTCTTTAGCAAGCTTGCGCAGCAAGCGCAGCGTTAAAGTGGGGTCCGGGGAGACGAGTCTCCCCGGCGGGGCGCGGGGCAGAGCCCCGCAAACCCCGCGTTACTTTACAAAGTTCAGGGTTTCCTGAAGTTCCTTGTCCGTAAAGTCGAAGGTGGTTTCATGCGGCGGCAGCTTTTCGTCCATGAAGAAGTCTGGCAGCCTGTCGAGGGCTTCGCCAATGCCGGCGCGCCTGTTGAAGTCAACTTCTGTGGTCAGGACGCGCTTGCCGAGGCTGGTTACATCGTCGCCGGTAAGCGACCAGCCGAACTTGGCATTGAGCATGTCGACAACGGCTGGCAGGGCGTCCGGCACGTCAAGCAGGGCAAAGGCGGTAAAGAGGCAAAGGCCCACGCTGTCTATGGAGGCCGTGGCGATTTGCAGATTGCGCGAAAGTTCGACCTGGCCTTCCTTTTTCAGCGGATCGACATGGCCTCCCACACTGAGGATATTGGCGGTAACGGCATAGCCGGCCGTATGGTCGGCGCCCATGGGCGTTGTGGCGTAGGTTACGCCCTGGCCCTTGACCGCGCGCGGATCATAGGCCGGAAGGCTCTGGCCCTTGACGCAGGGCACGCGGCGCACGCCGAAAACGCGGCCTGTCGTGGCCGTGCCGCAGCCGATTACGCGCCCGAGCGGCGTGCCTTCGCTGATGCCGTGCATGGCTTCGAGAACGGCCTTGCCGTCGCCCCAGGGAATGCCGCCGCCGGCCATGGCCACGCCAATGGCCACGCTCACGTCAATTGTGTCCACGCCGTAGTCATCGCAAAGGTAGTCAAAGTGGGCGATCAGGTCGAGGTCGTCAATTTCGGAATGTGGTCCAAAGCCCCAGATTGTTTCATATTCCGGCCATTTGCCGATGAGCTTGCCATCCTTGCCGGGATAGAGGCCGCTGCAGCGAATGACGCAGCCGCTCATGCAGCCGTGGGCGACCTTGCCCTCGCCGCCGCGCTTGGCGGTCAGTTCATTCATCTTTTCGCCGGAGACGTTTTCATGCTTCGGGAAACGGCCGCGCTCGAAATTTCTGGTCGGCAGGCCGCCGGCCTCGTTGACGATATTGACCAGGATGGCCGTGCCGTAATCGGCCAGGGCCTTGCCTGTGATGGGATTCTCGGCAAGAGCTTTGGCAAAGCGCCTGGAGGCGCCCTTGAAGGCTTCCACATCCTTGAAGGGGGCGATTTCGCCGCCAAGGGGATTGATGATGATGGACTTGAGGCCCTTTGCGCCCATGACTGCGCCAACGCCGCCGCGTCCCGCATGGCGGCTGGGGCGCAGTTCGCGATCCGTGCAGGCAATGCTGGCCGCAGTGAGCTTGAATTCGCCGGCGCGGCCAATGGTTACAAAGCTGCATCCGTCCGCGTAAATTCCTTTCAGCGTGGCCACGGCGTCATAGTTGTTGAGGCCGGCCACCTCCGATTTCACAAGCCAGGCGGAATCCTTTTCCACAACCAGATCCCACCATTCGCCTTCCGGCGCCATGTCTTCGACAACAATGGCCATGATGCCCAGTTTGGCCAGATGGCCGCCGCACTGGCCGCCGGCATTGGCTTCCTTGATGCCGCCAGTGAGCGGGCTTTTGCAGCCGACGGAAAGGCGATTGGTATTGGGCGCATTTGTAGCGCCCAGAAGACCGGGGGCGAAAACCAGCTTGTTGCGCGGCCCAAGCGGCGTGCAGCCGGGATCGACCTCGCGGGCGACGATTGCGGATGTCAGCCCGCGGCCGCCAAGGCCTTCGTATTCTTTGGGCATATTTTCAAATTCGCATTTTCTGGTGGACATATTGACCCTTAAAAACCTGAACATAATTTCCTCCACGATAATTTTCGCCAATATAGGCCAATAATTGATTCAGGGTCAACAACTGGAAAAAACAGCCACGCTTTCGCCGCAAATCCGCGCAAGCGTGACCGAAATGGATCAGGCGGGCGTTTCCAGCCGCAGGCAGCGCGCTCCAAGCGCTTCCACCAGGGCCGGGTCGTGAGTTGCGCAGACAATGGCGCAGCCTGTATGACAAAGCTTTTTCAGCGCAGCGACAATTATCCCGGCGCTTCTGGCATCGACAAACGAAGTTGGCTCATCAAGCAGAAGAACGGCTGGCTTGAGAATCAGCCTGGAAGCCAGGGCCACGCGCTGTTTCTCACCGCCGGAAAGGGCGGCCGGCCTGCGCTGCGCAAAGGCCTGCGGGTCTTCAAAGCCGGCCATTTCCATGGCGGCCGCGTATTCATTCTGGAGATTGCCCTTTTGGCCGCGCAGCATGAGGCCAATGGTAACATTGCGAAAAACGCTTTCCTTCAGGAGATATGGTTCCTGCAAAAGCAGCGTGACTTCGCGGCGGGGAATAGCGCCGCCAAAATAGCGCAGGCTGCCTGAAGTCGGCTTCTCCAGAAAGGCAAGAATGCGCAGGAGCGTGGACTTGCCGCTGCCGTTGGACCCGGTGAGGAGCAGGACTTCGTTTTTTTCCAGCCGGAAAGACGGCAGGACAAGGGCATCGGCATCCCCATAGCGCTTGACCAGGTTTTGGCTCTCGTAAAGCAGGCTCATTTTCTGTTCCTGGCTTTCAGGCAGGCCAGCAAGCCGTTGACGGCAAAGGCGATGAGCAGAAGCACAAGGCCAAGAGCTATGCCCTGGGCAAATTCGCCCTTGCTGGTTTCGAGGGAAATCGCCGTGGTCATGGTTCTTGTGGAATTGCGGATATTGCCGCCAAGCATCATGGCCACCCCCACTTCCGTAACCACCCTGCCAAAGGCCGTGGCGCAGACCATGCCTATTTCGTAGCGGGCTTCCCTGATTGTCAGCCAGGCGAGCTGGACGCGTGAGGCGCCAAGGGTGAGCAGGGTCTGGCGCAGGCGCATATCCTGGCCTTCCACGGCCTGGGCCGTCCAGGAAACGACAATGGGCAGGGCAAGCAGGGTTTGGCCAATGACCATGCCGGGCAGGGTGAACAAAAGCCCCAGATGCCCCAGCGGGCCGCGATAGGTAAGCAGAACATAGACGATCAGGCCGATAAGCACTGTGGGAAAGGCGAGGAGAGTGTCGGAAACAAGCCGCAGGGCGCGCCTGCCGGGAAAGGAAAAATATCCGAGGCAGAAACCTGCCGGCAAGCCGGCCAGCAGCGCGAGTGCTATGGAAAGGGATGTGGAGACAAGAGTCACCTCCACGGCCGAAAAAGTGGCCTTGTCCATATCGGCAAGCAATTGCCAGGCCTGGGCAAGGCCATCGGAAAAGTAGCTCATGGCGAGGTGGCGGAAGCCGGCTTCCGCCGTCATTGTTCAGGATTTATTTGCCCGCATTGGGGAAGAAGAGCTGCTTGCCCTGCAAACGGAAATCCTCGATCAGCTTCTGGGTTTGCGGGCTTACCCACCAGTCTTCGAACTTTTTGGCCAGCGCGGCGTCAACCTTTTTGCACTGGGCGGGATTCACGGTGATCACGCTGTACTGGTTGCGCAGGGGCGTATCGCCTTCAACAATTATGGCGAGGGGATTGGCCTTGCCTTCCTGGGCGTCATACTTGATCCATGTGCCGCGGTCGGTAAGCACATAGCCCTTCTTTTCGGCTGCCATGCGCAAGGTGGCCATCATGCCCTGGCCCGCGGAAACGTATGCTTTGGCCTTTTCCGGATTCACGCCGGCATCCTTCCACAATTTCTTTTCCGCCTTGTGCGTTCCGGATTCATCGCCGCGGCTCACAAAGGGGGAGCCGCTTTCGGAAATCTGCTTCAGGGCTTCCGCAATACCCTTGCCGGCCACCTTTGCCGGATCGTCCTTCGGGCCTGTCAGGACAAAGTCGTTGTACATGATCTGGCGGCGGTCAATGCCGTGGCCGGCTTCGACAAATTTCTTTTCGGCCGCCGGGGCATGCACCAGCAAAACATCGGCATCGCAATTTTTGGCAAGCTCCAGGGCCTTGCCCGTACCCACCGAAACCCAGGCCAGGTCGATGCCCGTATCCTTTTTGAAATATGGCTGGAGGTATTCCAGCAGGCCCGTGTCCTGGGTGCTGGTTGTCGTGGCCATCATCAATTTGTCGGCCGCATTGACGGAAAGGGGCATGAGCGCGCACAAAAACAGGGCCAGGGCGATTCTTTTCAATACCATGAAATAACTCCGTTTGTTAAGTTGGGGGGATAAAACGGCATTTTGCCGTAGCCCCAGCATAACACAAAATTCAATTTGCGCAAATGGCCACGGCGCGGGCCGAAAAACGGGCGAAAAGCCTTTCCCCGTTTTCTGGCGCGGGATCGGGCAATTCCAGGTTGCCTATCCTGGCTTCCAGAAGCGCGCCATCGGCCAGGGCAAGCCCGAGCAGGCCCTCCACCGGATCCTGGCGGAAGGAGCAAAGCTTGCCGGAAAAATAATTCGCAAAATCGGGGGAACCGGCATGGCGGGAAATGAAGATCATGCCGGGATCAATGAAGGCCCAGAGCGTTTGCCCGGGGGCCGGGTCCGCGCTTATGAACTCATTCATTGGGCAGAGGCTGGCCAATGGCAGGCCGGAGAGGGTGTTCAGCCGCACAAGGGCGCTTTTCAGGCCGGTCTCAATGTCTGTTACAATGGCCATGAAGGCATTGCCGCGCACACCGTGGCTGGTCTGCTTTTCGCGCAGGGCCTTGCCGCCGGTCTGCAGGCCGCCAAATTGCAGAAAGGCCGCGAACTGGCCCGGAGCGCGCAGGCCCAGGTATTCCCGGACAAGGTTGAGCGGCATGTGCAGGCCAAGCAGCTCAAGCCCGCGCGCGTAGCGAAGTGCCCTTGGGCCGCACCTTGCGCTGTCAAGGCCGGCGTTTTTGGCAAGCGCGTAAAACGTGCGCCTTACAAAGCCGGGGTCAAGACGATTGAAATTGGCATCCCGGGCTTCTGGCAGCGTCAATATTCGCCTGAGGCTCCTGACTCCGCCAGGGGAAAGAAAAACTCTCCTGGCATTGTCGCCGGCAACTTCAAGCAGGCCGCTTTCCAGATCAAGCTGGCCATCTGGCGAGATGGCCAGAGCTTCTCCAAGGCGCAGGCCACCGTGGCGGATGAGCAAAAAAACAAGATGCGCCCTGGCCCTCGCAATGCTGCGCAGGGGCGTGGGCGCGGACGAGGCCCAGATTGCCCAAGCCTCTGTGAGTGCTTCAAGCTCGCCTGAGGCAAGTGCAGTGGAATTTTCCTTCAAGAAAAGCGAAAAGCCCGGTAGCGCAGCCTCTGCCGGGCGCATGGGATTATTTGTTGAGCGCTTCCACGCCGGCTTTCGCCACGTTGGTGTCTTCCGCAACACTGCCGCCGCTGACGCCGATTGCGCCGATGATCACGCCATCCTTGTTCTTTAGCAGTTCGCCGCCGCCAAAGACAACCAGGCCGCCATTGGTTGTTTCAATGCCGTAGAGTTCCTGGCCGGGCCCGGAAACAGCGCCAAGCTGGGCGGATGACATATTGAAGAAACGGGCGGTTTTGGCCTTTTTGGCGGAAATATCGATGCTGCCGAGAAAAGCGCCGTCCATGCGGCAGAATTCCTTGAGATTGCCGCCGGCATCGACAATGGCGATGTTCATGGGCACGCCCTGCTTGCGGGCAAAGGCAAGCGCGCCGTCCATCACTTTCTGGGCCTGCCCGAGCGTAATGTCACCGGAAAGCTGCAGTTTGCTGACATCGGCAGCCAGGACCGGTCCCGCCAGAACAAGGGCAAGCGCGAGGGAAAACAGAATTTTGGCCATAAGCAGAACTCCTTGGTTTTCCAGACATGAGACGTTTTACCTGTATAGCAGGATTTGAAAAATGTAACAAGAATGAATCCAGAAGCGATGCCAGACAAAAAATCACAAGTTATAAACCGGGCCCTGCTAAATTGCATTACCTATTTGTTCACTTTCATCCAGAAAGGTAAAAGCCATAACTGAAGAGCTATGCGGACATGAATTTTCAGCCAGTTCCATAAGCGCAATTGTAAAACGCCTTGATGAGCAACCACATGAATTTGCGGAACGCCATCTTGACGAAGCTTTTCCATATCTGGTGTTGGATGCAAGGTATGAAAAGGTTCGGGAGGGCGGAGCAATAAGGGGTTGTTTGAGGCTGGCAAGGGCTTTGTGCATAGAGACTCACGAGAACTGGATCGAAGCGCACAGGTATCTGGATATGAGTCTTTTACGCGAACACAAAAAACAGGAATTGATGAAACTGGCTGTTTAATTGTGGCGGCAAGGAGGCCGACCTCCGACGAGCTACCGTTGGGCCCATTCTCGGTCGGCCTCCTTGCCGCTTCTTGTACCCAGATGCCATGAGAGACTAAATTGCAGAACTTGACGCACACAACTGCCGCGAACCGTCTTTTCAATCCCTCCCAAAAGTGATACTTGTGACTTTTGTAAATCTCCCCTTGCCAATATCGCAAGACTGCTTATCTTATGCCAACCGGAACCCGGAACATTTCGTCCCCGGCGGGACATCGCGAACGCCTGCGAAAAAAGCTCGAGGCAGATCCCCTGGCCCTTGGCGACCAGGAAATCATGGAACTGTTTCTGGGCCTGTCCATTCTGCGCAGGGATACAAAGCCCCTTGCGCGCGAGGTGCTTGCCCGTTTTGGCAGCATCCGCGGCTTTCTTGATGCAAGACCAGACGAAGTCGAACAGGTTCCCGGTTTCGGATCCGGTCTTTTGAGCCTTTGGAGGCTGATGCGGGAAGTGCTGGCGCGATACGCGGCCGCCCCGCTTTTGCGGCGCGAGGTCCTGGCCACGCCGGACGCCGTTGCCGCGGTTGCCAGGCAAAGACTGGCCGGCTGCCCGCACGAGGAATCCTGGCTTGCCCTGGTCGATTCCCAAAACAGGCTGATTGCCTGGGAAAGGCTGCGCACAGGTGACATAGACTCAATCGCAATCGAACCGGCGGATGTTTTCCAGGCCGCCCTGGTGCGCAAGGCCAGCGGAATAATTCTTGTCCACAATCATCCCGGGGGAAATCCCCACCCATCAAAAGCCGACCTCAGACTGACACAAAACCTTGTCGAACTTGCGCCGAAGCTGCATTTGCGCTTCCTGGACCATGTCATAGTCACCGAGGGCGATTGCTACAGCATAAGTCAAAGCAAAATTCTCCGATTTTCAGGGGGAAAAAATGGCGGAAGAAAATAAAATCGAGCAGACGGAAGTCCTGGAAAGCACAGTCTCCAGGGATTCCGAAGAAGGCATTCAGCCCGGAACCCTGCCTGTCCTGCCGGTCAGGGATGTGGTTGTATTCAATTATATGATTCTGCCGCTCTTTATCGGGCGTGAAAAATCAATCAAGGCCGTGGAGGCCGCCCTCGAAAAGGGGCGCCACCTTCTTGTGCTTTCCCAAAAGCAGGAAGACACCGAGGATCCTGTCCCGGGCGATCTCTATGAAGTTGGCACCGTGGTCCAGATCATGCGCATGCTCAAAACGCACGATTCCCGCATCAAGGTGCTTGTGCAGGGCATTGGCCGCGCAAGAGTCCAGGATTACAAACGTACCGAGCCCTTCCTCGAAGCCAAAATCGAGCCTCTGGAAGAGACTTCGCCCCCGCAGGACGCCACAGTCGAGGCCCTTTTGCGCTCCGTGCGCGAACAGGCCGAAAAGGTGCTTTCCGTGCGCGGCATGGCCTCCCCGGACATCATGGGCGTTTTGCAGAGCGTCGATGACCCCGGGCGCCTGGCCGATCTTATAGCGGCCAACATGCGCATCAAGATTTCGGAAGCCCAGCGCATCCTTGAGGCAGGCGACACACTTGAACGCCTGAAAATCGTCCATGACCTGCTTGGCAGGGAACTCGAGGTCGCCACTGTCCAGGCCAAGATCCAGGGCGCGGCCCGCGAGGGCATGGACAAGGCCCAGAAGGAATATTTCCTGCGCGAGCAGATCAAGGCCATCCGCCACGAGCTTGGCGATGGCGACGAGGACGGGGAAGAGGATCTCGATTCCCTGCGCGAAGCCCTGGACAAGGCCGGGCTGCCAAAAGAGGCCCGCCAGGAGGCTGACAAGCAGCTCCGCCGCCTGGCAACCATGCACGCTGATTCTGCGGAAGCAGGCGTGGCGCGAACCTACCTGGAATGGATGGCCGAGCTGCCCTGGAAAAAAATATCCCGCGACAGGCTGGACATAGTGGAAGCCAGAAAGGTTCTGGACGCGGATCATTGCGGCCTGGACAAGGTCAAGGATCGCATTCTCGAATTCCTGGCCGTGCGCAAGCTCAATCCGCAGTCCAGGGGCAGCATACTCTGCTTCGCGGGCCCTCCAGGAGTGGGCAAGACTTCTCTCGGCAAGTCCATTGCCAGGGCCATGGGCCGCAAATTCCAGCGCCTTTCGCTTGGCGGCATGCACGATGAGGCCGAAATACGCGGCCACCGCCGCACCTACATCGGCGCCATGCCGGGACGCATCATCCAGGCCCTGAAACAGGCCGGCACGCGCAATCCCGTCATCGTTCTCGATGAAGTGGACAAGCTGGGCAACGATTTTCGCGGCGACCCGTCTTCCGCCCTGCTGGAAGCGCTGGACCCGGAACAGAACAACACTTTCAGCGATCACTACCTCAACGTGCCCTTTGATCTTTCAAAGGTCATGTTTATCTGCACGGCCAACCACCTGGAGAGCATACCCGGCCCCCTGCGCGACCGCATGGAGGTCATTTCCCTGCCAGGCTACACCATGCAGGAAAAAGTCGAGATCGCGGATCAGCACCTCTTGCCGAAAACCGTCAAGGACACTGGCCTGAAAGCTGATTCCGTAAAAATCGACAAAAAAACAATCGGGAAGATCGCCAGGGAATACACCCGCGAGGCCGGTGTGCGCAATCTGGAGAGGGAACTGGCCTCGGTTTGCCGCAAATTGGCCCGGGCCATAGCCGAAGGCAGGGAAGGCCCCTTTGAAATCACGGCAAGGGAAGTTGCCAAATACCTCGGGCCGCCGCGTTTTCTCGATGATGAAAAGGAAAAGGAACTCGCGCCCGGCATGGCCCTTGGACTTGCCTGGACCCCCGTTGGCGGCGAAGTGCTCACCGTTGAAGTCAATGCCATCAAGGGACGTGGCAAATTGCTCCTTACCGGCCAGCTTGGCGATGTGATGAAAGAAAGCGCCCAGGCCGCGCTCACCTACATCAAAAGCCGCGCCGATTCCCTTGGCGTTGACCCGGCCTTTGCTGCCAGGAGCGATATTCATGTCCATGTTCCGGCTGGCGCCACCCCCAAGGATGGCCCCTCCGCCGGCGTAACCATGACCACCGCGCTCATTTCCGCCCTTTCGGGACGCAGGGCGCGGCCGGATCTGTGCATGACAGGAGAAATCACCCTCCAGGGCCGCGTGCTGCCTGTTGGCGGCATCAAGGAAAAAATCCTGGCTGGAGTGGCTTACGGGCTCAGGCATGTGATCATCCCCTGGCAGAACTCCAGGGATCTTGAGGAAATTCCAAAAGACCTGCTCAGGAAAATAACCGTCCACCCCGTCCGCCATTACGATGAAGTGCTCCCCATCGTCTTTGGCCTGGACACAGAGGGCGGCGGTTCCGGCACACGCGCAAAAAGCGGAGACAGCAAAACGGCCAAAACCGAAACCGAAACCGGCGTGGCGGCCGCGCCCGAAAAAGCGGCCAGGAAACCACGCCGCAAACCCGCAAGCGAAGCCGGCCGCAATGCGGAAATGTAGGATATAAGGAATGGGGTTGGGTGAAATTGGTGGCGCTGCCCCCAAACCCCCGCTGGGGGCCTGAGGCCCCCAGACCCCCCATATTTTTTATAACTTGCGCTTGAGGCATAAAAGTATGCCTGCGACAATCAGGGAACATTCCCAAAAGGTAACACAGCTTCTTGCAAGGGCCGGGATCGAAAGTCCCGGCCTTTGCGCGCGTGTGCTGGGCGCCCATGTAGCCGGCCTGGATGAAATCGCCTATTTGCTGGCCCAAAATGATTGCCTGGAGGCGGCTGCCGCTTCCAGGCTTTATTTTTTGGCGGGCAGGCTTGTTGGCGGAGAACCCCTGGCCCATGTTCTGGGACGCCGCGAATTTTACGGCCGTGATTTTGTGGTGGACAAAAATGTCCTCATTCCGCGCCCCGAAACCGAATTGCTGGTTGACCTTGCTCTGGGGCTTTTGCCGGATAAAAAAATTGCTTTTGCCGATCTTGGCTGCGGCACGGGCTGCATCGGCATTTCGCTGGCCCTGGAACGGCCGCAATGGCGCGGGCTGCTGCTCGATAAAAGCCTGGCCGCGCTTGCAGTGGCAAAGGCCAATTGCCAGCTTAATGGAGCAAGGATTGAGTTGATAGCCGGCGATATGTTCGCGCTTGCGCTGGCCCCGCAAAGCCTTGACCTTGTCGTTTCCAATCCGCCCTATATCGGCAAGGATGATGAAGTCATGGACTGCGTGCGCGAGTATGAGCCGGCCTGCGCCCTGTTTTCGGAAAACAACGGCCTTGCCCACCTTGGGGCCATCATCCGCCAGGCCTGGCGCCTCTTGCGCCCAGGGGGCCTCCTGCTGCTCGAACATGGCTGCGGCCAGGGAGAAAAAGTGCTTGAAATGCTGCGGCTGGCAAATTTCACCCGAGTTGAATGTCGAAAAGACCTGGCCGGCCTTGAGCGTTGCTGCCTGGCCTGGAAAGGACAAAAGCCAATGGCTGTTGACAAGAGACGCGAATGCCAATAGGGACAAAGGAATTGACGCGCCAGTCATGGCTTTAAAGTTCTGGTTGTTTTACCATCCAGTTTTGCAGCAGATTTTTTAATTTTCCGGATAGCGCAATGAAAAGATTATTCGCGATTCTCGTTCTTTCCCTGGTCATTCTCTGGCCGCAATCCCCGAAGGCCGAATCCTGTTCCGAAATGTTTGCCAGGACCAACTGGAACTCAATAGCGGCCGGAATTTACGGCAATTACATATTTTACAAGACGAGCATGGACAAGCCCAATATTTTCTTTTTCCAGCAGGCAATACGTCAGTGCCTGGGAGATTTGAATGAAGGCCTGCACGGCGGGGAACTGGACTGGCAGGACGCGGCCCTGACCCGCTTCAAAAATCTCGTTGCCATTGCCCTGGTTGGCCTTTATGAAATGAACGCAAGGGCCGCAACCGGGAATTTCACCAGCCAGGCCCTGGAAATTGTGGCCAACTTGCGCGAGGCCTACGCCGCCATGCGCGAAAAGGATATCTTTTCGGCATCCGAAACAGATTTCATGCGCGGTTTCAGAAAGCTTGAGGCATCCGGCATTGTCGCCAAAACCTGCGCAAACGAGCTGGCAAGCAGGAAGTTCCTGGCCGGGAAATCGGCCATCCAGCTGGAATATGTGAAATTCAACGACAATATCCAGCACGCCCTCTTTGCCTCAAAGGCCGGCGCTCGTGGCTGCTCCTGGGCCGGCAACTGCGTTCGCATGTCCGGCAGCCGCATCAAATGCAACGGCACCCTGGGCAGCCAGGGCGGCTTTGAGGCAGTGGAAAAAAACGGCCGCCTTGTCATCAGCGACCAGAACCTGGACGCCCAGTGCGGCTACCCGGCCATGGCCGGGGTGTATGAGCTGAGGTAACTTGCCGGTTTCGGGGAAAATGTCGCAAATGCGGCATGATCATGGCAAAAAATGTGAGCCGCTTACGAAAGTGTGGAGGAGCATTTATGAGTTCCAACTATGACAATGAAGCGCCTGGATATACGCCGGCAACCGTCATGGAAGAAGCGGCGCGCTGTCTGCTGTGCCATGACGCGCCATGCTCGCAGGACTGTCCGGCGGGAACAGATCCTGGCAAATTTATCAGAAGCATCCGTTTTGGCAATGTCAGGGGCGCGGCTGAAACTATAAGGGAAAACAACGCCCTTGGCGCAGTCTGCGCCCGCGTCTGCCCAACGGAAAAATATTGTCAGAAAGGCTGCTCGCGCAGCGGCATTGACCGGCCCATTGATATAGGCGGCATTCAGCGCTATGCCACGGATTTTGAAACCGCGGCGGACATGAAAATTCTGGAAGCCGGCAAATCCAATGGCTTGAGCGTGGCCATTATCGGCAGCGGGCCTTCCGGCCTCCAGGCTGCGGCCACTCTTGCCAGTCTTGGCTATTCCGTCACAATTTTTGAAGAAAAGCAGGAGCCGGGCGGCTATCTGCGTTATGGAATCCCGGAATATCGCCTGCCAGACGCCGTGGTTTCCCGGGAGGTAGGGCGTATTGGCGATCTTGGCGTGGAGATTCGCTGCGGCGTAAAAGTCGCGCCTGACCAGATAGCCGATCTGAAAAAAAAGTATGATGCCATTCTGCTGGCCACCGGCTTTGGGGCCGGCAAAATGCTGCCCATGTTCGAAGGCAACCCGGCAGTGGAAACAGCGGTGGATTTCCTGGCCCGCATCAAGACGCTGAAGGGTTTTGGCGCCGAAAAGGCGCCAAATCATGCAGTTGTTGTAGGAGGCGGCGATGTGGCCATGGATGTGGCCACCACTCTGAAGAAGCTGGGCGTGCCCTACGTCACGGACCTGGCTTATGAAGAATTCAGCGAGTTTCTGGCCTCGAAAAAGGAGCTGGCAGGCGCGCGCCAGGCCGGCGTGACAATTATGGACGGATATGTGCCGGCCAATGTGCGCCAGGGCCTACGATTCCGGCTGGGGCGGCGTGGTGTTCAAGACTATCGGCCCCAAAGACTTTCCGATTGACGAGGTTTCGCCCAGATTTGACCAGCTGCAAATGGAAGACAAGCCTTTTATCGGCTTCAAGAACATGGAGCAGATTGCCGAGCATCCGCTTGAGCAAAATCTGGATGACCTGGCGAAACTGAAAAAAGATTATCCGGACAAGGTTCTCATCGCCTCCATTATGGGTCCGACCGCAGAACATTGGACAAATCTGGCCAAAATGGTCACGGAAGCAGGCGCGGACATGATCGAGATGAATCTTTCCTGTCCGCAGATGACATCCCATGCCATGGGTTCCGATGTCGGCTCCAGTCCCGAACTTTGCGAAAAGTATTGCCAGGCGGTGAAAAAGGGCTCAAAACTGCCTCTTCTGGCCAAGATGACACCAAATATAACGGACATGGTTCCCGTGGCCAAAGCCTGCCTGGCCGGAGGCGCCGATGGGATAGCCGCCATCAATACCGTCAAGTCCATCGTTGATATTGATCTGGAGCGCAAGGTGGGCTTGCCCATTGTCAATGGCAAGTCTGCCATCTCCGGTTTTTCCGGCAAGGCCGTCAAACCTGTGGCCCTGCGCTTTATCCAGCAGCTGCGCGCGGGCATTCCCGGTTTGCCCGTCTCCGGCATTGGCGGCATTGAAACCTGGCAGGATGCGGCCGAGTTTATTCTGCTTGGCGCTTCCACCCTGCAGGTTACGACTTCCGTCATGCAATACGGCTACCGGATTGTGGAAGACATGAAAAACGGACTCATGCACTATATGGCCGAACAGGGCGTGGATCGTCTGGCCGATCTGGTGGGCCTGGCCAATGCCAGCATTGTGCCCGCGGAAGATCTGAACCGGGATTACATTCTGCATCCGCACCTGGTGGAAGAAAAATGCATAGGCTGCGGACGCTGCCATATTTCCTGTCATGACGGGGCTCACCAGGCCATCATCTGGAATGCGCAAAAACGCCGCCCGTCTTTTGACCGCGACAGATGCGTGGGCTGTATGCTCTGCATGCTTGTTTGCCCTGTCAAGGCCATTATAAAGGGCGATGTCACTCTCAAGCCTGGCCGCCAGGGCAATCCGGCGGCAATGGTTGTGTAGGGCATTGCCGCAACCAAACTGGCAGCAAAGCCCTTCAGGGCTTTGCGTCTTGCGCCCGCGTCTGATGCCCCGCCTGGGAGTGCGGGGCGCGGGCCTGTTCGGCCTTCCGGCCGGGGTCTCAAACCGCAAAGGAACATGTTGATGAAGCCAAATCCGGGAAAAGCGGCAATTATCGGCTGCGGGTTCGTGGGCGCAGCAACAGCCTACACGCTGATGCTGGGCAAACTTTTTTCCGAAATAGTCCTGGTTGACGTCAATTATGACAAGGCTGTCGGGGAAGCCGAAGATATTTCGGACGGAATACCATTTACCGAGCAGATGAAAATCTTTGCTGGCGACTATGGCGATCTCGCCGATGCCTGCGTAGCGATAATAACGGCTGGCGCCAATCAGAATCCAGGAGAGAGCCGTCTGAACCTTGTCAATAAAAATGTGTCCATTTTGAAGAGCATTATTCCGGCAATTTCGAAAGCGGGTTTTGAGGGCATTCTCCTGATAGTTGCGAATCCCGTTGACATTCTTACATATGCGGCCTCGAAAATATGCGAGTTGCCGGAAAAGAGGGTAAGCCGATTTGCCTTGACGAAGCGGAGCTGGAGAAATTGCGCAGCTCGGCCAGCATGCTGAGAGACATCGCCGGCAAGCTTGATCTTTGATCCGGAGTTCCCTGGTACTCAGTAACATTGAATACTTCGTTTCAATGTTAAGATCGCATCGCCGAAAGGGATGCCGGCATTGCAATGCAAAGGGAACAATGATTGATGCGGTCCCCCGGCCTGTCCGGGGCCTTTTGTCGCCGATTTGCCATTTTCCGCCGTAACTGCAACTTGCCAATATCGTGTGTTGCGCTTATATTTGTGGGCGTTTCCCAAAAAGCCCCCACTTTCAAGGCGGATTCCCTTATGCAGCAGTTTTTGCGCAAGTGTCGTTATTTTTTCAAATATGCCTTCTTTTTCAGCTTCTTTATCAATATATTGCAGCTGACCTTTCCAATCTATATGCTCCAGGTCTATGACAAGGTTTTGACCAGTTTCAATATGTCAACGCTCATGGTCATCACCCTTGCGGCCGCGCTGGCCCTGCTGCTGCTGGCCCTGCTGGAATGGATTCGCTCCCGTTTGCTGGTCAGGGCCGGCATCGAGTTCGACCACCTGCTTTCCGGCAACGTCTTGCAGCAAAATCTCCAGGCCGCGGGCGGCCCGGCAGGCGTTCCACAGAACGAGGGCACGCTCAGGGACGTGCAGGTGCTGCGCAATTACCTTGGCGGTAACGCGGTTTTCGCCTTTTTCGACCTGCCCTGGATGCCCATTTACTTCATCCTTATTTTTGTCTTGCATCCGGCCCTTGGCGCAGTTGCCGTTGGAGGTGGCCTTGTGGTCTTCATTCTTGGCGTGATGACCGACAAGCTCACCAGAAAGCGCCTGGAAGTAGCCAACAAGCTCAATTTCCAGTCGTCCAACTTTACGGGCCAGGCCATACGCAATGCCGGCATAGTGCGCTCCATGGGCATGATCAACAATGTTTCCGAACGCTGGAGCAAGATCAATCACGCGGTGATCGCGCTGCAAACCCAGGCCAGCAAGAATGCCGGGCTTTTGCAGTCCATTTCAAAGGCCCTGCGCATGGGCCTGCAGGTTCTGATTTATTGCGTCGGCGCCTGGCTCACGATCGAGCATCTATCCACGGCCGGCATCATGATCGCGGCCTCTATCATCATGGGCCGCGCCCTCATGCCCATAGACCAGGCAATGGCAACCTACAGGCTCTCGCTGGAAGCCGCGGGATCCTACAAAAGGCTCAATGCCCTGCTTGGCAAGGAACAGCCCCAGCCGCGCATGGACCTGCCGGCGCCCGTGGGCGAAATTTCCACGGAAAATCTTTTTTTCGCCCTGCAGGGCAGGCAAATAATCAGGGGCGTGTCCTTTCGCATGCCAGCCGGCCAGTCAATGGCCATAATCGGCCCTTCCGCAGCCGGCAAATCCACGCTTTGCAAGCTTTTGCTCAACCTCTGGCAACCCACGGCGGGCAAGGTGCGCATAGACCGGGCCGACATAGCCAGCTGGGACCCGGAAAAGCTGGGGCCCTATCTTGGCTACCTGCCCCAGGATGTCGAGCTTTTCGCGGGCTCGATAGCCGAAAACATTGCCAGGCTTGGCGCGGTTGATTCCGAAAAGGTCATCCGCGCGGCGCGGCTTGCCGGCGTGCATGAAATGATTCTCAATCTGCCAAAGGGCTATGACACGCAAATGGGCGAACTTGGCGGCGCGCTTTCCGGCGGCCAGCGGCAGCGGGTTGGCCTGGCGCGGGCCTTGTACGGGGATCCCCGCATCATCGTGCTTGACGAGCCCAATTCCAATCTTGACGAGGAAGGCGAAAACCGCCTTGCCCAGGCCATTGGCTTCATGCACCAGCAAAAATCCACCCTGATCATTGTTACCCACAAGCCGCAAATCCTGAATATTGTGGATAATATCATGCTCATGCAGGAGGGCCAGATTGTGCTTTGCGGCCCGCGCGCCCAGGTGCTGGCCGAAATCGCGAAAATGCAGCAGCGCCAGCAGGAAGAAGCCGCAAAGGCCAGAATGGCCCATGAGGAATTGATGGCCAGGCAGGCCGCTCTTGCCCAGCAAGCCAAAAACAACAATATGCCCATAAAGCCAGACGGGAATCCCGCGGAGGGACAGGCCAATGCCTGATGACAAGAAACCAATTGAAACAACAGCCACGCATCCCATTGCAAAGATCAACCCGATCAGAATGCTGGCTTCGGAACCTGGCCGCAAGAAAAAGCCGCAGGAAAACCTGCCCGATATCCCGGATCTGCCCGAAAGCCCCGGCATTGAAAGCCCCAAACATATCGTTCGCCAGGGTTTGTGGCTTATCCTGATTTTCTTCGGCATTTTCGGAATCTGGTCTTTCTTTGGCCATATCAGCGGCGCTGTCGTCGCCCCTGGCACAATCAAGATTGAAAACGAGCGCAAGATTGTGCAGCACCTGGAGGGCGGCATTGTCGAGGACATTCTCGTCCGCGAAGGCGAGGAAGTGAAGGCCGGCCAGCCGCTTGTCGTGCTGGAATCCGTCAGCGTTGACGCCAATACCAATATTACAAGAAAACAGGCACTGGATCTCGAGGCGCGCAGAACGCGCCTCATTGCCGAAAAAGACCATCTGGACAGGCTCGAATGGACACAGGGAGTCCGGGACCAGGCGAATGAACTCAATGCCCTTGACGTGCTTTCCAACGAGGAAAAAGTTTTCGCCACCCGCAGGAACACCCTGAACAACCAGGTTGAGCTGCTCAAAACCCAGCTTGCCCAACTTAAAGCCCAGGAACGGGGTCTGGAAGACCAGCTAAAGGCCGAAGGAGCCATCCTTTCCGCCCTGCGCGAGGAATTGTCGGCCAAAAGGCAGCTTTACAAGGAGCGCTATCTGGAAAAATCGCAGATTCTCGCCCTTGAGCGCGAAGTCGCCGGTCACCAGGGCAGCCAGGGCCGTTTGCGCCAGAGCATTGCGGAATCCCGCCAGAAAGCAGCCGAACTCAATTTGCGCATCGAGGATGTTACCGGGCGCTTTGTCGAGGACGCCACCAGGGAACTGACCCAGGTCGAGAACGAACTTACCCAGGCAAGGGAAAGAATCCGCCCCCTGGCCGATGCCAAGAAACGCCTGCAGATTACCGCCCCTGTCGCCGGCAAGGTCGTTGACCTCAAGATCCATTCCCGCGGCGGCGTCGTGCATCCCGGCGAAACACTTATGGACATAGTGCCCCACGATAATCCCCTGATTATCGAAACCCAGGTGCCGGTCAACAAGATTACGGAAGTTTACGTTGGCCAGCCGGCCATGGTGCAGCTGGACGCTTTCGATACCAATCTTATTCCGCACATGCCCGGCAAGGTCACCTACGTTTCGGCCGACCGTCTGGAGCAGCCTTCCTACGGCGGCAATATGCCCTATTATCTTTGCTATGTGGAAGTTGACCCGGCGGCGCTCAAGGAAAACGATCTCTATCTTTCCCCGGGCATGCCCGCCACAGTATTTATCACCACCACGGAAAAAACCGTAATTTATTACATTTTTGAACCTCTCATCAGAAACTGGGACCGCGCCCTGAGGGAATGACAAAAAACGCCGCGAAATTTTGCATAATCGTGTGGACGGCCATTATCCTGGCCGTCCCGCATTTTGGCCCATTGCCCGCAAATGCGGAAATTCCCGCCGCGGGCAATTGCTATTCCGGGCGCATGCCCCTGAAATCCGGCGATATAGAGATCAGCCTTTGCCTTTACGACAAATCCTTCTTTATCCTCGGCCAGAGCCAGATGGCAAAGGGCAGGCAGCGCTCCAGGGATCTTTGCGGCAAATGGCGTCTTGTGGGCGGCAATTCCATTTTGCGCCTCTCCAATTCCCATGGTTTCGAGCAAAAGCTAAACATCGGCACTGGCGGCCTGTACGGGGATTTTTTCGCCGGCCAGTCCGCCCTGCCCAAGAGTCTGATTCTGAAAAAAAAATCCTTCGAGAAAATTCCCTTTTCCGGCAGCGGCCTTTTACGGCAAAAAGGAGACAGCCTGAGCCTCGTCGAAGCCGCGTCCGGCAGAACCTTTGCCTCCAGAATATCCGCCATTGAAAATTTTGCGGAACTTGCCGGGAAAATGAAGGAAAGCCTTGGCGACGGCAAGCCGCTTTTCGCGGAAGCGCGCCTCGCGCCAGAAACAGGCGGCGGCAAAATCCTTGCCCTGCGCCATGTTTCCGACAAATTGCCCGGCATGGTGAAAGACAAGTCAACTGCCAGGGCCGGTTCATTTCGCGAGGATGTGGAAAACGAGGTCTGGAGTGTGGACATACCGGGCACTGGCCAGGCAAGCTGCCGGTTTACACCACTCGCCGGTAAAAGATCCTCCGGCAGCAAGGGCAAGAAAAAGCGCCCTGAAAAAAATGGCGGGGATGAACAGGAAAAAGGCGGCCTGCTCGAAATTTCAGCGCCCGGCTTCCGTCTAGAGGCCCGCTACCATATAAAAAAATCCCGGTTTGACATCAAGATGGACAAGAACGAAATTTCGCGCCTTGCGGCACTCGGGGCGGAAGAATTCGCGCAAGACCTCCTGGCTGTGGAAAGCTGGCAGCTTGAAGACAATGTCCTGGTCTTGAAAGGCGCCAACATACCTGATATTGTGCTGACCAAACTTGGCAAAACCTCCTGAAGCCGCGGGCATTGCCAGCGGGAGTCAAAGCAATATGGGCCGCATCCTGTTTTTGGCATGGATGCTTTTTGCAATAACGAAACTTTCGGATATGGCCATGCGCAAAATTTTCTTTCTGGCAATCATGTGTTTTCTGCTGCCGCGCGCCGCGAATGCTGCGACCTACGATCTGGCCCAGGCTGTCGCCCAGGCCGTTAAGGCCAATCCCGGCATAGAGGCCATCCAGAAACAGCTTGAAACAGCCAAAATGAACATAGGCGTGGCCCAGAGCAATTTCTGGCCGCGGGCCGCGGTTTCCCTGAACACCAACAGGCTGCAGAACGTCAAGAACGCGCAAACCTACAATTCCGACAACCTTTCCAGCTACAACTGGGCCAAGGGCCTGCGCGTTTCCTGGAACCTGTTTTCGGGTCTTGTCCATCTTACATCCCTGCAGCAATCTGTCATCCGAAAGGATATAGCCGCCGAACGCCTGCGCGCGGCCAGGCTTGAGCTTGAGGCCAATGTGCAGCTTCAGTTCCTGGCCCTGCTCAGGTCGCGGGAAGACCTGAAAAGCGCGAAGGAATCCATTGCGCGCCTGGAGGAGCAGCTGAAAAGCGCGGAAGCTTTCGTGCGCGAGGGCATGGCCCCCTACCTCAATGTGCTCCAGAACCAGACCGAGCTTGCCAGCGCCCAGCAGCGCCTTATCCGCGTGGAAAACGACATCCGCAACGCGGAAGTGCAGCTGAACCGCTATCTTGGCCTGGCTCCCAATGAAAAGGTCAACTACAGGGGCAATTTGCGCGATTATGCCCATGGCGTGAAATTCAGCGAGGAAGAGGCCATCAAGGCGGCCGAACGCGGCCGGCCCGATCTTGTGATAGCCAAAAAGTCCATCGAAGTGGCCTGGAAGGACATGCAGATCGCAATGGGCCAGTTTTTGCCGCGCATTGACGCCAACTACGACAATATGGGCCAGAGCAAGGATTACGACAACGCCCAGTATGAGGACTACACGCGCACCTATTGGAGCGCGGGCCTGAGCTTCTCGTGGGAATTTTTCTCGGGCGGCAACACCATTTTCCAGACGCTTTCGGAAAGGAAAAAGGCCCAGGGCCTGCGCAAGGAATATGAGGACGCCATGGCCAATGCCAGAAGCGAGGTTATTCGCTCGCTGCTGGACATCCAGGCGGCAAAGGACCTTATTGCCGCTTCCATCAAGGGCGTTGACGCGGCCAGGGAAAGCTATGCCATGGCCGACAAGCGTTATGCCACAAATACCGGCACGATTACCGAGCTTCTTGACGCGCAGACGCGCCTGACTGAAGCGGAAAATGCGCACAGCGAGGCCCTTGCCCAGTACCAGACGTCGCGCGCGCGCTTTTTCTATTCCATTGGCCAGGATAATCCCGGGCTGAAATAGCGGACAGAATCAATATATTTTTGCAGAGGAAAAGATAAAATGCCATTATGCAGTGTCGAAGAAGCGGTTGCTGATATCAGGGCCGGCAAGATGGTCATCCTTGTCGATGACGAGGACAGGGAAAACGAGGGCGATCTGACCATGGCGGCCGAGCACGTTACGCCAGAAGCCATCAACTTCATGGCCAAATTCGGGCGCGGCCTGATTTGCCTGCCAATGGCGCCGGAACTGTGCGACAAGCTCGGGCTGCCCCTGATGACACGCCGCAATCTTTCCCGCTTCGGCACCAACTTCACAATTTCCATCGAAGCGCGGGAAGGCATCGCTACCGGCATTTCGGCTGCGGACCGCGCGCGCACCATCCAGGTTGCGGTTGCGGACAACGCAAGGCCAGAGGACCTGGTCTCTCCCGGCCATGTTTTTCCGTTGCGGGCCAAGGCCGACGGCGTGCTTGCGCGCACCGGCCAGACAGAGGGCGGCGTTGACCTGGCCAGGCTTGCCGGCCTAAAGCCAGCCGCCGTTATCTGCGAGATCATGCGCGATGACGGCAAGATGGCCAGAATGCCCGATCTTGAAAAATTCGCGGAGGAGCATGGACTCAAGATTGTCGCGGTCAGGGACCTGATTCGCCACCGCCTTGAACGTGGCCAGGTTTCCGTCTCCCGCGAGGCCACGGCCCACCTGCCTTCCATGTATGGAGATTTCACCATTCACGCCTACGAAAGCGAAATGGAACCTGGCACCCACCTGGCCCTGGTCAAGGGCGATATTTCCGGGCCGGAGCCAGTGCTTGTGCGCGTGCACAGCCAATGCCTGACAGGCGACGCCCTGGGTTCCCTGCGCTGCGATTGCCGTGGCCAGCTTGGCGCGGCCCTGAGGCAAATCGAAAAAAAAGGGCGCGGCGTATTGCTCTATATGCGCCAGGAAGGACGCGGCATAGGCCTGGCCAACAAGATCCGCGCATACGCCCTGCAGGACAAGGGCTACGACACGGTCGAGGCCAACCGTATGCTGGGCTTTCCCGATGATTTGCGCGATTATGGCACAGGCGCGCAAATTCTCGTCGATCTGGGCATCAGAAAAGTGCGCCTCCTGACCAATAATCCCAAAAAGATAGTCGGCCTGTCTGGCTATGGCATTGAAATTGTCGAGCGCGTGCCGATTGAAATCGAGGCCTGCCCCGAAAACGAAGCCTATTTGCGCACCAAGAAAGAAAAAATGGATCATCTGCTGACTGGCATCCGCTGCCATTGATGTTCCGCAAAAAAATCGGAATGCAAGCTGCCGGCAAGCGATCAACTTGCCGGCTTTTGTGTTATTGCCTGTCCGACGACAGCATCACCATCAATGTGGCAAGCAGAATCAGCGCGCCGCCCATAACTTCCCGCATGGTGATTCTTTCGCCAAGAATGATGATGCTCAAAACAACGGCTGTAATCGGTTCCAGGGCCCCGAAAATGGCTGTGGGCGTGGGGCCGATGCAGGAAATCGCGCGCATGGTGAAAAGCAGGGAAAGCACTGTAGGCAAAAGGGCCAGACAAAGCAGGCAGGTCCAGTGCATGAGGTCGCCCGGCGCGGTGTAAGGTGTGAAAAACATCATCACGACAAAGAGAAAGGCGCCGAAAAACAGTTGCCAGAGCAGGGACTTGATTGTCGGCAAGCTGCGTATGGTTTTGGAGACCTTGATCATCACCAGATAAATCGCATAGGTCAGCGATGAGAGGGTGATGTAGACAATGCCCGTAATGCTCACGCTCATCCCTTCTGGGCCAACCATCAGCAAATAAATGCCAATGCCCATCAGTCCCAGGCAGAAGGCTGTGATCAGGCGGAATTTTTCATGAAAAAAGGTGGTCATCAAAATGGCCGTCAGGACAGGGTACATGAAAAGCAGGGTCGAGGCCACGCCCGGGTTCATGTGCAAATAGGCCTCGTAAAGCGCGAGCGAAGAAAAGGCCATGCCAATGCCCAGCGCGGCAACGGGGATAAATTCATGCCTGGCAAGCACAAGGCTTTCCCCGCGCCATAAAAGTATTCCGGCCAAAAATGGCAGCCCGAGCAGATAGCGAAAAAGCAGCACCGAAACAGGATTCATGCCGGCATTGTAAAGCGGCACAGCAAAAGCCGGATTTGTGCCGTAAAAAGCGGCCGAAAGGGCGGCAAAAACAAAGCCCCGGATCTGCGTACTGGTCAACATGCAGCAAACTGCCAAAAAGTTTTTGTAACTGGCGCCAATGCCTCAGACACTGCAGTTTTATACAGCAAATGCTCAAGGTCAACAGAAAAATTGGATTCCGAATGTTGCAAATCTCTTCCATTTACATTGTGGACGCAATTTTCGTTGCCAGGCGCCCCATCCGTTCCTTGCCGCTGATTTTGACGGCAAATCCGCGCCGGCCAAAAAGCTAGCCGGCCAGGAGGTGAAAATACCCCTTGGCCCCTTTGTGCGCGACCATGTGTGTCTGGATCTGGAAAGTGGCAGCGCGATTGACAGCGGCAATTTCGATGCCGAAATCGTGCCTGCCGGCACGCGTTTTCTGGCCGAAATTCGCTGCGATGGCTGGAACAGGGCCCTGACGGATGAGGAAAGCGCGGCCTTTGACGATCTTTGCGCGCTCATGCTGGCCGGCGGCGCTCTTGGCCTTGGCGGCAAGACGACAAATGGCTATGGCCGCTACAGGGTGGTCGAAAGCGGCTATCAACGACTGAACATGACAAAGCCGCAAGACATGGAAGCCTGGCTCAATCTTTCGCGCGATGGCCTGCCCGGCCAGTCCCTGGCCGCAAAATGCCTGGCCAGGCCCGGGCGCGGCCTCACCGGCTCTCTGGCCATGCCCCTTGTCTGCGACACGCCAATCCTGATTGGCGGCGGCGCGCCCATGTTGCCGGACGGAAGCGTCTCGGAAGCCGACATCATTTTCGCGCTCTCCCCCTGGCTGGATTATGGCAAAAAGTCCGCGGACTGGCGCCCCGTGCTGCCCGGATCCGCGCTCAAGGGCGTTCTGCGCCACGCCATTTACCGCATCTTGCGCGACAGTGGCCTGGATGAGGCAGAAGCCCGCGAGAGGCTGAACGGCCTTTTCGGGCACATAAAGGACGACGAGGGCCAATGCGGCAAACTTGTTATCGAGGATTGCCCGTTGAATACGAAAAAACCGCGCCAGTTTGTGCTGGCTGCTGGCGGAATCGCCGCGCAAATGCGTTTTTGAGCCTTTTTGCGGCAAGCTGGACAGCCAGATGAAAAATGAATTTGCCAGCCTGACAATTTTCGGCCCCAATGCCGAAATACGCATGGAAAAAACCAGCGGACAAGCCGTGGGTTGGCTGCGTTTTTTGCGCGCAGACCCGGCGGGTGAGGAATTTCTCGCGCGGCGCTCATCCGCGCTTTTGCGCGACGGCAGCGGGCGTCATCTGCTTTTTGACGAGTATTTCAAGCCGGATGCCTGCGGTTTTCTGATTCGGCATTGCGGACGCCTTTGCGGCGTGGAGGACAAATAATGCAAAAAGGCACCCTGAAAATCCGCGATGTCAAAAAGGGCAAGGAATACAGGCTGGTTTTTGAAAACGCCAAGGGCAAAACCCTTGACATTGTCATTCAGCCCCCCAACCGCCTCTTCGACCTGAATGCGGTTGTGGACGGCGACCCTGTTGAATTTGAACTGCAAAACGGCATTCCGGTAAAATGCGCGGTGCCCGGCAAGGAGGCCAGGCCCGTTGTAAAGGAAAGGGCGCCCGTGCCCCGCGAAACAGGAGCAACAACAGTGAGCGCGCCCCGCAATACTGCCAGGGCGCGCTGCGATGCAGTGGCGCCCTACAACTTTGTGCCCTTCGATTCCGCGGCCGTGATTCCCGCGCCAGCCGGGGAAAGCCGCCATTGGTCGGGGAGCATTGTCTGCAAACTGGAAGCGCTGACCCCATTGCTTGTCTCGGGCAAGCAGGCCAGGGCCAGCCAGGATTCTCCTTCCGAATGTCGTTTCATGCAGGTTGACGGCAAAAAAATTATCCCTGGCACTTCAATCAAGGGCATGCTGCGCTCCCTGCTTGAAATCCTGACCTTTTCCAACATGCTGCCTGTTTGCGACAGGCATCTCTTCTGGCAAATGGCCAACAGGCCGGCCTACAGGGGCATGTTTGCGAAGGACAGGGAGACTTGCCAAATTGTCCCCGCAAAGCATTGACTCCCATCAATTTGCCGGACATACTCTTGCACAGACCTCTGAGTTCCGAGGGGTTACGACTTTCCAAGCCAGTCAATCATGCGGCGGCACAACTTGCACAGACCTCTGAGCTCCGAGGGCTTTGCTGTCCTTTCCAAAAAACATCTCCCGCCCGTCTTGCCCGAAAACATTATCTGTTTTATAATTTCTGACCTTTTCGGCGCGGAATACATCCGGAATTGTGTGCAAAGCCATCCCGCTTTCCGGGCAGAAAATCCGCGCCCAATTATTTACCAGCGGCGAGGTTTGTAATGGGCGGCAATCTGCTTTACGAAAACAACAGTTATCTTCCCCCAAGGCATGGCAAGGACGTGGCGCGGGTGCGCAGCCAGCAGGAATATGAGGAACTCTACAATTTCGCCCTGGCGGATAACGACACTTTTTGGGAAAGACGCGCGCGCAGCCTCCTCCACTGGTCAAGGCCCTGGGAAAAGGTCAACAACAGCGATTTTTCCGTGCCGCGCGTGGAATGGTTCAGGGGCGCGAGGCTCAATGCCGCCTATAACTGCGTTGACCGGCACATCATAACCGACCACCGCAACAAGGCCGCGCTCATCTGGCAGGGCGAAAGGGAAATGGAAGTCCGGGCCTACACCTACCAGATGCTCTACAACGACGTCTGCCGCGTGGCCGCCGCCCTGGACGGACTGGGCATTCGCAAGGGCGACCGCGTGGCCCTTTACCTGCCCATGATTCCCGAACTTGTCATCGCCATGCTGGCCTGCGCCCGCCTTGGCGCGGTGCATACCAATATCTTCACCGGCTATGCGGAAGGCGGCGTGAAGAACAGAATCAACGATTCCGGCGCGCGGATTGTGATTACCGCGGATGTCGTGATGCGAGGCGGCAAGCCAAAACCTCTCAAGGCCAATCTGGACCGCATTCTCGGCCAGTGCCCCAGCGTGCAGAAAGTGATTGTGGTCAACAGAAGCGACGACAGCGTGCAGATGATGCGCGGCCGCGATGTCTGGTGGCAGGATTTTCTCGAGGACTTCACCCTGGACGCCGATTTTCCATGCGTGCCCATGGATGCCAACGATCCGCTCTTTTTGCTGCATACCAGCGGCAGCACGGGCAGGCCCACGGGCGTGCTTCATTCCACGGGCGGCTATCTCACATACGCAGCCCACACCACGCAATGGGTTTTCGACCTGAAAGACAGCGACGTTTACTGGTGCACGGCCGACTGCGGCTGGATAACCGGGCACACCTATCTTGTCTATGGCCCGCTGGCCCTGGGCGCTACCACCATCATGTTCGAGGGCACGCCAACCTGGCCCCGGCCCGACCGCTACTGGCGCATTGTGGAGAAATTCCGGGTCAACATTCTCTATACCGCGCCAACTGTAGTGCGCGGCATGATGCGCGATGGCGAGGAATGGACAAGACGCTATGACCTTTCATCCCTGCGCATTCTGGGATCCGTTGGCGAACCGATGAACCCGGAAGCCTGGGTCTGGTACCACACCCATATCGGCAAGGGGGAACTGCCCATTGTAGATACCTGGTGGCAGACCGAAACCGGCGGGGTCATGATTTCGCCCCTGCCTTACGCCACAAGCCTGCGCCCCGGCTCGGTCACGCGCCCCCTGCCCGGCATTGACGCCGACATTGTGGACAGAAACGGCCAGCCCAAGCCCGTGAACGAAGGCGGCAACCTTGTGGTGCGCAATTCCTGGCCAGGGCAGTTTATCGGCGTTTTCCAGAACGAGGAAAAGTTCAAAAGCTATTTCGACCGTTTTCCGGGAATGTATTTTTCGGGCGACGGCGCCAGGAGGGACGAGGACGGCAATTACTGGATACTTGGCCGCATGGATGACAATATCAATGTCTCCGGCCACCGCCTGAGCACGTCCGAAATCGAATCCGTGCTTGCGGCCCACCCGGCTGTGGCCGAGCCAGCCGTCGTGCCCGTGCCGCACGAACTAAAGGGCGAGGCGATTTACGTCTTTGTGGCCCTCAAAAACGGCATTGACTGGACGGAAGCCCTGCGCAGCGAACTGCGCGACTTTGTCCGCAAAAATATCGGCGCCCTGGCCAGCCCGGAAGTCATCCAGTTTGTCGATGACCTGCCCAAGACCCTTTCGGGCAAGACCGTGCGGCGGATTCTGCGCAAAATCGCGGCCGGCGACGACCTGGAATCGCTTGGCGACACGACCACGCTGGCCAGGCCGGAGATCCTCGGGGAAATTTATCTTGCCCGCAACAGGCTGGCTTTGGGACAACCGGAAAAACAGGCTGATTAAAGAATCAGGCGGCGTTTCCCTGAAAAAGCGGCTTGACGCCTGGCCGTCAATCCGCTTTTTCCTTTATCCCGTTCAATCAGGCGTTTTCCTTTTCCACAATATCTTTCGTGTTGACAACGTTGCCGAAGGCAACCATCAGATCGACAACCCGCTCCTTGATGTCCTGTTCGCCAAAGCGCGCCGAGCGCCGGGCGCAGGTTGCATCACTGACAAAGGTGAAGTCGTGGCCGCGGTGATGGGCGTCAATCATGGTTGAAAGGCAGCACATGCTTGCGCCGTAGCCGCCCACTATTATCTCCTCGTGGCGCCGCTTGTCGATCAGGGACTGGAATTCGGGGCTGGAAAAGCAGGAAAAATTGGACTTGACCAGAGAATATTCGCCAGGCTCGGGTTCAAAGCCCTCTATCGGCGCGGCAAAGGGGCTTTCGTAGCCAAAGCAGTCGTCATTCTGCTCATGCCGCACATGAATTATCGTCCAGCCATGCCGGCGGGCATGGGCCAGCAATTTGCGCAAATTGTCCAGCGATGGCCCAATTGTTTCAAGATAAAACGGGCGCCCTTTGGCGACATATTCCTTTTGCACGTCCACAAGCACAAGCACTGGCATGGATTCCCCCTTGAACAAGGTTTGGATAATTACTGAAAGCGGAATACGTCCCGCTGTCCGGGAAAGGATTGTCGAAATGCCGCGGCCTGCGCCATACAACGAGCACAACGGCCGCCCCGGTTTTCCTTATCCGGCCCCAGGAAATATCAACCAGGGCGCTATCGCTCCTGTAAACATATTTCTGGCCGCCATCGTGGGGGCCGCGCTCCAGCAGGCCGCAGCCGGGATATTTTTTGACGCGCGCGAGAAATATCTTTCTGGCCAGTTCGCCGGCGCGCTTCAGATTGTCCCTGAAGCCGGCCGTATGGGCGTAAATGGCAATATTCTGGAGCCTGTTCCTGTAAAACAAGCACCGGACAGTGAAAGGATGATCATCATAAAACTTGCGGGATTCGATTACAACGCGCTCCGGCCGCGGGTTTTCCTCTTTCACAAAATGAACGTTGGTGGTTTTCTTTTTCAGGGCCGCCTCGGCTTGCGCCACGTTATCCCCCCAGCCCAGGCCAAAGGGCAGCAAACCGCCGGCCATTGCGGGAGAAAAAGCAAAAACGGCCGCAAGCGCCGCAACCCAAAAAACACTTGCCCTGCGCATTTTCCGCCCCCGAAAAAAGCTTCCGAATTCATTACGCGCTTCTTTTGTACATGATTACGCGAGGTTTTGCTATCGCTATTATCCACAATAAACCATATTCAGCGCGATAATTGCCCGCGATGTTGCATAAAACCCTGTTTTTCGGCTATTCCACCTTGACAATCCACCTGAAAACAAGAGAGTAACAAGAGAATTCAACCGCAAAAACTGTTCTCCGGCCATTGCGGCGGGATAACGACAAAGGGGGAATTATGGGCAAGAAACCACGTTTGGGTCTTGCGTCGCAGATGGGCATCGGCATGGTGCTTGGCATCCTCGCCGGCATCGCGGCGCCCTATTTCAGCTGGGATGCGGGCTGGTTCAAGCCATTCGGCCAGCTTTTCATCAACCTGGTGCGCATGGTCGTCGTGCCGCTGGTTTTCGCGACACTGGTGGCGGGCGCGGCCAGCATTACCGACATTGCAAAGCTTGGCCGCGTGGCCGTGAAAACGCTGCTCTGCTTTGTTGTCTTCACCGTTCTGGGCACGGCAATCGGCCTCTTGATGGGCGATATCTTCCAGCCCGGCGCCGGGCTCAACATTCCCATGGACAACCTCACGGCCAAGGAGCACGCGGCGCCAAGCCTCGGCCAGGTGCTGATGGACATTGTGCCCATCAATCCCATTGATTCCATGGCCAAAGGCCGTATGCTGCCGACAATTTTCTTTGCCGTGCTTGTGGGCTTCTGTCTTTCACTTTGCGGCGAAAAGACAAAGGTGGTCACCGACTTTTTCAACGGCTTCGCCGAAGTCATGATCCGCATGACCGGCATAGTCATGCTTTACGCGCCAATCGGCGTCTTCGCCCTGATGGCCTACACCGTGGCCGCCCAGGGCATGGCCGTCCTGATGCCCCTGATGAAGCTCGTGATCCTGATGTATATTGGCTCGCTGATCCTGATGGTCGCCGTGTATTTTCCCTGTCTCAAGTACAGCGGCATCGGCCCGATGAAATTCCTCAAGGGCTTTTCCGAACCTCTGATGACGGCATTTTCGACCTGCTCCAGCGCGGCCGCCCTGTCTTCAAGCCTTGTCTGCACCGAAAAGATGGGCGCATCCAGAAGCGTTTCGAGCTTCGCCATACCGCTTGGCAATACCATCAACATGGATGGCACGGCAATCTACATGGGCCTGGTTACGATTTTCGCGGCCGAAATTTTTGGCGTGCCCATGCCCTTTGACAAGCAGCTCACAGTTGTCTTCATGGCCCTCCTGGCCGCCATCGGCACCATTGGCGTGCCGGGCTCGGGCATGATCATGATCACCATGATCTTCAGCCAGGTCGGCATTCCGCTGGAAGCGGTAGCCATTGTGGCCGGTGTTGACCGTCTTCTCGACATGGCAAGGACAACCCTCAACGTTACCGGCGACGCCACGGCCGCCATTCTGGTTTCCAAACTTGAAAACGATTTCGACCCCGCCAGGGGCGCGGCCATGGATGCCTGATCAGGGAGGTAAAAAACATGGAAACACAAAACGCGCCGAAGATGCGTCTTGAACACGATTTTCTGGGCGAAATGGAAATCCCGGCCAACATCTATTACGGGATCCAGACAATGCGCGCCCTGGAAAACTTTTACGTTTCCGGGCAGCCAATCTCGACTTTTCCCGAATTTATCAGGGCTCTGGCCTGGATAAAGAAGGCGGCCGCAAAAGCCAATGCCAAACTTGGCGTTTTGCCGGAAAATATCGAAAAAGGAATTTGCGCGGCCTGCGACGACATCATTGAAGGCAAGTTGCTGGACCAGTTCCCCGTGGACGTCATCCAGGGCGGAGCGGGCACCTCCACCAACATGAACGCCAACGAGGTAATCGCCAACCGCGCCCTGGAAATAATGGGCCACCAGAAAGGCGAATACCAGTATTGCCATCCCAACAACCACGTCAACTGCTCCCAGTCCACCAACGACGCCTATCCCTCCGCCCTGCGCCTGGCGCTCTACGTCAAGCTGGGCCGGCTTATCGGGGATATCGACTATTTGCGCCAGGGCTTCGCGGCCAAGGGCGACGAATTCGCCCATGTGGTCAAGATGGGCAGAACCCAGCTGCAGGACGCCGTGCCCATGACGCTCGGCATGGAATTCCACGCCTATGCCAATACACTTGGCGAAGAAATCACGCGGCTTGAGGAAGCCAGAAAGCTGGCTCTTGAAATCAACATGGGCGCAACGGCCATAGGCACGGGCATCTGTTCGCCCAAAGGCTATATCGATCTTGTGATCAAGGAATTGTGGGCTGTAAGCGGCATTCCGGTGAAGAGCTCGCCAAACCTGGTCGAGGCCACCTGGGACACCGGCTGCTACGTGCAGATTTCCGGCGCGCTGAAACGAAGCGCGACCAAGATTTCCAAAATCTGCAACGATTTGCGCCTGCTGTCTTCCGGCCCGCGCACGGGCCTGAACGAAATCAACCTGCCCAAGATGCAGCCCGGCTCATCAATCATGCCCGGCAAGGTCAATCCCGTCATGCCCGAAATGGTCAACCAGATCTGCTTCGACATCATGGGCAAGGACGTAACCATAGCCATCGCTTCCGAAGCCGGCCAGCTTGAGTTGAACGTCATGGAGCCCATCATGGCCCTGTGCATGTTCAACGGCATCAACCGCCTTGGCAAGGGCATCCGCGCCCTGCAAGATCGCTGCGTAAACGGCATCACGGCCAATACCGAGCGCTGCCGGCAGATGGTCGAGCACAGCATAGGCATTGTTACCGCGCTGCTGCCCTATATCGGCTACGAAAAGGCTGCGGCCATTGCCAAGGAGGCGCTGGCCACGGGCAAGAGCGTTGTCCAGCTGGCCATTGACCAAAACCTGCTGGCCACAGGGGAAATTGAAAAGATCCTCTCGCCCGAGAACATGCTACAGCCGCGTTCGCAGGAACTGGAAGAAGCCAGGGAAGAAGCAAACGCCTGACAGGCTCTGAAAAAATTAAAAAAATAAAGGCCCTGGCAAAAGGGCCTTTATTTTCTACGCCGGGCATGGCGCGTTTAAAGATGGCGCAAATCCATTCCGGGCCGTTGTGAGCGGAACCGGCAGCCAGTCGTGAGACTACTGCCCGCCCGATTGACGCTACATCCCAAGATAGGCTTTCTGCACAAGATCGCTGGACAGAAGGGCCTGGGCGTCGTCTTCCATGACAATGCGGCCGTTTTCCATGACATAGCCGCGATTGGCAATGCGCAGGGCCTGGTTGGCGTTCTGCTCTACAAGGAAGATGGTGGTTCCATCCGTATTGACCTTGCGGATGATCGCGAAAATTTGCTGGATAATAATTGGCGCAAGGCCCAGCGATGGCTCGTCAAGCAGTAAAAGTTTTGGGCGCGCCATTAGCGCGCGGCTTATGGCCAGCATTTGCTGTTCGCCGCCGGAAAGCGTGCCGCCTGGCTGCTTGCGCCTCTCGGCCAGGATGGGAAAAAGCTCGAAAACATATTCCTTGTCCTGGCGAATCACGGCCTGGTCGTTGCGCAAAAACGCGCCAAGATCAAGATTCTCGCTGACGGTCATGTCCGGAAAAATAAGGCGCCCTTCCGGCACCTGGGAAATGCCCAGGGAGACAATAGTGTTCGGGGCATGGTTTTCGATTGCTTCTCCATTCCAGAAAATCTTGCCTCTCCTGGCGCGGTTGACACCGCAAATGGTCATCAGGGTTGTGGATTTGCCAGCTCCGTTCGCACCGATCAGGGTGACTATCTCGCCGTCGTCAATATGCAGCGAGACATCGCGCAAGGCCTGGATATTGCCGTAAAATGTATCTACATGGGCAAGTTCAAGCATCGCTTTCTCCCAGGTAGGCCTTGATGACACGGGGATTGGCCCGCACTTCATCTGGCGTGCCTTCCGCTATGCAGGTGCCGTATTCCATAACATAAATGCGGTCGGAAAGGGACATGACCATGCTCATGTCATGTTCGATAAGCAGTATGGAAATTGGCCTTTCCTCCCTGATGCGCCGGACAAGGATTTCCAGCTCCCTGGTTTCCTGGGGATTCATACCGGCAGCCGGTTCATCCAGAAGCAGCATCCTTGGTTCCGTGGCCAGGGCGCGTGCGATTTCCAGGCGCCGCTGTGCGCCATAGGCAAGATTTTTGGCCGTCTCGTTCCAGAGATCGGCCAGATGCACGCTTTCAAGCAGGGCATAGCAAAGATCAACGCTTTGCTGCTCTTCCTCCATTGTTGCCCTGTCGCGCCGGCAGGCGCTCCAGATGCCGGCATGGGTCCGGCAATGGCGGCCTACCATGACATTTTCAAGCACTGTCATTTCATTGAAAAGCCGGATATTCTGGAAGGTGCGGGCCATGCCAAGCCGGGTTATGGCATGGGGCTTCCTGCCATTGAGCAGCGCCTTGTCCCCATCGCCGTCATAAAGCCATACCTGGCCTTCGCTGGGCAGGTAAATTCCTGTTACGCAATTGAAAAACGTCGTCTTGCCCGCGCCGTTTGGTCCAATCAGGGCCACAATCTCGCCCAGGCAGGTGGTCAGGGAAAGATCATTGAGGGCCCGCAAGCCGCCAAAACTGCGGGAAAGATCTTCCACCACAAGAACTGGCTGGCCGCTCATTTTTCTCCTGCCTCTTTTAGCGCAGTGATGTTGTAGTGGCGCTTTTCGCCGGACATGAGGCCCTGTGGACGGAAGATCATCATAATGACCATTATCGCGCCGAAAATAAGCATGCGGTATTCGGAAAAGGCCCGTAAATATTCGGGAGCCAGAATCAGGATGATGGCTGCGATTATCACGCCCGTGATCGATCCCATGCCTCCAAGCACGACCATGGAAAGTATCATGGCCGATTCCATGAAGGTAAAGCTTGAGGGATTGATGAAGGTTGTCCTGGCCGCGAAGATGACGCCGGCAAAGCCGGCCCAGAGTGAGCTGAGGGCAAAGGCTTCGAGCTTGACCCTGGTCGTGTTGACGCCCATTGCCTCGCAGGCTATTTCGTCTTCCCGCAGGGCCTGCAGGGCAAGGCCCACGCGCGAGTTCTTGAGCCTGGAAATGACAACCACGGTTATAGCGACAGCCAGCAGGGCGAGGTAATAAATATAGATTGTGGCTTCGTTGATATTGAGTTCAATGCCGAAAAGACCGGGCCTGGGAATATCGCTGACGCCCCTTGGTCCGCCTGTCAGGCTTGTCCAGTTCAGCAGAGCCAGGCGCACAATTTCGCCAAAGCCAAGTGTGACGATGGCCAGATAGTCGCCGCGCAGCCGCAGTACCGGAAAGCCCAGGCCCAGACCAAAAAGAGCGGCCACAATACCGCCCACGGGCAGGCAGGTCCAGAAACCCAGGCCGAAGGCCTGGTTCAGCAGGCCATAGCAATAGGCGCCGATGGCGTAGAAAGCCACATAGCCAAGCACCAGCTGCCCCGCAAGGCCGACGACGATGTTCAGGCCAAGGGCCAGCATGATGTAAAGCATGGCCGAAATCATGATGTTGGTCTGGTAAAACGAGCAAAGCAGGGGCATGGCCAGCAAGCCAAGGGCCAGGATGCCGGCCGAACCGCGCCTGACCGTGGCGTTTGACCAGAAGACGAGAAAATTGTCCTTGAGCGCAAGCGGCAGGCGCATTATTGGCAGGCCGCGGGCCTTGCGCGAAAATGCCCAGTCCCACAAAAGCGCGAGGAAAAATGTGCCCAGGCCAAGCCAGAGCAGTCGGTCAAAACGCCAGAGAATCCTGTTTTCCAGCAAATTGAGCTTGATGCCCATCACCGGCAGGGTAAGCACCATAAACCAGATTGCCACAAGAAGGGCCTTTCCCACCTTGTCCATACTAGACCTTCTGCACCTTGGCTTTGCCCAGGATGCCGTCCGGGCGGAAAATGAGAATCAGGATCAGGATGGCAAAAGCCAGGATGTCTTCGTAGTTGCCGGAAAAATAGCCGGTGGTGTAGCTTTCGGCCAGACCGAGAACAAGGCCGCCGACCATGGCGCCGGGAATTGAGCCGATGCCGCCGAGAACAGCCGCTGTAAAGGCTTTCATGCCGGCAATAAAACCAATGCCGAAATTGACCTGGCCCATGTGCGAGGCAATCAGCACGCCGCCAAGCGCGCCCAGGGCCGAGCCGATGATAAAGGTCAGACTGATGATTCTGTCCGTATTGATGCCAAGCAGCATGGCCATCTTGCGGTTCTGGGCCGTCGCCCGCATGGCCTTGCCCATCCTGGTTTTCTTGATGAACAGGGTCAGCGCGCCCATTGCGGCGGCGCTGCTGATCAGGATGAGGAAATCACTGGGGCCCATGATATAATCAATGTATTCCAGAAATTCCATTTCCGGCAAAAGGCGTGGAAAAGGCACGAAATCGGATGTCTGGGCCAGAAGCACATAATTTTGCAGAAAAATGGACATCCCGATTGCCGAAATCAGGGGCGAGAGACGCGGCGCGCCGCGCAGGGGCTTGTAGGCCACTTTTTCCAGCGTATAGCCATAGGCCGAGACCCAGATAATGGCCACAAGGGCGGCCACTATCAGGATTCCACCAGTGGGAAAGCCCCAGATGCCGAGAACGCCGGCAATCAAAAGGGCCGTGAACGCGCCAAGCATATAGATTTCGCCATGGGCAAAGTTGATCAGCTCGATAATGCCGTAAACCAGCGTATAGCCAATGGCGATCAGGGCATAGATGCTGCCCCGCGTAAGGCCGCTGAAGAACAATTCTATAAAAAACTGTATGTCCATCGGAAAATCGTATTAGGTAGCCGCCCCCGTGCATGGAGGCCGCGGCCCGCAGCCGCGGCCAGCCCAGAAGTCCAATGGCATTTTCAAAATGCCCTAGTTTATTGTCATGTCTTCAAGTTCGACGAACTTGCCATCTTTGACCTGGTAAATTGAAAGGCCCATGCCAACCGCATCGCCCTTGTCATTGAACCTGATCTTGCCAAGAGGAGTGTTGACCTCGTTCTGGCGCAGGGCTTCACTGATTTTCGCCGTCTCGGTTGAGCCGGTTTTGGCAATGGCGTCCAGGAGTGCCTGGGTGGCCGCATAGGCATTGTAATAACCGAAGCCCGGCTCCTGCCCGTAGGCCTTCAGATGGGCCTCGCGGGCTTTCTTGTATTCTTCAAGACCGCTTGTGTCGCGGGGATAGGTGGCATATACGCCTTCGGCGTCCTTGCCTGTCATCTTGAGGAATGTTTCGTCCTTCACGCCGTCCGGGCCCATGAAGGGCGTCTTCACGCGATTGCGGCGCATCTGCTGCACAAGCTTGGAAGCGGCAGGCTGATAACCGCCAAAGACAATGATGTCGGGCTTTTCGCTGCGCAGCTTGCGCACCACGGCCGAAAAGTCGGTGGCATCTGGATTGATGGCTTCAAAAAGCACTGTTTCCGCGCCGCCCTTTTCCATGAAATCGCGGGTATAGTCTGCAAAGCCTTTGCCGTAGTCCCCGTTATCATGCAGATAAGCTATCTTTTTGGCCTTGAGCTTGTTGAGGATAAAATCGCTCGCCAGTTTGGCCTGGGAATTGTCCTTGGCAACAGTGCGGAAGAAAAGCGGATATTTGCCATCTTCAGTCAGTTGCGGCGTGGTGGCCGTTGGGGAAACCGTTATCGTTTCGGCATTGCCGAAAAGCGGCAGGGAAGCAGTTGTGGCGCCGGAACAAATAGGGCCCACTACCGCGGCCACCTTGTCGGAAATCAGTTTGGTTGCCGCGCTTGTACCCATTTCTGGCTTGCACTGGTCATCCTGGGCGATCACTTCGACTGCCTCGCCCAATATGCCGCCCCTGGCGTTGATGTCGTCAACAACAATTTTGACCGCGTTGAGGCTTGGCACACCATAGGAGGCCAAATCGCCCGAATGCGCGCCCTGCACGCCAAGTTTCACTTTTTCGGCGGCAAGGGCCGGCTGCGCAAGCAACAGCCCAAGCGCCACGACTCCACACAAGTACGCGCCTGTTTTCATTCTTCACTCCTTGATAAAGATTTCCGGCAAGAGCCAAAAATCGGGATATTTCATGGACAAGTGTTTATTCATGCCCTATTGGGGCAAGACTGTCAATCACCGCGCGCCGTAAAACAGGTATTTGGAATGGAATTGGGCTGCCCTATGCGCGCGCGGAGCGTTTCTGATGGCTTGAACGGAAATGGATGCGCATGGGCGCGTATTTGATGCCGAACATCTTGCGCAGGGATTTTTCCAGATAGCGCGCATAGCTTTCGGGAACTGCCGCCGCGTCGCTGACAAAAAAGACGAAGGTCGGCGGTTCGGATTCTGCCTGGGTGAGATAGAAAAATTTAACCCTGCGCCTGTTGGCCAGGGGAGGCTGATGCCTTGCCAGAACTTCCTCCATGGCACGGTTCAGCCTGCCTGTGGGAATGCGGATGGCGCATTCCTTGTGAATATCTTCGGCCAGCGGCAAAATTTTGCCCAGATTGAAGCCCGTGGCAGCCGAAACTGGCATAACAGGCACATGATTGCAAAAGGCCAGAGCCTCCAGAACCTCCTTTTTGACTTCTTCGGTCTTGCCGCGTGGCAGAAGATCGGTCTTGTTCAGGAGAATGATGAAGGGCGTCTTGCGCTTGTCCAGAAGGTCCAGCAATCTTTTGTCCTGCTGGCTCAGGCCGTCGTCGCTATCTACAACAAGCAGGGTTATGCCGGCCTTGGTGGTCGATTTGATGGCCGAATTGACCGAAAATTTTTCCACAGTGTCGGTGATTTTGGCGCGTCTCCTGACGCCTGCCGTATCCACAAAGACATATTCATGGCCGTCCTTTTCAAAACGCACATCAACGCTGTCGCGCGTTGTGCCGGCCACATCGGAAACAATCATTCTCTCCTGGCCGGAAATCGCATTGATCAGCGAAGATTTACCGGCATTTGGCCGTCCGAGCATGCAAAGACGCAGGCCGGGCTTTTTTTCAAGTTCTTCCCATTCCTTGCCGCCTTCCGGCAGCATGGCCGCCAGATCCTCGCACAGGGCGTTTATCTGGTAACCATGTTCTGCGGATACGGCCAGCAGGGGAAAGCCAAGAGCATGAAATTCCGCCATCTGCTCATCTTCGCGTTCCAGGCCATCAACCTTGTTGACCACGCAAAGCACGGGCATGTTCTTGCGGCGAATGTGGGCCGCCAAATGTTCGTCAAGCGGCAAAAGGCCGTCCTTGCCGTCAACAACAAAAGCCACGGCCGCCGCCCGGGAAAGGGCTTCGTCGGCCTGGGCCAGAATTTCGGCCTCAAAACCGCGAATGCCTTGCGGTCCATCGGCCACATTGGCAGCCGCGTCCAGGGTTATGCCGCCGGTATCGACAATTTCAAAAGGTTTTAGGCCCTTGCGGCGCACAATGCCCTCCATGCGGTCGCGCGTAACGCCGGGCATATCGTGCGTTATCGCCCTGTTGCTTTTGATAAGGCGGTTGAAAAGCGTCGATTTGCCCACATTCGGGCGCCCGCAAAGCACCACAATGGGCAAGGCTTCCTTGTTGTCGCTCATATATTGCCTTTATATCTGTTTGCGGATTGAGCCGCGACCGATTCAATCTGCCTGTTAATTTCCGGGGTAATTTCCAAAACAGGGGGAAGGCCGGCCGGCATGAAACCGCCAGACCAGGAGGGTGGACAGGTGAATGTCGCGCCTTCCGGAAGAATGACGCGAAAAGCGTGCAAAAGCATTCCACCGGATCGTTTCTGGGCCCCGTACTTGACGTCGCCCAGCACAGGATGGCCAATGGCGGCCATCTGCGCACGGATTTGATGGGTTCTGCCGGTCAGGAGTCTCAGCTGCACAAGGCTCGCGTCATTATTGCTGTCCAGCGGGCGCGCCAGGCACAGGGCAAGTTTGCCTTGCGCGGAAAGCTGCATTTTTTCGCGTCCCTTTGGTCCAAGCTTTGCGATGCGTCCCACAAGAAGCCGGCTGGTTTCGAAACGCCCTTCCACCCAGGCAAGGTATTCCTTGTGTGTCTGATGATTGCGCAGGGCGCCCTGCAAACCTGCAAGTGCCTCGTATGAAGCGCCGCAAAGAAGAATGCCGCTTGTATCCCGGTCCAGACGATGCGCGGGAACAGGCCTGAAAGGCAAATTGCCGAACTGCGCCTCCAGTCTCGCGCAGACGCTGTCCACCTGGCCAGTACCGCCATGCACGGCCAGGCCGGCAGGTTTGGCCAGGGCCAGAATATTGCCGGCTTTGCCCACAATTTCCAGAGGCTCTCCAACAGTTTCAGCTTTTCCGCAATTGCCGGAAATCTTGCCCGCAAAAGGAGGCAGCCTTACAATATCGCCGGTCTTGACGCGTTCGAAAGCCTTGACCCGCCCTCCGTTGAGGCGAATCTGGCCTGTCCGCATCCACCGATGCAGAAGGGTGGCAGGCAAATCCAGTCTTCTTTGCAAGAACTGGAGCAATTTTTGGCCGCTTTCCTCGGAGCTTACAGGAGGAAAGCCGGGATCGTCGTTTTCTATTTCCTCATCGCCCATGGATTGATATTGAACCACGACAAATTTTCCGTCAAGCCTGATTTTTGGCTGGCCTACGCCGCTGCGCGGCGCAAAATCCTGACGGATTTTGTTTGGAGAACGATGCCGTTCTCCATAAAGGCACATTCCCGAGTGGCCGAAGACGGATCTATTTCCTTCATCCGCAAGTTCCTTTGTGGTTTGAGACCTCGGCCTTCAGGACTGATAAGCCCGCGCCACGCACTCTAGGGCGGGGTATCAGACGCCTGCGGTTGGCCCGGGAGGGGTCTCACCCCCCCCCGGGCGCAAGACGCAAAGCCCTGAAGGGCCTTGCCGCCAATCAGGCAAGATCAGAGGTAGGGCGAAAAAACCCAGCACGCCGCGTTGCGCAATCTTTTCCAGATGCGTTCGAGTGTCAGGTCACGCAAAATTATTTCCTTTGAGCCGGGGATTTTGGAATCGATAAAATTTGCGATCCTGGCATTGAATTTCTTGTCATAAATTTCCATATTCAATTCAAAATTCAGCTTCATGGATCGGGTATCGAGATTTGCGGAACCTACCTGGCAATAGAAATCATCTATGGCCAGCAATTTTGTATGGGCAAAAGGGGGGGGTTGCATCCAGACACGCGCTCCCGCTGCCAGCAGGCGCGGTAAAAGGCGCATTGTGGCCCATGTCATGAAAGGCAAATTGTTTTTGCCAGGCAGCACAATCCAGACAGATACGCCACGCTGCGCAGCCGAACGCAGGGCGGCCATCAGTCCGTCGGAGGGCAGGAAATAGGGCGTCATGATGCGCACATGGCTTTGGGCGATATTGACCGCGCCGCTGATCAGGTCGTCAAGCACGTCCGCATCGTTTCCCGGGCCGTCAACAACCACCCGGCAGGCGGAGTCGCCTGCCGCCGCTTCCCGCCACGGCGGCGGGGGCGTATAGCGATTGGTGCAAAAGGCCCAGTTGAGCAAAAAGGCGCCCCGCAGCTGGCTGACTACAGGCCCCTCAAAGCGAAAATGCATATCATGGATGGCCTTTATGCCCTCCTTTTTGGCCAGGCAGGAAACATTGCCGTCCGCAATATTGAGACCGCCTGTAAAACCTGTGCCATCGCAAACCAGCACCTTGCGGTGGCTGCGCAAATTGATGCCCAGATTGGGAGGAAAAAGCGTGAGCGGCCTGAAACGCGCGGTTTTTACCCCTTCGCTGGCAAGCATCTTCCAGGGTTTTTTGATCGAATAAAATGTGCCGTAGCCATCCACCAGCACACGCACATCCACACCCCGGCGCATGGCCCTGGTCAGCGCAGCAATGAACTTGTCCGCCACCTCGCCCGCATTGAAAATGTAAGTGCTCAAAAAAACATGGCTTTCGGCCTTGTCTATGGCCTCCAGCATGGCCGGATAAGCCTCGTCGCCATTGTGCAGCCCCAGAACGCTGTTGCCCGGGCAAAGGGCAAGGCCGGTCAGCCTGCGCCCCAGGCCGGCCAGAACGTGCGTTTCCCTGCCCTCCGCGCCCGGCATGACATGGCAGGCCTGAAAGATGAAATATTTGCGGTCAAAGGCGGCTTCCCGCCGCATTATCTTCTCTGCCCTGCTTTCCGCCCGGCTTATGCCAAAAAGCAGGTAAAGGAGAAGACCGATAACAGGCATGAAAACAAGCGCGGCTGTCCAGCCAAGAGCGGAACGCGGGTCTCGCTTTGCAAGAAGCGCGCGGCCGGCAAAATACAGGGAAACCAGATGAATTGAGACGATAACGACGATTTCGAGGTAGGGCATGGCAACCGGTTGCTGGATGTAAAAAATTGCGGCAGGCCGTATCCCGCCGCAAAATCCCGACAATGGGAAAATTGTTTTTATTTGCCGCGCAGGGCCAAAAGGTCAGTCCCTGTGTCCCTCAGCACGCGCTCGGTAATCGTCCCCAGAAAAAGATCGCCCAGATTGTCAGCGCCATCGGTGTACATTATGATCAAGTCGGCCTTTTCATCATCAGCTACCCGGACAATGGTTTCGGCTATCGTGCCCGGCACGAGGCGCAAATGAAAAGGCACATTGTCCTTTTCCAGTTCATGCACAATCGGGGCAACCACATACATGGCCTTGTTCTTGATTTCGCTTTCCACCTCCAGGCGGTTTTCACCGCCCACAGTCTGGACAACAGGTTCTGTAACATGCAGGATGACCAGTTCGCCATCGCAAACCTGCCTGCCCTTTTCCAGCACTTTCTGGTTTATGGCGGGATCGGAATTGTCTCTTATCGGCAAAAGAACCTTCTTGTACATCTGGCCTCCGGTATTCATTTATATATTTGTATTGCGAGCCATCTGCAGCCAACAGCCCGATATTGGCACGGTTATGCTTTTCACGCAAGTCCATGGCATTATAATGGCGGCTTGCGCGTCAAAGACATCTGAAACTTATTTAATTTGGGTCAAGGTAACCTTGTTCCTCTCCACCGCGGCCACCAGATCGGGCAGCAGATCACTCACGGCCTGCAAATCCCCGTGGCGGCCGGCCCTGACCACGCACATGGCCATTCTGGAAAGAACGCGCAGGCCGAATTTGTCGGATTCTTCCGAAATCCGGGTCGCGCAATCCGCAACAGCCTGGCAATTGCGCATGGCAAAAGCCTTTTTGGCATCCTCAATCGCCAGGTCCAGCTCGTCAACCAGGCGCAAAATTGCAGGATCAATCCGGGGCTCTTCCCGAACAGGTTCCGGGGCCTGCCCGATTTTCTGTTCAACCGGATGCGCCTTCGCCGCCCCGTGGTTCGCGGCGGGCTGCGGTCTTGCGCCTTGCGGCGCGGCTGCCGGCCTCGCTGCGAGGCTCTGCTCGAAAGGCTTTGCCGGTTTTTCCCCAGCCTTGCCGCCCCTGGTCAGCCTTTCCAAAGTCGATGATACCTGGGAAATGGTTTTGCTCATGAAATCCGCAATCAGATTGTTCGATTCCTGCTTGTCCTGGACAGGGTAAACGCCGCTTTCCGCTTGCGGGCTTACGGGGATTGCCTGATGCTTGCCGCCCTGCCCCGGGTGGGCCGCCAATCTTGAGCCATTTTCCGCATGGTTTCCGCTTGCATGGCCTGCGCCTTTTCCAAAGCCCGCATCAGCATGGCTGGCGGCATTTCTGGCTTCTTCCGCTGGTTCGTTTGCCCCGGCCCTGTTTTTGGGCTGAATTGGCATCGGCTCGCCAACCCATTCCACCTGGACAGGTGCCTGATTCAAGCCGGAACGAACCGCAGGCCGTGGCTTGCCCGGGCGTCGTCTTTCTGGCCCGGCGTTCTCCCCTTCCGTCTTGCCTTTATTGGACTCTTCTTCACCCGTGGTGGATTTTGCCGCCGGACTATCGGCAGACCTGGCAGCGGTCCCTGCAATTCTTTCCAGCTTTTTTTCCTGGCCAGCGGAATTTTCGGAATCCTCCGGCTTTTTGACAATCGGCGTCGGCTCCCCCACCCATTCGCCGGACATGCCTATCCAGGGACTGATATATGGCTTGGCCGTGCTGCCCTGCGTTTTGGCAGTCTTGGGCACATGCCTTTCGCGGTTATCGGTTTCGGGCTTTGTCGAAACCGGTTCGGGCTGCGCAACATCACTGTCATTTTCCCCGGGCTCTTCCCGAACTGCCGAAACAGATTCCGTTGCCGGCTGTTCCACTTCCGGCACCGGCTGTTCCACTGGTTCCGGCATTGCCTGCCCTGCCGGCTGCGGAATGTCGTTTGCCCGGGCTTTCGTGGGAACTTCGGCAGCGACATCTTCAATTCCCGTTGCCTGTTCCCCCGGCGCAGTGGCTTCCGCTGCGGCATCCTCAATTTTATTTTCCGCTGCCGGCTGCGCTGCCGCAATTTCCCCAGCGGCTATTTCCCGCTCGTCAGCAGGGCCTTGCGCCTGGGCTTTGCCTGCGGCGCCCCCATCCCCGCTTTCAGGTTCCGTAGAATCCACGCCTTCGGCCTGAATGTTTTTGGCCTTTCCGGCCCGGGTTTCGACAACAGTTTCCGTCCCGGCCGGCTCTTCTTCAACCGCGGATTTTTCCTCGGGCCTTCCTTCAGGCACGGGTTCCGGCTCCACAACAATTGTTGCGACAGGGGCTTGCGGCGCGCTTTCGGTTGTCACGGCATCAACGGCGCCAGGCGCCACGTCCTGCGCTGGTCTTTCTTTTTGTCCGGCTTCCGGGGCAAAGACCTTTTCAAACTCCTCTTCTGTAAAGATTGGCTGTTCGGCTGCCGGCGCTTCGTCGGCTTCCTGCCAGATTGCATCGGGCAAGATGGGCCTGTCCGGGACCTCATCCACGCTGGGCCTGGCCGTTTCCAGCCAATCCGGGAGGCTTTCGCGCGGCTCTTCCGATAAAACAGGCTGTCGCTCATCTTCCTCCCAGTCCAGGTCCACAACCGTTTTTTGAATGTCCTCCATATTATCCGGCCTGGCTTGCGGGCTGCCGGCCTTTGCCACAGGCGCATAATCGGCGGAAACATATTCAACCAGGTCCAGAACCGTGGAGCGGAGTTCGGCCGTATCAAGAGGTTCGGGAATGGCATGGGTGAAACCGCTTGCGGCCAGGAGCCTGTCCTGGCTGTTATCCGAATGGACGGCGAGAATTTTGCAGGTGCCGAAACCGGCTTCCCTGGCCCTGGCTACAAATTCCCGCAGCATATCGCTGGCCGCAGGCGCGGCCATTCTGCCGGCAACAATCAGCACGCCGGCCGGATCTTCATCCTGGTGCCGCAAAAGTTCTTCCGGCGCGGCGCTTTCGCTGATCCGCAGATCAAGCGGCGCAAGCATGCGCGCAATCTCGCGCCGTCTTTCGGAATTTTCGCAGAGCACAGCCACGCGGGGCAGGGCCGGCCCTGTCTCCTTCTCGTCCTCAAGAGGCGTAAAGTGCAGTGAGAAGCTGATTGTTGTGCCCTGCGCGCCACATTCGAGGCTGATATGGCCGTTATGGGCGCCGACAAGCTCCCAGGCCCTGTCCAGGGCCACGCTGGATCTTTTGGAGGGCGGAAAGCCGCTGCCGGAATCGGTAATTGTGAACAATATATGCCCCGGATCCGGGCTTTCGGGAACATGGCGGACGGAAAGATGCACAGAGCCGGAATTTGTGGCCCGAACCGAGCTTTCGAGCAGCAGGCGCAAAATGTCGCCAAGATTGCCGCAAACCCCGCGGTAAAGCTGGGGAAGTGCCGGCGGCATATACCAGCCAAGGCCTATGCCGGCATTTTCCGCGGCAGGAGCCACCGCGTCGTGGGCATCGCGCAAAAGATGCTGCAGGTTGAAATTGACCAGCGAGTGTTTGGGCGCCTGGTTTGGAACAATAGGCGCGCCGCTGATAATTTCGGCCATCCTGTGGGCTGCTGTGAGCATATTTTCCGCGAATTTGCGGGCCGCTGGCGGCAGGGCGCAATTATCAAGGGCCGCGCCTTCGCGCATGATCTCGTCAAGCGGCGCGCGCAGGGCCTCCTCCCTTTTCTCGTCAATCTGGCCTGCCAGCGGGGCAGGAGCGCCGGCAGGCCCGGAATCCTCCTGGGCGTGTTCGCCGGGAATCAACCGCAAGTTGGGGTCCTCGAGCGCGGCTGCATCGGAATCCGGCCGCTTTGCGGGGCCCAGATTGGGCAAGATCAGGTCGCCGTGGCATTTTGGCTCGGGCCAGTCTGGCTCGAGCTTCAGGCCCCCATCATCCAGCGGCGTTTCAAGATTGATAATTTCTCCATTTGGCGCGTTCGGGGCATTTTTTTCTTCTTCCGTATTTTCCCGCGCGGCGCCGCCATAATGCGGGGCGCGTGTGGCTGCGAGCAAAAGCGCGCTCAGGGCCACGCCCCAGAGCGGCGCGCTGGCAAGCAGATTCGATGGGATGCCGAAATACAGGCCAAGGATGCCCGCGCCCGTGAAGATCGGCGGCAAAAGGCAGGCCAGCAAAAAACGGCGTGAGCCGGCAAGACCCATCAGCCAGGCAGCAAGAGCGGTGGGCACAAAAATGAGCATTGCCAGGGGCCACAGCTCAAGCCAGCGATCCAGCCAGTTCCAGCCGGGCACAAGCGGCACCAGGGCGCAGACCGCGCCAGGCAGGGAAAGGAGCAGCAGCTGGATATCAAGGGCCCGGGAATTTTGCTGCGTTCTTAATAGATGCCGCCCCACATGCGGCAAAAGCATCAGGGCAATGCCCGGCGAAAGAATGGCGCAAAGGCCCGGCAGACCGGGATTGCCAATTTGCGACGGCAGCCCCGCAAAAGCCTGGAGTAACGCGAAAAAAACATAAAGCGCGGTCCAGATGCGCCATTGGCCGCGTTCCGAAAGGCCGCGCAGCAGGCAAAGAAACATCACCACGCCAAGCGCTAGCACCGCGCCGGACAGGGCAAGGCTGCCCCAGTTGCTGGCCGCATCCTGCGGCGTGCGCACGGTGGGGCCAAACCACAGGCCCGGCAGGCCGTCAAGGCGCAGATAGCAGGGCACGGGCTCCTGGCCGGCTTCCGGCAGAAGCATGATGTTGCGGTTTCCGGGATAGGTTTCGCGCCATTCAAGAGCGCCGGAAAGCTCGTTTTTTTCGGGCCCGTAAAGTGTCGGGATTCCAGGCGCGCATGGGCCTATGTCCAGGAGGAGCACGGGCGAACGCTCCGGCGGCGAGACTGGCGCAAGGGTGAAGCGCAGCCAGAGAACGCCTGTTGCCGCTGGCAGCTTTTCCATGGAAAAGGCCGAAAAGGAATCCGAAAGCTCGCGCGAGGCGATTTCCTCCACATCCATTGAGCCGCTCTCATCCAGATAATAATCCAGATAGGGCAAGAGTGGGATGCTGCCGAATTTTGCCTGAACCTGCAGCATGGGCTGGGTATTGAGGACTGCGCCCGCAAATTGCGGCAAAACGAGAGCCATGAACAGCAAAATGGCAATATAACGGAATCTTGGCATCATTCCCGGCCTTGTCATCAGCAAATACCTTTGTGGTTTTAAACCTCGGCCCTCAGGCCGAACAAGCCCGTACCCGGCGCAGAAGGGCGGGGTTTAGGAAAATTTATATATTCAATAATATTTAACGGATAAGCCTGACCATGTCCGCCACCCTTTTCCCATCTGGCGAACGGGCTTCAGGGTTGATCTCCAAAAGCCTCTGCCAGGCCTGGCGCGCTTCTCCCGGACGCTTCAGATCGTTGAGCAGCACAACGCCTTCGTTGAACATGGAATTGGCATGGCGCGGATCAACCTGGCGCGCCTTGCTAAAACATTGCACGGCCGCCTCATAATCGCCCGCTTCCCTGTACATTATCCCGAGGTCGGTCAAAACGTCCGCATTTTGGGGTTCGAGTTCCAGGGCCCGTTTGTATGCCTCGATGGATTTCGCAGGCTGATGGGTATCAAAATACCTGTTGCCAAGCTCAATCCAGGCATTGACATCACCCGGATTGAGCGTGGTGCGCGAAACCAGGCCAGCTATGCTGCTGTCAATGCTGTTCTGCGCCGGCTTTGCCTGCTGCGGCATGGGAGGCGGGGGCATTTGCGGCGGCATCTGCGGAACGGTTTCGGCAGTCTGCGCAGGCAATGGAACCTTGCCGGGATACAGGGAATACACATCCGGCAGTAGCGTCCCAAGGTAAATGCCCAGAATCAGGGCCATAAAGAGACAGGGCAAAAATACGGCCGGCCCAATACCGCGGCCAGTTTCCGGAGTGACGGCTTTTTGTGCCTTGCCGCGGCCCCTGCGCTTTGCCGCGCGCTCCGATTTTGGCTCCACGCTGCCTCCGGGCCGGGGAATTTCCCCACCGCCGGCAGCTTTCTCGCCGGCTGCCACGGCTATCAGGCCTTCCGCCGCAAGTTCGATATCATTTGCGCCTTGGGCTTCCGGGATAACGCCATTCTGTCCCCGGGGGGCAAGGGCCTGCGCTTTTTGCTGGGCAGAATTTTTGCCGGATTGCCTGGATTCGCGGGATTGCTTTCCGGATTTGCGGCGGCTCATTGACTTCCTCCAGTTTCCCGAATTTTTCTGGATTATATTAAAAGAATGTCTATTTTACAAAGACTCCCCCCCTGTGGCAAGCCGGCAAAATATGGCGCGCCTGGCGCGTAATTGGCGGCAAAGTCAATTTATTGCGACAGGTTCGGGCCCAAAACGGTTGGCATATGGCTTGCCGGGCATGAAAAGCAGTCCCAGGGCCAAAATATTGATCAGGGGAACAAGATAGAGCCAGCTGAGCCAGCCTGTCTTGGAAATATCGTGCAAGCGGCGCACGGTAACCGCCACAAGCGGCGGCAGCAGAAAAAACGGCACATAGCCAAGGGTGAAACCAATCAGGTTTACATCGCCGCACCAATACATCAGCGAGAAAATCCCGCAAATCCACAAGCCGCAAAAACAGAGATAAAAGACGCAATAGGCCAGCCACTCCCCACGCGAAGCCCGTCCCTTGCCGCTGGCGTATTTTTTCCAGATGCATTGCCAGATAGCCTGCCAAACGTGCATGAAACACCTCCAACTTGATTAATGGAAATGTTGTTTTCCATTGTATTCGCAGGATGGTATAAAAAATACTTTTGCTTGACGACTCGTATTTTTGAACCTTAAATAATTCCCAAATTGTTGAATTTAATGCCACGGCAGGAACAGAAATGGCCGGAAAGGATTACAAACTTACCCTGGTTATGATAGGCCCCAAAAACGTCGGCAAGACGGTTTTTTTGAGCGCGCTGGCCAATTCGCCTGGCATTGGCATTGGCGATCCGGCATCGGTTCGGGCCATCAAGCTGCACTGGGAGGCACTCTCCAAAGGCGAGCTGCCGTCCGCAACCGCGGCCACACTCGCAAGCCTGCTCTTCAGCTACAGCGGCAAAATCGGCGAAAATTCCTATAATGTGGATTTGCGCATACCGGATTATGACGGGCATTTTGCGGAAATCATGAGCGAATATGAAACCGGAGCCCGGGAAATCGGCGATCTGCGCGCGCTCATCAAGCAGGCCGATGGCTTTGTGGTTTTCATGCCGGCCGATTCCCGGGACGCGGCCACCATGGAAAAGCTCAGGGTGGAGATCGGCAGCTTTATTGATTTTGTGCGGGCGGAATACGGCGATTCGGCCAGGATTGAGAGGCCGCTTGTCATTGCGGTGAACAAGTGGGATATGTCGCCATATTTCCGCAGCGCGGGAGAAGACGAAGCGGCCCGCGCCCATGTGGAATCGGTTGGCATATACCGGGATATTTACAAAAAGCTGCAAAGCTATTTTTCGGATATTGTCATCTTGCCGATTTCGGCCTACGGCCATCCCGCGCAAGACGGCAAGCCAGGCCCGGAAGGTCTTGACCCCTACAGGGTGGAAGAGCCAATTGCCGTCATTATCGACAAGTGCTTTTCCGCGCTCAAAAAGGAAGCTGGCGATCTGGAAACCGCCGGCAACTGGACAGGGCTTGCCAGGCTGCTTCTGCGCACGCGCGCCCTCTGGCGGCGTTGTCCGGCCTTTGACTATGGCCCGCTCCTGCAAAAAGCCCTGGATCATTGCGATGCCGCCCTGGCCACAAGGCTTGCCGGCGCGCCCAATGCTACCGAATATGACCGCATCTGGAAAGAATCGCCGGAAAAGGATTTCTGGGCCGAATATACTTCCATCCAGAGGGCGGCCATCGAAGACCTGAAAAAACACAGCCTGACTGCCACGAGTCGGGATCTTGCCCAAAAACTTGCCGCGGCCAAAGACAGCGCCGAATTTGAGCAAATCCTGCAGAATGCGCCGGAAGGCAGGTATTTTGCCGATCTTGACCGCGAACAGCGGGCCGATATCCTGAAATTGAAAGCCAGGCACGAAAAAGGCGAACACAGGCGCAAAAATTTTAAAAAAGCATGGTTTGCCCTGCTTGTTCTTGTCATCGCGGCCTGCGGCTACTGCGGCTACTGGTATGCCGCTTTCGCCCGCAACCATGCGGAGGCCATGAATCCGGGCCTTGGGCCGGCGCGTCAATGGCATGCCCTTGCGGAGTTCATTACCCGCTATGAGGCCAATCCCGTTGCCTCCGCTCTTTTTTCCGGCAATCTGCGGGAAGCGTCCGCAAGGCGCGCGGCCCTGGTCAAGGATGTGGCAAGCGATATTGAAAAAAGGCTTGCCGAAACCCACGAAAACAGCGACCCCTGCGCCAGGGCCCAGGCTGCCGGGCTTTTGCTGGCCGAAGCCAATGCGCCCGGCCTCAATGCCCCGCATGGCCTGCTCAATGACATAGAACTTCTGGAAAGCCGGAGCAAGAGAATTTGCGAGGCCCGCAGCCGCATTGAAAATGCCAAAAACACGGCAGATATCAGGGCCGCGGAAGCCCTGCTGGCAAATTTGCCACGGGACGGGGAATTGGCAGCCCTGCGCGAGGCCTTGCGCGACCGCTCGATCGAAGTTGCCAGAGCGGAAGAAACATCCCCTGAAAAAGCCCGGCTTGACGCCCTGCGTGCCGAATACAGAAGATTGCGCCGGCAAAACAATATCGCGGAAGCCGAGGAATTCATCAATGCCCATCAAAATGATCCCTCGGAAGAAGCCAGAAACATGGCGGAAGATATTCGCCTGGGCATGGGGGAACGCTTTTACCATGCGCTGCTTGGCCTTGCGCGCGCCGTGGAAAATTTTGGCGAGGCCGAGCTTGGACCGTTGCGCGAAATGGCGGCCAACAATTCCGGCTATGGCCTGAGCGAAGCCCAGCGCGAAAACATTGCCAACGAACTGCAAAAACAGGCGGAAATTCATGACCGCGAAGCGATAACTGGCATAAGCGAGAGGATTACCAGCCAGAACGAACTTGAGGATATGGAAGAGCGTCTCAAGGCAGCCATGCGTTTTCCCGCGGCCACGCGCCTTGGGGACAATCTCTTTCGCTATCGGCGGCCGGAAGATTTGCGGCAATTGCTGGCCGAACGCGCGCAAGGACTGGACAATTATCGCAAAATCCTGACCAGCGGCCTGCAAATCAGGGATTTTGAAGTTGCCGCGACTGAAGGCAATGCCCTTGACCTGCATGGCCGCAAACTTGGCAGCGCCTTTACCCGCAATAACGAGCTTGTCATCCGCTTTCCAGGCGGCATGGGGGAAGTCTCCTACAAGACCACGGCCATGACCGAACATGAGGAAGACAACGGCAAGACATATTTTCTCAATTTTGGCCCTCTTGTCATCCGGCCAGTATCCGGGGAAGTTGTCTTGAGGGAAGAAAATTTCGGCAGCTCGGATCTGGGCTGCGCAAGCCCGCTGGACATTGGCGCAAGCGATCTTTTCAATATCCTGAACTCCGGCATCTGGCGCAAGCCGCTTGAGGGAAGCTGCCGGGGCATTACTTTTGTCTTTCACAAATAATCATGCGCATTCCCATTTGTCATCAATTCTGGGAAAACGGCGAGAATGCCCGCTGGCTGCCGCAAGTTTTTCCCGTTGAAAAACTTGAATCGCAAATCAAGGCCGATTACCAGTCCCTGGCCACCGCGCGGCCCGCAGCAAGAAAATACGGAGAATACACCGTATTTTTTGATTACCGCCCGGCAAAGGACATCTTTGGCCGCAACATCGTGCCCATTTCCTTTGCTTTTTACAAAAACTTCCCGGATGATCCGGCCCTTGCGCGGCATATCCACAAGGCCCTTGCAAATGCGCCAAACTCGCAAATCTGGCTGGATTTGCCATGCACTGCCAGGGCAGCAAAACAAGGCAGAAGCGGCAAAAAGGCGTATGCGAAACTGATTATTCTCACCCTGGCAGCCATTCTGGCCTTCGGTATAATTTTAAAATTATCCGGTTCCAGAAATCCCGCTCCCGCTGAAAAGATCCTGCCGGCGCCTGCGGCCAGCCTCCCGGCGGCTGCCAATATCCCGGCAACGCAAAATTCCCCTCTGCACAAACCCGCGCCGCCCCAAATTCAATCCGCGCAAATTCTCCCAGCCCGCAAACCTCCAGCCGATATCTGCCAGACGCCGGAACTTTGGCAAAGTCTGCTCAAATGTCCGCGCGCATTTGTCGAAAAACGCTGTCGTGGCGAAACCAGCGCTGATTTTCGCGCCTTTCGCCAAAATGACGTTGCCTGTCGCCCGGCATACGGCAAGGCGGCGCCCTGGTCCCGGAACCTGCCCGTCTTCAGGGAGGGGGCATCGCCAGAAGGGCGCAATGCCCTTGAAAACTTCATCTTTGGAGACTAGGCCATGCACAGGCTTGCGGCAATCCTGATTGCGCTGACAGTTTTTCTGCCCACAACTCCGCCTTGCGCGGCCCAGGATTACAGGCCTTTTGTCGTTTCCTGGAATCAGGCATGCGCCAGACTGAAAGCGCCGCAAAAATTTCGGCTTGGGGGCGAACGGGCTATTTCGGCAAGGGCTGTAATCGAGGCTCTTTCGCAATGGTGCGCCATCTTCGTCCGCCAGGGCGCCAATGACTGCGCGGATGATCTTTCGGCCCTGGCCGATGAAATGGCCAAATCTTCCTTTCTGGCCTATGCCGATTTCCGGGCTGCCCACTGGCGCAAGGGCCGCCTGAACCTGTCTCCCGAAATGGATGCCCAGGAGCTTGCGCAAGCGCTCAATGCCTATCTTGGCGTGGTCGCAAATGGGCGCCACCCTGATTATGTATCACGTGAAACGGTGGAGACTGTTTTGTACATGAACAGCTTTTGCGCCTTTTTCGAGGGGCGTCTGGCAAAACTGCATCGCCGGGGCATTGATTTGGGCATCAATTCCTGTGGAATGCTTTCAACAAACGGCAAGTATACATGCCTGGACAGCTGGCTAAGGTAAATGGCCGCTTTTCAAAAGCCGGATTTCAAAAAAGCCGAAATTGATCTTCCCTGATCCGGGCGCGCTTTTTGCCTTTTTTGCGCTTTTCCCGCACCTCGTCCGCCGGCTCGGAAGATTTTTTCTCTTCCCGGGCGGAAGCTGGCGCTTTTTTCCTTTTGTGGCTTTCCATTCCGGCTGGCACGCCATCCAGCATAAGCAAAGACTGGCCGGGCGCATCTTCCTTGCCGGAACTTTCACTGTCCTTGCTGTTTTCCGCAGGTGGTGGAATTTTTCCGGTTTCCTGCCCTGCCGCAGATTTGCCCCAGAAAGGCCCTGACGGTTTGCAGGACCGGACACCTGGGGGAGAAGCTCGGTCATCCGAATATGCTTCCCGGTCTTCAGCCGGCCCTGGAAAATCGTCATACTCCTGGCTCGCGTCCTGTTCCGTGAATTCCTCCTGGGAATAATCTTCATAGCTGAAGGAATCCGCATATTCGCCAGGATCAGGGTTATCGACATACCCTGCCGCTTCAATTTCGGCCGGGATTTGCGAACAGGAATCATCAAAATTGTCTTCGCCGCCCGGCGCGTCATCGCAGTCAGGACAATTTGCGCTGGCCGCCTCCCCGCATTCGGGCATATTTTCCGCAGGATCGTCCTTGCCATTTTCAGCCGCTGCGCCCAGCAATTTCTCCAAATCATCATTTGCGGGGTCAGCCAGGGCGATAAAGGCGAGGTCTTTAATCAGCAGGCTTTCATTGAAATCAAAATATTGCCTGTTCAAGGCAAGGCAAGCCTTGTCCTTGTCGTTGTTCGCGTCATAAAGCACAACGCGCCGGCGCTTGTAGTCCCTGGCCTTTTCCATGGCATGGCGCGAACCGCAATCCCGGCTCTGCCTTTTGACGCTTTTTTCCCCCTGCTGGCCGAAACTTTTCTGGCTTGTTCCCGGCTCATGGCTTGCGGCCAGGATAATGCTGCATGCAAACATGGCCTGCAGCCTGTCGCGGCTTATAGCCCTGCGGGAGAATTCCCAGTCCTCAAGCGGCGCCCTGTAGTATTCGCTCAAAAGCAAACCGCCGCATTTTACGATTTCACGGGCAAGTTTGGCATTTTCCCGTGGATAAATGCGGTCAAGGGGCGACGGCAGAATGGCGATTGCCTTGCCGCCGGCGCGCAGGCAGGCCTCATGCGCGGCCTGATCGCATCCTTTTGCCAGCCCGCTTACGATATTTGCGCCCGCGGCCACAAGACGGGGCACAAGGACATCTATTCTTTGCCTGATTTCTTCCGGGGGATCAACAAGGCCGACCAGGGCGACATTTTTGTCAACTTGATCCAGAAGGGCGAGATCGCCGCGGTAGAAAAACAAAAATGGCCTGTCCTGGGCAGCTGAATCCGGAATATCAACAAAAGGGAATTCCTCGTCAAATATCGAAACAATGCCATCGACCGCCTTTGCCAGGGCCTTGAAAACCTTGCAGGCTTCCGCGCCCAGTATTTTTTCCGCTTCGCCCCGCTCTTTTGGCTTGCCGAAAAAAATCTTGCCGATATTGTCCGCAAAGGGCGCAAGATGGCCATCCTTGCCGCATTGCTCCAAGAAATCCTTTCCGGAATTTTCCGTATAAACAAGATCATAAAAGTGGGCGCGGGAAATCGCGGCTGACTGCCCGTTTTTGCATTGCTGGCTGGTATATTCATCCAGAGCCAAAAGAGAAAGGGTCGCGGCAGATATTTTCATTGCCAGATTTTTTCCCCGGCTTTTTTGTAGGGCAGAGCAGCCAGCCAGTCCGAAGCCGGGCGTCCCCCGATATTGATTTGCGGGGCAATGTCCAGCAGGGGGCAGAGCACAAAAGCTCGTTCCAGCATTCGCGGATGGGGGATAACGCAGTCGGGGTCCGAACTTTTTTCATCGCCAAAAAGCAGCAGGTCAATATCAATCTTGCGCGGCCCAAAGCGCAAGGCCAGGTCGCGTTTGCGGCCCAGGGCATTTTCAATGGCCAGGAGGGCGGCAAGCAAGGCTGGGGGGCGCCAGTTTTCAGCCACGGCCAGGGCGATAACCTGGTTGGCAAACCAGGGTTGTTCCGAATAGCCTTGAGGCTCGGTAAGATAAACCGGCGATTTTGCAATAATGCCCGCTCCTGGCAAGGCCGCAATCGCTTCCCGCGCCCTTGCCAGCATTTGCCGCGCTTCCGCGCAATTCGATCCGAGCGAAAGAAAGACCTGAATACGTTCTGGGTTCATACAGTTATCCGCAGTATTGCAAAAACTTGTTCATCGCAAATATATACATTTTCATCTTTTTCGCAAATGCCGCTGGCGAGGCAATATACACCTGCCGGCGGCGCCGATTCGGCCAGTTCCGCTTCAAGCGGCGGAGCCGGCATAATATGCCCTTTGAAAATAGGTATTTCCAAAGACAAAATGCTATAATAGAATATGCCCATGGAAAAAAGCGGTCTCGAAGGTCTGGCACAGCCCTGGGGGCATGTGCTGCTTGCCCGGCAGGGGCTGTCGCGCCAGACTGTAATTGCCTATCTTCAAGATATAGGCAGCTTTCTGAAATTCTGGAACGAAGCCAGCCAGGGTTCCCGGGCCTTTCCCGGCGAGGAGGATGTATTTCTGTTTCTTGCCTGGCAGCGCAATCGCGGCCTTACCGCACGCACCCAGGCCAGGCGTCTTTCGGCCCTGCGCTCTTTTTTTGATTTTGCAATTGATGAAGGTTTTTTAAAAGATAATCCCACAAAAAACATGGGCAACCCCAAATTGCCCATGCATTTGCCAGAAGTCCTGAGCCAGGAGGAAATGGCCACATTGCTGGAAATGCCCCTGATGGAAGATCGCGGCGGCTTTCGCGACCGCTGCATGCTGGAACTGCTCTATGCTTCCGGCTTGCGCGTGTCCGAGCTATGCAGCCTCGATCTTTCAAATCTCGATTTGCAGCAAGGCCTTGTGCGGGTAATCGGCAAGGGCTCGAAAGAGCGCGTTGTGCCCCTGCATGCCGTTGCCCAGAAATTGCTTTCGGAATACATTGCAAAATTTCGTCCCCTCTTCAAGCCAGCCAGCAAAAAACTCTTTCTCAACCGCAGCGGCAACGGCCTGACCAGGCAATATGTCTGGCAAATTGTAAAAAAATACGCGCTTGAAGCCGGCATCCGCCGGCCGATTTCCCCCCACACTTTCAGGCATTCCTTTGCCACCCACCTTCTGGAAGGAGGAGCGGATCTGCGCACGGTGCAAATTCTTCTTGGCCATGCCGATGTGGCGGCCACGGAAATCTATACCCATGTCCAGGCCATGCGCCTGCGGCAAATCCATCATCAATTCCATCCCCGCAACAAGACATGAGCACCCTCATCACAGCACACGCCAATGCCGATTTCGATGCCTTTGCCGCCATGCTCGCCGCGCGGCGCCTGCATGACGACAATGTCCTGCTGTTTCCCGGCACCCAGGAAAAAAGCCTGCAAAAGGTTTACAACAATCTGGACAGGCAGCGCTACAATTTTATGGAAGCGGCCGAAATCCCCTGGGCTGAAATTGACCGCCTTGTGCTTGTCGATACTCGCCAGAAAGGACGCCTGCGCCACATTGCCCCCCTGCTCGAACGCGAGGGCCTGGAGATTGAAATCTGGGATCATCATCCCGATTCCGGGGATGACGTCCAGTCGCCCAAAACCGTTGTCGCAAGCGTGGGCGCTTCAACCAGCCTGCTCTGCGCGGAACTCGAAAAACGCGGCATTGTCCTGACCGGAGAAGAAGCGACCTTTCTTGGGCTTGGCATTTATGCGGATACGGGCTCTTTCACCTATTCATCCACCACCCGGGACGATTTTCTGGCCGCGGCCTGGCTTCTGGGCCAGGGCATGGACGTCAACGAAATCAATGAAATGGCCTCGCACCAGCTCACGGGCATGCATATCCAGGCTCTGAACAGCCTCATGGAATCGGCCCGGACATACGTCATCAACGATGTACCCGTTGTTCTGGCCGAAACCAGCCTGGACAATTATCTTGGTGATTTTGCCTATCTTGCCCACCAGCTCATGGAAATGGAAAAATTTACCGTCCTTTTCACCATTGGCCGGATGGGCGACCGCATCCAGGTTGTGGCCAGAAGCCGCAACGATGCCGTGAATGTGGGCGATGTCTGCGCAAAGCTTGGCGGCGGCGGTCACAGTTACGCTGCCTCGGCCTCGGTGCGCGGCAAAATGATCACGGAGGTTCGCGATATTATCGTCAACTCGCTTGAGCAACAGGGCCAGCCAGCCAAAACCGCGCGCGAATACATGTCAGCGCCGGCCATTGGCGTGGAATCGGAAGCGACAATCCGCGAGGCTGATGAGCTGATGCTGCATTTCGGCCTCAAGGCCATTCCCGTATTCAAACCCGGCACACGCGTCTGCTGCGGCCTGCTGGATGCCCAGACAGCGGCCAGGGCAAATGCCCACGGCCTTGGCCGTGAAATTGTGGCCGAATACATGAAAAGGCGCGTGGAAACGCTTTCGCCCCGCGCCGGCATCAGGGATCTGGCCAGGGTCATTGTCGCGGGGCGCCAGCGCCTTGTGCCCATTGTTGAAAAAGGCGCGGTAAGCGGCGTGGTAACCCGCACGGACCTTATCAATGTCTTTGCCAGCGGCTCCGGCAAGCTTGAAGATTTGCAGAAAAAGAATTCCAGGCCACGCAATGTGCGCAAGCTGATGAATGGCAGGCTTTTGCCCGAAACCCGCCGCATTCTTGAACTCGCGGGCAATCTGGGCAGAAAGCTCAAGCTGCCCGTCTACGCCGTGGGCGGCTTTGTGCGCGACTTGCTGATTGGCCGCTCCAACCAGGATATAGACCTTGTGGTCGAAGGCGACGGCATAGGCTTTGCCAGGGCGCTTGCCGCCGAACTTGGCGGTCGGGTGCGCGAACACCAGAAATTCCTGACTTCAATTGTCATCTACCATGATGACGAAGGCAGTGAATGTCATGTTGACGTGGCCACAGCCAGGCTCGAATATTACGAATATCCCGCTGCCTTGCCTACTGTGGAGCTTTCCTCGATCAAGATGGATCTTTTCCGGCGCGATTTTTCGATCAATGCCCTGGCCGTGCGCCTGGACTGCGACCCTCCCGGCGAACTTGAAGATTTTTTTGGCGGCCGCCGCGACATTCAGGACAAGGTCATCCGCGTCCTGCATACCCTGAGCTTTGTGGAAGACCCAACCCGCGCTCTCAGGGCGGCCCGTTTTGAACAGCGCTACCAGTTTCACATCGGCCCGGGCACGGAAAAACTGATTCGCAATATCCTGCCTCTGAATCTGCTGGAAAAACTTTCGCCCCAAAGGGTTTTCAACGAGTTTCGGCATATTTGCGAGGAAGAATATGGAGCAAAATGCCTGATCCGTCTGGATGATCTCGGGGTATTGCCGGCCCTGGGCCGCAACCTGGCCCTTACGCCCCAGCGCGCCGAAATTTTGCAGCAAACCCGGAAGGTGCTTGGCTGGCACAAGATGCTCTGGAGCGAGGATGAGCCCGAACCCTGGGTCGTTTATTTTCTTTCTCTCAACCACAACCTGAGCTATGCCGACACCTCGCACAATTATGATCGCCTTGGCTTTGCGCCGGCCAATAAAAATATGCTGCTAAGGGAGAGGGAGATTATCCGCAAGCTGCGCCCGCGCCTGCTGGCCTGGCAAAAAAAGGAGGAAAGCCGCGGCGCGAAAATCAGTGAATTTTGCTGTATGCTGGCGCCGCTTTCGCTGGAAAGCCTGCTTTATCTCATGGCAATTTGCGATAATCCTGCGCTGGAAAAAAACATTTCGCGCCACATAACCCACTGGCGGCATGAAAAGGCCGATATTAACGGCGACGATTTGCGCGGGCTCGGGCTCACCCCCGGGCCGGCCTTTGCCATTGCGCTCAAGGCGGCCCTGGATGCCAAACTGGATGGCCAGGCGCCAACAGCCAAGGCGCAGATGGCCGTGGCCGCGAAAGCCGCCCGCAAGGCGGAAGCGGAAAAGGACAAAAATCATCACAAGGAATAACCAGATTGGTAGCAAAGCCCTTCAGGGCTTTGCGTTTTGAGCCCGCGTCTGATACCCCGCCCGGGAGCGCGGGGTGCGGGCTTGTCCGGCCTGACGGCCGAGGTCTGGAACCACAAGGGAACTTGCTGGTGAAAACCGCATATCAGGGTATTTGGAACCCGGATTTTTATGCTGCCAGGTATCAAATACTGCCCAAAAAATGCCTCTTGCCCGCAAATCAACGCTTGCCGGGCGGCTTGCGTGGGTGTATGATTGTTTGTCATGAAACAGCTTTGGACACCTTGGCGCATAAGTTACATCCTTGGGCCAAAACCCGATGAATGTGTGTTCTGCATCCCGGCCAAAACGGACGAGGACGCCGAAAGGCTTGTGCTTTACCGCGGCAGGCACTGTTTTGCGATCATGAACAAATATCCATACAACAATGGCCACATCATGGTCTGTCCATACAGGCACGTCATGAAGCTTGAGGACCTGACCGCGCAGGAAAGCGGGGAGTTGATGGATCTTTTGAAAGCCAGCGCGAAAATCCTTGAAGAGCATTTTCATTGCGAAGGCATCAATGTTGGCCTCAACCAGGGACAGGCCGCGGGCGCCGGCATAAGGGAACATCTGCATTTTCACCTGGTGCCCCGCTGGAACGGTGATTCATCGTTTCTGGCTGTGTTTGACGAGACAAGGACGATCCCCCAGTACCTGGAGGAAACCTGGGCAGCGCTTGTGCCCCATTATGCGGCTCTATCCAGGCCTGGGGATTAGAGCGTTTGCGTAACAAAATTGGCAATAAAGCCTTTCAGGGCTTTGCGTCTTGCGCCCGCGGAGGTCTCAAACCACAAAGAAACTTGTGGATGAATGAAAATATCCATTGAAAATGGATATTTTCATTCAAGAAATGCCATAGAACGGTTTTCCTATTGTCATCTTTCCATCGGGAGGAGTATTATGCGTTACATCAAGGTCCTGATTTTGGCCGTCTTCATTTTCCTCTGCCTGATCTTCTTTTTCCAGAACCAGGCGGCGCTTTCGCAGGAAATGCAGATGACGCTCAATCTTTTCTTCATTCCGCCAATGACAAGTATCACGCTGCCATTCTATTTCCTGCTTATCGCCGCCTTTTTTGTTGGCGCCGTGCTTTGCTGGCTCATGCTCATCTGGGATCGCATCAACGTTTCCGCAAAGCTGATGAAATCCCACAGCCAAAACCGCAAGCTTGTGAAGCAGGTTGCCCAGCTGCAGCGCGTCATTGACGATCAGAAGACAAAGGAAGCCGCCAGCCTGGCCATTCCCGTCAACACCACAAAAAAGGTTGATGTGAATTCCCCAAAGGACGATTCGGTTTTTCCTCCCAGGCACGAAGATGACGAGGCAGCCCCAAGGGATACAGCACAATCCTGAAAATCCGGGCGCCTATGGCGCCCTTTTTTGTTATGCAAGAAGCCGAAAAAACCACTCCCATGTTCGCCCAGTACCTGGGCATCAAGAAAAATTATCCCGATGCCCTCCTCTTTTTCCGTATGGGCGATTTTTACGAGCTTTTTTTTGACGATGCCCTGATTGCCTCACGCGAGCTGCAGATAGTGCTGACCCAGCGCGGCAAGGACGGCGCGCGGGCAGCGCCGATGTGCGGCGTGCCCTGGCATGCGGCCCAAAGCTACATAGCCACGCTTGTGGACAAGGGCTTTTCCATTGCCGTCTGCGAGCAGACAGAAGATCCAAAGGCAGCCAAAGGCATTGTCAAACGCGCCGTAACCCAGGTCATCACGCCAGGCACCGTGCTCGACGACCTCAATCTCGAGGCCGGACGGCACAATTTCCTCGGTTCCGTATTTGTGGGCGAAAGCGGCGCGGCCTTTGCCTGGGCCGATGTTTCCACCGGCGAATGGAGCGGCCTGGAAAGCCGGCGCCCGGAGGATATTTGGCAGTGGGTGGGCAAGCTTGCCCCAGCCGAGCTTCTCGTGCCGCAAAACCTGGAATTGCCAAAAACAATCGGCAATATGCGCAAGAAAAAGCTGGATTTGCGCGATTTTGACGATGGACGCGCCAGCGCTGCTCTCCAGGTCTGCCAGGGCGTGCGGGATCTGGCCTCCCTCGGGCTTGACGACAAGCCCCTGCTTGCGCGGGCCTGCGGCGCGCTTTTGCGCTATCTCCACCAGACCCAGCCCGGCTGCGCCGAACATCTCCTGCCATTTGTTCCCCTGGATGTTTCCAGATGCCTGATCATCGATGACCTGACCGAACGCAACCTTGAAATTTTTCAGCGCCTGAATGGCCAAAAGGGCAAGGGCACCTTGCGCCATGTCGTTGACCATACCGTGACCCCCATGGGTGGCCGCCATCTTGAGGATATGCTCCGCAAGCCTTTCAGGGATGCCGCGCCAATTCTCGGCACCCAGCAGGCAGTCATTTTTTTGCATGACGACGACAAACGCCGCGCCAGTTTGCGCAAATGCCTGGAAACTGTCAGCGACATCGAGCGTATCACCACCCGCATTTGCCTCAACCGCTGCCGGCCGGCAGATTTTATCGCCCTGCGCCAGAGCCTGGCCATTCTGCCGCAAATACGCCAGCTTTTGTCAACAGGCAAGGACGCGCTGCCGCCTGTTGTCGCCAGGCTGCTTTCCGGCTGGGATGACCTGGAAGACGCGGCAAAGCTTCTCCAGGACGCGCTGGTGGACGAGCCGCCAAATACGGTTAATGACGGCGGCATCTTCAGGACAGGTTTCAATGCGGCTCTGGACGAGCTTTTGCGCCATTGCCTGCACGGCGAGGAGGAACTTGACGCCCTGCTGGAAAAGGAACGCGCCGAAACCGGCATCCAGCGGCTGAAAATGGGCTTCAACCGCGTTTTCGGCTATTATTACGAAGTAGGCAAAAACCAGGATCTGCCCGAACGCTTTATCCGCCGCCAGACGCTGGCCAACGGGGAACGCTTTACTACAGAAGAGCTCAAAAGCCTGGAATCGAAAATCCTCAATGCCGAGGAGCAGCGCAAACAGCTTGAATACGACATGTACCAGGATTTGCGCGACCATATCGCCCGCCAGCGCGACCGCCTGATGCACATGGCCGCGCTTCTGGGTCATGTGGATTACTGGCAGGGCCTGGCGGAATGCGGGCGCCGCAATGTCTGGGCGATGCCGGAGCTTTCGGACAAATCCGAAATCCAGATTGAAGAAGGCCGGCATCCTGTTGTCGAATCGATAATTGGCCGCGGCAATTTTGTGCCCAACGACCTGCGCATGGACGAATCCAGAAGGCTTTGCCTGCTTACAGGCCCCAACATGGCCGGCAAGTCAACCATTTTGCGCCAGGCGGCCATTATCTGCATTCTTGCGCAAATGGGTTCGATGGCGCCGGTAAAGAGCGCGGTGATCGGCCTTTGCGACAGGCTTTTCAGCCGCGTGGGCGCTTCCGACAATCTGGCCCAGGGGCAAAGCACCTTCATGGTCGAAATGATGGAAACCGCCCGCATCCTGCGCCAGGCAACGCGCCGCAGCCTTGTCATTCTTGATGAAATAGGCCGCGGCACAAGCACATACGATGGCGTTGCCCTGGCCTGGGCTGTTGTGGAAAATCTCGCTGGCCGTGCCCAGGGTCAGCTGCGCACGCTTTTTGCCACCCATTATCATGAGCTGACAGCCCTGGAAAACTGCCTGGACGGTATCTTCACAATGAATATCGCCATCCGCGAAAGCAATGGCGAAATTCTGTTTTTGCACAAGCTTATCCCCGGGCCAGCGGACAAAAGCTACGGCGTCGAGGTTGCGCGCCTTGCAGGCGTACCCTATCCTGTTGTGCAGCGCGCGCGGGTTATCCTGCAAAACCTGGAAAAGGACAGGAGCGGCGCCAGGGCGCGTGTTTTCAACGCGGCCAGCCTGTCGTTGCCCGGGCTCGAGCATTTGGGAGCCGCAAAAAGCGCGGACGCCAAACTGGATGCACTGGGCAAAAACCCGGCCGTGAAAAAGCTGCTTGATCTCGCACCGGAAAACATCAATCCCGATTTGAGCCGGGAAATTCTGGCCGCCCTCAAAAAGGCCCTGCAAACGGCTATTGATAAAAAAGCATGATTTCGTCATTTTCCGCCATCCAGATCATTGCCGAAAACCGCATCCGCGAAGCGCAGCAAAACGGGGAATTCGACAATTTGCCGGGCATGGGCAAACCGCTTGAATTTGAAGATGACAGCAATATCCCCGAAGATTTGCGCATGGCTTACAAGATCCTGAAAAATGCAGGCTGCCTGCCGCCGGAAATCGAGGAGCGGAAGGAAATCAACAAGCTTGCCGATTTGCTGGAAAATTGCCCGGACGAAGGTGAAAGAATAGCGCTGGCCCGGAAAGCGCAATTTTTGATAATGCGCCTGCAGACGCGGCACAATCGCCATGTGCGCCTGGATGAAAACGATCCCTATTATGAAAATTTGCTGAAAAAGCTTGCCCGGAACAATAACGAAGCGAAATGAAGCAAAAAATTACCCTGGCTGACTTGAGTCGGAAAACCGGCCTTTCCCAGGCCACAATTTCCATGATCCTGGCCAGGCGCACCGATGTTTCCTTTTCGGAGGAAACAATCCGCCTTGTCAGGGAAACAGCCGCGGAAATGGGTTACACGGGCGTAAGCCGCCGGGTAACGCTTTTCAGCCGGCGCACAATCATGGTAGTCTGCCCGTTTTTACTCAACAACTATTATTCGGCAGTTGTCCAGGCCGTGCAGATTGCCGCCTCCCAGTCGCATTGCAATATTCTCGTTCACACAACCTATAACGATGCCGAGCTTGAGGGGCGCATCCTCAAGGTGATGGCCGAATCGGATATTGGCGGCATAATCTTCACCATGATGCCGCAGTCCGGAAACATCCTGGATAAAATCGCCTCCGCCCTCCCCATTGTTGTCATTTCGGACAGGGAAGAAGGCCTGCCTGTAGATTTTGTGGAACTGCACAATTACAAGGCCGGCTCCCTGGTTGCCGCGCATCTGGCCCAACTGGGCCACAAAAACATTGCCTGCATAGCAACGCCAGGCTTTGAGGCTATCCACGCCCGAAAAATCCGCTACGAGGGCCTGAAAAACACCTGGGCGGAAGTTTGTCCGGATGGGGCGCTCTCGCTGCTCACCAATTTTGTCAATCCGGCCATGATGCGCGACAATGTGAGAATGGAACGCTACCTTGGCCAGCAAATCACCCAGGAACTCCTGAAAAACAGATTTTCCGATATCACGGCCCTTGTAGGTCTCAACGACATGATAGCTTACGGAATACTTGATGCCATGAACGAAGCTGGCAAAAAAATTCCGCTGGATTTCAGCGTTTGCGGCTGCGACAATGATTTTCCATCAGATCTTGCCGGCGTCAGCCTGACAAGCGTGGAACACTTTATGGTCAAGAACGCCCACCTTGCCTTCCAGATTCTGCATTCAAAAATGACAGGCAGGGACGGCACGCAAAATGCCCTGATCCGCATGGACATACAGCCCGAACTCATCCGCAGGACTTCGACAGGTCCCCTGAAAATACAAATTCATTAAAAATTTAAATAATTTTTAAACAATTATTTTATCGAAAAGCGCCCCGCAACTTGCCCCGGATTTTTCCCTGGCATACAATAGAAAAAATGAAAGCAATGAAGCCAGACGCCAAGGCGACAGGGTGGAAAATACCCCTGATTTTTTGTGGAGCAATTATCCTGATAGCGCTTGTTGGCCGGTTCATACTGCCAGCCGGTCCGAATCTTCCGGAAATTCCGCAATCCCTGCTTGAGCTTGCCAAAAATCGCAAGATTGATCTGGATAAGCCGGAAGGCAAGGACTGGAAGGAGCAAATGGTAAGCGCGGCCAGCGGTTTTGCGGCGCCAGAGGCCAAGGATTACAGGCTGGCTGCCATAATTGACAGCGCGCTGGCGCAAAAGCGCTTTGACGCTGCCTGCGCGGCTGCGGTGCTGATGCGCCTGCAGGACGACAAGAACAGGGCCCTGAAAAATATTTTTGCAAAGGCAAGCCAGAGCTGCGAGGAAGCTCCCTGGGCCGTGTTCGCAATTCGCGGCCTGGGCAACGCGCCGGAAGCCGCTGATTTGACAGAAATCCTGGCGAAAAAATGGCAACAATGCGAAAAATAACAAATTTGCCAGAATACCCTGAAATTCCAATCAAGGCCCAATAAACCTCCCGGGCCAGCCCCTTCTTTTATCAGCGCAAAAGAGGGGGCTTTTTATTTGCCTACCGACAATGATGCCCTAATACATTGCCTTTGCCGGCAAAACCTCCCAGACGCGGGCGAAAACATTGTCATAGACAAGGCGAAAATATGGGGCAATGGCAGGGTCCCTGGGATCGCAGACCAGAAGCTGCGCGAGCATGGAATTATATATTGTCTGATCCGCGGCGATTTTTTCATCCGTAACGCGGTTGAGCAGAAAATTTATATTGCGCCTCGTTGCAAGCCAGGCTTCCGCTTCGGCCTGCGTGGCCCTGCGGTGGCTGTCAAACCATTCCTGAACATAATTCTTGCGAATCAGCCCCGTGGTTTCAAAAACATTGATGGATGTGGGGAAAATAATATTGTCGCTTTCGTCCAGCCGCACCTGGCCAGTTTTCAGCTGATAGGAAAGAGCCTGGGGCAGGATTGACAGCGCCCCCCCTTCCCCGCCACGCGTTATGAAATTCCACGATCCATAGTTGCTGATCCAGAAACCCAGGCGCAAATTCTCGAAGCTGGCCACAATATATTGCCGCCCGTTGCTCTCGACAAGCGGCGTTTCCTTGCTCCTCAAAATATTCAAAAGTTCCTGGGCCCTGTCCGCGTTCAGTCCCTTGAAAAAATCCCCGGCTTCCGGCCCGGATTTGGCCGCCTGGGCTATAATCTGGCGCGCAAAACGCGCATTGTCCGTGGCATAGACGGCAGCCGGCAGATAAAGGGAAGGGCCGGAATGCCTGGCCCCGTCGCAAATCGTCTGCCTGCGCGCGAAATAATGGGCGGCATAGCCAAAATCCCACCACAGCCAGAGCATGGCGTCCGGCGGCGTTATTTTTCCTGCCCTGGCCAGGGCCTCGGCATGGCGGCGCCCAATGCTCGGTCCCTGCGATAATGCCGGTATCATGTCAAGATATGGCGCGACCATGCCGCATAACAGGGCAACGCAGCAAATGGCCGGGGCCCATGTTTTCTTTTTGCCGCGAAAAACTGAAATTACAAGCCAGCAGGCCGGCAAGGCAAAGCCCAAAGCCACAATTGGAGCGCCAAACATGACCATCCTGCCGCCAAGCTTCTGGCTAAGCAAGCCAAGCGCCAGCAGGGGCAAAAGAAAAATTGTGGCCGGCTTTTTGTACATCAGCCAGAAAAATCCGAGCAGCCCGGCAATGGCGCCTTCCTGCCAGGGATGAAAATATGGAAAAAGCGCGGCCAGGCCCAAATCCTGAACTTCGATAATGCTTTGCGCCACAGATGGATAAACCAGCGTGTTCGCGCCGGAAACGAGGGTGTCCGCACCGCGCTTGAGATAGGCATTGGCATGGCTGATGATGGTCTGGGCAATTTCACCGCGTCCGGAAAAATAGACAAGAACAATGAAAAACAACAGCAAAATCCAGGGATTATAAAAAAGTTTTTTCCATTTTTCCCTTTTGGGACTAGCCAGGAAAACGATGAATATGGCGGGATAAAGCAAGCCCGGCAAGCCTGTCAGCGCCGGGAGGCAATAGCACAGGGAAGCGGCCAGGTTGCGCCGTCTGGATTGCGTGGGGGAAAGCGCAAGGGCAAGCAGGACAAAAAAGGCGACATTGAACCTGCAAAGATAGGGAAAAACCGAATGCCAGGAAAGGCTGAAAAAGGTTATCAGGCCAAAAATTGCCAGCAAGACGCCCCAACGCCAGGATAGATGGGAAGTTCCCGGTTTTTGCGCTGCCGCGCGCCCGAAAATGGCCAATGCAATTTCTTTGGGCGTCAGGAAAAACTTGAGGCAGAACAGCGCCGGCCCCAGAACCATCAAAAGCGGAAAAAGCAGGGTTACAAGATCGGTATCGTAATAGCCAAGAAGCGTCCTGGCCAAAAAGCCAGGGGCAATCGAAGCCATCAGGCCGGCGGCCATGGAACATGCGCCACCCCCCAAAATCCAGGCCCAGAAAGCGACCAGCCCGGCCAGGATGCTGGCCAGAAAGGGCGGATACCAGAAGGCCACATTTGCCGGCTCAAGATTTAGAATCCAGGCGCTCAGACGCAGCATCTCCGCCATTGGATGATCCCTGGCCAGGCCGAAACCAACGGCCCCGGCAAGCCAGTGATAGGCGTCATTGGTAGCCAGAAGCATTTCTCCGCCATAACGGTATTCGGGATTCTGCCAGGAAGGCCATTCAATCAGCCTGATGCAGAACGCGAGCAAAATGGTGGCCAGCACGCAAAGAATCGCCTGCCAGCGCGCTTCTGCCGTCTGTAAATTAAATTCGCCTGCCACGTCTTGCCGCCCGGATTTTTCTCTTGCCAGTTGGAGAAGAATATTCAATTTCCAGAAAATTTTCAAAGTCAGCATGTACAGGCAGGGCCGCGTCCCGGGCAAAAATTATCGCAAAACCGCCGTCCGCCAGGCGCGCCGCGCAGTAATCCAGAATTTTTGGCACGGGCATCCAGGCCCGGGAAATGATCAGATCGGCCGGTTCCGCGACTTTAAAAGCATCCCCCGCGAAAACGCCTGTGCCCGGCAAATGCAGCTCCGCAAGCACATTCTCGAGAAAAAGCGCCCTTTTGCGGCGCTGTTCGATCATGGTGTATTTACCCGGCTGCCAGATCATCCTCAAGGGTATGCCGGGAAGGCCGGCCCCGGCTCCGCAATCCAGGGCCAGCGGATTTTCCGGCAGCGGCAGCCGCGCAAGCATGGCCGCGAGCTGAAAACTGTCCGGCACAAGGCTTGCCAGAATGTCCGCGATATTTTCCGGCCCCACCAGGTTGAAAGACCGGTTATAGGCTGCCAGACGATCCAGGTAAAGGACCAGTTTGTCCTGCCAGGCAATTTGCGGCATTAGTTCCGCAGGCAGGCCTTCCGCAAATTTGGCAACCAGTTCCGCGGTGCCGGACGAGGTTTTGGCTTTTTTCATGGGCTTGCGCCACGCACCTATAGAATTTTACGCAAAAAAATATCTCCAAACGGCAAAGCAGGTTTGTCTCGAGATATTCTAGCGCGCCTTTGCAGGCAAAGTCGCGTTAGAGCATTTACGCAATTTCATTGCATAAATGCTCTAACTGACAACAATCTGATTGAAAATACCGAGATTGGCGATCATCGATTCCAGGGAAGCCCGCAGCCGTTTGCCGATTTCGGTGGCCAGATTTTCTTCCAGGCGGTCAAAGGCTTTATGGAGATGCTCTTCGATATGGCGGGTTATCTTGGCCGTGATTTTCGGCCGGATCCTGTCGCCCAGCATGAAGGCCGGAATCTTGCGGTTGCGCATGACAAAGGGCGCGTATCTGCCCAAAAGCCAGGTCCCCCCAAAGACAGCGCCGCCGCCGATAATTGTGCTTACCGGCTCAAGAGTATGGGCAATCAGTCCGGCTGCGGTCAGGCCGCCAATCAGCGGCAATAGCCGCGTCACCAAAAACTTGTCCAGATCTTCCGGACGCAGGATACCGGTGGCCAGGCCGTCAAAAAAATCAAGATTTACGGCCTCGTCCGGGATTTGGATGCCGGCAGTCAGGGGCACCCCGTTTTCGACAAGCCAGTGCTTGAAATCGCCATCCACCTTGCGGCGAATTTCGCCGGCAAGATTTTGTCCCGCCCGCCTGAACATGACATAAAGATCGCCGTCTTCGCGAATGCTCTTGTCAATTGCGTCCTCAAGCTCCTGCAGTGTCGGGCGGTTTTCCTTCGCCCCCTCCAGCACGGGCATGATGTCGCGTTCTGTTATGCGGCGGGCGGAATCGATGATCAGCCGATCAGCCGCGCTGGCCAGCAATTTGCGCACTTCATCTGTTTCTTTCGCGCAAAAGGCCTCCATCTTGCCATCCAGCAATTCCCTGGTCCTTTCACGGGCCACAGCCAGGGCCGGATAAAGGGCAAGGCCGTAGGCTATGTCCTCATAATCGCGGCCGCTCCTGACCACGCTTGCGGCAGGGAAAAACCTTTTGGCGGCATCGAGCACAAAAAACCAGCGCGAAGAACCGCCCGTCAGCACGACTTTTTCAATCTGGCCGCGGTCGGCCACGTTTTCCAGCAAGCCATGCAGCCAGCCAATCAGGGCAATTTCCTTGCCAGCCAGGAGCTCCGAGGCGTTTACGCCAAGGCCGCCGCTGTTCCTGTAGGCCGAAAGAATGGCCTGCAATTCGTCCGTGGCCACAAAATGCTCTGCATTGGCCACAAAATCATCTCGCCCGTAATCATTGACCCAGGCCTCGAACCTTTCGCCCTTTCTGTCGTACCAGGGCAGCAGCAGACTGGCTTTTGCGGCCTTTTCATCGCTTACAATGCGCGAAAAAAGCTCTTTCTGATTTTTGCACTCCACCCAGTGCGCGTAATAGGCAAAGGGGCTTTTGGGCATGGCCCTGGCAAAATCGGGATTGCGGCCGCAAAAAAGCTGATAGAACAGATCATCGAACAAACGGCCGCCGTAAAGGGCATCGCCCCCCTGGGAAAGAACATTGAGACTTTCCACGGCAGTATAGTCGAATGTGCCGCCGCCAAAATCCAGAATCAGGCACCGGCAGCCAATGTCGGCAACAGAAAGAATGCCGAGATCCAGGCAGGAAACCAGGGCCGCGTCCGGCTCCTGCACAAAGGAAATTGCCGGCCAGCCGGCTTCCGAGAAGCATTTGCCAAGGGTAATCGCGAAATCCTGGCGCACCCTTGCGGGAATGCCAACATGGACATTGGCATTTTCCAGCAGGCCATTTGGAAGAGCCTTGCCCAGAAGGGTCAGGAAATCAGTCATCGCTTCCAGGGCCCAGGGTTCTCCGCGGTCAATTTCGGGCTTGAACTGGGAGCGGATTTTGCGTCTGCCCCCCGAATCCGGATGGGCAAAATATTCGCTTTCCGCAAGGTTGCCTATGCAGAGCGGCTTGCCATCCTCATAAAGAATGACAGTTGCCAGGCTGCCGCCGGAATCTGTTATGTCCTGCAGGATTATGGGCTTTGGACGACCGCCGCCGCTCCAGGTGGCGCTGTCCCAGGAAAATATATAGGTATTGCTTGTGCCGAGATCTATCCCGATAGTTTTCATGTATCCATCCGTTGGACGCGGCCGCGAATCGTCTTGCCGTCTTTTGTCAGGGGGCGGGAGAAGACCAGGCAGCGGTCGCCGTTTTTCACAAGTCCCACGGGTTCATAAAGATCCCTGTGTTCCGCCTCGTCCCAGACCAGCCACTTGCCCGCGTCATGCGGCTCAAAGCCGCAAAGCCTCAGGGCCTGGAGCAAATGGGCGGTTTTTTGCGGCGGCAGGCCGTCAAGCATGGACATGACTTCCTCCGCAAGCGGGCAGGATTTGCCGCAGGCGGAGCGGCCGCTGTTCTCAACGCCGCTGGCGGCGGAAATTTCGGAAAATACAAAATAGACAAGCTTGAGGCGTTCCGCGATTTGCTCTTTCAGGCTCTCTTCAAAAGCGGCTATGTTCAGGCCGTCCACTTTTTTGGCCATAAAGACAAAAACAAAAAATGAGCCGAGGAACAACCAGGCGGTCTTGAAAATGTTCGGCAGCCGCCCCATGCCGAAAATTGCCTGCCTAATCCCGGTAATGCCCACAAAACCGCCCAGGGCGGAGGCGGCCATGCGCGAAAGTCCCGAAAGGCCAAGCACGGCAAGGATGATTTTCCGGGCTTTGGGATTGGCGGACAGATATTCGGAGAGCCAGAACATGGCAAAGACAGCCGCGACCCGCAAAATATCGCCGCCCATGCCAACAAGGGAAAGCAGGCCGGAAAGCGCGCCGCCCAAAAACCAGCCAAGCAGGGTCATGCCGGCCATTGCGGCAATATTCTGCCTTTTCTCGTAAAGAATATCCGTTGAAAAAGGCGGCAGCTCGCAGGAGAGCGCGGGGCCCAGATAGGAGAGATGTTCGTTTTCCGCAAAAAATTTTTTGGCGCAGTATGCGGTCAGTTCCGAATTCAGATCGTAAAGAATGACCTTGTGGGCCGGGAAATTTTTGGGTTCTTTTTCAATGGCCCTGGCGGCCTTTTCCGCAAGTTCGCCGGCTTCCGCGGAAAAAGCGGCCTCCGGCATTTCCGGCGCGGCCATTCAGCGCACCGCCGTTTGGGTGGCTTTTTTTCTCGAAGGTTCGTGGCTGTATTCGAAAATCCGGATATTTTCGCCAACAGCTTCCCTGATGGAGACTTTCATCTTTTTGGCAAAGGGACACGGAAAATTGATGGGCGTGCCCAATGTTATACACGAGGCGACCACAATGGCTTCCGCCCCGCGTTCGACCATTTTTTTGGCCCTGAAGCCGGCCTTTTTGCCGGGACAGCCGCCGCACGTGCTCACGCCAACGCAAACAACATCCCCTTCAACGCCAGCAAAGGCATCCTTTTTGTGGAGCATTGATTCCAGACAACGGCTGGCCGGACAAACCTCCTCGGTTTGCATACAGCGAATCAGGCCTGCTTTCACGGGACACCTCCAGTATTGAGATTTAGCTATCAGGCAGCAATTTGCAGGCTGCAAGGCCCTGAAACAGAATGATGCCGCAGGCAGTGGAAAGGTTGAGGCTGCGTACGCCGCCCGCGCTCATATTTCTTATGGGTATGCGCAGCCGATGGGGCGAAAGGGCGAAAATATCCTCGGGCAGGCCTCTTGTCTCCGCGCCCAGCACAATGGCGTCATGCCGGGTGAAAGCAAAATCCTGCAGGGGCGCGCAACCTGCCCTTTTTGCGGAAGTCATGACCAGCCTTTCATCGCCCGGTCTTTTGGGCCGATTGAGGAAGGCCCTGAAATTCGGCCAGACAGAAAGCTTGACATGCGGCCAGTAATCCAGGCCCGCCCTTTTGAGATAACGATTTTCGAGCTTGAAGCCCAGGGGTTCAATCAGGTGCAGTTCCACATCAAAGGCGGCGCAAAGACGGGCAATATTGCCCGTATTTGGCGGAATTTCCGGCTCGACCAGCGCAACCAGCATCAGGAAAATGCAACCGTCGCGCACAGACCGGGCCTGGCCTGCGCGACAACCCGGATGTCCTTTGCGCCATAGCCCCTGTCATCCAGGGTCGCAAAAAGATCTGCCTCCACAACTTCCACGCTGGCATCGGCCGCGCCATTCTTTTCCAGGTATTCCGCAAGCAGCGTGAGAGCGCGCTTTTTGGCATCCTCAATCGTGAAATTGCGGCCTATATTTTCCCTGAACCCGAGGGCGGGAACCCAAAGCGTTCCCTTGCCCGTATCGGCATAGATTTCCAGGCTGGCCGTCGGCAAGCTCAGGGCGGCGCCGATGGCGTTGGCAACTTCCGGACGCGGCGGAATGGAAAGCGGCAAATCCAGGGCCTTTTCCAGCCTTGCGCGCGCGGCAAGCGCCGGGCCGCCAACAAGGCAGGCCTTGTCGGGCCGCGCTTCCTTAACTGCCCGCAGGCGCGCCAGGGTATAAATGGGGCTTTCGTTCACAGTTTCAACAAGGTCGTAGGCCGCCCTTGCAATTCTGGCCATTGCGGATTCAACAGCTTTTTCGGCAAGATCGCCCGCGCCGACCTGGCCGGCGGCCTGTTTTTCCAGTCCCCTGCTGGAGGCTTCGACATCGCCAAGGCAATTTTGCGGATTTTGCGCGGCATTGAGCACGTTGAAAGCGTCAAGCAATGTCGGCTCGTTTCCGCCAAAAGCCATGGCCGAACCAATTCTTTGCGGCCCAACAAGCACATTTGGGCCGTCAGCGCCATTTTCCAGACGCAAGAGGGAATCACCCCCGACGGCAATGCTTTGCTGGGCCAGGGCCCGAACCAGGGTGCGCCTGCCTTCAAGCATCATGCCCTGTCTTTCAAGCACGGGAGAACCATCGACGGCAATGGCTATATCCGTTGTGGTGCCGCCCATGTCCAGCAAAAGACAGCAGCCGGAGCCGCCCTCAGGCCATTGGGCAAGCGCGCCCATGACGCTGGCCGATGGGCCGGATAAAATCGACTGCACCGGATTTTTGCGGGATTCCCCAAAGCTTGTCGCGCCGCCATCGGCCTTGAGCAGGCGCATGTTTTCCGTATGGCCGGCAAAAGCGGCCGAATTTTCCACGGAATCCAGAAAGGCGTTATGCAGATTGCTGACAGCCGCATTGTAGTAGGCCGTGGCAACGCGCCTTGGAAAATTGAGGCGGCCGGACAGACTGTGGCCCATGCTTGCTGGCAGGCCGGAGGCTTCTTCCGCTACCCGGGCCATTTCCTGCTCGTGAACGGGATTTCGGGGCGAAAACTTGCCAACACAGGCAATTTGGGCAATGCCTTCCCTGGCCCATTTTTTCGCTTCAAGGGCAAGCTCATTGGTAAAAAGCCGGCTGACTTCAACGCCGCGATGATCCAGGCCGCCAGGCACAATGCAGACATATTCTCCAAGGCCGAAGTGGACAGGATCAAGCCCTGGGCCAGCCGAAATGGCAAGGCCAACCTTGTCCGCCCTGCCCTGGAGAATGGCATTGATACACAGTGTTGTGCCCAGTGTCAGCCGGGATATGCGGGCAAGCGCGGCTTTTGCCCTGTCATCGCAGGCCTTTTCAAGGCCCGCGCGCACACGGAGGATGGAGCCTGGCAAATCCGCATGGTCGGTAATTGTCTTGGCGGAGGCCAGAAGCCTGGCGGCTGTGCCCTCAACAGCAAGCAGGGCCGCGTCGGTATGCGTACCGCCGCAGTCTATGCCCAGAACAATTGTTTCACTCATGGTGAAAAAGCCTTTAAAAATTGATCGTTACCTGTTCGCCCCAAAAGCCTTCGCTGTCTTTTTCGCGGATGGCAACGGAACCAATTTGCCAGGCCGGCAAGTTGAATGCCTGAATCCTGTTAATTGTTTCCTCAGCCTGCTTTTGCGGCACAACAAGCACATAACCGATGCCGCAGTTGAAAATCTGCAGCATTTCCTCCCAGGAAAGTTCGGCGTTTTCCTTCAGCCATTCAAAGACAGGCTGCACAGTCCAGGAACCGAAATCAATCCTGGCTTCAACGGAAGTGGGCAGCGAACGGGGAATATTGTCATAAAAACCGCCGCCAGTTATATGGGCCATGCTCCTTATGCTCAAGTCACGCAAAAGGGGCTTGACCGCCTCCATATATATTGTGGTTGGGCAAAGCAGGACATCGGCCACGCTTTTGCCATCCGCCCCGGGAAAGGGCTCGTCGCCGGCCAGGCCGCTTTTGGCCAGCACCTTCCTGACCAGGGAAAAGCCGTTGGAATGCAGGCCGCTTGAGGCAATGCCGATTATCGCGTCCCCGGCCTGAGTGCCCGTGCCGTCAATCAGGCGGGCATTATCGACAAGGCCCACGCAAAAGCCCGCCAGGTCGTATTCGCCTGGCGCGTACATATCCGGCATCTCGGCCGTCTCGCCGCCAAGCAGCGCGCAGCCGGCCTTGCGGCAGCCCATGGCCACGCCTTCGACAACAGTCGCGGCCACATCGACATCAAGCTTGCCACAGGCAAAATAGTCAAGGAAAAACAGCGGGCTTGCCCCCTGCACCAGAATATCGTTAACGCTCATGGCCACAAGGTCGATGCCGACCGTATCATGGCGGTTAAAGGCAAAGGCCAGCTTCAGCTTGGTTCCCACCCCGTCAGTCGCGCCCACCAGAAGCGGCTCCTCCATGCCCGAAAGATCAGGCTTGAACAGTCCCCCAAAACCCCCGATATCCGAAATTACGCCGCGGCCCCTTGTTCCGGCCACGATGGCTTTCAGCCTTTCGACAAGGGCATTGCCGGCTTCAATGTTCACTCCGGCTTCAGTATAGGCGTTCGCACGCGATTTTGGCATTGTATTCTCCTTTACCCCCCTGTTGTTAGCAAATTTTCAAACAAAACCCAACAATAATCTGCATGAACAAATTGCAGGGCAACCGGGAGGCTTTCCCGCTTTTAATTATTTGCGGCCAATTCTTGTATGCTTGTGCTTAAATTGATATATGTGTCTCATGAAAAAACAAAAATCTCCCCCTTGCCATTTTTTCGCAAACAGAAAAGCCGGCCTGCTCGCGGGCCTGGCTCTCTGCCTGCCGCTTTTCATGGCTGCCCCAGCCTTTGGAGCATCCGGGCCGGCAGCGGATTTTTCCGAAGGGCAGCGCAATCTGGACGCTGCCGGAAAAGATCTGCAGAAGGCTGAAAAAGAATTCGCGGCAGCCGGAAATGTGGTTGACGAAGGCACGACCGGGCGCACAACATGGTCGCAACTTGGCGATTCAGCTGCCGAACAGGCGCAACCAGAAGCGGAGGCGCCGGCAGAGGCCGGAAAAAGCCCCCAGGCAAAAAGGCAGCCTGCCAAAATGCCCGGGGCACAGGTAACAAGCAACACGGCACCGGGCTATGACGGGTATATGGGAACCTACGTTGATCCGGACAACGGGGATATCGTAACCTCGGTCATTGCGCCAACCAGACGCAACCAGAACCAGGACTACCAGAATTATCCAATCATAATCGAACCCGATGTCAGTGGCTGGGGCAACAACTGGAACAACGGCTGGAACAATTCTGGCTGGGCCGGCCCACATGGGCCCGGGCAGCAGGTTCCGGGCTACCCATACCCACCCGCCTATCCCGGATTTCAGCCATCAGGCCAGGTTCCAGGCTATCCCTTTCCGCCATCGCCCCCTGGCTACGGGCCTGCGCCGCCCCCCCCTAACGGCCCGAATTACGCTCCATCACTTCCGGGGCAAGGCAATCCTCCCGGAAATCCGAATAATCCCGGGGGACTGATGCCGCCCGTGCCGCCTCCCGGACCTGGCTTTGGTCCGGGGCCGGCCATCAATCCGCCAGTTCCGCCAAAGCCCAATTTCGGCCCCGGCTATCCGCCGCTTTTGCCGCCGCAATCCGGGCCTGGCAACAGGCCTGGTTTCGGCCATGGGCCAAACTTTGGACACAGGCCTGGTTTTGGCCATGGGCCAAACTTTGGGCACAGGCCTGGTTTTGGCC
>ERZ777306.372-NODE-372-length-90633-cov-47.684217_pt1 | contig 90633 bp, 95 predicted proteins | sample MGYA00374966_ERZ777306 | MGnify/ENA primary metagenome ERZ777306 (study PRJEB29329, sample SAMN06343882) | mouse gut metagenome | isolation source: Mouse cecum | place: Austria: Vienna | collected 2014-11-15 ...
TGTTTTTGTTTATCTTTGCGTCAAATTTAAATCCGTTACCTAAGAAGTAACGGACAAATATGGGGTAAAAAAACATGATTTTAACAAAGAGAAAATCAGTAATTGCTGGGCCTAGTAATGGGACAGGGGAAGGCGTAGCACACTCTAAACGCTGGTATGTAGCTTTGGTTCGCATGCATCACGAAAAGAAAGTCTCGGAACATTTATCTAAGATGGGGATTGAGAGTTTTGTTCCGGTTCAACAGGAGGTTCACCAGTGGAGTGACCGTCGTAAAGTAGTCGAGTCAGTCTTGCTTCCAATGATGGTGTTTGTACACGCTGATGCAAAAGAACGCAAAGAAGTTCTTTCCTTTTCTACAGTAAGTCGGTATATGGTAATGCGTGGTGAGAGCAGTCCGACTGTAATCCCTGATGATCAGATGGCTCGTTTCCGCTTTATGCTTGATTATTCAGAAGATGTCATTTCCATGAATAGTGCTCCTTTGGCACGTGGTGAAAAGGTTCGCGTCATCAAAGGTCCTTTGACGGGACTTGTGGGTGAACTTGTCAATGTCGACGGTAAAAGTAAGATTGCCGTTCGTCTGAATATGCTTGGATGTGCTTGTGCTGACATGCCAATGGGGTATGTAGAACCGGTGAAGCCTTGATTTTAATTTCTGATTGCAACTCTGATATACAATAATTTTATTTATACTATAATGGAAAAAACATTAAGGGGTATAGCTCAATACGCTCGTAAGAACTATTTGAGTTATTGGATCATTTTGGGTATTGATACGGTGGTATCTGTCTTATGTTCATTGGTCGCTTATGCCGTTATTCATTATATAGCGCATGTTCCGATGAGTGACCGGGTGCTTTGTCTGTTGGTTGGCGTTTCTTTGGCGGCAAGTGTTGCCGGATCCTTACTGTTTCACACCTATCGCAATACCATCCGTTTTTCTCAGGCACGCGAGCTTTGGCGTATCATGTGCGCTGTATTATTCAAGGTCGGATGTTTGTCCGTGATTTCCTTCTGGATTATATCCGACACACAACTGCTTGATAATTATAAAGTCTCCTACCTTCTGTTTGACGGTCTGTTGACGCTGGCTGCGTTGACGGTCTTTCGTGTTTCTCTTATCATCACTTACGATCTATTGTTGGATTGGGTAAATAAAAAGAATACACGTATCCTTATTTATGGCGTTGACGAGGAGAGTGTGGCCTTGAAGTTGCGTCTCCGTGACAGTGCCCATTATAAGGTTGCAGGCTTTTATGTTTATGGCAAAAGCAACAGCCGTCGCCGCTTGGCGGATCTTCCTATTTATTATTTTGAGAACGAAGCGGATGTTGACTACATAATACGTAAACGTGGTATTAAGGGTATTCTGTTTGCCCGTTATGAGGATACCCGCCTGGAAGAAAACCGCCTTTTGGAGTATTGTAAAAGCAATAAACTTAAAACTCTGATTGCTCCTACTATCAGTGAGGCGGATTCCGACGGTAATTTCCACCAGTGGATACGGCCCATTAAGATTGAAGATTTGCTGGGCCGTGCTGAAATAAACATCAATCTTCGTCAGGTCGCCGAAGAGTTCCGGGGAAAAGTTGTGCTGGTAACCGGTGCTGCAGGCAGTATCGGTAGTGAACTTTGCCGTCAGCTGGTACAGATGGATATTCGGAAACTCATCATGTTCGACTCTGCCGAGACTCCTTTACATAATGTCCGTCTTGAATTTGAGAAAAAATATCCAGCCATAGATTTCATACCTGTGATTGGCGACGTGCGTGTGAAGGAACGTGTACGCATGGTATTCGATCTCTATCATCCTCAAATCGTTTTTCATGCCGCCGCTTACAAACATGTCCCATTGATGGAAGAGAATCCCTGCGAAGCCGTACTGGTGAATGTCACAGGTTCCCGTCAGGTAGCTGATATGGCAGTGGAATATGGTGCGGAAAAAATGATCATGGTCTCTACCGATAAAGCCGTTAATCCTACCAATGTGATGGGCTGTTCCAAACGTCTGGCAGAGATCTATGTACAGAGTCTGGGCTGTGCCATCCGTGAGGGAAAAGTGAAAGGCCATACCAAATTCATCACTACCCGTTTCGGTAATGTATTGGGCAGTAACGGTTCTGTCATCCCCCGTTTTAGGGAACAGATAGAGAATGGAGGACCTGTTACAGTCACTCATCCCGATATCATCCGCTTCTTCATGACCATTCCCGAAGCCTGTCGCCTGGTAATGGAAGCTGCTACGATGGGAGAGGGTAATGAAATCTTTGTCTTTGAGATGGGTAAGGCAGTTAAGATTGTCGACTTGGCTACCCGTATGATTGAACTGGCGGGTTACCGTCCGGGAGAGGATATCAAGATTGAATTCACCGGCTTACGCCCTGGTGAGAAGCTTTATGAAGAGGTGTTGAGCGATAAAGAAAATACGATTCCGACAGAGAACAAGAAAATTATGATCGCCAAAGTCCGTCGGTATGAATATGCCGATATCCTTGATACGTACACAGAGTTTGAGAGACTTTCCCGTGCGGTTAAGATCATGGATACGGTCAGGCTGATGAAGAAAGTGGTTCCTGAATTCAAATCAAAGAATTCTCCGCGATTTGAGGCACTGGATAAAGAATAATAAACTTGAGAAATTTATGGATAAATCATTTTGTACTTGTTTGAGTGTACAAGGAATGAGCGCTGGATTGCTTCTTTGTTTAGTTGCGATATTTTTGTTTGCTTCCTGTCAGTCGTATAAAAAAGTACCTTATTTACAGGATGTAAAGGTCGTGGAACAAACAGTTCAACAGGGAAATCTGTATGATGCCAAGATAATGCCTAAAGATCAGCTTACTATCGTGGTGTCGTGTACTAGTCCGGAGTTGGCTATGCCATTCAATCTGACTGTTGCCAGTCCCGCCAGTGTGGCTGCCGGAAATAACCAGTTGACTGCCCAACCCATTCTGCAGCCTTATTTGGTGGATAATGACGGAAAAATCAATTTTCCTGTTCTGGGTGAATTGAAAGTAGGTGGTTTGACAAAAAAAGAAGCCGAACAATTAATTATAGAGAAGTTGAAACCTTATATCAAGGAGATTCCGATTGTTACTGTTCGCATGGTAAACTATAAAATTTCTGTATTAGGTGAAGTTGCCCGTCCGGGTACGTTTACTATCAGTAATGAGAAAGTCAACTTGTTGGAAGCTCTAGCCATGGCCGGTGACATGACGGTCTGGGGAGTTCGTGACAATGTGAAACTGATTCGTGAGGGTGTTGATGGTAAACAGGAAATTGTGACATTGGATTTAAACAAGGCGGAGACCATTCTTTCTCCTTATTATTGGTTACAGCAGAATGATATAGTTTATGTGACTCCGAACAAGGCGAAGGCCCGTAACTCCGGTATAGGTAACAGTACAAGTTTGTGGTTCTCCGCTACTTCTATTCTGGTATCATTGGCAAGTTTATTAGTAACAATCTTCAAAATCAAAAAGTAGCATTGTAATATGATTGAGGGAAAAAAAGAGAACCGGGTTGAGCAACCGGAAGAGCAGGTGAATATTCAGGAAATCCTTTTCCGTTACCTGATTCACTGGCCCTGGTTTGTGGTTTCTGTAATAATCTGTATCGCCTGTGCATGGGGCTACCTGCGTCTGGCCACTCCTGTCTATAATATATCCGCTACAGTCTTGATCAAGGATGACAAGAAAGGCGGTGGTGCGAGCATGTCCTCCGAACTGGAAAAGATAGGGCTGGACGGCTTCGTTTCCTCGTCGAACAACGTAGACAATGAAATTGAGGTGCTGAAATCAAAGTCTCTTGCCCGTGAAGTGGTCAACAATCTGGGACTGTTTGTGACTTATAAGGATGAAGATGAGTTTCCTAGTAGGGAACTTTACCGTACCTCGCCCGTAGTGGCTAGCTTGACTCCACAGGAGGCGGAAAAACTGTCTGCACCAATGGAAGTGGAGATGACTTTATTTCCCCATGGTGGGATGGATGCATTGATAACAGTGAAAGACAAAGAGTATCGGAAACATTTTGAAAAATTGCCTGCTGTTTTCCCGACGGATGAGGGGACGGTCGCCTTTTTCGAAAGCAAGGATACATTGGCGGTTAATCAGGTTAAGGAGGGAAGTAAAGAACGTCATATAAAAGCTTTTATTAACAGACCTTTCTCCGTGGCGAAAGGATATGCTAATTCTTTGTCTATAGCCCCTACTTCAAAGACTACTTCTGTAGTTGTTGTTTCATTGAAGAACACAAATATCCGACGTGGCAGGGATTATATTAATAAACTACTTGAGATGTATAATATCAATGCCAATAATGATAAGAATGAGGTGGCTCAGAAGACCGCTGAATTTATAGACGAGCGTATCGGTATTATTTCCATGGAACTGGGCAGTACGGAGCAGGATTTGGAGAATTTCAAACGTAGTGCTGGTATTACGGATTTGAGTAGTGAAGCCCAGATTGCCTTGACGGGTAATGCCGAATACGAGAAGAAGCGTGTGGAGAATCAGACCCAGATAAATCTGGTGATGGACCTGCAACGCTATATGAAAGGTAATGAATATGAAGTGTTACCAAGCAATATCGGTTTGCAGGATGCTGCATCGGCCGGTGCTATAGACCGTTATAATCAAATGCTGGTTGAAAGGGAACGTCTGTTGCGTACTTCAACAGAGAATAATCCGGCCATAATTAATCTGGATACTAGTATCCGTGCAATGCGGACTAATGTACAAGCTACTCTGGATGCCACATTGAAAGGATTACAGATAACCAAGGAAGATCTGGCCCGTGAAGCAGGGCGTTATTCCCGTCGTATCAATGATGCACCTACTCAGGAACGCCAGTTTGTGAGCATTGCCCGTCAACAGGAAATTAAGGCAGGACTCTACTTGATGTTGCTTCAGAAACGTGAAGAAAATGCCATCACCTTGGCTGCTACTGCCAATAATGCAAAGATTATTGATGAAGCTTTAGCGGATGACAGTCCGGTCTCTCCCAAAAGGATGATGATTTATTTGGTTTCCTTAGTATTAGGAGTAGGAATTCCGGTAGGTATTATTTATTTGATAGGTTTGACCAAATTTAAGATTGAAGGTCGTGCTGATGTTGAAAAGTTGACTTTGCTTCCTGTTGTCGGTGATATTCCGTTAGCAGACGAAAAGGCAGGTTCTATTGCGGTATTTGAAAATAAGAATAACCTGATGAGTGAGACTTTTCGGAATGTACGTACCAACCTTCAGTTTATGCTTGAACAAGGTAAGAACGTGATTTTGGTAACTTCTACAATCAGTGGTGAAGGAAAGTCTTTTGTATCAGCCAATCTGGCAATCAGTCTCTCTTTGTTGGGGAAAAAGGTTGTGATAGTAGGATTAGACATCCGTAAACCTGGTTTGAATAAAGTATTCAATATCCCTAAAAAGGAGCATGGTATAACTCAGTTTCTGACTAATCCGACTATAAATCTGATGGATTTGGTACAGTCTTCTGATATAAACAAGAATCTGTTTATACTTCCCGGTGGAACCGTTCCGCCTAATCCAACAGAATTATTGGCTCGTGACGGTTTAGAAAAAGCTGTTGAAACACTGAAGCAGAATTTTGACTATGTGATACTGGATACTGCTCCTGTAGGTCTGGTGACAGATACTTTGCTTATAGGTCGTGTAGCGGACTTATCCGTTTATGTATGTCGTGCTGATTACACCCGTAAGGCAGAGTTTACTTTGATTAACGAACTCGCCGAAAATGATAAATTGCCTAATCTTTGTATTGTCATCAATGGTATTGATTTGAATCGAAGAAAGTACGGTTATTATTATGGTTATGGTAAATACGGCAAGTACTACGGCTATGGTAAACGTTACGGTTATGGCTATGGTTACGGAGAGAAACATGGAAGCAAAGAATAACTAAATCAAACAAAATATGCGTGATTTCAAAGACATTAAGGTCGCAGTAGCTGGTACGGGCTATGTGGGACTGAGCATAGCGACACTGCTATCCCAACATCATCATGTAATTGCTGTGGATGTAATACCTGAAAAGGTGGAAAAACTGAATAATAAGATTTCCCCTATTCAAGACGAATATATTGAAAGGTATTTGGCTGAAAAACCTCTGAATCTTGTTGCTACTTTGGACGGCAAATCAGCCTATACCGATGCCGACTTTGTAGTGATTGCCGCTCCGACGAATTATGATCCGGTAAAGAATTACTTCGATACGAGTCGTGTGGAGGAGGTTATCGACCTTGTGCTTGAGGTAAATCCCGATGCGGTTATGGTCATTAAATCTACCATACCGGTGGGGTACACACGTAATCTTTATGTAAAGTATGCTCAGAAAGGAGTCAAGAATTTCAATTTGTTATTTTCTCCGGAATTTCTTCGTGAGAGCAAGGCCCTTTATGATAATCTATATCCAAGCCGTATTATCGTTGGCTATCCGAAGATAATTAGTCGTCCTGAATTTGCAGAAGAAAATGAGGCAATTGAGTCTGTGACTGATGTTGAGATGTTGGAGGAAGCAGCCAAAATATTTGCTGCACTCTTACAGGAAGGAGCCATCAAAGAAAATATCGATACACTCTTTATGGGTATGAAAGAAGCTGAAGCAGTTAAACTCTTTGCCAACACCTATCTGGCATTGCGTGTCAGCTATTTCAATGAGCTTGATACATATGCAGAAATGAAAGGACTTGATAGCAAGGCTATTATTGAAGGTGTAGGTCTTGACCCACGTATTGGAACACATTATAATAATCCCTCATTCGGCTATGGTGGCTACTGTTTGCCAAAAGACACTAAGCAACTTTTGGCTAATTATCAGGATGTGCCACAGAACATGATGTCTGCCATCGTGGAATCGAACAAGACTCGCAAGGATTATATTGCTGACGCGGTACTTCGCAAGGCCGGGTGGTACGGTTATTCTGAAAATAACGAATACAGCCATTCTGATACTTCTAACCAACCGCCGGTTATTGGTGTGTATCGTTTGACTATGAAATCAAATTCAGACAATTTCCGTCAGTCCGCCATTCAGGGTATCATGAAGCGCATCAAGGCAAAGGGTGCGGAAGTGATTATTTATGAGCCTACGCTTGAAAATGGCACATTGTTCTTTGGCAGTAAGATTGTAAATAACTTGGAGGAATTCACATCAAGTAGCCATGCAATTATAGCTAACCGTTATGATGCCTGTCTTGATAATGTAAGGAGCAAGGTTTATACACGGGATATTTTTGGGCAGGACTAACATGATTAATAATAAGAAAATATAATAATATTATGAGCATTTTTGCAGGTAAAACCCTTATGATTACCGGTGGAACCGGTTCTTTCGGTAATGCGGTTCTGAACCGTTTCCTTCGTACCGATATCGGTGAGATTCGTATTTTCTCACGAGACGAGAAGAAGCAGGATGACATGCGTCACGAATATCAGGTGAAGTATCCTGATGTGGCCCATAAAATTAAGTCTTTCATCGGTGATGTGCGTGATCTTCAGTCTTGTAGGAACGCCATGCCTGGCGTAGACTATATATTCCATGCTGCTGCTTTGAAGCAGGTCCCCAGTTGTGAATTTTTCCCGATGGAAGCGGTGAAGACGAATGTGATCGGTACGGACAACGTGTTGACAGCCGCTATCGAAGCGGGTGTAGGTGCCGTTATCTGTCTGTCTACCGACAAGGCCGCCTATCCGATCAATGCGATGGGTATCACCAAGGCTGTTGAAGAGAAGATAGCTGTTGCAAAATCCCGTTATTCCGGTAAAACTAAGATTTGCTGTACCCGTTATGGTAACGTGATGTGTTCCCGCGGTTCTGTCATTCCTTTGTGGATAGACCAGATCCGTAACGGTAATCCTGTAACATTGACCGAGCCTAAAATGACGCGCTTCATCATGTCATTGGAAGAAGCGGTGGATCTCGTATTGTTCGCTTTTGAACATGGTCAGAATGGTGATATCCTTGTTCAGAAAGCTCCTGCTTGTACCATCCAAACTCAGGCGGAAGCAGTCTGTGAACTCTTTGGGGGGAAGAAGGAAGACATTAAGGTTATTGGTATCCGTCATGGAGAGAAGATGTACGAGACATTACTGACCAATGAGGAATGTGCCAAGGCTGAGGATATGGGCAACTTCTATCGTGTACCGGCAGATAACCGCGGTTTGAATTACGACAAATATTTCAAAGAGGGCGAGACAGAACGTAATACTCTTACAGAGTTCAATTCAAATAATACACGAATCCTTACCGTGGAGGAAACCAAAGCCAAGATTGCCGCATTGGACTATATCAAGAAGGAGTTGAGCGGTGAGGGCAACTTCGTACAGTAATAAGATCATGAAAATATTGGTAACCGGTGCCAAAGGTTTTGTTGGTAAGAATCTTTGTGCACAGCTTAATAACATCAAGAACGGCAAAGCCCGTTGTTATGGTGAACTGAAGATTGCCGAAGTATTCGAGTATGATTTGGACTCTACTTTGGAACAGCTTGATAATTGGTGCAAAGAAGCCGATTTCGTATTCAACCTTGCCGGTGTGAACCGCCCCAAGGATAATGACGAGTTCATGAAAGGTAACTTCGGTTTTGCGAGTACGCTGCTTGATACCCTGAAGAAACATCATAATATCTGTCCCGTCATGCTTTCCTCGAGTGCGCAAGCCTCGTTGACCGGTCGTTTTGGTAACAGCGAATACGGAAGAAGCAAAAAGGCGGGTGAAGATCTTTTTCTACAATACGGCAAAGAGACCGGCTCCAAGGTTTTGGTCTACCGTTTCCCTAACCTTTACGGCAAGTGGTGCCGTCCCAATTACAACAGTGCGGTAGCTACTTTCTGTAATAACATTGCCAATGACCTGCCTATACAGGTCAATGACCCGAGTGTGGAACTTGAACTGCTCTATATTGATGACCTTGTGGATGAAATGATTCATGCATTGAAAGGCGGGGAGCATCATTGCGAGTTCGAGGGTCTTGACGTGCAACCGAAGACTGACGGCAGATATTGCTATTGCCCTGTCACCCACAAGGTGACACTTGGTGAAATCATTGCTTTGTTGCATCAATTCGTAGAAATGCCTCAGACATTGATGATTCCGGAAATTCCTGCCGACTCGTTCGCAAAGCGTCTGTATAGTACATTCCTGAGTTATCTGCCTAAAGAAAAGGCCATTTTTGACTTGAAGATGAATGTGGACCAGCGTGGCAGTTTTACGGAACTCGTACACACCTTGAACTGCGGTCAGGTAAGTATTAATATCTCCAAGCCGGGGGTAACTAAAGGTGAGCACTGGCACAATACCAAATGGGAACAATTCATAGTGGTCAGCGGTCACGGTCTTATCCAGCTTCGGAAGGAAGGTACAGGGGAAGTGTTGAACTACGAGGTGAATGGTGATAAAATACAATCCGTCATCATGCTTCCCGGCTATACCCATAACATCATCAATCTTTCCGATACGGAAGACCTGGTAACAGTTATGTATTGTAATGAGATATTCGATCCCAATAAACCGGATACATACTTTGATAAAGTAGAAAAATGATTATGGAAAAACAACCCAAATTAGATTATTCAGATATAAAGTTTAAGGATAATGGTAAGTTGAAACTGATAATTGTTGTCGGTACCCGTCCCGAGATTATTCGTCTGGCAGCGGTAATCACTAAGTGCCGTCAGTATTTTGATGTGATATTGGCTCATACGGGTCAGAACTATGACTACAATCTCAATGGCATCTTCTTTAAGGATTTGAAGTTGGCGGATCCTGAAGTCTATATGGATGCCGTAGGTGATGATTTGGGAGCTACTTGTGGTAATATCATCAACTGTTCCTATAAACTCTTCGTGCAGACTAAGCCGGACGGAGTATTAGTATTAGGTGATACCAACTCCTGCTTGAGTGTTATCGGAGCCAAGCGTTTGCATATTCCTATCTTCCATATGGAGGCCGGTAATCGCTGTAAGGATGAATGTCTTCCGGAAGAAACCAACAGAAGAATAGTTGATATTATCAGTGATGTAAATATGGCATATTCGGAACATGCAAGAAGATACCTTGCTGATTGTGGTCTGCCCAAGGAACGTACCTACGTTACAGGTTCACCCATGGCAGAAGTCCTTCACAATAACCTTGCAGAAATTGAAGCGAGTGACGTACACCAACGCCTTGGTTTGGAGAAGGGTAAATATATTCTCTTGTCTGCCCATAGAGAAGAGAATATCGATACGGAGAAGAACTTCCTTTCTCTCTTTAATGCCATTAACCACATGGCAGAGAAATATGATATGCCGATCCTCTACAGTTGTCATCCCCGCAGTCGTAATCGCCTTGCAGCAAGTGGTTTCAAACTTGATGAACGGGTAATTCAGCATGAGCCTCTTGGCTTTCACGATTACAATTGCCTTCAGATGAATGCTTTTGCTGTAGTCAGTGATTCTGGTACACTTCCTGAAGAGTCAAGTTTCTTTATCAGTATTGGTCATCCGTTCCCTGCTGTCTGTATCCGTACCTCTACGGAGCGTCCTGAAGCAATTGATAAGGGTGATTTTATTATTGCGGGCATTGATGAAAAGTCATTACTTCAGGCTGTAGATACAGCCGTTGAACTGTGTAAAGACGGTCATCATGGTATTCCTGTACCTGATTATGTAAATGAGAATGTGTCTACAAAGGTTGTTAAAATGGTCCAAAGCTATGTTGGGATAGTCAATAAAATGGTTTGGCGGAAATTTTAATAAGGTTGTTTGCATTATGACATTAGAAGAAAAGTCCATATAAGTAATCAGTACGCAGGTACATGACCAGATTGTTGATAACTGTCAGCTCCGTAGAAAGTTGCGTGTTAATGAGGATCGTATTTCAGAATTTGGGATTCAGATTTCTTTTTTAAAGAACTAACTTTGCGAGAAGATGTATGAAATGTCTGATATAATGAAGAAAATACTATTAAAAGATTATAGTATGTTACTTATAGGGCAGGTATAGTGAAACGAGAATCTCTTTTTATGAAATTCACAATCTAAGGTGTCCACTGTCTTCATCCCGATATTATTCGTTATTCTATGCTCATTTCTGAGGTATGTAGGCTCGTACTCGAAGTAGGTACTATGGGTACTGAGCTGAGATTTTTGTTTTCGATATGGGCAAACACATTAAGATTGTCGAAGTCCGCAGTTACGATTATGAGGTGGCAAAGAAAAACGAAGATTAACTCCTTCTGTTCACTTTCACTCACGATGATATACGGATAGTCAAGAAGATGAAGGAGATAGTGTAAGAGTTTAAGAATAGGCATAGTAAATACGAAGAGTTGGATAAAACTAATTAATACTTATTCTATAAAAAACAAATTAAGAAGATTGTCAATTAGAGGGTGTCTTTATCAGTAATATTAAGTTCAAATAGAAATAACTAATAAATGTATCAGAACTCCATTAAATACATCGCTTACTTCGATACTCAAGATTCTGCAATTAAGAGGAATTATGTCACCTCCGCTACCAACAAATTGGAGTATATTGCCAAGGCAATTAATTCTTTAGGATATCAGGTGGATATACGTTCCATTTCAGAGGTGAGGGAAGATAATTTCAAAATCTATCCGTCTGAGAAGAAACAGATAAGTGATGGTGTCATGTTACACCTTCCTTTTTCGTGGGGAGGAAGCAAAGGCTTACTAAAGAAGTTAAAAGTTCTCTGGCATCTTATCAATATGTTTTTTTACCTTCTGTTACATTGCAGTAGGAATGATGTTGTAGTTGTCTATCATTCTCTTGGTTACTTTGATATCATCCGATGGGCAAAGAAGATTAAAAGTTTCAAACTTATACTCGAAGTTGAAGAGATATATTCTGATGTGTCTAAGATGTCCGACTATTGGAGAAATCTTGAGTTCAAGATGTTTGATATTTCTGATGCTTTCATTTTGTCCAATGACCTCTTGGATACTAAGATCAATAAGTATCACAAGCCATCCGTTGTTATCTATGGCACCTATCAGGTAGAACGTAAACGAGTAAAAAAGTTCGATGATGGCAGAATTCATGTTATTTATGCAGGAACCTTTGACCATAACAAGGGGGGGGCTCAGACCTCTATTTCAGCTATAGAGTATCTGCCCGAGAATTATCATATCCACATTTGCGGTTGGGGTAATGAAGAAGATGAGATAGAGGTTCGACAGATGATTTCAGACCTATCAGCTAAATCAAAGGCTATCATCACTTACGATGGTCTTAAGAAAGGAGATGAATTTATTGAGTTTCTTCAAAAATGTCATATAGGTCTCAGTACTCAGAATCCTGAAGGCGAATATAATGATACCTCTTTTCCGTCTAAAGTGCTCACTTACATGGCTAATGGTCTAGCTGTAATTAGTATTAAGATTCCTGTTCTTGAAAATGCTGCAATTGCTGATGTACTTTCTTTTTATGATGTAGCAGATGGGAAAGCGCTTGCAGAAGCAATACAGAATGCAGACATATCTGACAATCGTGAGATAGTAAAGCAATTAGATAGTCAATTCAAAAAACAAATTAAAAACATATTAAACAATTAATAATCAATGTATTACCACCCCCCCGCCAGGTCTACCTATGCAATGGCGACTATTCGCATTGGGTTGGGTTAAACAATGACAGTCTCGTTTCAGTCATAACTCCAATATATAATGTTGAAAATTATCTTAATGAGTGTATTGATTCGCTTATTAGGCAGACTTACACAAATCTTGAGATTCATCAAGGCCGACTCAGATTTTCACACAAGGAACTGAAAACAGAGATTAACAAGGAAATGTTAACAATAAAGGGGCATTACAGCAAAGCCTTGATATTAAAATTGAAGATATTATTAAGTATGCCTTTCTTAGCAAAGGCTCTATTTAGATAAAAAGTGACAATATGAAGCCATTTAAGACAGATATTGCTGTAGCAATGATTTTCTTCAACCGGCCAGATACCCTCAAGACTGTATTTGAGTCTGTACGTGAAGCACAACCTTCTAAACTGTATCTCATCCAAGATGGAGCGCGTGCAAACCGCCCTAAGGATGTAGAGAATGTTGCAAAGTGTCGAGAGGTGGTAAGCAACATTGATTGGGAGTGTGAAGTAGTTCATGACTATTCCGACATCAACCTTGGTTGTGGTAAGCGTATCTTCACTGGTCTCAGTAATGTTTTTATGCACGAAGAGTATGCTGCTATAGTGGAGGATGATATTGTAATTGGCGAGTCCTTTTTGCCTTTCTGCAAGGAGATGTGCGAGCGTTACAAGGATGACCAACGTATTCATATGATTAGCGGTATGAACCATCTTGGTGTATATGAGGAGTGTCCATACGACTATTTCTTTTCTCAGGGCGGTGGGGCTATTTGGGGATGGGCTACTTGGGCTCGTTGCTGGAATGAACTTGACTGGAATATGGAGGCTGTGTCAAACAACTATATTGTAAATTGCCTGAAGAATGGTAATACTCCTAATAACGTAAGTAAAGTTATTGCAGAGAGAGCATTAGTCATCCGCCAAGGTATACTTAAAGGTGTATCTCCTACATTTTGGTCACTTCACTTTGGCTTGTACGGCTATCTTGGCTCACGCCTGAATATAGTACCGAAATATAATCTTATTTCCAACATAGGATTGACTGGTGATTCTGCGCATGCTACTGATTCTGTTAACAAATTAGTAAAGCGTATCCGTGTAGTATTCTTCAGTAAAATATATGAAATGCCGAATAAACTTAGACATCCTAAGTATATTATTGATGATCAGATTTATATGAAAAAGCAAAATGCGATTATGAATCCATCTTGGAAGCAAAGACTTGTTGAAATTCCTGAACGTATTTATCTCAAGTTGTTTAAATAATCGCAGATAGAATGAATCAAATAAAAACAGGTGCGATAATATCGTATGTGGCGTTGTTCCTCAACATTATTATCGGGTTGCTTTATACTCCATGGATGATCAACGCCATTGGCAAGGCAGACTATGGTTTATATACCCTAGCCATGTCTGTAATCTCGCTTTTTGTGTTTGATTTCGGCCTTGGAAGTGCAATCACGCGTTTTGTGTCAAAGTATTTGGCTGAAAGCCGCCAAGATAAGGTTGATAGTCTCCTTGGTTTAGTATTTAAGTTGTATCTTATTGGAGACTTCGTCATCTTGATAGTGTTGTCAGGTATCTATTTCTTGATTCCATCAATGTATCAGGGATTGACACTCGAGGAGATGAGTAGCTTCAAGATAGTATATCTTATCTCTTCTTTTTTTTGCGTGGTATCTTTCCCGTTCATTCCGCTCAATGGTGTTATTACATCCTACGAGAGGTTTGTTCAGCTAAAGTCCTGTGATCTTATTCACAAATTGCTGATTGTGGTTTTGATGACGGGATGTTTGCTTCTTGGAGGTGGCCTTTATTCACTTGTTATTGTTCATTTTATTGCTGGAGTTATAATTATCTTAATGAAACTAGTAGCCCTTGGTAAAACAAGGATTGCCGCAATTAAGTGGAGATGCTGGGATAAGGTAGTCCTAAAGTCGGTTTTGGGCTTTTCAGTGTGGGTGACTATTATTCAGCTTGCTCAGCGATGTATTTTCAATATTGCACCTTCAATCCTTGCTGTATTCGCGACATCATCAGCAATTACGATATTAGGTATTGCAATCTGTTTGGAAGGGTATTCTTTTAGCCTTGCAAACGCAATGAATGGTATGTTTATGCCTAAAGTCTCAAGAATGCTTGCTGATAACAACAAAGAGCAAATCCTGCAATTGATGACAAGAGTAGGAAGAATTCAAATCTATATATTAGGTTTGATTATTGTTGGTTTTATTTCCGTAGGAGAGAACTTTGTTTCGGTTTGGTTGGGAGATGGGTATGAGGATGTATATGTCTGTACTATTATGTTGATTCTTCCTTCAATCTTCCATTTACCTCAGGATATTGGTACTACAACACTATTTGCAGAAGGTAAGGTTCGTTTTCAATCGTACGCTTTCATTTTTATGGCTCTGTTGAACCTTGTTTTGGCATTCCCATTTACAAGAATGTGGGGAGTACATGGTCTCTGTCTGTCCATTATGATAGCGTATTTTGCACGAACAACGATTATGGATTATATTTTCTACAAGGAATTACGGTTGAACATCTTCCGTTTTTTCAAGGATTCCTACTTTAAGATTTTTCCATCTTTCGCGGTGGCGTTGGTTGTGATATTCTTTATAAATCGCTTTATATTGATTGCCGGTTGGACAGGTTTTCTGATCAAGACAGTGGTATGTATTATAATATACGGAATGTTTGTTTGGATACTTGCCATGAATAAGGAGGAAAAAGGTTTGATTACCAGTCCTTTGAAAAGAATGCTTCGAAAATGATATTTATATTTTGACGAGAAGTAAAAGTAGTCGTTAACAATGAAAGTAATTGAAATAAATGCGGTCTATGGTCAAGGTAGTACCGGTACTATTGTTCGCGATATCGAACATCTTTGTGAGCAATCAGGCATAGAATGTTATGTGGCTAGTCCTGACCCCAAAGTGCGTGAAGCCAAGCATCACTATGTAATAGGTGGTTTTGTGGATCATAAGGTTCATGCTGTACTCTCGCGTGTGTATGGTATGCAGGCTTATTATTCACATATTCCTACCAAGAAATTCTTGCGTTGGTTAGATGAAGTAAAGCCGGATATTGTACACCTACATAATCTCCATAGTAATTATATCAATCTTAATATGCTACTTGACTATTTAGCTAAGAAGGATGTCAAAACTATCGTTACTATGCATGACTGCTGGTTCTATACTGGTGGTTGCTTCCATTATACAGCTGTAGGTTGCTATAAGTGGATGGAGGATTGTAGAAACTGCCCAAAGAAGAAGTCTGATACACCTGCCTACATCACAAAACGGTCAGCACGTATACTTGTAGATCGTAAGAAATATCTGCTAGCTATACCTCATCTTTATATTACAGGCGTATCTGAGTGGATGGCGCATGAGGCTTTGAAAACTTTCTTAAAGGACATTCCCAATTATGTCATTCCTAATGGCATTGATTTGGAGGTTTTCAAGCCAATTGATTCAGATCTCCGAACTCGCTTGGGCCTCGTGAACAAATACGTCATTCTAGGTCCTGCGAGCAAATGGCTTGCTTCTATTAATAAAGACGTGCTGATAAAGTTTGTGCAGCAGATGCGCCCCGATGAAGTTCTCCTTCTTTTTGGCGTGTGGGCAGACAGCCAGTTGAATTATTTGAATTCTCTGAATTTTCCCGAAGGCAAGGTACGAACCTATGGCTACATCAATAATCGTGAGGAACTTGCCCAACTCTACACCATGGCTGATGTTTTTGTTAACACTACTCGCGAAGACTCTCTTTCGCTCATCAACGTGGAGGCTCAGGCATGTGGAACTCCAGTTGTTACATTTGACCAGACAGGTCCTAAGGAGACTGTGGATGATATTAACAGCTTTAACGTTCCCGCAGGGGATGCCCAAAAACTCTATGAGAGTGTAGATAGAAATAGGAGGAAAGGCTTCGATGATGATTACAAGAAAAGATTAATTTCATTTGTGGCGGATCATTATGAAGTGTCTAATTGCTACAAAAAATATATTACCCTTTTTACCGAAGTGTTTAACGGAAAATAACCGCTTATGTATTTTATATTTGCTTTAATCATTTATTTTGCCTATAAACAATACTCTGGTAAGAACAATGGACATTATGGATTTATCAAGTTTGTTTCCATATTTTTCATTGCGACCTCAGCCTTGCGCCATATGTTTTGTTCGGTGGATACTTGGGGGTATATACGTAATTTACAAAACTCATTCAACAAGTCTTGGACTGAGATTTTTGACTACTTTTGGATTAACTATTTTCAACCAGGTATCTATGGAAAAGATCCTGGATATTACGTTTTTGAGAAGGCATTAGGCTCGATCACTTCTGAACCTCAGATTTTCTTTCTCATTTTGGCATTGCTCGTGTTTTTGCCAATATATCATATTTGGAGGAATTACTCAGCGTCCACCTTTCAAACGTTGGTGTCGGCTTTGTTCTATCTCACCTTCTTCTATGCATATGTACCTAACAGTGCTGCACGTCAAGCGATCGCCATTGGCTTTGTTTTGATGGCTTACTTGGCTTATGAACGTAAAACCAAGAAAGGATATATCCTATCCGCTCTTTTAGTGTTTGTGGCATCGCTATTCCATCAGAGTGCTCTGATTGTGTTATCTATCCCTATAGCTTGTTTTGTATTCAAGAAACCAAAATTGTTGATATATGGTAGTATTGTTGCTTTCGTAACTATGTTGTTCGTATACCAGATGGTGGGTGAATTCCTTGGGGCATACAATGAGGTATATGACCGTTATAATGAAGTTGGCTATTATGCTTCAGTGGGCCGGAAACCATATCTATCCATCATATTCTATGCCTTGTTCTTTTTCATCGTACTGTTGAACTATAGATACGAGACAGAATACGAGAGATACAAGATACTTTATGTAGGTGGTGCTCTTTCGTTTGTATTGATGCCTATCCTTTGGCTGGATCCATCAGCTGTACGCTTGGTTTCCTATTTCGGCATTTGGTTCTCGCTTCTTGTGCCTCACTCTATTGATATAGCACCAGCTAAGCATAGAACGACCTATGTCATGATAGTCTTGGCGGCATTGTTTCTCCGTCTATTGATTTCACAGTCTAATTACGCATTTTTTTGGCAGGATATTCCTATGCCTTCAGTTTATTTATAGTATTAATAGAGGATAATTGTAAGTTGTTGATTATATGATGGTTGATTCGAAAATTAGTACTATCCCCAAGACATTCTTTCTTTAGTATGACTTTTGAGTTGTTTTATAACTATCTATTCTGTGGAGAGCATTTTTGTATCGCTTCCACATTTCTTGCCTTGCCTTCTAGGCTTGCCCTCTTCAGAATCTCAAAACCAGGACTTTATAGATGCCAACTTGCATTTCGACAAACGGGATGATAAATTTTGCATGTCTTTTTTATGTTCAAAAGGTATCATCTTGGTTCTGTTTCATCAATGATGCAAAGCGATGAATCGGATTACTTTTTGAACAATGTTTTCTTCTATAATGCGCCTTGAACATAATGTGGAATTTGATAATGAGAATATAAAATCAAAAGATATATGTTAAACTTAATGTACATAACCAATCAACCTGTGGTGGCACAGATAGCTGAGATCGCCGGAGTGGACAGAATTTTTATCGATATGGAATATATCGGTAAAAATCAAAGGCAAGGTGGTATGGATACTGTCCAAAATCATCATACGATAGATAATATTAGTACTATTCGCCAATGTGTGAACAATGCAAAGGTACAAGTGCGTATCAATCCGATACATGATGTGTTGGCTGATTATTTTTGCACTGAGGATGAGGTGAAGGTTGCTATTGATGCCGGTGCTGACATCTTGATGTTACCTATGTATAAGACCATGGCAGATGTGGAGCGCTTTGTGAAGGCTGTTGATGGCAAGGCTACCATTCTTCTATTGGCTGAGACTCTCGAAGCTGCACAGATTATGCCAGAGGTAGTGAAGATAAAGGAGGTGGATGAGATACATTTGGGACTGAACGATATGCATCTTGCAATGGGAATGAAATTCATGTTTGAATTACTGGCTGACGGTACTGTGGACAACCTTTGTGATATCATCCGTCCGAGTGGTAAGCGTTATGGTTTTGGTGGTATTGCTAGATTGGGTTATGGTACATTACCTGCCGAGAAAATCATAATGGAACATTATCGGCTTGGTTCGATGATGGCTATCCTTTCACGCTCGTTCTGTAACGCAGATAAGGTGGAACATACCGATGAGATACGTGACATATTCATGAACGAGGTGGCACGCATACGTGAGGCAGAGGCCGATTTTGCGATGTGCACGGCAGAGGAATTTACAGCCAACCATGAGGAAGTAATCAGATTGGTCAATCGAATAAAAGAATCGCTGTAATGGAGAACAAGAAGAAAGTAAAGATATGTACGCTTACTACCATATCGAAGACCATGGACTGGTTTATAGTGGACAGTATGCGTAATCTTGCCAAGAATGGGTATGATGTGACTTTGGTCTGCAACATGGAGAAGGGTTTTGCTGAGCGTAATCAGGACTATGCTAAGTGTATTAATTTACCTATGAGTCGTGGTGTAAGTTTGAGTGACCTGATTAAGATGCCTTGGAAGTTGTACAAGTTGTTCAAACGTGAGAAATATGATGTGATCTACTACACTACTCCCAATGTGTCGCTCTATGCCTCGATAGCAGGATGGCTGGCAGGAACGAAGTGCCGATTTTATAACCAGTGCGGATTGAGGTATGTGTCATTTGAAGGAAAGAAACGTGCGGTGTTCAAAGCTATCGAGAAATTTACTTGTAAGCTCTCGACTACTGTGCGTGAGCAGAGTCCGATGAATCGCCAGTTTGCTATTGATGAGGGGCTTTGTCCTGCGAAAAAGATTTCAGTGGTAGGGATAGGTGGTACTACGGGGGTTTCGCTGCAGCAGGTAGATTGTTTTGACAAAGCTGAATCAAAGCGAAGCCTGCGTGAGAAATATGGTATTCCACAGAAAGGATTTCTGTATGGTTATGTGGGGCGTGTGAATGCTGACAAGGGTATCAATGAATTGATTACTGCTTTCTGTGAATTGCAGAAGAAGCATGATGATATATATTTGGTTTTGGTGGGTATGATAGACGATACGAACCCAATCCTGCCCGTGAATATGCGGATAGCGAAGGAGAACGATCATATTTTCTTGACTGGTAATGTGCCTCCATCAGAGGTGTATCCGCACATGAGTATGTTTGATGTTTTGACGCATCCTACTTATCGTGAGGGGTTTGGTAAAGTGCTGCAGGAGGCCATGGGTGTGCAGTTACCTATCATTACAACAAACATTCCCGGGCCTTCGGAGGTGGTGGAGAGTGGAGTATCAGGCATTTTGGTGAAGGATCATGATGCCAAGGATTTGGCCGAGAAGATGGAACGGATTTATGCGGATAAGGAGATGCGTGATTCTATAGCTAAAGCTGGACGCAAGAGAGCAGAGACTTATTTCGACCGTCCAATAATGCTTAACAATATATTGAAGGATATGAATAAAACTTTAGGTATATGAAATTTAGCGTTATATTGCCTGTTTACAATGTTGAGGCATATTTGGTAGAGTGTGTGGAAAGTATTCTGCAACAGACTTATAAAGATTATGAACTGATTCTTGTAGATGATGGTTCAAAAGATGCTTCGCCTGATATCTGTGATGAATATGCAAAGAAGGATGATAGGATAAAAGTTGTACATCAGGCGAATGCCGGTTTATCAATGGCAAGAAACAATGGTCTTGCTGTGGCATCTGGTGACTATGTGATGTTTATCGACAGTGACGATTTTATTACCTCCAACGATTTTTTGCAGAAACTGGCAGATAAGACAGTAAACGGTGTTGATTTGGTGTTTTTCAAGTATAGCCGGTTTATTGACGGCTCAAAGACTCTGTGTAATTGTTCTTTCTCATACCAAAGTGCGATGAGTGAGACGACGATGTCTGGTAAGTTGCAGAAATTGGTAGATGCTGATGCATTCTATGGAATGGCTTGGATTAAGGCTGTTCGTAGGGCAGTCTTGACGGATAATAATATCTTGTTTGAGAAGGGATTATTGGGTGAAGATACTGAGTGGAATTATCATTTGTTGATGAAGACCAAGAGTGTTGAATTTATTGATGAATCATTCTTGGCTTATAGACAGCGAGAGGGTTCTATCAGTCATTCTTTAAAGTTGAAAAATCTCACAGACTTTATTTATGTAATTACGAAGTGGGCGGAACCAATCAAGCAGTTGAAAGACATAGTCTTGAAGCAGGCTCTGTTGGGTTCTTTGGCCAAATATTACAGTAATCTGCTGGTAGTGTATATGCGTGTAACTGACAAAGAGAAGGTGGCATTGAAGAAGAGCCTTAAAGAACTTTCGTGGCTTTTGGAATACAGCAGTAGCAAACGTCCTAAGATGGTAGCAAAGGTGTATTGTCTGTTGGGCTTTGATATGACTATCTTGATGTTGAATATATTAGATAAGGTGAGAAAATGAGTGAACAGAGATTGCCTAAAGTGCTTGCCATCTCGTTGAGTACTTGGAGAAAAGATAGTGGTATTCACACACAGACAGATTTGTTTAAATTTTGGGAGTCGGAGCAGGTGGCGCAGATTTATCTGAAGTCTGATTTGCCTAATACACCAGTTTGTACACGTTTTTTTCAGATTGCAGAGAATGCCATTATCAAAAGTGTCATTAACCGCAAACCTGTGGGTAGGGAGGTACAGAATGGTGCTGAATTGGACGAGAAACAGCAGAAGGCTGCTGCTGCGGAGAAGAAGTTGTATGCCAAGGCACACAAAGAGAAGTCATGGTTCTTCACTTGTGTGCGCGAGTTGGTGTGGGCATGTGCTAATTGGAAGACCAAAGCATTGGATGAGTTTGTGAAAGATGTGAATGCAGATGTGTATTTTGTGCCTATCTATCCCGTAGCCTATACAGGTTGGTTACAGTGGTACATCATCAAGAAGTACCATAAGCCATACGTTTGTTATCTAGCAGATGATAATTATTCATATCAGCCATGCGGTAAGAATCCATGGGCATGGGTACATAGGTGGCTACTTCGCCGCATAGTAAGGAAGTTGGCTACCAACTGTACGGAGATGTTTACTATCACCAAGACTGAGGGGGTGGAGACCGATAGAGACTTCGGTACCCATAGTGTGGTGTTGACCAAAGGTATTGACTATAGTAAGCTGGCATTTGATAACCGCAGGCCTCACACACCAATTAAGATGGTATATACTGGTAATTTGCTGATAGGCAGAGCGGCTTCGTTGGTAGAGATTTCGAAGGCACTGGCCAAGATAAACAAGGATGGTTTGAAGGTGACACTAGACATCTATACGCCTACGATGTTGGATCATGAGACTACTAAGATGTTGAATATCAATGGATGTACGAAGCATGCGCCTGTACCTAAGGAACAGGTGGCACAGATACAGAAGGATGCGGATATTGTAGTGTTTGTAGAGTCGCTGGAGAAGGAACACAGATATGATGCGCGTCTGTCATTTTCAACAAAGCTGACCGACTACTTTGCCAGCGGCAAGTGTATTTTTGCTATTGGGGATAAGATCATTGCACCTATCCAGTATTTGGAGGAGTATGACTGTGCTGTCGTATCGACCGACTACAGCGAGGTGGAGAGACAGCTACGCAAGTTGATAGACAATCCAGAACTGATTACGGAGTATGGTCGTAAATCATTTGAGACGGGTCGTATGAATCATGAAGAGAACAAGGTGAAAAAGATCTTTGTGGATACCTTGTGCAAGGCGGCTAAAAGTATTAAGAAATAAGAGAAAGCCATGAAATTGAAATATATTGAAGAAAAAAATACGGTTATTAGTGAGCTGACTGCTGTGGGAGTATCACATGAACAGGCTGAGGTGGTGGCTGATTGTTTTGCTACTGCTGATGAATATGGAGTGACATCGCATGGTATCAATATGCTACAGGCTCATGTGGACAAAGTGAAGAGAGGTGGATATAACCTTAGTGCTTCATTGGTCATAGTGCGTGAGACGGCAGCATTTGCTGTGGTGGATGGTGATAATGGTTTCGGTCCCGTGAGTGCAACCTATTGTATGAAGATGGCTGTGGAAAGAGCTAAGGAGGTTGGTGTGTTCCAAGTATTTAGTAAAAATAACAACACTGTAGGTCCTGCTTTTTACTATCCATTGAAGGCTGCTGAAGAAGGCTGTATCGGCATTCTTTTCTCAAATAGTCCAGCACAAATGGCTCCCTTTGGGGGCAAGGAGAAATTACTGGGTACCAATCCGTTTTCTGCTGTCATTCCTGTCCCTGGAGACGATCCCATCATCATTGATATGGCTACAAGTGTAGTGGCTAAGAGCAAGTTCAAGCAGTACAAGGAGGCAGGAAAACCATTACCTGATGGGTGGGCATTGGATGAGAACGGTAAACCAACAAATGATCCCGATGAGGGTATGAAGGGGTTGGTATTGCCTATGGCTGGATTTAAGGGGTATGGTATCGCTATGCTGATTGATTTGATTTCGGGTCTTGTATCTGGTGCTGCCTATCTGAATAATGTGGGGCGATTCTATTCGGCGGATAACAAGGATATGAACGTGGGTTTCTGCTGCATTGCTATTGATCCGAAAGTAGTGATGGGTGAGGAATATGATACGGCTATGTCTGAGTATGTACAGATAGTGCGCAACTCGGAGCGTAGTGGTGACGGACCTATCTGTATGCCTGGGGATGATCGTTTGGCTTTTTACAAAAAAGAGGAATAGGGCTCGTAAGATATGATGGGCAAAATATATAACAATTTATCACATTAATTCGTTCGGTTATTTGGAACGAGGAATGATGGCAAGCATCCAAAAATTACGTATTGTTAAAAATGCGTAATATTTAAGAGGAAATTGCCCAAAAAGGTAGATTTCCTTATATCGTACGTCAACATTGGACGCTTAATTTAATTTTGTTGAGATGCTGCAAATCAATCCAAGCAATAGAAGCAGCAAAGGCATTTTCGAAAGATGCTATGGAGTGTGTTGATATAATAGGCAAAATTGTTAATATTATAATAAATCTAACAACTTTTCTTAATGAGTGAAAAAGCAAAAGTAATATTATTACGTTAAGTGAACAATTTCTCACAGAATGTTGTCAGCGAAATAGTTTTCGCCATTATGTATAGAGATTTATGCAAAGGTTCGTATGCTAAATTTAACTATTATCTAAATGAGTTAGGGAATGGCAACATTATTATGGAATTACTCTATTTTGTTATAGCACTTGCATTACTAAAGGACTTACTCAACATTATTATAATAAATCTAAATTTTTTGATTTGACATCTGATTTGGAAGTAATGAAATTCTTTGCTACAACTGATTATGATGGTAAGTCAGACAAATATGATCCTCATCTTGATATAGATGAGTTGGAGGGGATATATTGTTATGAACTTCAATATCCAACTGTGTTTCAGCAACATTGCGGTTATTCTTTGAAGACGATTGGGAAGCAAATGTTTATGCGTCCAGGAACTCAATGTGGCTTTCTCTTACAGATGGAACAAGGTGTGGACTTAAAGACTTTACCAAAGGTTACTTCAGTATACTTCCGCCATAATCTGGTTGTTTCAGAGGAAATATTCAGAAAAAGCAAGAATGGAGAAGAATATTTTGCTACAGATATTCTTCAAATGGCGTGAAAGGATCGTTTTTGCCAACGTAAGGATAATAGAGTAGTGTCTCGTAAAACTGTTGAATATAATGTTGAAATAAATAGTGAGTCTGTGGAATCGATAACTCAGAAACTTAAAGCATTAGATATTCGCGTAGATGATTACGAGCCTTCATTTACTCAAAATGAATTAGATGTTTATTTTGATTCTATACAAAATGGTTGGTGGAATGTATTTTGTGATGATATTCATTTCTATGGTGCTGAAGATGGGTTGCATCGGCAGGTATTAAGGGAGACCCCGCAAGATCCTCGACATAAAAGTGCTTTTAGAAAGTAGAAGAACTGTTTGTTCATTTTGGTAAATATTGTTGTTTTGTAGTTTTTTTTCTATTCTCCTCATGACAAGATGCTTAATGATACATCTATAATTATATTTTTTCTCAGATAAAACTAATTCATATATATGGTAACATACATTATTATTTTTATTTTGCTTCTCATTGCAGAACTCCTCTATTTCCGTATTGCGGATAAATGTAACATTATTGACAAACCCAACGAACGCTCATCACACTCCACTATTGTATTGCGCGGTGGCGGTATAATATTTTTAATCGGCGTATGGATTTGGAGCGCCTTCTTCGGATTTCAATATCCTTGGTTTCTAATGGGTCTGACACTTGTAGCAGGCATTAGCTTTGTAGATGACGTCCATTCATTACCGGACTCTGTAAGATTGGTCGCTCAATTTGCAGCTGCCGCAATGGCATTCTATCAGCTCGGCATATTGCATTGGTCTATGTGGTGGATTATCCTGTTGGCACTGGTCGTATATGTTGGTGCTACGAATGTGATAAACTTCATGGATGGTATTAACGGTATTACGGCAGGATACTCTTTGGCTGTATTGATTCCGTTGGCATTGGTGAATTTGACTGATACTTTTGTAGCACAGAGTTTGATCGTATCAACGATTCTCGCTTCATTGGTATTCTGTGTTTTCAATTTCCGTCCGAAAGGCAAGGCGAAATGTTTTGCCGGTGATGTCGGTTCTATCGGTATTGCCTTTATCATGCTGTTCCTGTTGGGGCATCTGATAATCAGGACCGGTGATATTACTTGGCTGATCTTCCTGCTGGTATATGGCGTGGATGGCTGTCTGACGATTGCACACCGCATTATGCTGCACGAGAACTTGGGCGAGGCACATCGTAAACATGTCTATCAGATAATGGCTAACGAATTAAAAATTGGGCATGTAAAAGTGGCGTTGCTGTATATGGTTATACAGTTAATTATTTCTCTTGGATTTATCTATTTCTGTCCCAATACAATGCTTGCCCATTGGCTGTATTTGATTGGTGCATTTGTTGTATTGGCTATTGTCTACATATTGTTCATGAAAAAGTACTATCACTTGCATGAACAATATCTCGCAACATTAAAAAAATAACGATTATGGAATTTGATAAAGAATTTTTAGATACGCTTTTTGAACAAGCTGTGACCAATTCTCGTTTACGCCAGAACTTCGATTTGCGTACTTCGCCTGCCGATACGAGTCAGCGCATGCTCAATGCATTGCTGCCGGGGACGGTTGTGCCTATTCATCGGCATGAAGATACTACTGAAACGGTAATCTGCTTGTGTGGAAAGTTGGATGAGGTAATCTATGAGGAAGTAGTTTCGTATGAGAATGGTGCGGAAGAACTTCCAAAAGGTATGGATGCACAGGAGGTAGCTCGTAAGGTGAAATATCGAGAGATACAACGTGTCCGCCTCAATCCTGCTGAAGCTAAGTATGGTTGCCAAATACCCAAAGGCGCATGGCATACAGTAGAAGTATTTGAGCCTTCGGTGATATTTGAAGCCAAGGACGGAGCGTATCAAAAATAGTACCATCTATAATCTATACATGAAAATATTAATAGATAACGGACATGGCAAGGAAACTCCCGGCAAATGTTCGCCTGACGGTCGTTTGAAGGAGTATGCATATACTCGTGAAATTGCAGACCGAGTGGTAACCGGATTACAAAATGAAGGCATTGATGCTCAGCGTATTGTGCCGGGAGAAAATGATGTGGCGTTATTTGAGCGTGTGAGGCGTGTCAATGCATTCGGTAAAGATGCTATATTGGTATCAATCCACTGCAATGCGATGGGGAATGGTGCTGAGTGGATGTCCGCAAGCGGATGGAGCGTATTTGTTGGTGTCAATGCTTCAATGAATAGCAAACGGCTTGCCCGGCAACTGGCACAAGTTGCCTTGAACAGGAAGGTGAAGGTTCGTCGTCCGTCTCCGCAAAAGTTGTATTGGACTGCCAATTTTTATATCTGTCAGCAAACGAATTGTCCGGCAGTGCTGGTCGAGAATTTCTTTCAGGACAATAAGGAGGATGTTGAGTTCCTTCTCTCGGAAGAGGGGAAGCAGTGTGTCACGAATATATTGCTGGAAGGTATTACGAACTATCTAAAGGAATATCAAAGAAATATGTAGGTCCCTGAACTCATGATATATTCATGAATTTCCTGCATTATACGGGTTGGGAAGAATATAGCGGTATATTCCTGACTTATCCCTCATATTGGCGTAAAAGCTGATATGTGTTTGTATGTATGATATATCAACTGTCTGTGAAGATGGTTGATATATCTGTTTTAGGGGGGATGTTGATTAACGTCCTTTTCTATCGGTTTAAGGGAAAATAATTAAGGAATAGTATCTATTTTCGGATTTACTTGTTATATTTGTGGTATAAATAGCGTAGATAAGTAACTCAAAGCCATTAAAAAGATATAGGAATGAAAACACTATCAGAATATGTCAGTTTATTGCACCACTATATGCAACAAAATGCATCTAAGTATGGAATTTTGCGTATGGGAATATTTGGTTCGGTAGCTCGCAATGAACATACTGCTACAAGCGATGTCGATATTTATATAGAAGGGCAACTCCATGGCTTTTTTGCTTTGGCTGGTATTAAGCAGGAGTTGGAGGACTTGCTTGGTTGCAAAGTGGATATTGTACGATTGCGTGACAAGATGGATTCGTTCTTGCGTGAGAAGATACTGAAGGAGGGCATTTATGTATGACATTTTGATTGCATACCATACGCTGGAATTGGTACAGGAATCTTTAGAAAAGATACATCTTCGTTTTTCTGATATTTCTTGTCCTGATGATTTTTTGCTGAGTGAGAGTGGCATGATGAAATTGGATAGTATTTGCATGAAATTGACGGCAATAGGAGAAAGTATAAAGAATCTGGATAAGATCACAAATAAAGAATTATTGGTACAATACCCGGAGATTCCTTGGAAACATGTAATGGGAATACGTGATATAATAGTTCATCATTATTTTGACGTAGATGCTGATGAGATCTATCGTATTTGCAAGGAGGATATCTTACCTTTGCATCAGATGATAAAGCGGATAATGAACGATTTACGATAGTAAGTAAGTTTTTACGTTTTGGTAAGTCATTGCTCACTTCTCGTTGCATTGTTATTTTTCCGGTCGTAAGGAACTCTTTCGTGGGCTGGCATAGTACTTATTGACGAATATGATGCTCCTCTACTGGATGTCGGCAGAGATGTCCGATTATATTATTGATTAATAGTCTATTATGTACTTGTTCGAATAAAAAGAGCTCCGCAAGGGGCTTTTTCCTTTTCTATACGAAATAAAAGCCGCACCTTTGCATCGTTGATCAACGAAACGTGAATAAATAACTTGAATTTGAATCTTTAAAAAAAACGTAGTATGAGTGTAATTTACAAAGTCATTACGCGACCGGCAGATCCGCGTGTCCCTAATTCTCCCAAGAGATTTTATCCGCATCTGATTACTTTAGGTCAGTCTGTCAATTTGAGATATCTTGCAGAGAAGATGAAGGATCGTTCTTCTCTTTCTGTCGGTGATATCAAGAGTGTGATTCAGAACTTCGTGGATAAGATGAAGGAGCAGTTGCTGGAAGGTAAATCGGTGAATATCGAAGGCTTAGGAGTGTTTATGTTGGCTGCCCGCTCGAAAGGTGCGGAGCAAGCGAAGGATATCACGGCTAAAAGTGTGGAGAGTATTCGTATCTTCTTTCAGGCGAACAAGGAGCTGCGTGTCACAAAGACTGCAACGCGGGCAGATGAGAAGCTGGACCTGATCAGTCTGGATGAATATCTGAAGAAGATCAGTGTTACTGTAGCACCGGAAGATCCGGATGACGGTGGTGATGAAGGTGGCGGTGACAATGGGGGAGATGACGGAGAGACGCCTGACCCGGCTGCTTGATTAATTGACAGCCCGGAATTGGCTGTCTGGTAGTTTGTTTAATGTTTAATTTTAAAAGTGGAATGTCTATGAAAAGAACTTGGAGTATGATTTTGAAAGTGATTATTGCTGTTGCCGGTGCGATTGCCGGAGTGATTGGTGTACAGGCGGCAGCGATGTAGTGGGTATCTTGTAATTAAGATATAATTTGGGTATGAATGGACAGGCGGGAAAAAATCCCGCCTGTTTTGCGTTTTAGAGGGATGTGGTATTTAACAAATCTGAAATAATAATCAAACTCGTTGGCTGAATACTGGATTTTATCTACCTTTGCGTCTTAATTTAATGCGTTTTTAAGTTAGAAAAAACATGATTCGAAAAATAATAAAAACTCTTTGGATTTTATTGGCAATTGGAGTAGTGGCTGTGGTCACTATATTTGTTTCCATCTCGAAAGGTTGGATAGGATATATGCCGCCTGTTGAGGAGTTGGAGAATCCGAGTTATAAGTTTGCGACAGAGATTTTCTCTGAGGATGACAAAGTGCTGGGGACTTGGTCGTACAGTAAGGAAAATCGCGTATATACTGCTTATAAGGAACTGTCGCCCAATATAATTAATGCATTGATTGCTACGGAAGATGTTCGTTTTGTCGAACATTCGGGCATTGATGCCAAAGCATTGTTCCGTGCATTTGTAAAACGTGGTTTGATGTTCCAGAAAAATGCGGGTGGGGGTAGTACGCTGTCTCAACAGCTTGCCAAGCAGTTGTTTACGGAAAATGTTGCCAGAAACACTCTGCAGCGTCTTTTCCAGAAACCGATTGAATGGGTGATTGCTGTGAAGCTTGAACGCTACTACACTAAAGAAGAAATTCTGAGTATGTATCTCAATAAGTTTGATTTCCTGAATAATGCTGTCGGTATCAAGACGGCTGCACACACTTACTTTGGTTGCGAACCGAAGGATTTGAAACTGGAAGAGGCGGCAACTTTGGTAGGTATGTGCAAAAATCCATCGCTATATAATCCGGTGCGCTTCAACGAACGTTCTCGCGGACGTCGTAATGTGGTGCTCGAACAGATGCGCAAAGCTGGATATATCACGGAAGCTGAACGGGATTCCTTACAGGCTCTTCCGTTGAAGTTGACTTATAACCGTGTAGACCATAAAGAGGGTTTGGCTACTTACTTCCGCGAATATCTCCGTGGTGTAATGACTGCCCCAAAGCCGGTGAAGAGTGATTATCGCGGTTGGCAAATGCAGAAATATTACGAGGATTCTCTTTCTTGGGAAACGAATCCGCTGTACGGTTGGTGTGCGAAAAACAAGAAGAAAGACGGAACGAATTATAATATCTACACTGACGGTCTGAAAATTTATACTACCATAAACTCACGTATGCAGCAGTATGCTGAGGATGCTGTGAAAGAGCATTTGGGGGATTATCTGCAACCGGTATTCTTCAAGGAAAAAGAGGGAAGTAAGAATGCTCCTTATGCAAGGTCATTGCCGGAGAAACGGGTGGAAGAGTTGCTGACTAAGGCAATGAAGCAGACTGAACGTTACCGTTTGATGAAAGAAGCGGGAGCTTCGGAACGAGAGATTCGGAAAGCATTCGACAAACCGGAAGAGATGACTGTCTTTTCATGGAAAGGGGATAAGGATACGATTATGAGTCCGATGGATTCTATCCGGTATTACAAGTCTTTCCTGCGTACCGGATTCATGTCGATGGATCCGATGAACGGACATGTGAAGGCTTATGTGGGTGGACCGAATTATGTGCATTTCCAATATGACATGGCTATGGTAGGACGCCGCCAGGTGGGATCTACTATCAAACCGTATTTGTACACGCTGGCTATGGAAAATAATTTCTCTCCTTGCGACCAAGTACGCCACGTTGAGCAGACGTTGATTACAGAGACGGGAGAACCATGGTCACCACGTAACGCAAGCAACAAGCGTTATGGAGAAATGGTAACTTTGAAATGGGGGTTGGCTAACTCTGACAACTGGATTTCCGCTTATCTGATGGGCAAACTGAATCCATATAATTTGGTGAAATTGATTCATAGTTTCGGTGTGCGCAATAAGGCTATCGACCCGGTTGTTTCACTTTGTCTGGGACCTTGTGAAATCTCTGTCGGCGAAATGGTGAGTGCTTATACTGCTTTCGCTAATAAGGGTATTCGTGTAGCTCCGTTATTTGTGACTCGTATCGAAGACAGTGACGGTAATGTGATTTCTACATTTGCACCGCAGATGGAAGAGGTAATCAGTGTTGCGAGCACATATAAAATGCTTGTTATGCTTCGTGCCGTTATCAATGAAGGAACGGGTGGACGTGTGCGCCGTTACGGTATCACTGCTGATATGGGTGGAAAGACAGGTACGACCAATGACAACTCCGATGCCTGGTTTATGGGATTCACGCCTTCGTTGGTATCCGGTTGTTGGGTAGGAGGTGACGAACGAGACATCCACTTCGGTAGGATGACATATGGTCAGGGAGCTGCTGCCGCATTGCCTATTTGGGCAATCTATATGAAGAAAGTATATGATGACCCGGCTTTGGGATACGACCAACAAGAAAAATTTAAACTTCCTGAGGGATTTGACCCTTGCGCCGGTTCGGAAACACCGGATGGAGAAGTAGAAGAGATAGGGTTGGACGATTTGTTTAACTAATCTTCTTCTCCAACCATGCATAAGTATATCATCTGCATTGGAAGTAATTATAACCGGAAGGAGAATTTGTTTTTTGCCCGGCAGAGGTTGGCGGATTTGTTTCCTTCTATCCGCTTCACGTCGGAACAGGAAACACAGCCTTTGTTTTTCAGAAGTCCGGCATTATTTTCCAATCAGGTGGCACAGTTCTTTTCCGAAGCAGAGGAAGAGAAAGTAAGGAAGGAGTTGAAAGCCATCGAACAGTCTGCCGGCCGTCGTCCGGGAGACAAGAAAGAAGAAAAAATTTGCCTGGATATTGATTTGCTTACTTTTGACGACCGGGTGTTGAAGCCTGAAGACCTGAAAAGGGAGTATATCATGAAGGGATTAGAAGAATTAAAATAGATTCAGATATGAGATTTCTCGGAATAATACCTGCCCGCTATGCATCCACGCGTTTCCCCGCGAAACCGTTGGCTATCTTGGGCGGAAAAACTGTGATACAACGTGTATATGAACAAGTAGCGGGTGTCTTGGACGATGCCTATGTAGCTACCGACGACGAACGGATTGAAGCGGCTGTCAAGGCTTTCGGAGGAAAGGTAGTAATGACTTCTGTTCATCATAAAAGTGGTACGGACCGTTGTTATGAAGCTTGTACCAAGATTGGGGGTGATTTTGATGTCGTTGTTAATATACAGGGTGACGAGCCTTTTATCCAACCTTCGCAGTTGGATGCTGTAAAGGCTTGTTTTGAAGATCCGACTACGCAAATAGCTACACTGGTGAAACCTTTCACTGCCGATGAGCCGTTTGCGGTACTTGAGAATGTAAATTCTCCGAAAGTGGTAGTCAATACAAACTGGAACGCGCTTTACTTCAGTCGTTCTATTATCCCTTTTCAGCGTAATGCCGAAAAACAGGATTGGTTGAAAGGGCATACCTATTATAAACATATCGGTTTGTATGCTTATCGTACGGAAGTGCTGAAAGAGATTACCGCTCTTCCGCAATCTTCTCTTGAAGTGGCCGAATCGTTGGAACAGCTTCGTTGGCTGGAAAACGGATATAGGATAAAGGTAGGTATCAGCGAAGTGGAAACGATTGGGATTGATACCCCTCAGGACTTGGAACGTGCAGAGGAATTTTTGAAGAATAGAGGATAATCTTATGGACCGCACGATACAACCTGAAATACAAATCCTGAAAAACTTTCAGATACTTGCTCCTGTCCGGACTACTTTGCCGAATGGTATTCCGCTGACTGTCATCAATGCCGGTGAGCAGGATGTGGTACGTATGGATATACTTTTTGCCGGGGGGCGATGGCAGCAGTCTCAGAAGCTGCAAGCCTTGTTTGCCAACCGGATGCTTCGCGAGGGTACTGCGAAATATGCAGCGGTTACCATTGCTGAAAAATTGGATTATTATGGTTCGTGGCTTGAACTGTCCAGTGCTTCGGAATATGCTTATATCACTGTTTATTCGCTGAATAAGTATTTGGCGAAGACATTAGAGGTGGTGGAGTCTATGATTAAAGAACCGCTTTTCCCGGAAAAAGAACTGCGGACTATCTTGGATACGAATATCCAACAATATCTGGTCAATATTTCCAAAGTTGATTTCCTTGCGAATCGGAGTCTGCTGAAGTCTCTTTACGGGAAACAGCATCCATGCGGAAAGATAGTAATGGAGGAAGATTACCATGCCATTACTCCGGATGTGCTTCGCGATTTCTATGAGCGGCATTACCATTCGGGCAATTGTTCTATATTCTTGTCCGGCAAGGTAACGGAGGATACTATCCGGCGAGTGGCAGATACTTTCGGAGCCCCCTTCGGACAACATCAATTGCAGATGCCGAAAGTAAGTTTTCCTTTTGCCGCAGTTTCTGAAAAGAGGATTTTTACGGAACGTGAGGATGCTATGCAGAGTGCCGTAAAAATGGGATGTACCACCATCACTCGTGAACATCCGGATTATCCGAAGTTGCGGGTATTGATGACTTTGTTCGGTGGCTATTTCGGTAGCCGCCTGATGTCTAATATCCGCGAAGAAAAAGGATATACCTATGGAATATCGGCAGGTATCATGTTCTATCCTGATAGCGGTGTATTGGTTGTTTCGACAGAAACGGACAATAAATATGTGGAGCCGTTGATACAGGAAGTGTATCACGAAATAGACCGGTTGCATCATGAACTTGTGCCGGATGAGGAATTGACGATGGTACGCAATTATATGTTAGGTGAGATGTGCCGTAGCTACGAGTCGCCTTTCTCTCTTTCGGATGCATGGATTTTTATTGCTACTTCCGGTTTGACGGACGACTATTTCTCGCGTTCCCTGCATGCTGTGAATGAGGTTACCCCTGCGGAAATACAGGATTTGGCACAGCGTTATTTGTGCAAAGAGACATTAAAAGAGGTCATCGCAGGTAAAAAGTTGGCATAATTTGCTTCCTGGTAGGGGAATTTATAAGAGAGAAATTGTATCTTTGTCCAAATTGTAAATCTAAAAAGAGTAACTACTAAAATAAATGAGGAAATATCTATATACTACACTTTTATGGGCTCTCCTTTCACAAGCGGGAGCAATGGCACAAGAAAATGAAGGAAAAAAAAGCGGATTTTTCGGGAAAATCAAAGATACATTCTCTACTGAAATAAAGATTGGTAACTATACTTTTAAGGATGGTAGCGTCTATACAGGTGAAATGAAGGGACGTAAACCGAATGGAAAAGGAAAGACGGTCTTTAAAAACGGTGATGTCTACGAAGGAGAATACGTGAAGGGACAACGTGAAGGATACGGCATTTATATGTTTCCTGATGGGGAAAAGTATGAAGGGCAATGGTTTCAAGATCAGCAGCATGGAAAAGGTATTTATTATTTTATGAATAATAACCGTTATGACGGTATGTGGTTTCAAGACTATCAACATGGTGAAGGGACAATGTATTATCACAACGGTGACTTGTATGTAGGCAACTGGGTGAATGACAAGCGTGAAGGTAAAGGTACTTATACCTGGGCGAACGGCGCTCAATATAACGGTCACTGGAAGAACGACAAGAAAAATGGTAAAGGTGTCATGAACTGGGATGATGGCTGTAAGTATGACGGAGATTGGAAGGATGATGTACGTCACGGCAAAGGGGTATTTGAATATACCAACGGTGATAAATATGAAGGCGACTGGGCGGATGATATTCAACATGGTGAAGGTACTTATTTCTTCCACACGGGCGATCGTTATGAAGGTTCTTATCTCTTGGGCGAACGTACTGGCGCAGGTGTTTACTATCATGCTAATGGTGATAAATATGTAGGAAACTTCAAAGATGGCATGCAAGATGGGAGAGGTACTTTTACCTGGTCGAATGGTGCTGTGTATGAAGGTGACTGGAAGAATAACAAGCGTGACGGAAAGGGGGTCTACAAATGGAGCAATGGTGACGTTTACGAAGGTGATTGGGAAGATAACCGTCCGAACGGGCAAGGTGCTCTGAAGACTGTTGCGGGGATGCAATATAAAGGTGGTTTCGTTGATGGACTGGAAGAAGGGCAGGGTGTGCAAATCGACAAAGATGGCAACCGTTTCGAGGGTTTCTTCAAGCAAGGAAAAAAGAATGGGCCTTTCGTGGAAACTGATAAGGACGGAAAGGTTATCAAGAAAGGAACCTATAAATTTGGAAGACTGCAATAAGAGATATAAGCTATAAAGAAAACGGTGAACAAGTTACGCTATACGAAACTTGTTCACCGTTTTTTTTAACGATATTTGTTCGCTTAGATTATGTATTGTGAACTGATAGATTCGTTATTCATAACGCGTTTGATAGTTTCTGCAAACATATCGGCGATACTCAGCTGTTTTACTTTCGCGCATTTTTTGGTGTAAGGGATACTGTCGGTAAACACCATTTCGGTCAGACCGGACTCCTGTACACGGAAAGATGCCGGGTCGGACATCACACAATGGCTGGCAATGGCGCGTACGGATGTTGCACCGGCTTCCATCATGATGTTGGCAGCTTTGGTGATTGTTCCTGCGGTGTCTACAATATCGTCAACCAAGACAACGTTTTTACCTTTCACGTCACCAATGATTTGCATGGAAGCGACTTCATTAGCTTTTTCACGTGACTTGTTGCAAAGTACCAATGGCACACCAAGGTATTTGGAAAAAGTGCTGGCACGTTTTGAACCGCCTACGTCCGGTGTAGCAATCACCAGGTCTTCCAGTTTCAATGACTGGATGTAGGGGAGGAATACGGCTGATGCATACAAATGGTCTACCGGGATATTGAAGAATCCCTGAATCTGGTCTGCATGCAAGTCCATGGTAATCAGTCGGTCGATACCTGCAACAGAAAGCAGGTCGGCTACCAACTTAGCTCCGATAGATACACGGGGTTTGTCTTTTCTGTCCTGACGGGCCCATCCGAAATAAGGGATTACGGCTACAACGCTTTTTGCAGATGCGCGCTTTGCAGCGTCAATCATCAGGAGAAGTTCCATTAAGTTGTCTGAGTTAGGGAAAGTGGATTGAACCAGGAATACGTGTGCGCCACGAATGGACTCTTCATATGAAACCGCAAATTCACCATCGGCAAAATGGGTAATGTTCATATTTCCCAGAGGACAATCCAGGCTTGCGCAGATTTTTTCTGCAAGATATCTCGAGTTCGTTCCCGAGAATACCATAAAGGGTGCTTTTTCGCTCATTTTATAATAGATGTTTTACCTATTTGTTAATTTGCCTGCAAAGGTAGGAATTTCTCTTATTATTTAGAAGGACTTATTGTATAAAAAATATTTTTCTCTCCAACTTATCGGAAATATTTGTAGATTTGCAATAAATAATGGAGTATATCCATTATCCGTTGTTAATTATCCAATGATAAAATGAGTTCACGCTTTCCTTTATATATAATAGGTGTAGTGCTGTTCGCCTCTTTCTTCTCGTGCACTGACATGGTGCCGACCAAAGAGGTGCGTCTGATTGACTCACTGAACGGGAAAGCATATGCTTTTCGTTACCGGAATCTCGATTCTTCCTATAAATATGCCGAGCAGGCTTATCGTCGAGTAAGCTTATATAAGTCGGGGAAAGCCGAAGCTTCAAATAACTTGGGATTCTGGGCTTACATGAACATGGATTTCGACCGTGCCGAAGCTTTGCACAAAGAGGTATACAAACTGACCAAGAACGAACTCGAACTCTTGATTGCGGACATCGGGCTGATGAAAATCTGCCAGCGGACGGCAATGAACAAAGAATTTTATGACTACCGGAATAGTGCGCTGAAACGCATGAAACGTATCCGTGAAGAGAGTGACTTGTTTGCCGACCGGCATGAGAAGCTCCGTCTGGATTATGCTTTCACGGAATTCTTTATTGTCTCTTCTATTTATTATTATTATCTCCAGCAACGGGAGGAAGCGATTGCCTCACTCAATCAGATTCCGGAAGATGAAGCACTGGCAGACACTAATCAGTTGCTCTATTATCATTATCTCAAAGGTTCGGCTTCTTTGGTGGAAGCTGATAAACCGGAGGATAGAAAGCTCCGTGAGTTCGACCATCTTTATTATACCTGGCGGATGGCTGTCCGGAGCAATCATTCTTATTTTGAAGGAAATGGTCTGCAAGGGCTTGCAAATCTGATTATTTCTTCTAATAACTTCGATTTTTTTCTGGCAAGGAGAGGTCATGTTTTAGACCAGTTTGATTTGCCGATAGATTCGCTTTTACCTTTGCGGCTGGCACAGCTTGCACTTGAAAAGTTTCGTGAATATGATGACTTATATCAGATTGCCGGAGCGTATGTGTCTATCGGCAAATATCTGAATGTGCATGGGAGATATTCGGAAGCGCTGGATACATTGACGAAAGCATTGGATTGCGTGAACCGGCATCATATGCTTTATTATCATAACGAAACGGATACATTGGATAGGCTATATACGTTTGCAGAAGGGGATACGACTTATACCGGGGTGCCTTGGATTACGCAGGAGAACGTAAAGACTGTTCCCGAATGGATTTCAAGAATCAGGGAACAACTGAGCGTGTCGTATGCAGGGCTGGGGATGAAGTATGCATCTGACTACAATCGGAATATATATCTGGATATCTTGAACTTTACGCGTCAGGACAAGGAGTTGGAGAGCCGTTATGTTTCATTGGAAGCCGGTTCGCGGCAGATGACGCTTGTTCTTTCTTTGGTGATTGCCGGATTGGTGTTGGTGGTTATTCTTTGGTGGTTCTTCAATAAGCGTTCCAAGATAAAGAATCAGATTGATGTAGAACGCCTGCAACAGATTCTCGGGCTTTGCCGCGATATTACTTCTTCTATTCCGATGAATGTTCCGTTGATTCAACAAGGGATAGACCGGTTGTTCGGGAAAGGTAGGATGAGACTGGAGATTCCTGAAGGCGAAGAGGGGAAAGCGGCACTTGTCCCTATGCATCGGCTGAATCGGGATGAAAAGGCTTTGGTGCATGTGTTGGAGCCTTATATTATTTGGGCAGCAGACAACGAGCAGATGGTGGAAGCATTGAGCGACGAACGGATGCAGTTGGAAAAGCAGCGGTATATCTACGAACAGCATATTGCGGGAAATAAGCGTCAGAATCTGATAAAGAAGGCTTGTATGGCTATTGTAAATGGCATCAATCCTTATATCGACCGTATTTTGAATGAAGTGCATAAACTTACGGAAAAAGGATATATTGATGATGAAAAGATAAAGAAAGAGAAGTATCAGTATATTGACGAACTGGTAACTACGATTAATGAATATAACGATATTCTGGCTCTGTGGATTAAGATGAAGCAAGGAACGTTGAGCCTGAATATTGAAACGTTCAGTCTTGACGAGTTGTTTGAACTGCTGGGGAAAGGACGGCGTGCCTTTGAAATGAAAAAGCAGACGTTGGAGATTGAACCGGCTGCCGTTATGGTGAAGGCGGACCGGGCGTTGACTTTGTTTATGATTAATACGCTGGCAGAGAATGCTCGTAAGTATACTCCGGAGGGAGGAACGATTAAAGTTTATGCATGTACTACGGATACATATGTCGAAATTTCCGTGGAAGATAACGGAAGAGGCATTTCGGAAGAAGATGTGGCGTGTATCATTGGTGAGAAAGTGTATGATTCGCGTGTGATTGGAATAAAGAATGCGGAAGACCCTGAAGAATTGAAAGAAAACAAAGGAAGCGGTTTCGGGTTGATGAACTGTAAGGGAATCATTGAGAAGTACAAGAAGACGAATGAACTGTTCAGGGTGTGTACCTTTGATGTGAAAAGTGAATTGGGGAAGGGAAGCCGTTTTTATTTCCGTTTGCCTTTGGGGGTACGTAAGGTGGTTGGCATTTTGTTTTGCCTGTTGCTTCCTATGGGAATGGTATCCTGTCTGCATGAGCCGGTTCAGCCTATGTCGCAGGATGGAGATTCGATAGTGATAACTACTGATTCTACTTATGAGGATTTGTTGGATGCTGCCTCGGACTATGCCAATGCGGCGTATTTTGCCAATGTGGATGAAAATTACGGGCTTGCTTTGCAATATGTGGACTCTGCCATGTTGTTGCTGAACGAGCATTATGAGAAATATGCGCGTCCTGGACGTCCGCATCACTATATGAAACTCGTAGGTACAGGAATACCGGCTGAAGTCAGTTGGTGGAACGAAATGTTTGATTCGGATTATCATGTGATTCTGGATATAAGAAATGAAGCGGCGGTTGCCTTTCTGGCTTTGAAACAATTGGATGCATACAGTTATAATAATTCGGCTTTTACGGATTTATATAAGTTGCAGGGAGAAGACCAGACGCTGGAAGCATATTGCAGGCAGTTGGAGCGTTCGAATACCAATAAGACGGTAGGGATTATTCTATGTTTTGTCTTGTTGATTATTTCTTTGGTCGGGTATTATTTTTTGTATATGCGGAAGCGTTTGCAGAACCGGTTGAATCTTGAGCAGGTGCTTGAAATAAATCAGAAAGTATTTGCGGCATCTTTAGTCAGGCCGCAGGAACAGGAGAATACGGAAGCGTTGCAACGGGAGGAAAGTACGCTCAAAGAAATTCCGCAGCGTATCGTGAATGAAGCATTCGGCTCGGTGAATGAATTATTGACGATTGACCGGATGGGAATCGCGGTATACAATGAAACGACGCATCGACTGGAGTATGCTTCGCGTCCCGGACAGGAGATGCCGGAAATGGTGCAGCAGTGTTTTGACTCTGGCGAGTATCTTGCGGAACAACATCTGCTGGCTATTCCGTTGAAAGTGGAAGCGGGGGGAGAACACCAATGTGTCGGTGTGTTATATCTTGAGCGTAGGGAAGGTTCGGAGCAGGAAACGGATCGTTTGCTCTTTGAATTGGTGGCTCGTTATGTGGCTATTGTGGTATTTAATGCGGTAGTGAAACTAGCTACGAAATATCGGGATATTGAGTCGGCACATGAAGAGACGCGGCGGGCTTCCTGGGAAGATAGTATGTTGCATGTACAGAATATGGTGCTCGACAACTGCCTGTCTACGATTAAACATGAAACGATTTATTATCCGAATAAAATCAAACAGATTGTAGGACGGCTGAACACACAGAGCCTTTCGGAAAAGGAAGAGCGCGAAGGAGTGGAGACCATGACGGAATTGATTGAATATTATAAGGGTATCTTCACCATCTTGAGTTCGTGCGCTTCCCGTCAGTTGGAAGAGGTTACTTTCCGGCGTACGGTGATTCCGGTGCAGGAACTTTTTGACGCTGCCGGAAAATATTTCAGGAAGGTAATGAAGAACCGGACAGAGAGGATAGAACTGGAGATGGAGCCAATGGAGGCGAGAGTAATAGGAGACGTGAATCAGTTGCGCTTTCTGTTGGAAAATCTGATTGACGAAGCATTGACGTTTCGTGAAGATGGTGTGCTTCGTTTGCAGGTTTGTAGGGATGATGAGTACATTCGCTTCCTCTTTACGGATACCAGGCGTGAGAAGAGTGTGGAGGAGTTGAACCAATTGTTTTATCCGAACTTGGCACGCATGACTTCCGGTGAAAAAGGGGAATTGCGGGGTACGGAATACCTGGTATGCAAGCAAATTATCCGCGACCATGACGAATTTGCGGGACGCAGAGGATGCCGCATCAATGCCGAGCCTGCTGCGGGTGGAGGATTTACGGTTTATTTCACTGTTCCGCGCAGATAAAAAAGAAAACACATAAAAGTTATTAGATAAGGAAATGGAAGAACAGAAGTTTAAAGTTATTATTGTAGAGGATGTAAAGCTGGAGTTGAAAGGTACGGAAGAGATATTCCGTCACGAAATACCGAATGCGGAAGTGATTGGTACTGCCATGACTGAGAGTGAATTTTGGCCGTTGATGGAGGTACAGCTTCCCGACTTGGTATTGCTGGATTTGGGACTGGGTGGTTCTACTACTATCGGGGTGGATATTTGCCGGAATATATTCAAACGCTATAAAGATGTCCACGTACTGATTTTCACTGGTGAAATATTGAATGAGAAGTTGTGGGTGGATGTACTGAATGCCGGTGCCGACGGAATTATCCTCAAGACGGGAGAACTGCTGACCAAAACAGATGTACAGGCTGTGATGGACGGTAAGAAACTGGTTTTCAACTATCCGATTTTGGAAAAGATTGTAGAGCGTTTCAAAAAGTCAGTTGCTAATGATGCGAAGCGTCAGGAAGCGGTAATCAGCTATGATATCGACGAATATGACGAGCGTTTTCTCCGCCATCTGGCATTGGGATACACGAAAGAGATGATTGCGAACCTGAAAGGTATGCCTTTCGGTGTGAAATCATTGGAAAAAAGGCAAAACGACCTTATCGGACGTCTCTTTCCAAATGGAGAAAGAGTAGGAGTGAATGCTACCCGATTGGCTGTTCGTGCTTTGGAATTGCGCATTATTGATTTGGATAATTTGGAAGCCGACGAGGAATAGACAAAGGGAAACTGACGAAGAACAAACCTGAAAAGCGATGAAGACAAAATGGCGCATGCCCCATCCTGCAACGATGTTCATGCTACTGACAATGGCAGTGGTCTTTCTTTCATGGATATGTGATATCTATGGATTGAAGGTGACATTGCCACAGACCGGTGAGGATATTCGTGTACAAAGCCTGCTGAGTCCGGAAGGTATTCGCTGGTGGTTGAGGAATGCTATCAAGAACTTTACAGGGTTTGCTCCGTTGGGCATGGTGATTATTGCCATGTTCGGATTGGGAGTTGCCCAACACTCCGGTTTTATTGATGCATGTATCCGTATGGGGGTGGGCAACCGCCAGAAGAAGAGGAAAATTATCTTGTGGGTGATTGTTCTAGGATTATTGTCGAATACTATTGGTGACGGTGGATATATTATTTTATTGCCTATTGCCGCTATGCTGTTTCAATGGGTGGGGCTTCATCCGATTGCGGGGATTGTGACGTCTTATGTCTCAGTAGCCTGCGGGTATAGTGCCAATATTGTGTTGAGTACGATGGACCCGCTGTTGGCTCATACCACACAGGAAGCTGCGTTAGCTCAAACAGGCTATCAGGGAAATACGGAACCTCTTTGCAATTACTTCTTTATGAGTGCTTCTACGATAGTAATTACTGCCATTGTTTACTGGGTGACTCAAAAATGGCTTCTTCCCAGATTGGGTAAATATGAAGGAAGTGTGAAGGTGGAAGCCTATCGTCCCCTGTCTCGTAAAGAGAGGCGGGCGATTATGATTTCTATTATCGTAGCGGCTATTTATGTAGCTCTTGTTTTATGGCTTACTTTTTCCTCTTACGGAATTCTGCGGGGTGTGAATGGAGGTTTGATGCATTCACCTTTCATTGCCGGTATTTTGTTTCTTCTCTCTTTGGGAGCGGGCATTACGGGGATGGCGTATGGCTTTAGTTCTGGTCGCTATCGCACAGACAATGATGTGATTGAAGGGTTGACACAGCCCATGAAACTTCTAGGCGTCTATTTCGTAATTGCTTTCTTTGCCGCTCAAATGTTCGCCTGTTTCGAGTATTCTCATTTGGACAAATGCCTTGCCATAATGGGTGCTGAGTTGCTTTCTTCCTTTGAACCGACTCCATTGACAACTTTGGTCTTATTTATCCTGTTTACGGCATTTATCAATCTGATTATGGTATCTGCCACTTCCAAATGGGCTTTCATGTCTTTCATCTTTATCCCGATGTTTGCTCAGATGGGAATCTCGCCGGACGTAGCACAATGTGCTTTCCGTATTGGAGATAGCTCGACAAATGCCATTACTCCTTTCTTATTTTATATGCCTTTGGTGTTGACTTATATGCGGCAGTATGATAGGCAGATTACGTATGGCACATTACTTAAATATACCTGGAGATATTCATTGGCTATCTTGTTTGCCTGGACGTTACTGTTTATCGTTTGGTATTTGCTGAAAATACCAGTAGGCTTATAATACAAAGATGGATTGCAAAGTTCCGGTATGTATCCTTTATTTAATTATAAAAGAAGGATATGGATAAACAGATAGAAGATAAAATCAGGGGCTTGGTTTCTAAATTTTACCTATTACGGACGAAAGAAGGAAGCGAGGAATTTGATAAGATATGGCAGGAGCTAAATGCGGAAATCCCGCTCGAGGAACGGAGGGAAGCCGGACGTATATTACGTGAGGCAATGCAAGAGGCGCGGGAACGCAGAAAACGAACGGATGTTGATGTTCGTACCGGAATGGGAGACTTATGCGATGTTCTATCATTATCTTATATTGCTCAACACTATTTTCAAAAAGATCGTAGTTGGTTGGCACAGCGTATTAATGGAAATATAGTCAATGGTAAACCTTGTGCTTTCACGGAAAGCGAGTTAGAGATTTTAAAGTTTGCCTTGAATGATATAAAAAGTAAATTATCGGGAACCATATTAAACATCAAGTAAAGTAACACATTTGGAGGAATCCCGATATTCCTTCGTCTGCTTCATTATGGAGCTATCACTTTAATAAGTCTAAAGGGCTTCCACGGGTTGGAAGCCTTTTTTGTTCGTCCTTTCTTGGTGGTAATTATTAAAAGTTAAACGGGGCGAAAGTAAAACGTTTAATATCAGCTATTTAAAAGAAAAATCCGATAACATATGAATGTTACCGGATGTTAACTGTGATTCAAGTAACGTTCTTTAATCGCCTGATTATTAATTATTTGTATAATTATATAGCCTACAATATGCCTACATTTCTTATCTATTACAGGTTATTTCTTACTTAATAAGACTTGTATTAGACGTTCCTTCTCTTCGAGAATCTTCTTTAAATAAGCGATTTCCGCCTCTTTATTAAGACTATTTTCCGTATTACTTTCCAAAGGATTATCAAAGAAAATACCGGGAGAAACATTAAATACCTCTGCTATGGCTTCAAGAGTTTTAGTATTAGTTGATCCTGTTCTTATCATGGATTGAATACTACTTTCATCCTTACCAATTCGGGAAGCTAATTCCCTAATCTTGATTTTATTCCTTTCGCATAAATCTCTAATAAGCAATAAATTAGCCATAATATGATATAGTATTTACAATAATTAACAGGAATTATTCTACTGAATAGGTAGAATAAAACTATATTTGTGATATAAATATAGAAACAAATAATAGATTTAATGTGATGTTATGGCAAAAAAAACTTTAAAAAGAAATGAAGACGGCGAGAAGTTAAGAATGTATCTAATTGGTTTGCCGCTGAAAGATTCTTCTAAAATGGTGGCAAAGTTGGCCGCCGAATGCAAAGTACCACTACATACCGTTCATAATTGGCGCGCCGGTTTATGTCGTATTCCCGAACTTGCCAAGGATAAGATCGAGGAAGTAACAGGCGTGAAAATCTTCTGTGTGGACTAAATAACCTTTTAAAACTTACATGTTATGAATACAAAGATTATTGCGAGAGTGAACAATGTAGATATCTTATCTACGGGTGACGAACAATTTGTGGCAATCAGACCCATTTGTGAAGCGTTGGGTGTTGATCCGGAAGGGCAGCGGCAGCGGATAGAACGGGATGAAATACTCGGTTTGGTTGCCTGTATGATAAAGGCGGTTGCCGCCGACGGAAAAGATCGTGAAATGTATGCCATCCCTTACTGTTATGTTTTCGGCTGGCTGTTTTCTATTGACATTTCAAGAGTAAATGAAAGCATAAAAGCGTTGGTTCTGGAATATAAACTTGCATGTTACAAGGCTTTGTTTACACATTTCACAGAATCGCAAACCTTCCTGAAACAAAAGCAGACCGTTATCGAGCAGAAAGTACTGGAGTACCAGGAGTGCCAGTGTCGTTTTAAAGATGCTCAAAAGTTGATGAACGAAGCTAAGACGGAATTAAACCAGATAATGAAAATAACGATCGATGACTGGCGGGCTAATAATTGCCAGTTGGATTTACCTTTTGTTTCCGGTGAAATGGATGATTAACTTTAGAAGCAGATAATAAATAACTGGGGCGGCTTTTGCCGCTCCATATAATAAACGCCGGAGTGTGGAGATAACCCCGAAGGGCGAAAGCGGGTGTTATTGGTAGTTCGATGCTATCCTCCGGCACAAATAAGAATAATTATGAGTAAAAGAACAATTCAAATAGATGTTATCGGTCCGGTCGAAGGAACCGATTTGATGAAATGTAAATTGTATGTTGATGGTCGTGTATGTGTAATCGGAATGTCACGATACGACTATGAAGAGCTAATGCGTGAGAAAGTGTTTATTCGTGATGGCAAGAGTGTTGATTCTGCTGGTGTGATAAACACAACTAACACCTTTGTAGAAGAAGATTAACATTCAAAACAAATTAGAAATGAACATCGGATTAATAGACGTTGACGGTCATAACTTCCCAAACTTGGCATTGATGAAGTTATCTGCCTGGCATAAGCTGCAAGGCGACATCGTAGGGTGGTACTCCGGCATTGAGCATTACGACCGTGTGTATATGAGCAAAATATTCTCTTTCAGCCCAGACGATAGAAGAATTATACAGGCTGACGAAGTTGTGAAGGGGGGATCGGGGTATAAGTTGTTCGACCAATGGTTACCGAGCGATATTGAGCATATTTGCCCTGACTACTCTCTCTATCCCACACACATAGAAGCCTACGGATTCCTTACCCGTGGCTGCATCAATAAGTGTTCCTTTTGTATCGTTCCCCGGAAAGAAGGGACTATTCGCAAGCACGCGGATATATCGGAGTTCCTGGATGACCGGAAGTCTGCTATTCTGATGGACAACAACGTCATCGCATCGGAATGGGGCCTACAACAGATAGAGAAGATTGCTTCCATGAAGATAAAGGTCGATTTCAACCAGGGTATTGATTGTCGACTTATCGCAAGGGATAAGAGCATAGCTAAATTGTTGGCCCGTGTGTCGTGGATAAGACACTTGCGCATGGCCTACGACAGTTCGTCGATTACGGATGAAGTGGTCACAGCAATAGCCTATCTGAAAGAATCCGGCGTATCAGCGCATAGGCTCTTCTTCTATATACTTGTGAAAGATGGGCAGATTGAGGATGCAGAAAAGAGGGCTTTGCTCCTTGATTCTTTGGGATGTACACCGTTCGCCATGTCTTACCGGGACTTAGATAAGAATACTCCAGTATCGGACGAACAACACCGCTTTGCGTGGTGGTGTAACCAACGGCAAGCATTTAAGAGTTGTAGGTTTAAAGATTTTAATCCGACAACAAGAGGAAAAAGAATATTAACCCAGCCAAGTTTATTTGGCGTATAACAAGATAGTAATGAAATCAACAATTACCACCCCCGATGAGTTAACTACGCTACGAATAGAAGGTAATAGTGGAACCTATAAAATATTCAGTAGCTTCCGCCCCATGGAATCCCCTGCGTTCGTGGATGCGGTAGACAGGAAGTATAATCTGGCGGAAATAAAGAATCTTTCCGGCGGAAAAGGTTATTTCCTGGTACACTTGAACAGGGAGCAGCAGGAAACCATACAGGAGGATTTAAATGCTATCCTTTGCGATAGTGTGCCGTGTCTTCTGTAAACTAAGACGAACTTAACGAAATGCCATGAAAGAAGACAGACGCCTAAGAAACCTACGTTATCAGATGCGGAAGAAAGGTTACCAGTTCGATACAAAGAACCTGGTGGCCATTATGCCTTCACATGACAAACGTTCCCTTCTCCAGGAAAGGAGATTAAGCAAATTCGGTTTTTCAATTCAGTATAACATGTTTGAACAATGAAAGATAAAAATTTAAAATACATCGCCCACGCTATTATTGTGGTTGCCTTTATGGGGCTGATTGCCTTTGTCATTTATTATACGGGTAAAACCGCTTTTCTTTGGCTGTTATTATTCGTTTTCCTATACCAACCTTGGGTAGACTTGAAAACAAAACAGGATAAAAACAACGAAAAATAAGTAACTATATAACTTTATAACGATGATAAAGGCAGAAGACATCTACAAAGTGACCAACAACGGGCTGGATATAATTCTACATTACTATCCACAAGCCCGGGATTGTGTCGGAACTAACCGCCATTTCAAACGTCGGCCGTCAGAGGACGACGCATCGGCCTGTATCAAATTGTTCGGTAAGGAAGGTTCCCAGCAGGTTTATAAGGTAACGGATTTCGGTGATACCGGAACGGCTCAAAGTCCCGTCGATATCTGCATGTATGAAGAAGGCCTCCGGTTTAACGAGGCTATCCTTAAACTTGCATCCATGTACAACGTAACCGATGAACTCAACCGTAACGTAAACAAGCCGGATATCCGTAAGGTTCCGGCTAACCAAGAACAGAAAGACGGTACTAAAATTTTCGAGCTTGCCGAGCATCTCACCCCGGAGCAGTTACGCATACTCGGCCCCCGTGTCACCCAGGAGAACGCCGAGGCCCTGCACTGGTATTCGGCCAAATACATAGGGTATGTAAAAAATCGCGAGGTAACATATAAATACGCGACTACGACATACCCTATCTTTATGCGCGAATGTCTGGTAAAACCGGCCGAGGGTGACACGCCCGAAGTAAAGTTCTATAAAATATACGAGCCTTTGAATCCGGACAAGCAGTGGCGTTTTTCCTACACTCCGGAAGGTGTCAAGCCGAAAGACTATATAAACGGCCTTTCCGAACTGAAAGCCTTATACCGGGAATTTAATTCCAGGGAGGAAGCCGCATTTAAAAAGAATCCGGCCAATGCGGAAAAGCCCTATAAGGAACAGAAGCTGCAGGAAGCGTTTATATGTTCCGGAGAGCGCGACGCCCTGTGCGTTAAATCGCTGGGATTTTCCCCAATTTGGTTTAATTCGGAAACGTATAAACTTTCCGAACAGGATTACAAAGAAATCATGAAATACGTTGAAGTCCTGTATAACATACCTGATATCGACACGACGGGCAGGGTGAAGGGTACGGAACTTGCATTGCGTTTTATTGACATCCACACGATCTGGCTACCGGCCTGGCTTAACACTTACCGGGACCAGCGGGGCAAACCCCGTAAGGACTTCCGGGATTTCATGGAGTTAAGAAGCAAGAACGAAGATTTCCGTAACCTTATGACGCTTGCCATGCCCGCCAAATTCTGGTATTCCAAGTTTAACGAGAAATCCCGGCAATGGGATCACAATATAGACGCGGACTGCCTTCACTACTTTTTACGTCTTAACGGTTTCTATTCGCTTCATGATGAAAATTCCAGTTCAACGAAATACATCCGTATTACCGGCAATATCGTAAAACTGATAAAGGCAAAGGATATCCGGAAGTTTATCCGCGGTTGGGCCCAGGATAGTTTTTTATCCCGCGATATCAGAAATTTAATTTTGAACAGCCCCAAACTTTCAGATACGGCCCTGGACAATTTGCAGGAAATAGAACTGGACTTTACCAATTATACCCATAATACACAGATGTTTTTCTTTCCCGGTTGCAGCATGGAGGTAAGCGGCACCGGTATAAAGGAACATCCGGCCAACGGCAGCACATTATCCCACTACGTTTGGGAAGAAAATGTACTGAAACACAAAGTCCGTCTTATGGAAGATATGTTTACCATTTCCCGTAAAAAAGACATAGAGGGCAACGATGTATTTGATATCCGGATAAATGCCGTACCGTCTAACTTTTTCGGCTATGTAATCAATTCGAGCCGCGTTTACTGGCGTAAGGAACTGGAATACAATTTCGACAACAAGAGCGTGGGGGAAGCGGAATCCTACCGGGAGAAACATAAATTCGATATCGAGGGGGAAGGCCTCATGGCGGAAGAAGTGGCCGAACAGAAAAGGAACCTTATCAATAAGATATTTACTATCGGTTATATGTTGCACCGGTATAAGTCCCCTTCCCGTGCCTGGGCACCGCAGGCCATGGATAACAAGATCGGTGAAGACGGGGAATGTAACGGACGTTCGGGCAAATCATTCATGTTCAAAGCCCTTTCCTACTTTATGAAGACCGTCAAGCTTTCCGGCCGTAATCCCAAGTTAATGGATAATCCGCATGTGTTCGACCAGGTAAACCAGCATACCGACTTTATTCTGGTGGATGATTGCGACCGGTATCTTAATACAGGCCTGTTTTACGATATCATCACGTCAGATATGACCGTGAACCCGAAGAACAACCAGTCATTTACTATACCTTTCGAGGAATCGGCCAAGCTGGGATTTACCACCAATTACGTACCTATTGATTTTGATCCGTCTACGGAAGCCCGTTTGCTGTACCTGGTATTCTCCGACTACTACCACCAGCGTACGGAAGATAACGACTACCGGGAAACGCGTTCTATCCGGGACGACTTCGGAAAAGATTTGTTTTCTAAGACGTATTCCGAAAGCGAGTGGAACGCCGATATAAATTTCTTCTTGCAGTGCTGCCGTTTTTACCTTTCCCTTTGCGAGGAATCTATAAAATTGCTTCCGCCCATGGAAAACATTATCAGGCGTAAATACAAGGCCGATATGGGAAATAACTTTGAGGATTGGGCGAACTCTTATTTCTCTCCGGACAGCGAACACCTGGATAGCTTTATTGTTCGTGAAAAGGCTTTTGCTGATTACAAAAGCTTTTCCGGTGTGAATAAAATCACGATGCAGCGTTTTACAAAGGCTCTTAAAGGCTTTGTGGCCCTTTGTCCCTACATTGAGGAACTCAACCCGAAGGACCTTTGTAACTCCCAGGGACGTATCGTACGCAAGGATAGCGACGGAAAGGCTGCCGATATGATTTATTTACGTTCATGCGGCACGGCGGAAGCGGCTGCCGGTGATGAAACGGGACCAACCGACCAGACACTTGTATTTGTACCGGATGAACGGCCAGAGGAATGAATAATGCACATTTAAAATTAAACAGCATGTCCGAGTTTACCACGCTTTGGAATAGCGGCGAGAAGTTCCGGAAATTCGCCGAACAGGTTTACCGCTATCTGGAGCGTATGAAACCCGGTACTGTTTTGGTGCTGGAACGCTATTCGGGCGAGCAGCTCGAATGGATCATAAAAACAGCCTGTGTTTTTATCCTGGAAGGAAACAATGGCCTGGAGTATGAATTTAATGAAGACTATACGGCCGTCGTGCACCGCCGTGTGGACCCGGACATCAAGGAATGGATTTTAAGCAGGTGCAAACATCGTGTATAAGACGATCCGGAGCCGGTATAAAATACGAAAAGAGGGACCAGATACGAAAGTGTCGGTCCCTCTTTTCGTATGGAAACAAAGGTGCCTTGCCCGGCTTCCTTCCCCATACCCCATCTCTATTTCATGCAAAATTTTAGTAACCTTGTAACCTTTGTTTGCTTGAAAGAAAAAAGTCTGAAAATCAAATAAATAAATAGGAAATAAAGGTTACGAAGTTGCAGTTACAAACCGGTTACTAACTTTTCCGGTTTGTAACACAGGCCTTTTTATCTTCTACCGGTAAGCCCGGTTACAAACTGTTTTCCTGCCATTTTTTTGTAACGGGACTTAGTAACGCTATTAAGTTGCTAAGATACAGGGTTTTACATTTGTTGGTTGCCCGGTTACGAAATTACAGAAATTTAGTACCGGATTATATCAGAACAGCCTGGAAGGGAAAATGCCGGCCGTGTGGTAGCAGGAAAAGACACATTATAATTATTCTCTCGGAGTATATTTATCAAAATGGCGGCTGAAATCCTACATTTTCTTGTAAATGGCAGAACAACAGCTAATAAAGGAATATCTTTGCCTTTAAAAAGGAATGTTATTGTTATGATTACCACCCGAATACAGATTGAATCCTACCTGGCCGAGTACGTCCGTGGCAAATATTATGACGAAACAGTCGGTACCGTTCGTTTTCCTTCTTCGTCCGATATCTATGTGACTATTTACGATCTTATGGAGAAACGGCCGGTTAATTGTCCGGCTGACCGTGGCAACCTGGAGTTTATGTTACCTGACCGCCGGGAGGCCAATTTTGCCGGTGGCAAGTCTCCGGAACAGTTCAATTACATTTCCGTACGTGGTACCGCCATTCTTGAAAAGCGTTTGCGTGCCCTGATGTGGGCCGAGCTGCACGAACTCATGGACGAAAACAAGCATCTGCGCGGAATCGAGTTTAAGGAAACCGTTTTTACCTTCCTGAAAAAGTATGATATATCTTCCATTCAGGAAGACGGGCTACTGAAAAACTACCAGCGGTGGCGGGACAGTTTCAGGCGCAAGAAGAAAAGGGCCTATAATCGAAAAAAAGTGTAAAAAAGCAAGTTGTTTTTTACCTACCAAGTGTATCTGTTTGTCCTTTTTTGTCCGGTTTTTGGCTGAAAAACGTCCGAAAAATGCTGAATGTTTGATTATCAATATTTTATATCTGTAATTATGTCAAGAAAGTTAATATCTGCCGCCCATAACTTACAACTGGTTCCCGTTTACAACATTATTCATTTTGGCGTCATGCGTTCGAAAGTCGTTATCCGTTCTATCGGAAAACCTGATATTCTTACGATCGTACCGGGAACCTTAAAACTTGGTGATAGCAGAAATGAAGATGTCTATACTAAAAAACATACCTTCAAACTTGCCGACGTGTCGCGAAATAAGACGCTTTATCTGGAAAACCTGAAAGCGACGCCCTTTGTCGCTCTCTATATTGATGAAACGGGTAATCCCCGTGTTTCCGGCTCCCCTGATTACCCGCTTACCTTTTCTTTTGAGATCGGCGGGGGGCTGTATAATTGCACCCTGTCCGGTACGGGGTCGGGCGTTGATGCGTTTCTGTAGGCTCCTTTCAGTCCTTCTCTGCCTATAATATAGGCGTTTTCTTTGTCGTAAAAAAGAGAACGTGGATAAAATACAGGAGATTTTTACAGCACCTTGGGCAATCGCTGATAATGATTATTACCGGTTGCTTTCTTTACTTGTGCCGTGTGTTGCAGCCGGCAACCTGGATGCGATCGAAAAACGGCTTAACAATAATAAAATAACCGCTTACGCTACTACTCCTTACCTTGCCAACCGGTGGGAACTGGATGATGACACCCTGCCGGCTGACAGCGTGGCCGTCATTATCCTGGAAGGTACCTTGTATTCCTGGGAGACTTACCGCCTGGAACAGCAACTCCGGGATATTTCCGGTAATCCGAAGATTTGCGGCGCGGTACTCTGGATAAACGGCCCGGGCGGCATGGTCGCCCATGTAGACCTAGCAGCTAAAATGATTGCCGAATCTTCCAAACCTATAGCTACTTACGTGGCCGGTACTATGGGAAGTGCCCATTTCTGGCTGGGAACTGCCGCCGGTAGAACCTTTATCGCTTCCCCTATGTGTGAAGTCGGTTCCGTCGGTATCATGCTTACTTACCAATCCTTTAAGGAATATTTCAAGAAACAGGGCATTGATTACCGGGAAATCTATCCGGATAGCGCCGACCTGAAAAACTATGAAACCCGCGCTATTGAAAAGGAGAACAACGAAGAGCCTATAAAGCAGCGTCTGGCCGTCATGCACCGTATTTTCTGTGATGCGATCAGTAAGAATTTAGGTATTACCTACGATCCGGAACTTCCCCTTTTCCGGGGACAGATATTCACCGGCGACGTAGCCGTGGCAAACGGTTATATCGACCAGTTCGGTACGCTGGAAGACGCTGTAAAGTGGGTACTGGCACAGGCCACCGTCAGAAAAGTAAATGAGATGTATAACATATAGTATTAACTTTAAAATTTTGTATTTATGAAATTTAAGAGCTTTTCCGCTCATATTCTGGCCCTGTTGGGCTTGTCGGAATGGAGCAAGGTAGAGGATAAAAACTCTATCACGGTCGAGGAAGTGGCAAAATTGAAAAATTACGGTTTTACCGAAAAATTCCTTACGGACTTTAAAGCGTCCCTCGAGAACGACTTCCAGGACGAAGCCGAAGACGGGAACCAGGGAAAGGAAACCGAAGAACCTAAAACAACCGCTTTCCTTCGCGGTTTGTTGGGTGATACTGCGGCCCGTTTGACACAGGCGCAGGAACAGCTTGAAGCCTTGCAGACGCAACAGCGTGACGAAAACCGGAACAATACCGCGCTGATTGCCAAGAAGGATGCCGAAATAACGAAGCTTTCCGGCATTATCGCCCAACTTTCGGCCGCTGCGGAAGATGATCCGGGCAAAGGGAAGCAACACAACGCCCAGGCGGATGGTAAGGGAAAATTCAATCTCCAGGATGAAAAGCAGCTGGGAGGCTTGCAGGGTGAAATGTTCTCACTGGACCGTCCGTATAACCTTCGCGCCAAAGCTGCGCTAATGGAGGCTGCCGGTTTTGAAATGATTGCTCTTCCGAAAGCAAGTTCCATTGACTACAGCCGTTTGAAGGAGGACCTCGGGGCCTTTTACCGTATTCCCTGGCAACAGCGTTTGCAGTCGTTTTTAATGGAACTTCCTTCCATTGAAAGTATTTTCCCGCTTGAATCCGGTTATCAGGATTTGGCTACGCTGGTTAATATCTGGCTGGGCGAGTTCTCACAGGCCGGTAATGAGGAATCCGACTTCGATAAGGTGACTAAAGGTTCCTACGAGTTCGACGATGAAACCCTGCGCATGTTCAACGTGATGTTTGCACACCGTTTCAAGAATTTAAAGGCCTTGGAGAAAACCTGGATCGGCACTTTGAACAAGGAAGGTTCAAATCCTATCAAGTGGTCTTTTATCGAATATATCTTGGCCGAAACCGCCAAAAAGTTGCATAACGAGCGCGAACAACGCCGTATTAACGGAATCCGTAAGGACCCGAATCTGAACGAACCGGGCAAAGCACTTGCTGCAGCTGACGGCCTGTATGAGTTCCTGAACAAGAAAGTGAACGGACATACCGATATCAATAACGGAAAGTTCGTTTACCAGATCAAACCGTTCGAGCTGGGAGAACTTACCGAAGCAAACATCGGTGAAAAAGTGTACAAGGGTACTTCCATGATCCCGGCGGTTCTTCGTGACAGCGGTAACCTGGCCCTTTATATGCCTTCGCACTTTATTGTATTGTATCATAAATACAATGAAATGCACTATGGACAGAACCAGGATTACAAGGCTAATATCATGTATGTAAAGGAATATCCGGCGGTGAAAATTATCCCGGTTCCTAATGCTGACAACCACCACCGTATCTTCTGGACGTTTGAAGGCAACATTAAAACCTACGAGGACAAACCGGGCGAAATGACGGCTTTCAATCTGGAGCAGGAAGACTGGAGCCTGAAAGTATGGAGTAACTGGCGTGAAAGTATCTGGGCTATTGCCGTGGGATTCAAGTACACCAAGAAAGAAGATATGGACTATACGCGCCAGATGATCTTCTGTAATGAGTATGACCGCCCGGCGTCTTACTTTGTGGACGCTGACAAGGACAAGAACCCGTCGGCCAAGCTGCATACCTCCATTGTTACCGTAGCCAATACAGCCGAATTTGCTATCACCGATATTGAAGATGCGCCGGTAGGTACGGTTATTTCCCTGAAATGCGGAAGCGTGGATAAAGGCGTTAAGATTGAGAAAAGCGGAAAATTTGAACTTATTTCCGAGGCCTGGCAGCCTGGTAAGGGGGATGTAATCAAACTGATGAAACGTGCCGACGGTAAATTTATCGAAATCGGCCGCGAAAACGCTTCTTCCGATGCGTTGCAGTTTGCGCCGGATGAAACGGAACCTTCCTTGCTTGATGGTGAAGTATTCGTTACCGGTGAGAATACAAATGCAACAGCAATCACTAACTTTACCGATGCGGAAGCCGGTGTCGTTTACACGATCTACGGAAACGGTTCTGAATTTGCTTCTACCATTGCAGCCGGTGGAAACTTTGTTTTAACCGAAGCTATGACGCTTTCCGAAGGCAAGTTTATCAAGCTGGCAAAAGCCGCTGACGGTAAATTCTACGAAGTGGCAAGAGGCTAAATTTCAGCGGAAGGGGTACTTTATCCCTTCCATTTTATAACCTTATAAATCATTAAGTTATGACATACGTAAAAGCAAGTGTAAGAAGGCCGGCCGGCAATCCTGGTAACGGTATTCAGCCCAAGGATCAGCTCGTAATTTACGACGTTGACGATGTTCTTTCCTTTCCGCCGAGAAACGATGCCGGCGTAGTTATCGAGGATGATATCGTAATGAAGGCGGGACGTTACGCGATCGGTATTTACCTGACACCCGGTACCGCTGAAATCAGTTCCAACAGTGATGGGGAAACGGACGCCGAAGGTTATACGCCTTCCGTTAAGTTCAATCATCCCGGTAACGAACAGGAAATTCGCGAGTTTAAGACAAACTGGCTGTCTAAGAAATGTATCGTTGTGCTCCGTTATTGTAGCGGAAAGCCTGCTGATCTGATCGGAACACCCTGCAACCCGTGTAAGTTATCCGTTTCTTATACCGGTTCCAATGAATCGAATACGAACGAACTTACTTTCACCCAGATCAGCAAGGGGGATGATATTGCCATTTACCGGGGTACCGACACCCTGGAAGAACCGGTGGCCGTGGTGGAAGCCGGAGCCACGGATATAGATTACCAAACGGACGGGCAGTACCAGCTTTCCGCAGGTGCGGCCAAAATAGCCGGTGTTACCGGTGGAAGTCATGGATCGGTAATTACCCTTATGGGATGTTCGGGCGTTGCGCCTACGGTGGAAGCTGGCGGTAATTTCCTTCTGAAAGGTGGTAAGACGTTTACCGCTTCCGAAGGTTCCCAACTGACGTTGCGGGCGTTTAACGACGGTTCGGAGGCTATGAAATGGATTGAACAAAGTCGTTATGAGGCGTAAGTGAACGACTTTATTAGAAAAAAGAATCCCGGAACTTTTCACAGCTCCGGGATTTTTTTTATTTGACTTCTAATTCGATAGGTTTGCCACAATGGGGACAGGTTATCGTATTCTTTGTTTCCTGTACTTCCTGGCTGGATGCGAAGAGTTGCCAAGGTTCAACTTCTAAAACAGAGGCGAATTTTCGTATTGTTTCTAAGGTTGGATTTTTCATTAATCCATTTAGGTTTTGTTTTTTAACGCCTAATAAATCCGAAAAAGCCGTTTTGGTTAGCCCTTTTTCTTTCAGTAATGTTTCAATATTATCCATAAGTTTAATTTTTAATGTTGTAAAATTACAATATTATTAATCTGTAATGCTAAATATATTACTAATTAATGTTAATGTAACAATAAAACATTATTGTTTTCTTGCTTTGTAATGTATAAAACATTACCTTTGTAATATCAAAAAAGGAAATAAAGTAATAACAATAAAAGATATAGAATCATGAAATATTCAGTTTATAAATCAGAAATGGAGTATATAACAGCTGGTTTTTACGAATTAACGGGTACAACTTCAAAAGAGGAACTTGCTAAAGCTGGTTATGAGTTTGTTTGTTTTGCTAATACGAAAAAAGAAGCTGAAAAAATATCTCGTTCTCTTTGGGAAGCTAAATAAGTAATTAACGATAAAGTAATAACAACTGAAAGATAAAGATTATGAAAACAAAAATGAATGATAACGTAAAAGGTAATTTGATAGCTCGAATCATGGGTGAAATGAAATCAGCCGCTTTATTACAAAATAAGCCTTTTGATGAAGGTATCTTCTTCGACCTCATATTTATGAGTGATAAAGAGTTATTGAAAGTTTCAAAACTTTGTGGCATTAAATAATATAACATCAACCAGCAGGGCGAAAGCCCTGCATAAACAATAATAAGACATGAAAGCAACAATAGTAATGACAAAGGACGCGATTAAAAAAGGTGAATATAAAGAAACATCTTTGGATGTTCAGAAAAAACAGGCTGATATGTTGGTAGTTGCGATTGATGACAAATATACTCTTTGGTTGAACAAACCTATAACTGTAAAAGGTAGAGGAATCAAAAAAGTAAACGAAAAAACGATAGTAGTTACAGATAATGCCTTTGATAAGTTAAAAACACAATATAGTATAATGTTTGATTTGTAATAAACTGGCAGGGCGAAAGCCCTGCATAAATGATATAAAGTATGAAGGATATAGAAGTAAACGGCGCACATATCACAGACCAAACCGCCGAAATATTGAAACAGTGGCAAGTTAAAACGGAACCGGTTTCTGCCTGTTACATACGGGTGATAGAGGAAACAATCGACGATTTGACAGATGAAGAGAGCGATCCCCTTTCTCCGGAAAAGATTGTAGGACGAATCAGAACTTTGCGGATGATGAAAAAGGATATTGAAATTTTATCGGGGATTATGGACTATAGTTAGTTTTTAATAAAAATCATCTATTGGTTATTTTTTTAGTGTTTTTATTTGGATAATAACCAAAAGATGATTATATTTGCATTGTCTTAATAAGACAGCGATGATTGATAATGATGAAGGTCTAAAGGACCGGAAGAGAATACTTGGTGAACTAAGTTCTCTTCTCCGATTTGAAGAACAACTCCTTCAGGATGGCTGGTATTCGGAATCGGATTTTGCGGATGAAGTCAAACGTTTAGTTTTAGAACTGGCTGAACTTCTCCAGCAAGATGAATGATTTGACGGTCCCCTGAAAAGGGGACTGTTCAAATCATTATCATTAAATTCATCGCTTTTAGAGTGAATAACCCTAATTTATTATATATTATGGATTTACGTGAAAAGATACAAGAATTAGTGGACAAAATGTCTGAATCAAATATTACTCCTAACGGACGTAAAATGGTGGATGATTATTTTGCGGAACTAAATAAAATTTTAACTCCGGAAGAAAAAAGAGAAGGGGGAAAGATTATGCGTGAACTCTTAGCTAAGAATCGCGAATCTCGACGCGTAAAAAGGACGGATATTAATATAAAAGAAAAGTTAATAGAGATACAGGATATTATTTCTTTATCGTATATTGCAAAACATTATTTCGGGAAAGATAAATCATGGATTTATCAGCGGATTAATGGGACGTGTGTAAATGGAAAGCCAGCAGCTTTCACTAACGAGGAGTTGGATATATTATCAAATGCCCTGAAGGACATTGGTACTAAAATATCGGATACATCATTATTAATTCATTAAATTCTTATTAAGACAAATCAAAGGGCTTCCACGGGTTGGAAGCCTTTTTTGTTTCTTCGTTCGTCCTTTCTTGATGGTAATTACCTTTTTTCCTTTGTACAATAAAAATTGAATATACAATGAAACAGGAAATTATTACCTATTTGGCCGGTCCGCGTAACTTTATTCAAGGCGTGGAACTGTACGAAAAGTACGGTATCAACCGTATGTTAAAGAAGTCATTTCGCCGACAGGGAGAAACGGAAACGATGAAGGCCATTCTTTTAGAGGAACTACGGAAGCTGGCCGGGCTTTCCGAACGTGAATTTAAGACGATTCGGCGTAACTCCAAACAGCCGGCCGCGGTAAATATGGAACCCGCCCGACAGGAAACATCTAAAACACCGGTAAAATACAGCGATGATTTGCTGCTGGAACTTGCCGAATCTTTCGGCGTCAGCGTGGAAGAACTCGTTTCGTCCGATTTCCGGGATAAGGTTCTTTCCATGGATGAAAATGCCGACCGTGTGGAAGAACTGGAAGAGGAACTGGATCAGGCAGAGAAACGATACAAGGCAGCTCCGGAAACCGTAACCAAAATGATACGTTTCCGCGAGAAATTTACATTCCTGAACTCTCCGGATTGCCCCGACATTCTGAAAATACTTGTTTCCGACATGTTCACCGCATACGGGAAGTATAAGGAAGCTTTCGCCCGCCTGGAAGCTACGCCGGATGATGTCAATTCACTTTCTACAGCACAGGAAGCGCAGGCGATTGTGGAAAACTTTATCGCTAACCGCGAGATGTGGGACGAACTGGAATATTACCGGGAAAACGGAAAGATTCTGGGTAAATGTGAGAAGGCAAAAAGTTTGTCCGTCCGTAAGGGCGTTGAGAACCTTTCGGATATTGACATACAGAAGGCACTGAATAACGCCCGCGCCAACCTTTCAAAGAACAAGGCGAAACTGGAACAGGCCGGAGATGATGAGAAGAAGAAAGCGAGTGCCCTTGCATTGATCCAGAAGTGGGAAACTACACAGAAGGCCATAGAGGAAGAAATCGAGGCGCGAAAAAAAAAGTAATTGAACTTATTGCCAGTCTGACAGGGAAACGGCAACGGATCACAAAGAACCTGGGCCGTTTCTCTCATCCTTGCGACCGTTCGGAGCTGGGGCACCAGCTCAAGACATTAACCCTCCGGATTGAAAAAGAAGAAAGCCGGCTTAAACAACTTTCCAATGATTACAAACAAAATTTATAACGAGGACTGCCTGGAGGCGTTGAAACGTGTTCCGGACAATTCCGTAGATTGTATAATAACCGATCCGCCTTATTTCCTGGGAATGACACACAACGGGCAGAAAGGCAGCTTTAAAGATTTGTCTATCTGTAAACCCTTTTACCGGGATTTGTTCCTGGAATTTAACCGGGTGAAGAAACCCGGTGCTTGCGTGTATTTTTTTACGGACTGGCGCGGATATGCTTTTTATTATCCGTTGTTTGACTTGTATTTAGGCGCGTCAAACATGATCGTCTGGAACAAACAGTCGGGCCCGGGTAATCATTACGCCTTTATACATGAGCTTATTTTGTTTCATTGCGGAAAGGGTGTTTCTATCGGTGCCACAAACGTAATAGATGATATCCGGTCTTTTTCGTCCGGTGCCAAAAAGGTAGAAGGTGAAAAGGTTCATCCTACACAGAAACCGGTGGCGTTGATCCGTAAACTGATTGAAGACAGTACAAAGCCGGGTGATTTGATACTGGATACTTTCGGCGGTTCTGGTACTACGGCCGTGGCAGCCATTGAAAGCGGTCGGAACTTTGTATTAATGGAACAGGACGAAATTTATTATTTCACGGCACAGAAACGAATAAAAGATGCGTATGAACGATTTAACGGTGGTGGATAGTATTTACCTGGATGCGCAGCAAAAGGAGGATGTACGGCGTTTGTCTTCTTTAGGGTATTCCCCGAAAGACATAGCCGTTTCCCTGGGGCTTTCTCTGGAGGATGCCGGGCTTTTTGTCCGGGATGCGGAAACGGCGGGAACTTCTGTTAACTTCCTGATCCGGGAAGGGATTCTCGTAGCACGTGCCGCCCCTGAAATAAAACTCCATGAAGCGGCGGAAGGCGGAAACGTGGAAGCTATAAAACAGCTGGAGGCCGTACGGAAAAGACATACTTTTGAACGTTTAATCGAGCAAATGGATGACGACGAATTTAATTAAGCCCTCACGAATAGACTTTGACAAGGTGGATATCAACCAGATTCAAAGGATTCTTTCTACCGGTACGCTGGAAGCTCTCGCGCCCGATGAAAGGGAATATTACAGCCTTATGGAAATGGTACGGGGCCTTCGTGCCCGTATGCGTATAAATGGTAAGTTGGTGACAAAGGCCGGCATCATCCGCCTTTTAAAGTCGGAACCTTACGGGCTTTCGGACTGGATGGCCCGCCAGGTGTACGCTGACAGTCTCAATTTCTTTTATACGCAGGATAACGTACGCCCGCAGGCTTTCGCTAACTTGTATGCTGAAAAGGCCGAAAACTGGGCGAATACCGTCTTTCTTATGGGAAATGTGAAGGAGGCTAAGAACTTGCTGAAACTGGCGGCGGAACTTCGCGGATGTTATAAGGATCAACAGACCGAAATACCGGAGGAACTGCTTTCACAGAAAAGCACGGTTATTTATACTACCAGCCGTAAGGATCTGGGTGTTCCTGAAATCGACCGTAAGGAACTGGAGGAATTTATCGACGCGATACCGGAAATTCCTGTTATTGTACGCGAAAATATCAAGGAAGATGCGCGTATTAAAGCTTTTGACCTGAAAAAACGTATGTTATATGATATCAAAGAGTTCGGGGAAGATAATGAAGGTGAGTAACGCCGATGATGTGGAAATCAAATACGGCCACATTATCCAGGTTTTGACGGACTGGATAGATACCACTATCCTTGTATCTATTGACGGCCGAGGTACTGCCAAATCTACCGTTATACAAGCCAGGCGTTCCGCCCGTTGTGTGGAAGAAATGCCCGGCGGTGCGTTTGCTTTTGTTGCCAATACCTACAGTAACCTGGAAGATAATATAATGCCGGCCGTTCAGAAGGGCTGGCAGCTTATGGGCCTGATCGAAGGGGTACACTATGTAAAAGATACCCGCCCGCCTGAATCCTGGCGGCGTAAATGTTCGGTTATAGTGGATGATTACAAGCATGTTTACAGCTTCTGGAATGGATGCGTTATTTTCATGGGATCATTGGATAACCCTTCCCTGCTTGCCGGAAAGTCTGTAATACATCTGTTTTATGATGAAGCGAAGTACGACAAGGAAATGAAAGTAAACCGCGCTATGCCTATTCTTCGCGGGGACGCCATCACTTACGGGCACTCTCATTTGTTTTTAGGGATAACGATTACTACCGATATGCCGGATATCGACGAGAACGAGTACGACTGGTTTTTCCGGTATGTCAAGCAAATGGACCCGGAACGGATCATTAAAATAGTACAGGCGGCAAGTATGCGTAATGACCTGGTAATTTCTCTATTAAAAGAAGAAAGAAAAAATAAGCCTTCCCCCTTGAAGTTGAAACGTTTGAAACGGGATATTGAATATTACGACCGAGCTTTGTTGAAGTTGAGAAAAGGACAAACGTTCTTTCTTAACGCTTCTTCATTCGCTAATGTTGAGATACTTACGATTGATTATTTAAAGCGGTTGTATAATGGTACGTTGGAGCTTCACGAATTTAAAAAATCGGTGGTCGGTATGCGTCCCGGTCTTCGCAGGGATTTACGTTTCTATGTGTTGTTTGGTGAAGGACATAAGTATTATAACGGTACCGCGTCCGGGGAAGCCGCTTACAGTTCGCAGGAACTCCGGTACCTGCACCATGATAAAACGATTGAAGGCGGTATGGACTTCGGTAATATGCTTTCTTTGGTGATCGGTCAGGCGGACGGTGCTTATTACCGGGTACATAAGAACTTTTTTGAGATACCGCCGGGCTGGTTCCGGGAGATCGCCGACCAGTTCCTCACCTTCTTCCAGAACCACGAATACAAAGAGCTGGATTTGTACTATGACCGTGCAGGTAATAACTTTGAGAAACAGAAGGAGGATTACGCGGGTAAGATCAAAGACGCCATAGAAAAAGACGGCAGCGGGAATCGTACCGGCTGGATCGTAAACCTAAAGAGCCGCAAACAGGCAGTTATCCGGCAGGATGCGGAATACGACTTTATGCAGGAGATTATGAGCGGTACCAACAAGAACCTGCCTATCTTGCTGGTTGATGCGGTGAACTGTAAAGAAATGGTTAGTTCCGTAGAAAAGGCAAAGGCTGAAATCAAATACCGGGGTAATTCCAAAGTAGTGTTCAAAGTGAAGAAGTCCGAAAAGCTGGCACCCAAGAAATTACCGATGTTATCCACCAATTTCTCCGACGCTTTCAAATACTTATTGATGCGTCCCGGCTGGATAGCTTTAGTACGAGGCAAGCGGACACTGCAGGCCGATTCGTTTGTGGATCAATGGATAGAGAACAGGCACAAAAGGTAATTGCCTTATAACGCTGGAAAATTGCTTTTCCGGCGTTTTTTGTGTTACCAGGTTACAGGTACCATCTTCCAAGAGGTCATATTTCACCTTTTAGGGGAAGGGTAACTGCTTTCCGACTTCTGAGCGGCTCGGTCTTCGGAAGGTGCCATTTTTTTAGTTTTTGAAATTTTCTCCGGTTTTTGACTGTTTTTCAGTTGTTTATCTGCATTTAGACCAAAATTTTACGCGAAAAAGCGTGTTTTTTATGCGTTTTTACTCGTTTTTTGCCCGTTTTTGGGTGAATTACCGTGTATTTTGGGGCGGTTGCCTTTCATTTTTGGGGATTATATTCTTTATAAATGTACATATTTAAGTATTTTTGCAATCGTCAAAATTACACTGCATATAACCGTCAGAACTTACGGGTGGTACAGATGAAAGTATACACTAATTTTAAGTTACTGATATGAAGAAATTATTATTAATTACCGTGTTGGCTATTTTAGTAGTAGCAGCGACAGCACAAGAAACTCGAAAAACGTTTTGCCAAATTGTTGGTACCGGGAAATTTTTAAGTGCTAAAGTACGAGTTCAAATCGATTTTGGGCAAAAACGTTCTTATTGGAACCAGTATAAGAACTTTATGGTAGATGAAACTGGTAAGAGAATAGAGTTTTACTCTATGGTAGACGCTATGAATTATTTGGCTAAATTTAGGTGGAAATTTGAGCAGGCGTATGTTGTTACCGTGGGGGGAGAAAATGTATATCATTGGTTATTGAGTAAAGATATAGTTTCTGATGATGAAATACGAGAGGGGATTATAACACAAAAAGATTTTGAAGACATGGAGAAAGCAGCCATGGAAGATAAAGAGAATAATAATGAAGAGGTCGAAAAGAAAGTTCCTTTATTTATGCGAAATATGAAAAAGGAAAGTGATAGCATTTTAGATATCGAGGAAGCTATAAGAAAGCGATACGAATAGTAAAATATAAATTAACGCTCGCCTATTTTGGCGGGCGTTTTTGTTACGAAGTAACGAATTATAGAGTCGATAAATTTCTTTTCTTGATAAACTTTAATTAACGTTTTTTTTTTTTTGTTCAGAATTTAATGCCGACATTTGCCCCTGTCAAAAACATACTGTTAATACAGTTCCGTGAGCCATGGATATTGGCTCAAATAAAAAAATGAGCTTTTTTTATGCTCGGTATTTATCTATTTTAGACATAAGGCGGTTGCCTTTCCCTATACTATTACCCGGCTCTTTGGACGGTTAGCAGTGTGTTTTTGACAGAACAGGGAAATGGTAGCCGCCTTTCTCATTTTAAATAGTCAAAAACACACTGTTATGAAAAAAGAATTTCAATCCGGCACAAGCTACGTGCCTTCGTTCCGTACTAGTAGCACGGACGTAAACACAATCCAACATCGTTATTTTCAGGAACTGGAAAAAGATTGTTCTGTAAACTCGGCTTCTGATGCTTATTACTTATCTGCTATTGCCTGGTTCTCTCTTACTTTTATCTATCCACCGGCTGTCATTGGTGCAGTTATATGTGTGTGTCGTGCCAAGAAAGCGAGGAAAGGAGGCCGAAAATGACATCTTATTTTATAGAGCTTAACGAATATAAGCCACAGAACCGAAAATGTGCTGAAATGGCAGAGTTTGCAAACCAGTTTGGTAATACGCTTTGCCCTGATGAAATTTCCTTTGATGCTTTTAAAACTGAACTGGAAGCAAAGGTAAAGGAGCTGAACGAGAAATACCCTAAAACAATGCCACTGAAGATATCTTCCGGTAGCGTGTTTATACATATAGACCAGGACACTAAAACACATAATAACGGCTGCGACAAGCCTGTAGCCTATTTTGTCATTTACCGGGTTAAAAGAATATATAGATTTTCAGAACGTCCCCAGATAGAAAAGAAAGGAGATACCGAATGAACACAAATAATCCTGATATCCTATTTTTCGTTAGACGTGAATACGGTACGCCTTCCATAGAATTAAGAGCATATAAGGTGGAGAAGGTTAAGGATAAACTTGCTTTCCTTGAACTTGAACGTTTGCGGTTAGTTGTTTTCTCCGGTGATTTTCAGTCTGTATCACTTCATCACGAGTACGGTAAAAACAACTGTCTGTATAATAGTGCCAATAATATACCGGATTTGATGAAAGACATGAAGAGGTGGCAATTATCGCCCATTGACAGACGTAATTACGAACGGTTTAGAAAAGTCGCCCTCGGGATATACCGGCAGTCCGGAACAATAGATTTCACTACCTTAGAGACTACACCGATTAAGAACGTTTAAAGAAAGAATTATCATGAAAGATATAGAAGTAAACGGCGCACATATCACAGATGAAAGTGCCGAAATTTTAAAGCAGTGGCAAATTAAGACAGAACCGGTTTCCGCTTGCTACATACGGGTGATAGAGGAGACGATCGACGATTTGACCGATGAAGAGAGCGAACATCTTTCCCCGGCACAGATTGTAGGGCGAATCAGAACTTTACGGATGATGAAGAAAGACATCGAAAAACTGTCTAATCCTTAATATTAATAATTTAGCATACCGGCTGAAAAGGCAGCCGTTGGGTTATAGTCCCAGGTTAGGGTTTGTTTGTGCCGGGGTGGTTCCCGGCACTTTTTTTATGTCCTTTTCGGCTACTGTCATTATTTTCACTTTTGTACGGAAATAAAAAGCAGGAATATGGCAGAAACGATTATCACAGCAATTATCACCGCTCTTTGTACGGGCGGTTTGACCTGGTTATTCACTCTCCGATATACCCGTAAACAGGCGGAAGCTGATGCCATGAAGTCAGTACAAGAGGTTTACCAGGAATTAATCGAAGATTTAAAGAACGACAGGCAGGAACTAAAGAAACGGTTTGATGAAGTGGATAACAAATACAAGGAAGTCCTGCAGAAATGTAACGAAATGGAAAAGGCAATCAGGCGTAACGCCCGGGTAATGGATACTATGAAGCCGTTTCTCTGTGGTGTAAAGAATTGCCCGAATCGGAAATCTATCACTTTTGACACTAATAACTAAAATCAATTATGAGACATGGAACCGTACATTTACTTATCTTTATTTGTTTTGCAACTTGTTTTTATAGTTGTCGCTCTCCTCGATCTGTTACACAAAAAACGGTTACAGAAGCAACAGGAGAAGAAAAACAAACAACTACTGACGGAGTTATCGATCTTGCGCGAAGAGATTCAAGCAATGATAAACACACACTTCACGTTCACCGGGAAGATAGCACGCATATCCGAATCAACTATGACAGCCTTGGGCGGATTAAGGAAATTGATTTCAGCAACCGAAAAACTGAAAAAAGAACTGGAAAGAATCAAAGCAGCTCCTTTCAGGAACATAAAGAAACTACCAGTCAGCAGGAAACAACCGTTACCCGTAAATCCGACGTTAGGCAGCAAAGCCAGAAAAAAGAAAAGGCTGCAAACAGGTGTAGCTTATGGACGTTCCTAAAATTCATGTTTTTCTTTCTATCCTTCTGCCTGGTATATGATAACTGGGGCAGGATTAAAAGTTTTATCCGCCGGTTATGGAAAAAATAAACCTTTATGTAGCGGTAGAACAGATGAAGCGGATTACCATTTCCGGGGGAACTTTTTCTATCAAGTTCCGGAAATGGAATCGGCAGACACGGGACGGCGGCGACATGGTGACACTCACGGCCGCCCGTTTGAGGAAAAAGGCGACGGATGAAAGCATCGAAAATGCAAGCTATAAACTATTTCTGACGGACACCACAACGGGCCGGCCGCTGAATTGCTGGGAATGTCTGGTAATGGAGTTCAACGGGAAAAGAATAACGATTTAAGAGTATGGAAATAAGACGAAGTGGTAACTTTGGAATTATAGATACCGGCACCGACAAGGGTTTGATCTCTTTTTCTATCGGTGGCCGTGGTAAAGGTTGGGAACCTTCCAGCATCCAGTTGAACCGGCGGGGGGCTTTCTTTTCGCGGAAGATCAGCGTAAACGGTACCTTTATCGTTCCCATGGGTGACAATAACGACATGCCGGGCGAGGTCATGCGTTTACTGGATAAATTCTATGCCGGTGAAGGTATTATGGGTAAAATAGCCGGTTTGCAGTGGGGGGAAGGTCCGCGGCTGTATGAGGATGCAATCGACGAAGACAATAACCGTTTTTACCGGCGTTGGAAACTCGATCCGGAAATAACTGCTGATCTGGAGTCGTGGGATTACATGACAGTTCTTCATCGCTCACTCGTAGACTTAACACACATGCAGGGCTTTTTTATAAAGTTTGTCCGGAACCGTGCGCCGCGTGTGGGCAATCCCGGGCGTTTGGTCCGGCTGGAACATATTCCCTATCAGAAAGCCCGCTTGGTATATCCTCCCGACGGCGAGGATGAACCGCAGGAAGTACTTGTGGGCGACTTTCCTTATCCTGATCCGGCTTATACTTACCGTTACCCGGTCTTTGATCCGGCCCACCCGTTCAAATATCCGGTTTCCGTGAAATACTATAATATCTATTCCTTTTGCAAGGATTTCATGAGTACGCCGCGTTTTCTGGGTGCGCTTGACTGGTTGGAGCTTGCCGGCGGTCTGGCCGCTATCCTGATCGCCTATAACGAAAACGCTTCGGCTATTTCCCTGCATATCGAATCGCCGCAGTCTTACTGGGACCGTGCGGAAGCACGTATAAAACAGGTTTGCGACCGTACGGGCGAAAAATATACAGCCCAAATGCTGGAAGATTTCAAGGACGACGCTATGGAGAAATTCGCCTCCAACATTACAGGAAGGCAGAACGCCGGGAAATACATGCACACGACTAAATTCTGGAATCCGGAAGCGAATAACTTTGAGGGCTGGACAGTGGAGCCGCTGGATAAGAAGATAAAGGATTATGTGGACGCCCAAATTAAGATATCCAACAAGGCGGACGCCGCTGCCACTTCCGGCTTCGGTCTTGATCCGGTACTTTCAAACCTGATTATAGAAAACAAGCTTTCCTCCGGATCAGAGAAATTATACAGCTTGAAAGTGTATAACGCTTCCGAAACGGCTATTCCGGACATGATCCTTTGTAAACCGTTACAGCAGTATATTAATGCTAATTTTCCGGGAACCACTACGAAAGTAGGGCTTTATCGTACCATAGTGGAAGCGGAACAGAACGTTTCACCCTCTAATCGTATGAAAGAAAATGCGTAGTCTGTTTTTCACACCAAAACCGGAAGATGTGCCGGAAGAACCGGTAAGCGACCGGCAACCGGAAGAGAATCGGGCCGATAACACCCCGGACAAGCATATAAAGGCACGCCGGACGAAAAACGTTCATTTTGACCGGCGGATAAAATCGGAGCTGCACCTAGAAGAGTGTTTGCCTTGGCATTTTGAGAAAGGGGCGTCTTATCACTGTATCAGTCATGGTGACGTTGACAGTCTTACTTATCTTCGTGTGATCGTGAAGCAACAACCGGTGGAATATGTTCTGATTTCTACCTGGTGTATGGCAATTACCGATGTCAAGGAGGTGGAGAAATGGCTGGAGAGAAAAGACATAGGGCACGCGGATTTTTATGTAGGTGAAATCTTTCAAGGTTCCTATGCGGATGTTTATTTATACCTAAAGAAGGTGGCGGAACGTTTCGGATCACGTGTCTGCATCTTCCGTAACCATGCTAAAGTAATGGCCGGTTTTGGTAACGCTTTTGATTTTGTAATAGAAAGCTCGGCCAATGTGAACACCAATCCGCGTACGGAGCAGACCTGTATAACGATAGATACCGGGCTGGCCCGCTTTTATAAGGAGTTCTACGATGAAATAAACAATTTCACAAAGGATTTTGATAATTGGAAACCATATACACTAAAAAGAGACCGAGCAAATGACGAAGTTATTTAATAAAGGCGGTGCCGGTGCCGGTGAAATAGTCCGTGTTTTGGGATTGATCGATAATGATCTTGATTTTACCAAGTGGGAACCTATCTTACCGCTAGGTATTCGGGATTTACAGGCTATCATCGGAACGGAACCCATAGACGCGGTAGATAAGTATTACCGTGAAGATCATACGGACGTTACGGAAGCGGACGGCATGGCGGAAACTTTGCGGCTGATGCAGCAGGCGGTGGCGATGTTTACCTGGTTAAAGGTTATTCCCACTTTGGACGCACAACACGGAACGGCCGGACGTGGCAAACACTTGGGAGAGAATGAAACGGGCATGACCGCCTTACAGGAGTTTAAGGATGAAGAGAATATCCGGAACCTGGCTTATGAAGCCGTAGACGCGTTGGTGGAGTTAATGGACCGCGAAAAATTTGATTTCTGGATGAACGGCATTAAGAAAAAGGCTATAAACCGGCTTCTAATCCAGAATAAGGAAACGTTCGACGAATATTACAATATCGGCAGTCACCGGCTTTTCCTGGTGCTTATTCCTATGATCCGGGAAGTTCAGGACGGGCAGATAATACCTGTTATCACCCGGAACCGTTATAACAAACTGATTGAAGGCGATACCGTTTTAACGGAGAAATTGCTGGAGTATGTACGCCGCCCGCTTGCACTTCTCACCATAAAAAAGGCCGTTGAACGTTTACCGGTGGAAGTTCTGCCAAGTGGAATCGTACAGGTACAGCAGAGCACAACCGTACGGGATAAATTGCGGGCGGAAAAAGAGGCCCGGCTATCGGTTGCTAACAGTCTGGAGCAGGACGCGGCGGCTTACCTGGATGTATTACAGGATATCATCAGGGAACTGGATGCGCAGTCGGAAACGGTGGATTACTATATACCGGGTGTTACCGTACAATCCAAAGGAATAACCTTTTAATGTCCGGACATGGAGAAGTTTACATATAATAGTAAGACGGCGGAGGTTCCTTCCTGCCTGGATGAAGTCAGCAGTGAGCAGTACCGGCAGTTTCTTATATTGTCGGTACTGATGAACCGCGGTACGATCAGCCCCGGACAGTTCCGCGTAAAATGGCTTTCTTTCCTTCTGGGCATGAAAGCGGATTACACCATGTACCGGCGTGAGATCATCCGGGAGTTGGACGGCCAACTGGAAAAGCTGGACGGCTTTTTCTCTTATACAACCGGTAAGGAGGGCGAGCGGATCGTTACGCCCATTCTGAAAACCGGTCGTAACCTGATGCAGGATTTCGGGGGCTGGCATGGCGTCGGTGACATGCTGAACGGTCTTACTTTCGGTAACTTTTGTGATTGCCTGGATTTGTTGCAGCAAAGCAAGCAGGCGGCGGCAGAAAAAGACGATTCGGCTATAAATGAAATCTTCCAGGATATCACGTTAAAGCTTTACCGGTATAAGGACTCGGAGAAGACACCGGCCGTTCCTTCCTTGCTTGCCATTCATGCGGTAAATTTCTTTTCCGCCGTTTGGGAAATGGTTCTTTCCGGACCGGTTTATATCGGTGGTGAAGCTATAGACTTTCGGATATTGTTTCAGAAGCTGGCATCCGAGGACCGGAAGGCGGACGATAAAACCGGCTGGACCGGGATAGTCTTTGAAGTGGCGGCTTCCGGCGTGTTCGGCAATAAGAAGGAGGTGGACGATACACCCTTTTGGGATGTATTGCTTTATCTGTATAAATGTAAGTTTGAGTATTTACACCAAAAACGTAATAAGAAATGAGAACGACAACAAGAACAAAAAACAAGATCAAGAAATTCGAGGGGTTGCGCCTGAAAGCGTATGTATGTGCCGCGGGAGTATGTACGATCGGTTACGGTCACACGACCGGCGTAAAACCGGGTGATGTTATCACCGAGGCCCGGGCCGACGCTTTCTTTGAATCGGATATCAGGGCGGTAGAAAACCAGGTGAACGCGCTTCCCCTTCATTTGGGACAGTACCAATTTGACGCGGTAGTAAGTTTTTGTTTTAATGTAGGTATCGGAAAATTCAAGCAATCAACGCTTTATAAGAAGATCAGAGCAGATGCATATGATTCATCCATACCGGCAGAGTTTAAAAAGTGGATATACGGAGGCGGTAAGATTCTTCCGGGGCTTGTTACCCGCCGTGAATGGGAGGCGAAACGTTATCAGGGATTAACGATATGATAGATATAAAGGTTTACCGTGAATACTGGGAAGGCGTGCAAAAACGTATTCCTGAAATAAAGAAGGTGCTGCCCGTTACCATTGACGAGGAAATGAGTAAGACGATACAAGGACTATCAAAAGAAGAATGTCCGGTGCTCTTTATTCTGATTCCGTCGGGAACGGGTGCCAGCCTTTCGGCTGACAATGTGAGGGAAAATAATTTATGCGTTATTTTCCTTATGAGTAAGTACGATCCCCAACGGAAAGGGGCTTATGAGACTATCGAAGAGGTGCAGCCGGTTATGGAGCGTATCAAACAAATGCTGATAGAAGATTCTGCCACCGGTTGCCCTGTCACTAAGGAACTGGATTTAACCAGCCTTTCCACTCTTCCGGAATCCGGATTTTACCGGACGTTTGCGGGGTGGAGCCTGGCTTTCTCATTTAAAACAAGATTCTAATGGATGCTTTTGCGTGGTTCTGGTTAACTGTCATAGTAGGTATTATTACAATAGGTGTAAATGATGCGTTGTGTACCTATTGGAAATATAAATATGCCTCAAACAAGAAAAATGAAACTGTTAAGGATGAATCCGGGGAAAGGCACATTATTTCCGGATTCTCAAAAAATGAATAACTGAATGGCCGAGAATTTTAAAACGGATTTTTTTACCGACCGGATCGGGCGTGGAATACAGGACATATTTCAAGCCCAACTGGATATCGCTACCAAGCGGATATACCAGAAAGGCCGTGAACGTAAGAAAGTACAGGGAACCGGGGAGATCATACAAGGGCGGTCCGGCGCATTAATGGCCGCACTACAGAACCCGAATTATTCGGTCGTTCCAGACGGCGAAGGAGTAATCGCACGTTCTAACCTTCCATTATATACCCGCTTCCTGGATATGAAGAAACACGGTAATTACCAGATTTATAACCGACAGATATACGGGATTCTGTATCATGACACACTCGGGAAGATTAAATATGAATATCAGGATTATGTAAGGGAAAGGGTAAAAGAGATGTTCTCTAATACACTAAAATAGAAAAATAATAGTAAAATTACTATTATTTTTCATGTCTTTTCTTTGTGATTAATAGTAAAATTACTATCTTTGTACTGTTGAATTAAAACAGTGATCTATGAAAACAGTTAAAGTTTCCGTGATTCTCAAAACACTTGAAAACGACGGGTGGTATAAAGTGAATCAGGAAGGAAGCCACAGGCAGTTTAAACATCCTACTAAAAAAGGAAAAGTGACTGTTAACGGTCATAAATCGGATGTTGTTTGGGGATTCCTGTTAAAGAGCATTGAAGAGCAATCGGGGTTAAAGTTTTAACCCCGGAGCTCCGCTCTGGAAATAGAATGTTTTAGTTTGGCATAGCGGCCTTGTGTAGGCCGCTTTATTCTGAAACTCTTAATTATAAATATATGGAGAAAGTAGTAATTAAAACGGCGCGTGTTGATGATTGTTACAGCGGTGCATGTGAAATTCTTCCCGGATGGGTTGTGGCTTGTACTGGCAGTTTTGAGGATTTCCAGAAAGAAGTGAAAGACAGTATTCGTTTCTATGTGGATTGTGCCCGTAAGGACAAAGAAGAGTATCCGGCTATTTTTGATAACGATTTTGAGTTGGTTTATAAATTTGATGTTCAAAGTCTGTTGCTTTATTATCAGGGGATTTTCTCGTTTTCTGCTTTACAGGCAATTACTGGCATCAATCAGAAACAGTTGGCACATTATGCTGCCGGTCGTAGTAAGCCAAGAGCACAACAAGCGGAAAAAATAGCTAACGGATTACATAAATTGGCTAAAGATTTAATGACGGTCACTGTTTAATTATTCAACAAATGGCTATTGACCGGGCCAAAAGCCCCGGACTTTAATAGAACGGGGCTATTTTTAAGACGCTATGACATATGAAGATATTTTATTTCTGATTGGCTTTTTCCTGATAATAGTTTTTTTTGTCGGATGTAAGCATAAACCGGCTACTTTATCCGGGTGGCTTGCTTTTGCCTTTCTTTCCTTTATTGTGACGCCTCTTATATCAGTTCCTTTAACCTGGTACGTTTGCCGGATGCTTGATCGGGCAACAATTAAGGATAAAGGATATTTTGATCCTTCGGATTTTACATTTAAGAGATAAAATACGTTCTTCTTAGTATAATAAGCCTGTAGAATGGTTCTACGGGCTTTTTTTATGTCCTTTTCCGCCATTTTGCACCAGGATAATTTTGCCTTATAAAATTTACTCTTATGGCAAAATTAAAACCTGACTATATCGAATGGGTGTTAACCCTGAACGCCTCCGATGCGCAGAAGGAAATACATAATCTTTCAGAAAAGAACAAAGAGCTTCGGGATAGCAATAAGGAAATAAAAAAGGCTATGACCGATTTAATCGCCACAGGGAAAGCTGGTGGTAAACAGTGGAAAAGGCTGAATGAACAACTGAAAGAAAATAATAAGACGCTCGGCGAGAATAACAAGAAGATTGCCGAATGTGAGAAACGCCTGGATAAAACCACCATGAGCGCGAACCAGCTTGCACGTAAAGCCAATGCCTTACGTAAGGAACTTCGCGATACCGTGAAATCCTTGCAGCCGGAAAAATATGCCGCCCTGGAGAAGGAACTGAAAGAAGTTGAAAAAGCATACGGGCAGGCAACGAAGAAGGCGGAAGGTTTCGGCGGTTCTCTTCTTTCCTTGAACAAGATAAAAACGGTTCTGGCCGGTGTGTTTGTCACTATCGGCGCAATGATAACTGGGCAGATTGTCGGCGGGCTAAGGGATGCGATCAGTACTATTATAGAGTTCGAGAAGAAAAACAGTACTTTGGCCGCTATCCTGGGAACCACGAAAAAGAGTATCAAAGATTTAACGGATGAAGCGCGCCGACTGGGTGCCACTACTTCTTATACAGCCGCACAAGTAACGGAACTTCAGATAGAGCTTGCTAAACTGGGATTTTTCAAAGAGGATATTAAAGCTATGACGCCTTCCGTGCTGAAATTCGCTAAGGCGGTGGACACGGATCTTGCCTCGGCTGCTACGCTTGCCGGTGCAACATTGCGTATTTTCAACCTTGATGCAGAAGATACGGAACGGGCACTTTCTACCATGGCAATAGGTACAACGTCTTCGGCCCTGAATTTTGAATACCTGAATAGTGCAATGTCTACCGTCGGCCCGGTTGCTAATTCTTTCGGATTCACGATTGAGGAAACGACCGCCCTTTTGGGAGCTTTGGCAAACAGCGGTTTCGACGCTTCATCGGCAGCAACGGCAACACGTAATATTTTGCTTAACCTGGCTGACAGTAGCGGCAAACTCGCGCTTGCTCTCGGTGGTCCGGTTAACAACCTGGATGATCTGATAAAGGGACTTAAAAAACTAAACAGTGAAGGAATAGACTTGAACAAGGCCCTTGAACTGACCGATAAACGTTCCGTTGCAGCGTTTAACACTTTCCTTAATGGTACCGATACCGTGCTGGCACTTTGCGACGCGGTGACAGGTGCAGAAGATGCCTTTAATGCTATGTCCGAAGAAATGGGTGATAACGTTCAAGGTGCATTAAACCGGCTAAGTTCAACTATCGAAGGGGTAGTTTTACGTTTCTATGAATCAAAGGGTATTCTCCGGGATTTAATAGACCTTGTTACGCTTATGGTGGAAGGTGTGGGAGGTATGATTGACATGTTTAATAAATGGGGTGTTGTCACTTATACCGTTACCGCTTATTTGGTTTCTTACTATGGAGGACTGAAAATCGCTACCATGTGGCACGCCCGTTTTAAAACGGCGACCCTTGCTTCGGTCGTTGCAGAGAAAGCGCACGCCGTACAGCTTTATATCAGTCGGGCGGCTACTCTGACTTATGCGGCAGCCCAGGCACTATTACACAAGAATACTACCAGATGTACCGCTGCACTTCGGTTAATGAGGATCGAACTTTTAAAGAATCCATATACGGCCCTGCTCGCGTTACTCGTGGCAGCCGGTGTTGCTATCTACCAGCTTGCAAAGAAGACGGAACAGGCTTCGGCAGCGATGAAGGCCCACCAGGAAGTCGTAAAGAAAGTGAATGAAGAATATGCCAGCCAGGAAGCAAAAATAAAAACTCTTGTAGCTGCTATCAATGATGAGAACCTTTCCAACTACACCCGTAAACAAAGGCTTGCGGAATTAAAAGAACTGATACCGGATTATAATGCGGAATTGAATGAAGAAGGCAGGCTCATAAAGAACAACAAGGAGGCCATAGATCAATATTTAGTTTCCTTGGAAAAACAAATCAAGTTGAAAGCTTACCAGGAGGAACTGGAAGAGTTGTACAAGAAAAAAAGGAATCTTGAAAGTCAGGAATCAGAGCAAAGCGACGCTTACTGGGACACCCGCCAGCAAAATACATTGTCAGGATATAACCGGAACAGTCTTACCGCTAAAATAAGCCGTTTATTTGGTACGGAAAAAGAGGCTAACCAATTGAAAGCCCTACAGACAACACAGAAGGATTTGGCCGGTATAGAATCAGCAATCGCCCAGATCAATAATGATATCTTAAAAACAGAGGCGACGGCCACTTCATTAACCGGAACCAATAAAGAAAATATAAATACTGAAACATCCCTTATAAAGAAACTGGAGGCCGAAAAGAAAAAGGTTCAGGAGCAATGGGCGGAAGACAGCGAAGCGAATATCGCCAAGAAAAACAAGGAAATAGAACGTATCGACGCCGAAATAAAACGTTTGAATGAACTTGGGAAGGTCAAAAAGAAAGTTGAATCCGGAGAGTATAAAAATACGGAGACCGGTGCCGTTTTAAAGCCTTTGGAGATTGAGCACGAAAAACGTATGCTTCTTATCAAACAGAACCGTGATAAGGAAAATAAGACGGAAGCCCAGTATATTCTTGAAGGGACGGCGGAAAACCTTCGCTATTACCGGGAACGTATCGACGCACTCCAGAAGCTGGAAGCAAAGACGCCGGCTCAAAAGAAGAAGTTACTCGATGAAATCCACAAGCTCGAAACGGAAGCACAGACGGCCATTTTTACGGAAACCGGCAAGCAGGAGGACGCCCGTATAAAACTGGTACAGGAGAAACGGGATGAACGGTTGAAGATTGAAACCGCCTATTACAACGTCCAGAAGGACACCATGGAAAAAGCAGTATTAAACCAGAGTATCACGCAGGAAGCCGCCGACGCCTATATGCTGGAAGTTGAAGCGGAACACGCCGCAGAACTTCTGGAGATAAACCGTACCTACCAGGATGATATTGCCGCTTTGGAAATTACCGGTAAACAAAAGCGTATAGAAACAGCAACGGAAGCGGCCGACGCCGTGCGTGAGTCTGAAATGAAGCTATTACGTGATCGGGCGGCCATTGCTCAAAAAGTACGTGAAATAACTTCCATTCCGGTAGGAATAACCGGTATGCAGGAAGCACACCGGAAACAGGTTCAGGATGTAGAAACGACTTATAATGCCATAATTGAGATAGCGAGACAGGCGGGAATTTCTACCGTTGGTTTGGAGAAACAGAAACAGCAGGAAATTAGCCAGCTTGAATTTGAATACCAGAATAGTTTATACCAGATTCAATCCCAGATCGGTGTATCATGGGCGCAGGAATACCAGAATGAACTGGCCCTGTTAAAGAATTTGCACGATCAGGAATTAATAGACGAAAAGACATACCAGCGTAAAAAACTGCAAATGCAGATGAATAACGCTAAAAAATACTTTGACTATTATTCCGGCCTTTCCTCTTCCATGGTGGAAGCTATTCAGCAGGCCGAAATCGACCAGGTGGAAGCAAAATACGATGTTCTCATACAAGAAGCCGAAAACAACGGGGAAGATACTGCCGCCCTGGAAGAAGAGAAGGAAAATAAGAAACTGGAGATTCAAAAGAAGTATGCGGATGTAAATTTTGCTATCAAGTGTTCCCAGATCATAGCAGATACAGCCGTTTCGATTATGAAGGCGTACGCGGACTTAGGACCGATCGCCGGAACCGTTGCTGCAGCAATGCTTGCGGCTACTGGTGTGGCCCAGTTTGCATCGGCCAAAGCAGAACGGAACAGAATTAAAAACATGTCCCTGAAAAACACTACTGGCAGCAAGACCGCCACGGCTGAACGTGTTGTTTCCGGTTCTTCCGGTGGTGGATATTCGGAAGGTGGTTACACTGGTCCCGGTGGGCGTTATGAAGTGGCCGGCGTTGTTCATAAGGGAGAATATGTGGTACCACAGCCGGAAATGAATAATCCTAAAGTAATCGACGCTGTTAGCACTATCGAAGCGATCAGGCGGCAGCGTACCAATGCGAACCCGTTGCCACAGAATCCGGGTGAATATGCGGAAGGCGGTTACGTTACCTCTTATGCAGGGGATTCTTCCTACCGGGAGTTCCTGGAAGCGGCAAAGGAGCTGCGCGCCTCCTGTGAGGCTATCAAATTGATAAAGGCCTATATCGTTTACCAGGATTTGGAGAAGGCCAAGGAAACTATAGATAACGCCCGTAGTACATTTACACGCGGAAAATAAGTAATCATTATGCTAAAGATTAAGACGAACAAAGGTTATTTGGATTTAGGGGGTGACTTTACCGTACAGATTGATGAAAAATCCCCTGTCATGAACGACCAGGGATCGCAAACCGTACCGGTTACGGTTCCATGTACCGGCAACAATGCTAAAATAACCGGTTTTGCTCACCGTCTCGACATGGGCATAAAGCCGATGAATGAAGATCAGGCATGTACGATATTGGACGGAGCATATAAACGTACCGGGAAGATAAATATTGTTTCCGCCGGTAAAAAAGAAGGTATTACCCTTAACATCGGCTTTGACAATTCGGAAGCCTACAGCGCATGGAAAGCAAAGAAATTAAACGCTATTACGTTACCAGTGAAGGAGTATAGCAGCGTTAATTCTCTTTGCGCACATTTGCAACAAGTTTTAGGAGGTTATCAGACTGATTATGCCGTATTTCAGATTATGACCGGTAACGATTCGAAAGATAATCAGTTTTACCCTAAATACTTGAACTATATCACACCTGTATCAGAAGGAAGTAAAGTTTATCGTTTACGTTATCAAGCAAGAACAGAAACTTTTTTAGTAAATGGTACTCCGACTGCCGTAACACTTCCGGAAGGTTACGGTGTGACAGCCTTTTTATATGTATGGTGTGTGCTGGAACTTGTTTTTTCCGAATTTGGATATACCATAACCGAAAATCCTTTTAAGACGAACAAGGAACTTTCTAACCTGGTAATATTGAATAATGCTGCCGACTGTTGTGTTAAAGGAAAACTTTCTTACGCGGATTTAATGCCGGATTGTACGGTAGATGACTTTTTAAACGCTCTGTATGTGCGTTTCGGGCTGGTTTACAATGTTTCTTCCGATACGAAAACAGCCACGTTAAGATTAATCCGGGATATTGTGGATGATGTTCCGGACATTGATTTATCCTGTAGCATGACGGATGAACCTTTAATAACGTATGAAACGGCCCGGCAAATGAAGTTATCGGCCAAGACTTCCTTTACCGGGGCGGCTCCCGCTGTTGAAAGGTTTGAAGACTATTTACAGGATAACGAAGTAGCTATATTATCAAGAGTAGATCCTTCTAAAAGAATAATACATCTTAATTATGAGAAGACGACGGGACGGTGGTTTAAATGGGATAAGGAAAATAACCGCCTATCTTATTCATCATCGAGTTTCTTTTTCTGGGATCGGAAAACCGACAATATAGAAGACAACGAACTAAGCAGCGATGACGAATGTGTTCCAATGGATTTTGGCCCGAATGGTATTCTTTCCCCTCAATATCTGGCCGATTATAAGCACCGTTATACCTATCTTAAAACCTCCTCAAATAATAACGATGAAGACTCGGAGAAAGTAAAAATACCGTTATCATTTGTGTTTGCGTTTACGTCCTCTCAAAATAGTAAATATCCTTTCGGTTCCGTGTTACCTTACACCTCTGACGGCGAAGATATTATATTAAAAGACGGGAGCAAGCATACATTATCGCTATTTTTTCAATATGATAACGGACTGTTCTCTAATTTTTGGAAGAAATATGACGCTATATTAAGGCACTCGTTTAACTGTGTGGAAACGAATGTATTATTACCGATCCACCAGCTTATAAGCATGGATATATTAAAGCCTGTCACCCTGCGAGGCCAGTATTTCCTTTTTGACGGACTTTCTTATTCGCTTCCGGCTAATAAGATTGTACCTGTTAATCTGACATTGCGGACAATCCGGTTAATCGGTCCTTATGATCTGGATAATGAACATAATATTCCTACTTTTGGTTCTAAACTTTTTATCTGGGAGTTCAGAAGCACAAACATTGAAAATATGATGGAGAATGAAAGAAATAGGGTGTGGGAACAGGCTTGGGAGGATTGGCATTATTCAGATGTGTTTCCAGAAAAAATAAAAGATTCCTGGTATTCTACCGAAGGATACATAAATAGAAATAACGATAATTATCTTGTTGAAAATTATCCGGACGGAGAAAGCTTGACATTAACCCGGACATATAAATGTAAAACAACTGTTGTCGTTACTGTCTATTTTACTGGTGGAGGACATTCCGGTGCGCCATCAAGTAGAAATGATTATACTTATGAATCAGAAATAGAATATACAGATACATTCACATCCGTTGTATATTCCGGTTAATTTCGTCCTTTACTCTTCCTTTTATAAACCCAACTTTTGCACTATGGAAAAGCAGAATAATATCGTACTTGCCCCGTCCACTTCACAAGTAACGGAGCTTTATAATCTCTGGAGGGAAAACCACTCGGGCCGGCTTGCGGACTTTTATAAGTTTATGGTAAATCCTTCGGCTGTCAGGGATCGTTTTATTTCTTCTTTGGAGATGCAATATGATTTGATAGGAAGTTTTATTGTAACCAAAATAGCAAAGCAATGAGTACCAGCGATGAAGCTTTAAAAGTGAATATATATCCAACAGGAAACGCCTTTACACGTAATCCTATTTTTCTATCTGTATTATCCTATTCTATGGCTACATACAGTATCAGGATGAATAATGAAGAAGTGTTCAAAGGAAACGGAATCGGGGAATTTCGTGTTAATATAGCCGAGATTGTCGAAACCGGAATAACAGGTACACAGATTTTACCGGAGGGTACGAATCATATATTTGCTGTTTCCGGTTTGTCGGCCGAAGTAACTATACGTGTGGTAAATGAGGGAGAAGAAGAATGTAACTTGTCTTTTACCGCCTGGAAAGGGGGAATTTCCAAGAAAGAGTTTAAACGTCTTCGAAATTTGGGAACTGATATATTTAATTTGAAGTTCTTGAATGAATCCTGCAATTTCTTTTTTACTACCCGAAGCAACGACTGGCGTATAATAATGCGCGAAACGGAACTTTATCCGCTTTGTTTCATTTATCCGGAACATGAACTGAAAATAACGGAACTTCTTACCGGGCGGAGTATTTTTCTTCCAGGTACCACAGGCAATCTTCACGCTTTGAATCTGGAGGCCGTAAGACTTGAATTTTTTACCAGTTATGGGGTACTGGCAAACCTTTTTGATGTGTATAGCGGTGGTACGTTTGCCTGCCGAATCGGGATTGAACAAAGCCCGACGGTCCGCGAACGTTACCAGCTCCGGTTCCTGAATAGTTACGGGATTTACGAAGTGTTTTCCCTGGAAGGCGATGCCAGCGTAACCCCAGGTATGGATGAAGACGATAACGCTGTTTTTCGTCGTTACGATGAAATTACCGATGATTATTATTCGGATCGCATACGGACGGATATACAGACGGTCGTAACGATTAAGACGGGATTCAAACGCCCGCAGGAAATACGCTTCCTTCTTGATCTGCTTTCCTCTGATGATGTTTACCTGGCGGGTTACGGCCGGGAAGAGATAAAAGTAATTCCTTCGGCGGAAGAGTTTTCTTATCGTGTCCGTCCGGAAACACCGCAGAATGTGACGTTAAAACTCACGTTTGCCGATAAGGAGTCCAACTGGACTGGAGAAATTGCGGAAAGCGGCTACCGGAAACCAAGGGTTCATTCTAAAGAGTTCAGTAAACAATTTAATTAATACAGCTTATGAAGACGCAGAAACAGATAGATGATCTTATCGAACAGATCAGGGCTGCCGAGGAAAAGGAAAGCGTTACCAACGAAATGGAGGCGGACGTACTGGAGTTCCTTAATGAAAAGATAAAGCCTTTCGATAAGAAACACGAGGTAATGAGCGAAGAGGAATACAGTAAAATTAAAAATCCCGATTCGAATACCTTTTATTATACTTATGAAACGGAGGAATAAAGCATGTTGTTTAAGGGAGGAAGAAAGATAACGGGGATATTTGCCGAAGGAAAGGTTATTAAAGCCGTGTATTATGCCGGCCGGCTGGTTTGGGAAGCAATACGAAGTTGTTTCGGTTCCGGCAAATGGGTGGACAAATACCCGTGGTTGGACAAGGAACTATGGAAAGATAAATAATTGATTAATGCCTAACTATTTGGAAATATGGATATAAAGAAATTTAAAGACGGTGATTCCGGAAAAGATGTCCGTCAGACTATCGAAACGAATTTTAATAACTTGAACGAGTTTAAGACAGGTTATCAGGACAAAGTGGACGGTCCGGACGGCAAATCCTCTATTTTGCGCGCTTTTGCCGCCGAAGCGGATAAAGACCTGTACGAATCGGATATGGAGAAATACGCCGCCAAATTATTGTACCAGGTTATCATACCGGCCATGAACGCTTCTTCCAGTATAGCAACTTTACGGGTATCAGTAACGGAAGCACCGGCCGCGATTGTTGCGGAAAATGCGCGGGTAACGTTAGGGTTTACTTATTATTCGTTCTATGATGAAATAACGGAACCGAACGCAACAAAAGGAGTTGTTAAATTTACAATTAATGGAACCCAGGTCACAGACCTGACAGGAGAACTCGTACACCGGGAAAGTTATGTATTTGATTTGACACCTTATTTGATTGTAGGCGATAACAGTATAGTTGCCACCGTAAATAATAACGATGGTTCCCAACGTACCCTTTCTTATAATGTAAGTGTGAGGCAGCTTTCAGTTTCCTTTGTCGGTTTCAACCAGACGGAAGCAAGGGCGGGGGCTTTTAATATAACGGCTAAAGTTGTAGGATCGGCAGCGACCGTTTTTGTACAGGTAGACGGGCAGCAGGTAGCGGCAGGAACCGTTAACGCCGGAGCGCAGCGGGCGTTTTCCATTCCGGCACAGGAAACAAACGGTGTACATGTGATTTCGGTATATGCAACGGCTACAGACGTAGCTATTACAACAGAAACACAGACTTATGAGTTTATTTCGGATGTAGACGGTTCGCCGGCTATCGGAGTGGATTTTCCCGTTCAGGCAGCTACGATATACGATACGGTGATATTGAAATACTGGGTATTTAATAAGAACGGTGAAGGAGTTACACCGGTCACAATGAGCATTGAATCATCAACAGGGCGGGAGTTGTTTACAACGGAAGACAATGTAATAATGACCGGCGGAGTTTCCGCGGTAACTACCTGGAATATTCCTTTGACGAACGAAGAATATGTCGGCGATATTATCCTGGTATTGGAAGCGGCCGACGTAAGAAGGGAATTACCGTTACATGTTAATATGATTGAGGGCATAACTCTTGCACCGGCCACGGATTGCCGTTTGTTTCTGACATCCGCAGGGCGTTCTAATACGGCGTCAGACAAGGCACAATGGATAAGCAGAGAAAAAGACGTCCCGGAAATTGTGGCCATCTTTTCGGAAAATTTCGATTTTTCGGAAAATGGTAGTGGCTGGAATACTGACAACGACGGAAATGTGGCGTGTCATATCAGAAGCGGGGCACGTGTAACAATACCTTATTTGCCTTTTGATAAGAATTACGGGCAGGGCAATGATTTGGATAATCCCGGAACTAAGACGGGCAAGATGATAGAGGTAGAGCTTGCAACAAGAAATTGCGTAGATATGAACGCTCCGGTTCTTTCTTGCTATGATCCGGTTAATGGTGTCGGGATTCAGATTTTTGCCAATGGAGCCACTTTTTCTTCTTCCGGTTCATCCACCTTTACAGATTTTAAAGAGGAAACACACATCAGGCTGGGATTTATGGTTGAATGCGATGAAAGGGCTGACCGGTGTTTTATGTCAGTGGTTGCCGATGGTGTCCCCCAGGGAATTGCAGTGTATAGCAAAGCGGACACTTTCAAACAGGCAAACCCGCAACAAATTGTAATCGGGTCTGACGAGTGCGACGTCGATTTATATGCGATTCGGGTTTATGATAAAAGTTTAACGATACAGGAAATCATAGGGAATTACGCCTATGACACTCCAAAAGCCGCGGATAAGATAGCAATCGCCCGGAGAAATGACGTTTTCGATGATGCTGGTAACGTCAATTATGCGAAATTGCGTAAAGCTCTTCCGAACCTTCCTGTCATGGTTCTGGAAACAGCATCTTTGCCGGCAGTAAAAGGAGAAAAAACGCCGGTACCAAATACCAGCTTTGAAAACCCGCTTTCCATGGGGGTAGAAGATGCACCCTCATTTACAGCGGAAAATGCGGTAATTGACGTACAGGGTACATCATCTTCTAAAATAGAGGCTACGGAACCGGAGGGAGAATTTAAATACCGCAACTACAAGGAGGATTTTAAAGAAGGATTCCTGCCGGTTGGATTACTGGAAAAGTTAAACAAATATCCGTTGAGTAAAAGAACTCCCGGAGAAAGCAAGTTTTGCTATAAGATAAATTACATGTCTTCCGAAATGTGTAATAACACCGTTCTTGCGGAACTTTATAACCGGGTTGCTGTTGCTGCCGGTTTGCTTAGCGGACCACAGCAGGAACAGGCGGACGAAGCGAAAGAAGTAACTTACCGGCAGACAATCTTTGGTTTTCCTATGTGTATATACTGGAAAAAACCGGGAGAATCCCGAATGAAATATGTTTCTATGTTCGATTTCAACAACGATAAAGGAAACTTAAACATTCTGGGTTTTGACCGTAAGAAATATCCAAAAGCCGAAATTTGGGAAGTTTCGGATAACATTACATTTTTCGATCATTCATACCGGGGATGCTGGGTGGATGATACAGGTAAAACCAGGAATGATATAACAGCGGAATTTGAAAGCCGTTTGCCGGGAGATTCGGAAATAAACGAAGGGTGTATTTATGGAGAAGCCAAAACGGAAGGGCAGGTAGAACAGGCAAATAAAGAATGTGCAGCCCTTGTACGTTTTTGCAACTGGGTACATTCAACCAACCAGGAGCAGGCAACCGGTGAAGCGTTGCCGCAACCGTTCATAGATAAGGACGGAAAGGAATATACCGTAGATAATGCTTCTTATCGTCTGGCCAAGTTCTTGACTGAAAAGGATGATTATCTGGATTGGGAAAAAGCGGTATATTACTATAATTTTACCGCCCGTCATTTAATGATTGATTCCAGAGCAAAAAATATGCACCTGGTAACAGAAGACGGAATACGCTTTTACCCTATTGTCTATGATGCTGATACCGGGAACGGAAACGATAATAACGGTAAATTGAGTTATCCGTATTATTATGAGGATACCGACCTGGACGCAGGCGGAAATGTTGTGTTCAACGGTCAGAGAAGTGCTTTATGGATTAATGTACGGGAAGGACTTGCGGAAGAGATTGCGGCACAGGATAGGACATTGCGTTCTTCTGCTGGTTATAGCTATGAAGCGGAAAAGGCTTTGTTTGATTCCCACCGTGAACAGTGGTGTGAAGCCTTGTTCGCGTATGCTGCCTGGGCACTGTATAAGAATAATCCGGCATATATAGAAGCTGCACTCGGAGATAAAAAACACCAACGTAATTACTGGATGTACTATTCATACCGGTATTGGGACAGCAAATTTCATTCGGGGGATGCGCCTAAGAATAATCTGGTATTACGTGTATGGGGACGGGGTGCGGACTTAACCGTAGTGCCTTACTGTTGTCTCTATCCGCGTGCTGAATGGGGATCGACAAACAAAGTAACGACGCAGCGTTGCCTGGATCTGAAAAATGGTGTGACTTTTAAAAATCAGATTGATTCGGAGGTTTCTAATTTTATCATTTATATTTTCTCGTCTGATTTGATTGTAGATCTGGGCGACCTGTCACAAATGGGAGATATACAGATAGATGATATAGGGGCGGCACCAAGATTAAGGCGGCTTATTATAGGAAAGGATGAAGAAGGATTCATTAACAAGCGGGAAACTACACTTTCGTTAAATAAAAACCGGATGCTCGAGGTATTGGATATAACCAATTGCAGGGGATTCGGATTACAAAATGATGGCTCTTACAAAAATTACACGCTTGATTTATCGGCTAATACGTTGCTGAAAGAACTAAGGGCAAAAGGAAGTACGGTAACAGGATTTAGTCTGCCACAGACAGACAAGTTAATTACCTTGCAATTACCCGAAGGGCTTACAACCCTTGCGCTTGTAAATCTTCCGAATCTGGGGAAGAAGGGGGGAGTATTCTCCATTGATGAAACTTCCTCTCTTGTATCCGTTTCTATCCGTAATTGCCCGGCGGTGGATTCGCGGGCAATAATCGAGGACTGCTTGTCACATGAAGTGCAAAAGTTGGCAAATGTAAATATTACCGATATCCTTTGGAATGATTTCTCTTTGGATTATCTTTTCAGACTTGCAGAAATGAAAGCGGAACTTACGGGAGTTATCAACTTGAAACAGGATTCCGCCAATATGCCGAATTTTGCACAAAAAAGAGCAATGATCGAAGCTTTCGGAGATATCGACGATCCGAATAATAAATTATATGTAACTTATAGGGTAATGAGAATGAACGCCCCTGTAATTTCCGGAAACGGTTATTATCCGGATACCGGTACTTATCAAATGGTATATGCGGCCACGCCTTCCACGGCCAACAATTTCCGCCGGGCAAAATGGAGCATAACGACAAACAGCTACGCCGATATTACAGAAGACGGAATATTAACCGTAAAGAAAGTCGGCGGAGCAGGGGCTGCAGAAGTTACTCTCACGATGGAACTTTTAGGCGGAGAGGAAATATCATCTACCAGAAAGATTTTCTTTTTCCTGCCTGAACCGAAACCAGGAGACTATGTATATTACGATGGCTCATATTCTGATATTTACGATGCGAACCGTTCGGTAATCGGGATTTGTTTTTATGTTAATGGAAATGACAGGCGGATGATTGCATTAGACAATCTGGCTACTATACCATGGGGACGCAATAATTTGGATATACCGGATTTAAAAAACTACACCGTTGCAGATGGGGCAAACAGCTCATTAACCGTTAGCGATGAAACATACCGGGAGAGTGACAATACAACATTTAAGGAATTTATTTCGGGATCACTTTCTGACTGGGACGGTAAAAGGAATACGGACAAGATGCACGAACAAGCATTATACGCGTTACAGTCAAACGGTTTGTATATTCCTCAAAACATGCGCGAACTGGTTGAGGAGATGGGCAATATTACAGACAATACAGTAAGATGTTTGTATTATCCGGCTTCATTCTATTGTAAGATGTACGAACCGAAAGTTAAACTTAATGAGGTTTTAGCCGATAAATTCAAGGTTGGTAACTGGTATCTTCCTTCATGTGCAGAACTGGCACGTATTGTTTATTATGGTATGAAAGGATATATCAAGGGGGAAGAAGGTACGGATCTGGCGATATTTGCGGATGCGTCAACAAATGGAATCTTCGCAAAAATATCCACTAACTGGATTTGGTCGAGTACGGAGTACGATTCGCACGGCGCGTGGATCGTGATTGGTGCTTCCGGGCAAGTGCACGGCTACAACGATAAGGCGTATAGCGGCGTGGTTCGCGGTGTCGCCGCATTTTAAACATTTAACTTTAAACTTTGACATAACAAGAAACATAGAATATGGGGAAAGCAAACGATTTGAAAGTATATAATGATGTTGAATTATTAGCCGGATGGGTGTTGGATTTGTCCGGCAACTTCCCTAAGCAATACAGATATCTCGCGCAGCGGTTGGTAAATGTAACATTTGACTGTATGGACGATATTACACTTGCCAATTTGCGTGAAGGGACTGAACGCGCAATGTTTCTTGATGCTTTCGTGGTACATTTTACATCTTTAAAAACGATTCTAAGAATATGCACCAGAAAACGGATTGTTTCTGTTGGTAATGAAGCCTTCTTTTTGCGGTCTTCCGCAAATATAGGTCGACAGATAGCCGGATGGAAACGGGCAACATTGAACCAAAATCGTTAAGGCGGTTATGGCAGTGTATAATTTAATCTTTAATGGGTGCCCTACTGGAAGAATACTTCCAGTTACGAACAAGATACAGGGCATGATAACGGAGTACAATTCGAACAACGCGTGGATCGTGAATGGTGCTTCCGGGCAAGTGAACGGCAACAACAATAAGGCGAATAGCTACGTGGTTCGCGGTGTCGCCGCATTAGGGGAATTATACAGCATATTGTTTGAATCGTTTGTAGAAGCGTACCACGATTGCATTTGTAATAAAATGTCAAGTTCGCAATGTTGTGAGTTTAGGGCAGATTACGAAGACCGATTATATAATCTTTATTTGCAGGTCGTGTCAGGTTCTTATGAACCTTTAAAGTCACTTTGTTTTGTTGTTATCTGGCCATTATACAGGGAAGTGTTTGCAGCGGATTTTCAGGATCGTATAATACATCATTGGATTTGCATACGGTTGGAACCTTTGTTCGACAGGCGTTTTGCAGGGATGGGAAATGTTTCACATAATTGCAGGAAAGGCTTTGGCACTGAAAGCGCAGTACAGGCTCTTTTTAAAGATATATACGATTGCAGTAACGGGTTTACTAAAAGTTGTTGGGTCGGAAGATATGATATTTCCGGATTCTTCATGTCAATAGACAAGGGGATTGCATGGGTGTTGTTAAGTGAACTTATCAATGAATACTATCACGAATCCGATAAGGAATGTTTGTTGTATCTTGTACGCATAACAGTGTTTCATTTGCCGCAGGAGCATTGTATAAAACGATCTCCGGAATCCTTGTGGGACAAGATACCGGATAATAAGTCGCTTTTTGGGAATGACCCGTATAAAGGTATGCCAATCGGCAATCTTCCTTCACAACTGATTGCAAATTTCTACATGTCTTTCTTTGATGAATTTGTTTTATCCCTGGGATTCAAATATTACGAAAGATATGCGGATGATTTTGCCCTGGTACATAAGGACAAGGATTTTATATTAAAAGCAATACCACTTTTTGAAAGCTTCTTATGGAATAAGTTGAAATTAAAGTTACATCCACAGAAGAGATATCTGCAACACTATACAAAGGGTATCATGTTTGTGGGAGCTGTCATTAAAATGGATCGGATATATGTAGGGAAGAGAATTGTTCGCAACACCCGAAGAACAATAATGCATATAAATAGAGAGCTGGAGGAAGGAAAAGAGTTAACGGATAGTATGATATCCAGTCTTAATAGCTATTACGGGTTTATGAGAAAAAGAAATGCGTATGCCATACGCCGCGGACTTACAAAGATTTTTTCCCCTTTGCTTTGGGACAAGGTGTATATGACAAATCATTTTTTTACGGTTAAAATAAAAAAGAATTATGATGAATTATTCCAATACCGCCGGGAAGCAATTAAAAGCACCCGACACCGTATTGCTTAAATCTATGGCCTTGCCGATAGAATATGACAACGGCGTTTATATCATCCGTTGGGATATAAGGGCTATTTTCCCGGATAATGGAACGGAAAGAAATCCCTTGGTTACGTTTGCATCCTGGAGAGGTAAAGAATACCCGGGAATAGAGCGGATAAAAACATGGCTAAAAGAATATTATAACGGGAAAATCCCGGAAAACATAAACTTAAAAGATTACAGTTATGAAAGAATTAGAGTTTACAACCTACGTAAAACGTCCGGAAATGCTTGAGAAAAGCGTTCAGGCGTGTGTTCCTCACTGGACGATAAACATCGACAGCCGGCAGATAGAAAATGAGTTGGGAATATTGGTTTATAAACAGGAAGTTGTAAGGTTGGAAGGCGAGCTGACTTATGAAAAAATAGTTGCCGCAATCATAAACGCGAAATATTCCCCGGACGACCAGACAGCTATATTAATGAACGCAATTAACCCGAATTACCTTACAGAGGAAAAGGAAGCAGCCTATTATCAGGAGATGAAGGACTTTCAGGAATGGCGGGACAAGGCAAAAGAAATTGCCTCTACTATAATAAAGGGACTTCCGTTTTGAAGAATACTGGGTATCATTTTGATTAATAATTAAATCATGTAGTTTATGAAACAGTTAATTGAAAAAGTGTTCGGCTGGATGAAGGAAAGTAACCGGCCGGCACACATGAAGGCGGGTAATTCAATTTTTGTTGCCGGGCTGATTGTGTTTACGTTTATCGGGATTCTGCTACTTTATCCCATGATACAGGATTGCTCATACGAAGGCAGCAGCCGTTTGTTTGTCTCGATAATGATTCAGGTGTGTATCATGGTATTTGTAGCAATGTGCGCAGTAGAATATATTCAAGAGCGGATGGGGTGTAAATGGGACTGGCTGGATATTGCGGCCGGATGTTTAGTGCCTGTTTGTATTACCGTATTTACGATTCTACTTGTTTTTCTGACGTTGTAGAAGATAAAGCGGCGGAACCGTTACTTTCGGACAGTTCCGCCGTACCCTCTCTTTCCTTATAACATATCATCAAAAGCGTGTATCCCCACTTCGCGCTCGTCTTCCAGAACATGTGCGTAAACCATTGTCATAGTTATAGAACTATGTCCCAAAAGGTGGGATAGAGTTACGATATCATGTGTTTTCTTATAATACAGGGTAGCGAATGTATGCCGGCCGGTTTTTGAACTGATATCCTTTGTTATTCCTACTTTACCGGCTATGGTTTTCAGTACCCGGTTTATATCCTGATCCGTGGGAAGGTTCATAAACAGGTTGCCTTTTGTACGTCCGGCCCGATAATATTCATAGATATAACGTGCCGGGTCCGATAAAGGTACAGTTACCGGTATTTTGGTCTTGCCCCGTGTGTAATGTAGATCATTCCCTATGAACTGGTTTATCTGCAATGCTTTTGCATCACCTATATGCAGCGAGGTAAAACAGAGAAACAGAAAAAAGCGGAGTACGTTCTGGGTACATTCTTCCAGTCGGCCGGACCGGTACAAGGCGGTCAGGCGAAGGAGTTCTTCTTCCGTCAGGTATATAACCTCACTTTTGGGGCGACGTATCTTTATGGCCGCGAACGGGTCCTGTTCCATATAACCGCCGCGTATGGCGGCACCTACATATATTTTAATAGTGGCCATGTTACGCCATGCCGTAGAATCCATGTTACCTATTTTGCGGAGATATGCAAAGAAAGACAGGAGAAATTCATGGGTAATCTCTGAAAATACAAGGCCGGGGGCGAATGTTTCCAGTTTCTTGATGATAGAAACGTGATGTTTCCAGGTACCGAAAGAAATAGTTTTGCTAATTTGTTTGAGGTAAACCCGTGCAAAATCAAAGAAGGTACCAAAATCGGAAGGATTGTTATAGTGACGAAAGAAACTTTCTTTTGTCAGCGTCTCATTTTTAAGCCGGGCACGGACAAATATATCGCTTACGCGTGACCGGATGTTTGAGATGATTAGATTTTTGTCTTTACTTTCTTTGTCCCGGCCTTTTATCACTTCGTTTTGCTCATCCCATTCTTTGGACGTGACACTTAACCTTACCGCGATCCTTATTTTTTCGCGGTTGATATAAAATTCCACATACAGGGGGAGGCGGTCGGTCTTGCCTTTTTTGCCTTGTCTTACAATTCTTATTGCCGTCATTTTTATATGCCTATTTTATGCCTGTAGAGGGTATATGCCTACAAATATGCCTACACAGACAGGTTATTAAAAGTTAAACGGGCTCACCGATAAAATCATGTGGGCTTCTCAACAATTAGTATCTTTGCCCTAAA
>ERZ777306.376-NODE-376-length-90475-cov-21.561812_pt1 | contig 90475 bp, 78 predicted proteins | sample MGYA00374966_ERZ777306 | MGnify/ENA primary metagenome ERZ777306 (study PRJEB29329, sample SAMN06343882) | mouse gut metagenome | isolation source: Mouse cecum | place: Austria: Vienna | collected 2014-11-15 ...
CGCGCCTCGCTTGGGTACGCCGCCTAGGCGGTACGGAAAAACGTCCGCACCCCCATTTGGCCCCTCAGAATGGCCAAATCTATGCATATCGAGGGATTCTGCGCATCGAACCTGCACATATCGGGGCTTTTCTTGCGGGTCTGCGCAAAACGTTTCGATACGCATAGATTTTGATTCGCCGATAGCCCCAGCCCTATTAGCGGGACCGAGGGGGCTGGGCCGGGCGTTTCCCCGACGTCGGGGGACTGAGCCGATGGCGTCAGGGAACCCCGCAGGCGATTCCTCGCAGAAGGGTCACCCCGGGTGCCACAGGTGGCCCAAACGCCCTGGATGCCCCAGACACCCCAGGTGCCCCAGACGCTCTCGACGTCGGGAAAACGCCCGGGGCGCTCGGGGCGCGTCCGAGGCGTCAGGGGCTTGCCTCCTACAGCTCCACCTCGTCGATGAGGAGGATGAGCTCCTGCTGGTTGTGCACGTTCAGCTTACGGTAGATGTGGCGGATGTGGGTCTTCGCTGTGCCCTCGGAGATGTAGAGCTGCTGCTGGATGGAGGCCGACTTGTAGCCGCGGGCCAGGTAGTAGAGCACCTCGCTCTCGCGGCGCGACAGCAGGTAGGTGTTGGCCACGGCCTCGCAGCGTAGGCGGAAGCGGCCCATGCGGGCGCCCTCGTCATCGGTCTCGGCCGTCTCTCCGAGCATGGTGCGCCGCGCCTCGGACACGGGGCCGGCGCTGGCCGCGGAGGCCGAGGACGCTGCGGGGGCGGCAACGGTCGCAGCGCCCAGCGGCGCCGCAGCGGTGGCCGAGGGGTCGGGAGAAGCAGGAGTCGAGGGGCTTGCAACGTTGGCGCCCGCGCTTGCTGCGGGAGTTGCGCCCGCGCTCGAGGTCGTAGGAGGCACCGGGGCAGCGGAGGCGTCCGTGCCGGTCGCGCTTGCGGCGATGTGTGCAACGCCGGCGCTGTTGGCAGCCGACTGCGCGTCGGGGACGACACCCTCGTCGGCGCTGCTCGCAACCGCCTGCGGATCGTGGGCAGCATTCCCCCCGCCTCCTGCCGCCGCACCCGACGGCACCGCTGCCCGTGGCGCCGTGCCGGCAGCTCCTGCCGCCGCACCGGCTTCTGCAGCCCCGTTCTCTTCGCTGCGGTCGGCAAAGTTCGCCACCACGAGCGGCGTGCCCGGCGTGCGGGCGGCCAGTTTCACACAGGGCGCGGTAGATACGATGGTCATCATCTCGCGCTCCTCGGGCAGGAGCGCGTAGGCCACCATCATGGCCACGATCACGAGAATCACAAGGCCCGTCTCGCCTACGGCCGGAATGCCGGGCAGGGCGGCGCTCGCTACGGGCAGAAGCGACCCGCCGAGGGTCGCCAGGGCCATCACGCCGCGTCCGAGGCCGAACACGAAGATGGGCGAGAGGCGGAAGCGCTGCGAGAGCTCGGCGAAGAAGATCCACATGAGCGCCTCGAAGGTCATGTACCCGATGAGCACCACCGAGGTGGTGAGCACCGAATCGGAACCGGCGGATACGGGGATGAACACGGCCGTCACGGCGATGAAGGGAATGAGCGGGCGGAAGAAGGTATGCCAGCGCTCGTTGCCGCCAAGAGCCAGAAACGTCACCATGATGAGCACCATGGCGCAGCAGGCGGTGACGAAGAGGATGGCCTGATCCTCGAAGCCGGCACCGGGCAGCACCGTCTCGATGGAGGTTTGGCGCAGCACGCCTAGGGCCACGCCGAGGAAGAACACCGGCAGCCCGAAGCGGAATACGAAGCGCGCTTGGTTAATGGGCAGGGGGCTGAAGACGAGCCGGCGGTTGTCGAAATCGAGGCTCACGTGGGAGCGCAGCACGAGCAAAAGCGCCATTTCCGCCACGGGAATGAGCGCGCTCGCGATAGCGCCGATGGGGAAGGGGAGTTGGTGCAGCACCACGCCGTAGATGCCGAAGCCGATGGCGATGGACAGCGCCCCGTTGATGACGATGGAAGCCGAGTCGCGCCGTGCGAAGGCGATGCCCCAGGCGATGAGCAGCACCGAGGAGCCTGCGCCGGTGAGCACGCCGGAGGCGATCTGGGTCATCTCGGTGTCCCATCCGGCCGAGGCGGGTAGAAGCAGAAGCAAGGTGCCCGCGGTGCCGAGCGCCGCCGCGCCCACGAGGGTGGGGGTGGCGTGGAAGAAGCGGATGAGCTTCGTGTCCAGCGCGCTCGCGATAAGCAGCAGCATGCCGTACACGAGGATGGACATGAAGTAGGCCAGCGACAGCTCCTCGTTCAAGGGGCTCACTTCCAAGGGGGCCGTGCCGAAGATGCCGCCCTTATCGAACATGGAGCTGTAAATCCAGGCCTGGTGCAGCCCGTAGCCGAGCGAGATGAGGCTCAGCTCGCCGAACGAGGCTTCCTTGCCGAAGTCGATGCTGATGGTGACGCGCGGTACGTGAAAGCCCATGATCCCCCTTGGCGCCGATTCCCCTGCCGTCTCTTCTCGTCTTCTTAATGCTGAGTCAGCGGATTATAGAATCGCGCGTCGGCCAGCGTCAAGCTCTCCGCGTGCTTTATCGGCCCGCGAAAAGGGGGAGGGCCGCCGCTGGTCGACGACGGCCCTCCCGAAGGTGGTGACCTACTGGGTCACCGTGATCACCACGTTGTCGTAGCGATCGACGACGGTGCTGCCGTCGCCCTTCGATGCGGCGGTGTAGGCCTCGCTCACGTTCTGAGACGTGGCGGCGTAGGCGCCCTCCGCATCCTTGTAGGCCTGAACCTCTCCGGTCGGATACACGGCAACCGTGTAGTTGTAACCGTTGGCCGCGAGATACTCGGCGACAGACTGGACGTCATAGTTGTGGATGGCGTCCAGACCGGCCTGGCTCTCGCTGGAGATGATGCCCTCGTCAAGGACAACATCGGCCGTGCTGCCCGCCGGAACGAACATCAGGTCGGAGTGCACGTCGCCCCCCACGGCGGTCTCGTCGACCACCATGAAGACCTCGTAGGCACCCAGGCCCTGCGATCCGTCCGACACGCCGTCGTCGTGCACATGGTAGAAACCATAGGCCGGGACGGCGATCAGGGCCGCACAGAGGCTGGCCATAACCGCGATGGCAAGAGTCTTCTTGCCGAATGCTGCGTTGGTCATAAGTGCTCCCTAAAACTCGGTAGCCCCGCAGTTTCGCAACGCACCCCCATTATGGCGTGCCCGCGCGAAACGTCAAGGCGAAAAGGGGTCCTGTCATGCGGAATCATCCTCGCTTGCTTCGCAAATCATCACGAGAGGATGATGCCGTGACCTCCAGATACGACCTGGCCGTATGAAGATGCCCCCGGCCATCTTCCTACAATAGATGGCGAAGAGGATAGAAGAAAGGAAGGTGCCCCATGGCATATTCTGCAGCGAAGACGGCAGGGGAGGACACCCTCGACTTGCTCGCCTTCGACGACGAGTTCGACCCCTTGGCGGTGGACGATTCGATTATCGACCAAGAGTGGATGGACGACGAGAACCCCTACGACACCATCGACTACCCCACGATGCGCAACATGCCCGAGACGGTGCACCACGATCCGGTGTACTCGCCTGAGCGCCAGGGAAGTGCCCGGGCGGCCCTGCAGGCGCTCATCGTGCGCAATCCCAATCGCCGACCGGTGCTGTTGAACATCATCGGCCTCGCCGAGGGCGGCTGCGCCTCCAGCGTCATCTCCGAGCACGTGGAGGAATGGCAGCGCGACAACTGGTCGGTGTACGCCCCTATGACGCTGTGCCGCATGCTGGAGCGGGCCGGCGCCCTTACCCTGGAGATGCCCGAGACCGCCGAAGAGCAGGAGAGCGCCGAAGAGGGCGTGAGCTACCTGGAGATCAAGGAGACGGTGGATCCCATCTGGCATGCCACCGCAGACGCGCTCAAGCTGCGCGCGGAATACATGGGCGGCGCTCAGTTCCGCGCCATCGTGCTGGAGTCGGACGAGTCCCGCTACGCCGAGGTGTATGAGCGGGTGATGGACGCGCTGGCCGAGGAGCCCCGCAAGCTTGCGGCCATCGAGGAGCTGACCGACACCATGGACATCACGAAGTCGCCGCGGCGCTTCGGCCAGCATTTCGTAGACATTCTGGAGGCGACCGACTGCATTTTGTGGGGTTCGGGCGCCTGGAACCTGACCGATCTGGGACGCGCGATGCTCGCTGAGCTGAAGGCGCGCAAGGAGGCGTAGATCATGGCTGTGATGGAAGACGTGAAGACGACCGAGGACGTGGACCTCGTCGAGTTGATGAACACCCGCGCCCGCTCCTACGGGATGCTCGCCCGCCTGTTCCGCGAGGAAGTGGACCTGGCGACCCTGCGCGAGCTGCAGGGCATGCGCTTTCCCCAGGCCACGGGCAACGCCGCCGTGGACGAGGGCTACCACCAGCTGTACGACTACCTGAAGCGCGCCTGGGACGACTCGGTGACGGAGCTTGCCGTGGACTACGTGAGCACCTTCATCGGACACGGTGTGAACGGCTACTCGGCGGCCTACCCCTACGAGAGCGTGTACACCTCCGAGCGCCGTTTGCTCATGCAGGAGGCCCGCGCCGAGGTGCTCGCCACGCTGCGCGAGAACGAGCTGAAGCGCGGCGACTGGAACGAGGCCGAGGACCACATCGCCTTGGAGCTCGAGTTCATGCAGCGCATGGCCCTGCGCGCCGCCGAGGCCCTGGCCGAAGATGCCGAGGACGAGGCCGTGGCCTACCTGCGCACCTCCTACGATTTCCTGGAGAACCACCTCATCAACTGGGTTCCCATGATGGTGACCGATATGCGCATGCACGCCCGCACCCTGTTCTATCAGGGCTTGGGCCAGCTCACCTTTGGCACCATTCAGGAAGACGAGGCCGTCCTGCGCGAGCTTCTGGACTCCGTGGAGGCCTAACGGCCCCGGGCGGCTCGGGAGGCATCGCGATCGCGCGCCTCGCTGCAGCCCCATCCCTTACCAACCCCTCTCTTTCCCCTCCTTTCGAGTCGACCCCGCCTCCCCCTTATGCGGGGTCGACGCATATCTGGAGGTGGCAAGCGCAAGGGTGGTGGATCATGGCCGGAAGCAGTCGGAAGCAATCGGAATTACTTTGGCAAAAAGAAAAGCCCCGATGAGGGGCTTTTCTTGCGATTCAGGCAAGGGGGGGGGTTAGTCGATGCCCGCATCGGCCAAGAGGGCCTGGCCGCCCAAGGTGATGGGGGCTGCCCCGCCGGCTTCCTCTAGGAAGCAGGTGGGGCGCAAGGTGGCCACGCGCTCGCCGGATTCCATGCGTACGCGGGAGACCTGCATTTTCGTGCGCTCGGCCAACTCCAACGGCGCCTTGCTGAAGGTGGAGAACATCAGCGCGTCGCTCGCCTTGCCGGCTGCGGCGGCGAAGGCGCGCCGACCGGTCTCGCGCACGCGGGCGCGGTCGGCGTCAGTGGAGACCACCTCGAAGGCGTCGCGGGCCGGCACGAATCCGTCCACGCAGCCCACGGCGTACACGGCGCGGTAGGAGCAGCCGCACATCTGCTCGTAGGAGCTCACGCGCACTGCCCGGGGGTTGTCCTCGTGCACCGGGGCGAACTGAGTGGCGCGGGCCGCGGCGTACAGGGCCGCCGCATCCTCGTCGCCCACGATGCGGTCGGCCAGGGCCGTGAAATCGCGCAGGCCCTCGGCGCCCACGGCCGCGAGCAGGGCATGGCCGCGGCGGGCGCGGTTGGCCTCGATGAGTGCGCGGCCGGCATCGTAGCGCTCGGCCAGGCGCTCGGCGCGGGGGTAGGGCTCGGCCTCGCCGGCGGCGCGGGCCGTGCTGGCGGCGTCCAGGGCATCGAAGATGGTCGCGTCGTGCTCGTCGCACCACTCCAGCAGGAACTTCCAGCCATCGGACAGCGTGAGGTAGTTTCCGAAGCCGAGCCAGGCGCGCCAGGCGAACAGATCCTCCGGGTCGGCGATAAGGTTCAGCGCCGTGTAGGCCGCAAGGGCCTTGGCGCGGCTCATATCGCGGGGGTCGCCGGCCAGGCGCTCGAAGCCCAAAGACGACACGGCAAAACCGCGCTTGGCGAGCATCTGCGAGAAGGCGTGGGCCCACTGCTTGTTGGGGGCCACGATGCACGTCTCGGCCTGGATGGCCTCGGGGTTCTCGGCGTTCAGGGCGAACAGGTAGCGCGTCAGGCCGTTGAACTCCTCGTCGGGGGTGCTCCACTTCACCGTGGCAATGTCGCGGACCTCGCCTCGGCGCTCGCCGGCGGCAAGGGCGCCCTCGTTGCCCGCGCGCACCACGGCATCGCAGAAGCCCGTGATGTCGGGGTTGCCGAAGGCGGCATCCAGGTTGAACACGGTCACGCCGCGACGCAGGGCATCGAAGGTGGCAAAGCCCTCAGGCGCGGGGAATTCGGTGGCCACGGCCACCGTCTCGTCGGGGTTGCCCGCCACGATCACCTGGTCGCGGGCCAGCAGGCACAGGCAGGTCTGTTGGGCGGCCGACAGATTCTGGAAGTCGTCGACGAGCACGTGGGCAAAACGCTGGCGCGCCTCGGCTCCGGCATCGCTTTGCAGGTAGCGCCCGCAGAGGTAGGCCACCTCGGCTTCCAGCATGGCGTTCGTGCGGGTGAGCAGGCGCCGAGCCAGATCGAGCGTCTCCTGCTCCTCGCCGGGCACCACCCATTCCTCTTCGGGTGCGCCCGCGCACCACTGCTCCTGGAAGTGGCGCAGCAGCGAGCGCAAACGCCGGGCCGGGGTGCCGAGGGTCTTCATGTCCTCCAGGAAGAAGTTGCACTCGAAAGACGTCAGCACGCGCGGCGTGCGCCCGGTGGCCGCGCGCGCCTCGGGCGTATCCAGCACGGCCAGACATACCGCGCGGGCGCAGGTCACGTTCGCGCAGGCCGCCAGTGCCGCCGCATCGGGCATGCCGGCAGCGGCGAGGGCTTCAGCCAGCCGATGGCGCGCCACCCGGGCGGCCTCGGCCGTGGAGGTGGCCAGCAGAATGGCCTCGGGCGCGACTCCGGCGCTCAGCAGGGCGGCGGCGCGGCGCACCAAGGCCTCGGTCTTGCCGGAGCGCACGGGTCCGGTAATTTTGGCGATACGGCCGTCAAAGGCCGCGATCTCGGCGATCACATCGGTCATGGCAGCCTCCTATTCGGCCAGGACGCCGCGGATGGCGTCGAAGTCGCGGGTGGTGCCGTCGGCGTATATGACGGTCCACTGGTCGAAGGCAATGGGGAAGTCAGCCTCGGGCAGCGCGTACTTCTTCTGAATGTCCTCGCCCAGATGCGCCTCCTCGGCGATGCGCTCGGCCACGATCTGCTCGGGGGTCTTCTCCAGCTCGCCGCGCTCGGCGGCCTCCAGATCGCGGGCGATGCGGGCCTGCACCACGATGTCGGCGGCCTCCTCGGCTTCCTTGGCCGCCTCCTCGGCTTCGGCCACCAGGGCCGGCGAGGCCATGAACGCCGCCTCGGCTGCGGCCTCGGCTTCGGCTGCCTCGGCTGCTGCGGCCTCCTCGGCGGCGCGCGCCGCCTCCTCCTCGGCCACCTTGCGGGCCGCGAGCGCCGCCATGCCAGCGACGTACTGCTCCTCATAGGACGCATCGGAGGGCAGCTGCACAGCTACCACGCCCTCGCCGAGGGCGCCCTCGTTCAGGGCCGTGCGCACGCGGGTCACCCACACGCTGTCGGCCGGATCGATGCCGCAGGAGGAATCCAGGCGCAGGCGCACCGTCAGGCGACCGCCCGCAAGCTCCACCTCCAGCCACGTGAAGAAAAGCTCGTCGCGGCCTTCCTCGCGTTGGCGGCGGTTGAAGATCTTCATCTGGTTCTCAACGGCGTGCACCTGGTTCAAAAGCCAGTGCTCGATGGAGTCGTTCCACAGCGCATCGGCGCCTTCGGCCGTGGAATCCAGGTACTCGCGCGCTCCCACGCGCACCATCATGCGGATGGCGTTTTCCGGCGCTCCCTCGCCCGCCGGGTGCGTGCGCACCACCGGCGTTCCTAGATAAGAGTAGCAGCGGTCGATTTCCAGGCGCAGATCGTTGTCCACGAGGCGCTCGTCCAGATCGAGCAGCAACGCCATGGAAGGATGGGGTTTTGCCATCGGGGGTCTCCTTTCCTGTTGGCAGCCAGCACGGGGCCAAGCTGCCGTCTATCCTCTTCGCCGACCAGTATAGGAGGGGCGCGAACAGGGAAATCATCCCGAAAAGATGAGCTTGCGGATGATTGCGCGGGCCCGAATCGGCCTGCTCTTATGATTGCGAAACGTAACGGCTCCGTATCATTTCCCACCGTTGGGCAACAAAACATCGGCAGCTTGCCGACAGCCGCGGCGGCCATCCCTCCCATCCATCCTGGGGGGCGCGCCGCCCGAGGCTCCGCCGGCAGCTCCCGGTGTTTTGTTGAAAGCTATCTACTCTAAGAGAGAGGAGGGACCCATGGCTAAACTTTCACTGACTCGTCGCAGCTTCCTGAAGGCAGCCGCCGTCACGGGCGCTGCGAGCACCTTGAGCTTTGCCGCCGCTCCGTCTGCGGCTTTGGCCGAGGGCGTCGACGAATCAGCTGGTGAGGTCAAGCGCATCCGTTCCTGCTGCCGCGCATGCGGTAAAGTGGAATGCGGTGTGTGGGTCACCGTGCAGGACAACAAGGTCATCAAGGTTGAGGGTGACGAGTCCAACGCGCACAGCCGCGGTCATTGCTGCGCCAAGTCGCAGTCGTCCATGCTGGCTCTGTACCATCCCGATCGTCTGCGCTACACCATGAAGCGCACCAACCCCAAGGGCGAGGACGATCCCGGTTGGGTCCGTGTGAACTTCGCGGAGGCCATGGACGAGGTGGGCGCCAAGTACAACGAGCTCATCGAGAAGTACGGCGGGAAGTCGATCTTCTCCATGGGCGGTACCTCGCGCGTATGGGCGCAGCCGCCCTATGGCACGCTGAAGTCGGTCTTCGGCACCCACAACTTCCATTCCGCCTACGAGATCTGCAAGGGCCCCCGCCACTTCGGCGGCGTGCTCACCGATGAGAAGGGCTCGCCCTGGATGGAAGTGGAGCAGGGCCCGATCGTGTACGTGCAGTGGGGCACCGCGTCGGAGTACTCCAACTACGACTCCACCAATCGTACCGTCGTCGACTGCTCGCAGCGCGCTTACAAGCACATCCTGGTGGACCCGCGCATGAGCCCGCTGGGCAAGGAGGCCGACATCTGGCTGCCCATCCGCGTCGGCACCGACCTGGCGCTGTCGCTGGGCTGGCTGAAGTGGATCGTGGACAACGACGCCTACGACAAGAACTTCGTGAAGCGCTGGTCCAACGGTCCGTTTTTGTACAACCCCGAGGCCGACGGCAAGACCTACAAGGGCTACTTTCTGGAGATGAACGGCGGCATTCACATGACGAGCCGTCTTCTCACCGAGGCTGACCTTGATCGCGAGTGGGTCTCCCAGTTCTGGGAGCCGGCGCCGGAGCAGTACTCCTACCGCCGCTTCATCTGCTGGGATGCCGCTAACGAGAAGCCGACCTATTGGGACGCCGAGGAATGCCAGTGGGAGGGCGAGAAGCACAAGATCCCGACCACCGGTACCTGGATCGAGCACCCCTACAAGCCCATTATCGCCGATGCGTGGCTGCCCGACCCCTCCAAGTTCGCCGACCCGGCCGACCCGGCCTACGACGCCTACTGGACCGGCAAGGGCAACGAGAAGGGCAAGAAGTCCAATCCCAAGGGCCTGCCGAAGGACCCGGAGCTGTGGCCCGACGGCGTGCAGGTGAAGTTGAAGAACGGCACCATGATCGAGGCCAAGTCCGTGTGGCAGGAGTGGGAGCACAACCTGGAGGAGTACACCCTCGAGAACGTGTCCCAGATCACCGAGGTGCCCGCCGACAAGATCGAGGAGGCGGTGCGCACCTACACCACGCGCCTGAACCCGCTTCACGGCAACGGCGGCATCCACTACCAGCTGGCTCCCGACCAGACCGGCCACGCCGTGCAGAACACCCGCGCCCTGCAGCTCATCGCCTGCCTGACTGGCAACTCCGACGAGCCCGCCGGCAACCGCGGCTCCTCCAAGGCCCAGGTGGACGGCTGCTGCGGCCGCGCCAACATGATCGTGACCGATCATGAGCCCGTCGACTGGGGTATCCGCGAGGGCATCGGCACCATGGAGCTCGGCAACACCCCGCGCGATCTGACCATCGAGGACCAGATCCCGCTGATCCAGAACTTCGTGAAGTACCTGCAGGCGGAGAACTCCCCGCTCATGGAGCGCTACGGCAACCACATCCCCACCGATGAGGAGGCCCGTATCATCGCCATGCGCAAGGGCGGCGATTACAAGGGCTCCCGCGCCTTCCCGGGTCTGAAGACGCCGTTCGAGAACAACGCGGACCAGATCTCCGCCGAGCGCTTCCCGCTGCTGCGCTTCTGGAACTCCTGGACCGACGCTTCCTCCATCTGGGACGCCATCCGCGAGATCGATTCTCCCTACAAGCTCTACGGCGGCATCTGCATGTCCGGCGACTTCATGAACCAGTCCAACCTGCTCGAGGCGTGGGACGCCCTCACCCAGCTCGACTTCTGGGTGGACATCAACCTGTGGTCCTGCCCGAACAACGGCACCGCCGACTACGTTTTCCCCTGCACCCACTGGCTGGAGACCAACACCGGCCGTGTGTCCCAGGGTGCCGGCGGCATCTTCGGCGCGGGCCAGCGCTGCGTGGAGCCCATCGGAGATGTGGTCTTCGACCCGACCTTCGTGGTGTGCCTGCACAAGTCCATGGGCGTGCCGTTCAACGACCGCGACCCCGAGTACGACGAGTGGCTGAACCTCGACTACCACGACTTCATCCAGGCTGGCGGAAGCGTGGGCTACGAGGAGCAGGAGTACCGCGTGCTCAAGGACGCCACCGACTGGTGGAAGACCGAGGAGTACCCCGATGGCCCCGACTTCCCGCAGTACGCTGCGAAGTTCCAGGAAGAGGGCTGGTTCGACTGCCGCAAGTGGCATCCCGAGCGCTGGGGCACCTACCGTCGCTGGGAGATGGGCTACCGTCGCCAGCAGGCCGGCTACAACCTGTACGCTGCCGTGGACGAGAAGTGCGCCTTCGGCACTCCCACCGGCAAGGTTGAGATCTGGTCGACCATCTGCGAGTCCTATATCGGCGACACGGTGACCGAGTCCTACGTGCTGGAGACGCCGGGCACGACGGTGAAGGTGGGCGACAAGACCCCGTACTTCGCCGAGGTGTGCTCGCCCGAGCGTGCCGCCTACGCTGGCGACATTCCGGACATCGACAAGTTCCCGCACTGGTTCGAGGCCAAGAACTCCCGCGTCTCCAACCCCGAGTGGTACGACGCCAACCTGGTGGACGGCGCCTCCTACAACAGCGAGAGCTACCTGAACAGGCCCTACCACCTCATCGAGGGCGTGGGCACCGGCCAGGCCACCGACAATGGCGACACCGACAACCTCGAGGCCTACAAGAAGGCCGTGAAGGAGAACCCGGAGGCCACCTTCATCTGCACCTCCGGCGCTCGCCAGCCCGTGTACTTCCACTCCGAGCACCGTCAGCTGCCCTGGTGCCGCGAGCTGTGGCCGTCCCCGCGCTTCGAGATGAACCCGAACGACGCGGCGCGCCTCGGCATCGAGCAGGGCGACTGGATCTGGGTCCGCACGCCGTGGGGCGCCATCCGCGAGGTGGCCGACCTGTACTACGGCATCAAGGAAGGCACCACCAACGCCAACCATGCCTGGTGGTACCCCGAGATGGACCACGCCGCCCATGGCTTCGAGCTCGTCGGCATCAACTGCACCATGGACAAGTACGCCCAGTGCTGGATCTGCGGCGCCTCCCAGCTGCGCGGCAACCCGATGGTCGTCTACAAGGCCACCGAGGAGAACTCGCCGTTCGGCAACCCGGTGCCGTGCGATCCGTGGGGCAACGAGGCCATCACGAACGCCAACGACCCGCGTCTGAAGGAATGGCTGGCCAACGACCCGCGCCTGGACGACTCGAAGGTGGCGCTCACCTACGCGAAGTCCGACGCCAAGGGCCTGCAGACGATCAGCCTTATCAAGGAATAAAGGAAGGAGGTAGAAGCTATGTCCAACTACGCAATCATCACGGACCTGAACCGCTGCACCGGCTGCCTTGCCTGCACCGTTGCCTGCAAGGCCATCAACGGCGTCGACGTGGGCAATTTCTGGATCAAGACCCTGCGCGTCGGTCCGCACCCCATCGAGGGCGGCTCCGGCACCTACCCGGACGTGGAGATGTACTTCCTTCCCGTCCAGTGCCAGCACTGCGAGAATCCCGAGTGCGTGAAGGTGTGCCCGACCGAGGCCTCCCATGTGGCCGCCGACGGTACCATCCAGATCGACAAGGACAAGTGCATCGGCTGCCAGTTCTGCGCCATGGCCTGCCCCTACGGCGTGCGCTACCTGAACGAGGAGGAGCGCGTCGTGGAGAAGTGCACGCTGTGCGAGCAGCGCATCTCCCAGGGCGAGCTGCCCCAGTGCGTGGCCCAGTGCGGCGCCCGCGCCCGCTTCTTCGGCGATCTGGACCAGGGTGTGGCGAACTTCGAGGCGCCGGCCCATCCCGACAGCCCGGGCTGCCAGTACGACGAGATGACCAAGACCCGCGTCAAGCTCAAGGACTACGTGGAAGCCTTTACCGAAAACGACATTCACCATCTCACCAACAAGGGCAACGATCCCAAGATCATGTACTTGCTGCGTGAGGGCCGCAAGTGGAGGGAGTAACTACCAATGGAAATTCAGTGGCCCCTTATTCTCTTCACCTTCTTTAACTGCCTGGCCTCCGGCATCTTCCTCGTCCAGGGCATCCTGACCCTGGCGGGCAAGGGCAAGGCCATGCAGCTGGCCTCCTGCGTGAGCGCCATCGTGGCTTTGGCCGTGGGCGGCCTGGCGGTGTTCTTCCACCTGGAGAACCCCCTGCGCATGCTGAATGGCTTTGGCCACATCACCTCGGGCATTACCATCGAGCTGATCTTCGTGATCATCTTCGGTATCGCCGTGGTGCTGTACTTCCTCATGATGCGTCGCGCTGAGGAGGGTGTGGCCCCCAAGTGGTGCGCCATCCTCGCCATCGTGGTGTCCGTGGCCCTGCCGTTCGCGACGGGCGACTCCTACCTCATGGCCGCCATCCCGGTGTGGGACACCATGCTGCTGCCCGTGTACTACGTGGCCGCCACGGTGATGCTCGGCGGTCTGGCCGCCATGATCATCGCCGGTGCCACCAAGGCCGAGGACGCCGTGAAGCTGTCGAGCACCCTGGCCTTTATCGGCACGGTGTGCGTGGCCATCGTGACCGTGGTCTACGCCGTGGCCATCTCCGGCATGGGCGAGTCCTACACCACCATGGAGTACTACTTCGACCCGACCCTGCCCGACGTGCCCATGCGCGGGGCTGAGGAAGCCGTCACCGGCGCCATCATGACCGGTCAGCATGCGCTGGCCTTCTGGCTCGGCTCCATCGTGATCGGCTGCGCCGTGCCCGCCGTGGTCACCTTCCTGGCCATGACCGGCAAGATTGCCGCCGACAAGGTGCTCGTGGCTGCCGTGATCGCCATCGTGTGCGCCGTGATCGGCACCATCGTGTGGCGCGTGCTGCTCTACGAGGTAGCCGTGAACGCCCTTATCCAGTTCCAGTGGGCGAACTAGCGTAACGGAGGCGGCCCGTTCTGGTCGACGGGCCGCCCTTTGAGGAACTTGAGCGAGGCGGGCTTTTTCATACCGGACAAGCCCCGCAGGCAACGCACCGGCCCGCCTCGCTTCTCGGCAGCGTTTTCGAAATGGCTTGAAAATCCAGGTTGCGCCTGTGCACAACCTTGATTTTGAAGCCATTTGAGCGAGAATGAAGAGGAGAAGCCATGGCTGAGGAGAAGAAAGAAGCGGCGGCGGTGCCCGGTGATGGCGCCGTTGAGTCCAAGCGCGCCGAGCGCGGCGGTATCTCGCGACGCGGATTGTTCATCGGCGTGGGATCCACGGTGGCCCTGCTGGGGCTGGGCGGCCTGCGCTATGCGGGGCACAACCCGCTGAACCGACCGCCCGGAGGCACCGACGAGGCGCATCTCGTATCGGGCTGCATCCGCTGCGAGCGCTGCTACGAGGCCTGCCCGCGCAAGGTGATCGTGCCCGCGAAGATCGAGGACGGCCTGCTCGGCATGCGCAGCCCCATGCTCGACTTCAACACGGGGAACTACTGCGACTTCTGCTACGAGGAGAACGGCGGCGTGCCCCAGTGCGTGGCCGTGTGCCCCACCGAGGCCCTGGAGCTTCCGGCCTCCTACACCGTGGGCAACCCCGAGACCGGCGAGACGGGCGATATCGTCATCGGCACGGCCGAGATCGACCCGCGCACCTGCCTGGCCTACCGCCTCACCGGCTGCCGCGACTGCTACGATGCCTGCAAGTACGGCGCCATCGAGCTGAAGGACGAGGGCGGCGCGAACCCCATTCCCTACGTTATCGAGGACCGCTGCAACGGCTGCGGTGCCTGCCAGGCCGTGTGCCTGTCGCTGTCCTCGGGCTCCATCAAGTCCAACGAGCGCGCCATTGTGGTGCGCCCCATCGAGGCATAGGGGGCACCTATGAAGACCAAGAACCTGCGTACCATCATCGCCGCCGCCGTGTTTGCCGTCATGGCCGGCGGCCTTATCGCCGGGGTAAGCACCGGCACCCTGTCCGGCTTCGGCTGGGACACCATCGCGGCGCTGTGCCCCTTGGGCGCGCTCGGCACCATGATCGCCACGAAGACCATGATTCCCCGGGCGGTCATCTCGCTTGTCATCATGGCAGCTCTCGTGCTGCTCGTGGGCCGCGCCTTCTGCGCGTGGCTGTGCCCCACCACCCTCATCTACCGCATCCGCGACTACTTCCGCTCGCCCAAGAAGCGCAAGGCCCTGGCCGAGCAGAAGAACGCCGAGATCAAGGCCATTTCCCAGCAGGAGCTGGACAGCCTGAAGCCGGCCAAGGACGCCAAGGGCCACGCCTGCGGTGCCTGCGGGAAGTGCCAGCCGGTCAAGCACGGCAAGCTGGATTCCCGCCACGCGGTGCTCGGCGGCGCGCTTCTGTCCACGGCCGTGTTCGGCTTCCCGGTGTTCTGCCTCGTGTGCCCCGTGGGCCTTACCTTCGCCACGGTGCTCGTGCTGTGGCGGGCCTTCTCGGCAGGCGATGCCACCATCGGCATCATCCTCATTCCGGCCATGCTCATTGTGGAACTCGTGTTTCTGCGGAAGTGGTGCACGCGCTTCTGCCCGCTGTCGGCCCTCATGAACCTGGTCGGTCGCTTCTCGCGCACCTTTGTGCCGGTTATCAACGATGAGAAGTGCTTGGAAACCGCCAAGGGCGCCTCGTGCAGCAAGTGCGCCGAGGTGTGCCAGTTCGACATCAATCTGCGCCATCCCGAATTCGGCGAGCTGACAATGGCCGACTGCACCCGTTGCCGTGCCTGTGTGGACGCCTGTCCCACCAAGGCCATCACCATGCCGGTGTTCGCGCCGTCGAAGAAGAAGGGCACGGTGGAGGTGCTGGAGCCCTCCTTGGAGGATTTGGAGCCGAAGCTGGACTAGGAACTTGGGGTAGCGGCCCGCGGAACCCGTGCTCGCCGCCCGCTTCGCGCTGCTCCTGCTGCGAACGCGGCGAGAGAAGCAGAGGGGATGACGCACGCTAGTCGGTACTATCCCCGCATCGCTGCTGCTGGCGTGGAATCTGCTTCTTTTGAGCCGCGTTCTTCGCAGGGCGCTCAGAGGTCGGCGAGCACGGGTTCCGCGGGCCGCCTGCGCGATATCATTTTGAGCAGAGTGCAGGGCGCGCAGAGGTCGTCGGCCACGGGCGCCGGAGCCCGACGGTGGCGAGATATTGAAAACGAAGCTGATCGGTGCCGGTTGAGGGTTTTGGGAGAGACCTTCGATTGGCAGAAGAGGAGCGATCATGGTTGAGAAGATTGATGCAGCGGCCCATCGGCATGTGGGGGCTGCTTTCGAGGCGGTGGACGGCGAGGCGATTCGCGTGCATCGCGAGCGGTGCGCCAAGGTGCGCAACCGCAACGTGGAATGCCTGAAGTGCGCGGCCGCTTGCACGTCGGGCTGCATCGCGCTGGTCGATGGCGAGCTGGTGCTGGATGCAGCCCAGTGCGTGGGCTGCGGCACCTGCGCCACGGTGTGCCCCACCTGCGCGCTGGAGGCCTTGAACCCGAGCGACGCCGAGCTGAAGACGGCGTGCCTGAGCGCCGTGCGCGACGGCGAGGCAGTTATCGTCTGCAGCCAGATGGAAGCCGCGCTCGGCGATAGGCTCGCAGCTGGCGCCTGCGCGTCGGTGGTATGCGCCGGACGGGTGGACGAGTCGCTGCTGGCGGCCTTGGCTGCCGAGGGAGTTTCCCGCGCGACGGTGCTGTGCGGGCGGTGCGACCGCTGTGCCCAGCGCCATGGGCTCGAGGTGGCCGAGCTCGTGGCCGAGACGGCCCGCGTCCTGCTGGGCGCGTGGGGCTCCTCCATGGATATTGTCGTGACCGACGAAGTGCCCGAGGGCGTGCTCGCAGGCGGTGTGTCCGCTGAGGTGGCCCGGGCGGCCTACGATTTCTTCGCCGAAGAGCGTGCGTGCGAGCCGGTACGGGCGGAGGAGAGCTTCGCTGAACTGGCAGACGCCGCGGATTCGGGCGAGCCCTCTGCAGTTTCCTGCGATGCTGCCCGTACAGCTGCCCCGGGCGCTTCCGCCCCTTCCGCGTCTGTGTCGCTCTCGTCGCCCGAGGCCGAGGCGGCCGATGTCACCGCGGGCCCCGGTATGCGCTTCTACTGGAACTCCGGGCACACCCGCAAGGTGGCGGCCCATTCCCTTCACGTGATGCGCGACGGCACGCTGCCGCACTTCGTGCCCGACCGGCGCGAGCGGCTTCTCGACGCGCTGGCGGCTTTGGGCGAGCCTGCGGCTTCCTCTGTCGAGTGCCGGCTGGCCGGCGCGGTGGTGATTGATGCCACCCGCTGCGATTCCTGCCGCATGTGCGCCACATTCTGCCCGACCGGCGCTATCCGCAAGTTCGACGACGCCAACGGCGCCATCGGCGTGGAGCATGCGCCGAGCGACTGCGTGAAATGCCGCAGCTGCCAGGACGTGTGCCGCAACGACGCCATAACCGTGATCGATACGGTGCCCACGCGCTGGCTGCTCGGCGGCGAGACCCACCGCTACACCATGACGCCTCGCGCCGTGGCCCTCACGGACAACCCGCACCAGATTCTGGACACGTTCCGGCAAACCTTCAACGGAGACATTTTCGAGAGGTAGCAGGTCGCCTTCTCCCTGCACTATCCGGCGACCGGTCTGCCCTGCCCCCGAGCCTCCTATCCTCTTCACGGCTCGGGGGCTTTTTTCGCGTCTAGCCGAGGCCTTCAGATGGCTGAACCAACGTGCAATCGGCTCTGTTTCTACATTATGCAAAGTTTTTTAGGATGGAAATCCTACATTATGCAAAGTTTTTGTCAGATCGGGCTGCGATCGATGAGGTGTGGGGCGCTTACGCGAGGGGCAGGCGCAGGGTGAAGGCGGTGCCCTCCTCGGCGGTGCTGCTTACGGTGAGCGCGCCCTTGTGGGCTTGGGCGATGTCCGCCGCGATGGCGAGCCCGAGCCCGTAGCCCTCGGGGGCGGCTGCCTGGACGCCGGCCTGGGTGCGGGCCTTGTCGGCGCGGTAGAAGCGGTCGAACAGATGCGGCAGATCTTCCTTGGCGATGGGCTCGCCGGAGTTGCGCACCGAAAGCACCGCCTCGGCGCCTTCGGTGCGCAGGATCACTTCCACCGTGCCGCCCTCGTCGGTGTACTTGCAGGCATTGTCCAAAAGCACGGCGACGAGCCGCTGCAGCCGCGAGGCGTTCCCCCGCACCGATACGCCTTCGGCCACGGCGGCCTTCCAGACGAGGTTCCGCTCGAAGGCCACGGCCTCGAAGGTGAGCGCCTCGCCTTCCACCAGGCGGCTGAAGTCGAGCGCCGGCGTCGGTTGCTCGGCGCTCGCTATGGCCGCGGGCCGTGCCAGATCGAGCATGTCGGTCACGAGAGCCTGCATGCGCTCGGCTTCCATCTGGGTGCTCTCGATCCACTGGCCCTGGCTCGCCACGGTTTCCCCGCCGCGCTGGCGCAGAATGGCGTTGTTGGCGAGAATGACCGTAAGCGGCGTCTTCAGCTCGTGGGACGCATCGGCGATGAACTGCTGCTGCTGGCTCCAGGCGCGCTGCACCGGCCCTAAAGCCCAGGTCGACAACTGCAGATTCAGCAGGAACAGCACGCCGAGGGCCGCCATGCCCACGCCCGCCAGGCCCCAGGCAAGCCCCTGCCACGATGAGGCTGCTCCTCCGTCGGCGAAGGCCACGATGAGCCCGTGCCCGACGTCCCGCTTGGCGAAGAACAACCCGGCATCGGCGAGGTAGCCATGGCTTTGGGAGTCCGCCGCGGCCAGGCTCAGGGCGCTTGCGAGCAACGAATCGGGCACGGCTGCGCTCGACTGGTCGACGAGCTGGGCTATTGTGCCGTTCTCGCAGTAGTAGGTGGCGACGGGCAGCGCGTTGTCGCCCATGCCGTGCGGGCCGCCGATCTGGGGCGGCGCGAACTGCTCGTCGCCGGTTTCGGGTGCGCTGTCGCCGCCTGCGCTGCCGATGGCCAGGGGCGCCTCTTGCGCGGAGGCGCCATCTCCGCTCGGCGCCGCGGGGCCTTCGTGCTGCGCCACCGCATCGGGGTCGTAGGCCGCCGTTCCGTCTCCCGCGCTAGCGGTCTCGCCGGTTCCGTCAGGTGCGGGCAGCAGCGGGCCGTGATCGGGCACGAGCTGCGGGCGCTCCCCGGCGCGGTTGACGGTGATGGCGAGGGTGCGGTACACCTCGTCCACGTCGCTGCGGTAGTCCATGTAGCAGATGGTGGCAAAGGAGGCGGCCAGCACCACGCAGGCCAGGGCCATGTTCAGGGCGATGAACTTCAGGCGCAGCTTGCGCAGCAGGGGAGCGGCGGCTTGGCTCATCGACCAGCGCTCTCGGCGAGGCGGTAGCCCACGCTGCGGATGGTCTCGATGCGCGCCGTGGAGCCCACGTGCCCGATCTTCTTCCGCAGAAACGAGATATAGGCCTCCACGTTGTTCTCGCTTGCGTTGGAATCGGGGCCCCACGCCCGGGCGATGAGCGCCTCCTTCGACACCACCGCGCCCGGCGACCCCAGAAGGATGCGGGCGATGGCGAACTCCTTCTGCGAGAGGCGGATGGTCTCGGCACCGCAGGTCAGATCGAGGCTCTCCAGGTTCAACGTGAGGTCTCCCGCCGTGAGGGTCTCGAAGACCACGTCGCCCTGGCGCCGGGTGAGGGCGCGCAGGTGGGCCATGAGCTCAGCTGGCGAGAAGGGCTTGGTCATGTAGTCGTCGGCGCCCGCATCCAGTCCGGCGATCTTGTCGGTGGTGGCGTCGCGGGCGGTGAGCAGCAGGATGGGGGTGCTCACGTGGGCGCGCCGCAGGCGCTGGGCCACCGCGAAGCCGTCGACCTTGGGCAGCATGACGTCCAGGATGATGACGTCGTAGGCGCCGCTTCCCCCGTAGTCGATGCCCGCCTGGCCGTCGTGGACGGTATCGACGATGTAGCCGTTGTCCTCCAGAATGCGGGCGAGCGCCTCGGCGAGGCGAACGTCGTCCTCCACTACCAGTACATGCACGCGCGTCTCCTTTGCGCCTTCGGAAATACTGGGGCCATTGTACCGCGCCGCCTGAAGTCAAGCTGAAAGGAAGCCCCATGCTTCAGTGACTTTTCAGGAAGAATGCCTATGATGGCCGCCGTCGAAAACGAGGAAGGACGGCTATGGCCTACGACAGCGTGTTCAAGCGCGTGGAGAAGAAATACCGCACGACGCCGCGTCAGCGGACGGCCGTGGAGGCGGCGGCCTGCGATACGGGCGCCATGGCGGTGGACGCCTACGGGCGCACGCGCATCACGAGCCTGTACCTGGATACGCCCGAACGTGCCATGATCGCCCGCTCGGTGGAAAAACCGCTGTACAAGGAAAAGCTGCGCCTGCGCGCCTATGGCGAGGCGGCCGGCACGGCGCTCATGGCGGCCTTCGGCGCCGGGCCGCTCGTGCGCAACGCCGACCGGCCGCCGCTGTCCGATGCCGAGGTGGAGGCCCGGGCGGCCGCTGTGCCGGCCGGCGAGGCGACCGATGCCGCGGCCGGCAACGGCGCGGCGACCGACGCAGCGGCCGGCAACAGCAACGGCGGCGACGCCGCGAGCGCCGACAATGCCGGCGATGTCGGGAGCGCCGGCATTGTCGGCTGGTCCCCAGGGCGATGCTGCATCGGGAGCTCCCGAGCCGCCGACGGGCGCCGATGGGCAGGCCCCCGAGCCGCCCGAGGGCTGGAGCCCGCAGCCCGAGGTAGTCGCCTAGCGCCGTTTCTCCCCACGGGCGGCGCTCCGGCTGCTTTTTGGCTTCTTTTGAACGGTTTTGGAACCGAAAACGCCGTTTCGGCACTCGCTGAGGGTAGTCGGGACGGCGTTTCCCCAGGTCGCGCATTTCGCCGATGCCGAGATTGCCGCCTGTCGGTTCCAAAGTCGTGATTTTCAAGCCAAAAACGCGCCCATGCGCTACGTTCTTCCCAGCAGAACGCGATGGGCGCCCCGAATCGGGGCGCCCATCGCTATGCGGCCAGTGATCCGCCTCTTCGAAGGAGCGTTCCTCTTCGGCGACGAAGGCTTCCGTCAGCGCGAGGACGCCCCGGTAGAATCGGGTTTCCACCATCAGCCGCGCCTGGGCCAGAAAATCCCGTACCCACGAGGCCACATGGGCCCGGAAGAAGGATCGCTGGCGCTCGAGAAGCTCGGCGGCCTGGCCTTCGTTTCCCGCGCGCAGGGCCGCGGCGGCATCGTCGCAGAGATGGCCCAAGTAGGCGAAGATGAACGACAGGTGGTCTTCGGGCAGGTCGACGCCTGCGGGAACGCGCAGTTGGTGCGCGCGCAGCTCCCGGTATACCTCGCTGCGAGCCTCGCCCATGAGCTGGCCTGTCCCCTGAGTGCGAAACAGCGATTCGAAGGGCTGGGCCGTGCGGCCCTCGCGGGTGCGGATGCCGTAGAAGGCGCCGGTGAAGTCGGCGGCCAGCTCCTCTTTGGTGCCCGTGTGCCGCAGGCGCAGCGCTCCGTGCAAATCGCGATAGGCCGGCGCGAAGGGGGATTCGCTGTCGCCGGCCAGCCCGGCGAGGTCGCTGGCGGCCAGGGCGTCAATCTGCTCCTCGGACAGCGGCTGATAGTACAGCGAGGCGAGCAGGCGGTACAGGGAGGCGCGATCTTCGAGAAGGTCGATGGCGCAGGCGAGGTCGGTCATGGCGGTCTCCTTAGGTGACGAGTGGGTGGGCTGGGACGATTCGCTTGGCGGACCGTCCCGCGGAGGCCGGGGGAAAGTACCGGGAAGGGGCTTTCCCCCGGCCGGGGAACAACGCTACAGGTGCAGCATCACGCTGGGGATGCCGTGGGAGAACAGGTCGATGTAGCCGGTGGCGCAGGCCCACATGAGCATGCGCAGGGCCACGCCCCCGACGGCGGCGCAGGCCACGCCGGCCACGGCCAGGGGGAGGGGTGCCTTCGCGGCCAGCGCGGTCATGCCGGCAATGGCGCAGGCCAGCACGCCGACGACGCCGCACGCCACGGCCCCGCCCCAGAACAGGACTCCTTGGGCCGCGACCGTGTCAAGGCCGAGGAACAGCCCGTAGGCGAGCATGCCCACGGCATCCACGACGGCGCAGACGAGCACGGCTGGCCACAGCTTGCCGCCCAGCTCCTCGGTGCTGGCCGCTTTGCCGGCCGGCGTCTTGGTCGCGGCCGCCACCAGGGCGTAGGCGAAGGCGCCGAGGGCCAAAGACGTGCCCAGGTAGGCCAGGGGCAATGTCTCAGTGCTCCAGGTGGGCTGGGCATCGATCACGTAGCCGTGGCCGCAGAAGAACCCGATGGCGATACCGAAGATCACCGCCAGTACCGCCACGACCCGCACGGCGCCGTCGCGGCCCTCCTCACGGGTGAGCACTAGATAGGCTGCACCTACGATGACGTTGGCGCCCAGAAGCATGAGCTCGATGGAGATACCCGAGAACGACAGCAGGTTCGTCACGGCGCTGATGGCGTTCAGCGGAGAGGCCAGGTGGGCCACCGAGCACAGGCCGCCGATCACGAGCAGGGCCAGTGCGCACCAGACGGCGCGGCGGCGCACCGTGCGCGAGCCGCCGAGCAGCTGGGAGAGCCCGGCGAAGGCGAGCATGGCGCCGCCGGCTCCGGCCAGCAGCGAGAACAGGACGAGGGGCCATTGAATCGCCATGGTTACACCAGCTCCTTCCAGGAAGCGAACTTGGGGGACAGAATGTAGCGCGTGAGCGGCTTGGCGTCATTGGGATCGGGCAGCGTGTGGATAGCCTCCTCCGGATACTTCGCCAGTTCGCGGCTCACATCGGATTCCGGGTCGTCGTAATCGCCGAAGAAACGCGCGCCGCAGTTGCAGTTGTGAACGCAGGCCGGCACGCCATCGCCGTCAGCGGTGATCTGGGCGCACAGCGTGCACTTCTGCACCACGCCGGCGTCCTCGTTGAACTGGCGCACGCCGTAGGGGCAGGCGTAGATGCAGTACTGGCAGCCGATGCATTTCTCCTTGTCGATGAGCACCATGCCGGTTTCGGGGTCGCGGTAGCTGGCGGCCGTGGGGCATACGTGCACGCAGGCCGGGTTCTCGCACTGCTGGCACTGGGACGGCAGCCAGTACTTCTCCACGTTGGGGAAGGTGCCCGTGGGGCCCACGGCGATCACCTTGTTGTAGAAATGGCCCAGGGGCAGGTCGTTTTCCAGCTTGCACGCCACGATGCAGCTGTCGCAGCCGGAGCAGCGATCCAGGTTGATCAGCAGACCCTTGCGCATTTAGAACACCTCCTCGGTGACAGGTTCGCCCGAAAGCGTGGGCATGAACGGTTGGAACTGCTCGCTCTCGATCCAGATGCGCTCGGGGCGCTCGGTCTTCTCGATCTTCACCGTGAAGGCGCGGTAGCTGTTCGTGGCGAAGCAGGGGTTTTGGAACTCGTCGGCGGACATGATGTTGTAGCCGCACTCCTCGATGCCAGGTGTGATGGACTCTTGCGTCTCGTCGAAGCACTCGGGGTTCCAGAAGCGCTCGGTGATGAGCACACCGGGGGCAATGCCCTGGGTGAGGTAGGCTCGTGCGTTGGATGATCCGCGGCGCGAGGTGATCTTCACCCAGTCCAGGTGCTCGATGCCGTACTCCGCTGCCGTCTCGGGGTTGATCTTCAGCTCGGGGGCGGGCATGACCTCGCGGATGAAGGGCGCGTGGCGCATGGTGCCGTGATGGAAGTGGGGCAAGCGTCCCGTGGTGATGACGAGCGGGTACTCCGGATCGTAGCCCGGCTGGCCCTCGACGGGGCTTTCCGTCGGCTCCTTGAAGGTGCAGATGGGATCGTAGTCGTCGCAGGCCGGCTGGTCGAAGGGGTACATGTAGGGGAAGCCGGTGCGGGCCAGGCGCAGCATAGCCTCGGAGTACACGTCCACCTTACGCGACATCGTGGCGAACCCGCGGGGCAGTCCGTCGCTCACCGGCTCCTTGTACTGGTAGTAGGCCATGTAGTCGTCCATGGGCTCCTCGGTGAAGCGGTGGTCGATGTCATCGAGCATCTCCTGCCAGCTTCCCTTGCCCATCTGCTCGGCCCAGGCGGCCCGGGCCGCCTCCAGGCTCTCGAAGAACGGCACCTTGTAGGCGTCGGGGTCGAACACGTTCTCGGCGCCGAGCTTCTCCACGGCGGCCTCGGCCACCTGGTAGGGCGACACGAAGGGGTTCACCGTTTCGCCGAGGTGCGTCACCTGGCAGCGGGCGTAGTGGCGGTTGAAGTGGGTGCCCGGCGCCTCGTAGGAGTCGTATTCCAGCCACTCGGTGGTGGGCAGGAACAAGTCGACGGTCTGCACGGTGAACGAGGTCATGTTGGGGTACTGCTGGATGACGAAGTCCTGCTCGTCGTAGGCCTTCTTCCACTCGAGGGAGGGCCCCATAACGGCGTACTTGTTGCCCGACATCTCGTACATCACGCGCGGGCGGTAGGGCTCGCCGGTGGTGATGGCCTGGCGCAGCTCCTTCGGCGCGCAGGTCTGCCACTGGTGGATGCCCTTGTGCTCGTTGGCGCCCATGGTATCGCAGCGGGACTGGAAGAAGTAGCGCTGCATCTCCTTGCCGTCGCGGCCCTTGGCGTCCCAGTCAGCCACGATGGCGTCCAGCAACCGATCGTTCTCGGCCTTGGTGAGACCGGTGGTCCAGCCCAGGCCGTAGCGCTCGAAGGTGGAGGAGAACACGCCCAGGCGCTGGGTCGGGCGGTCGGCGGTGCGGCTGGCGGCGCCGTGGTTCTGGAAGGCGGAGCAGGGGGACTCCACGTAGCCGAGCAGCGCGTCGATGGCGAGCGCGCCCAAGGGGGCGGTGGAGGAGTTCTCCTGGTGGTCGGAGAAGACGCCGTTGGACAAGCCGCCGAAGTCGGCCTTGGCATACAGCTCCACGGCTTCGCGAATGCGCTCGGGGTCAAGCCAGCAGGTCTCGCCGGCGGCCTCCAAGGTCCAGGGCTCGGCCTCTTCCTTGTAAATCTGGCCCGCCGTCTTGGCCTCCTTGCCGTTCACGGTGGCGGTGGCGAAGATAACCGGGTCGACCGCGCAGTTCTCGGGGGCGGTGAAGGGGAAGGGCTGGACGGAGTTGGTTTTCGCGTCGAAGCACACGTAGGCCGGGGTGTCGTAGACGCCGGCGGGGTCGGCGGCCGGGTTCACGTAGTCGGGCCACACCTCCTCGGCGCGATAGGCCAGGCGCGTCTCGGGGTTGATGAGGAAGGGCAGGTTGGTCCAGTGCTTGACGAACGCCTCGTCGTACAGGTTGTTCTCGATGATGTGGTGGATCCACGACAGCATGAGCGCACAGTCGGAGCCGGGGCGCACGGGAAGCCACACATCGGCCTTGGTGGCCTCGGCGGTCATGTAGGGGTCCACGACGATGGTCTTCACGCCGAGGTTCGACCGGGCGTCGGTCAGCCCGTGGCCGCCGTGGGCCGCCTTGGAGGAGTGCGGCTGGCTGCCCCACAGCACGAAGACGCGCTCCGTGTCGTCGCGGCGGGTGCCGTCCAGCTCGGCGTTGTCGGTGATGCCCACCCAGCGATCCACGTTGTCCATGTCAACGCAGCAGTTGAAGCCCACCGAGGTGGTGGAGACGAAGTCGCGCGGCATGGCGCACTGGCAGGCGCCGGAGGCGAGGGAGTTGCAGCCGCCGAAGGTGTAGTCGAGACCGGAGGTCTCCCACTCGATGTAGGCACCGCCGCCTCCGCGGGCGCTCCAGTAGGAGTAGGGGCCGTACTTCTTCACGGCCGTGGCAATCTGCTCGCCAGCCAAATCCACGGCCTCTTCCCAGCTGATCGCCTCCCACCGGTTCTCGCCGCGCTCGCCGACGCGCTTCATGGGGTGCAGCACGTGGCGGGGGCTGTAGACGGTTTGGATTTGCGACAGGCACTTCAGGCACACGCCGCCCTTGTTCAGGGGGCCGTCCGGGTCTCCCTCGATCTTCACGACGCGGCCGTCCTCGGTGTACACGCGCACCGGGCAGCAGTTGGTGCAGCCATGGCAGGCGGTCTTGTGCATCACGCGCTCCACGGATCCGGCGGCGAAGGCCTGATCGGTCGTTTCGAGCAGCGGGATCGAGCCGGCGGCCGTAAGGGCCGCGCCCGTGGCCGCTGCGGCCTTCATGAAGCCGCGTCGGCTGATGGTTCCCTTGGTCATGGGGGTCCTCTCTTTCCTCTCTACGGTCAAAATGGCGTTCCTAGCGAAGTTGCTGCAATACCTTCATTCCCCTCTCTGTGATCTTCCATCCATCGTTCCAGGCAAGGCCGCCCGAGCGTTCCAGTGCGTCCACGAAGAAGCTCGGCTGCAGGGGTTGGCTTGAGGTGGTGCTCGCGAAGGCAGCGGCGGGTCGGGTGCGCAACAGCGCCTCGATCTCCTTGAAGGTGCGCTGCTCGCGGCAGAAGTCCATAAGGTCCAGGTAGGTGGTAAGCCGCTGGGGCACGAGATCGAAGAGGCGTTGCAGCCGCTTCTCGGGCGCGAGGTCCTCGGCCACCTGCTCGCCGACCGGCGTGGTTACCACGGCGTAGGCGAAGGTGGCGTCCTCGATCTCGTCGGGGGTGAGCCCCGCCTTGGCCTGGGGCGTCAGGGGCCGGCCCGTCTCGTCCAGCTCCAGCCAGTACAGGCCGCCGGCGTGCACGAGGGTGCGGATGAGCCGGTAGGGGCTTTGGGCCACCGAGGAGAACTCGGGGCAGGCCCGAGCCGCCTCCTCGGCTTCGGCGAGCGTGCGCTGGGTGGTGCAAAAGGTAAGCAACTTGAGGAAGATCTCGCGGTGCAAGGGCGCCCGGTTCACCGTCTCGGTGAGGGCGGCCACGGCTTCCTCGAAGGTGGCCTCGGCGCTGGCGTCGGCTTCGGGCGCCGATGCGGGGTCGGCGGGCTTGGGCGCGAGGTCGCCGTCGGCGGCATCGCGGGGCGCGGGCGTGCTAGCGGTTTCCACGGTTCAGTCCTTTCTTTGTGAAGCGGATGGCGTCTGCGGGGCAGGCGGCGGCGCACTGGCCGCAGCGGGTGCACTCGGCCAGGGCCCGGTCGCCCAGATCTCCCGCCGGATCGATGAACTCGGGGCAGGCGGCGGCGCACACGGTGCAGGGCGTGCCGTCCTTGCGCAGGCAGAGGTCGGGGTCGATCTTGGGGCGCGTGGCCTTGTTGAAGTTGGCCACGAGCCCCATAAGGGCGCTGATGGGGCAGAAGCGGTGGCACCATTTCCGCAGCAGGGTGAGCTCGGCTACGATGATGAGGGGGAACACGATGAGGTCCAAGGTGGGCTCGTTGAACCCGACGAGGCGGTAGAGGGCGATGGCCGTGGCGAAGGTGAGGCCCACCGGGCAGATGAGGCAGAACACGGGAAACCCGCAGATCGCCGCCGACACAAGCGAGCCGCCGAGCACCACGTGGCGCCCGTCCACCTTCGCGAACCGCCGCTTGGCGGCGCCATCGGAGGGGGCAAGGGGCGTCTCGCCGGGCTTCTTCTCGCCGCAGCCCGCACAACCGGCGCACGCGGCCAGGCGCCCGCTCACGTGATGGGCCGCCTCGATACGCGCCGCCTTATCGGCCTCGCGGCGCTTCTTGCCCGACAGGAACCGGTCGAGCGGCGGAATGGGGCACACCCAGCTGCAGAAGGCCTTGCCCACGAGCAGCACTGCGGCGGCGGCCACGGCCAGGATGATTACGGCCCGCGCCACGAAGGTCCCGGTGCCGAAGAGCGATTCCAACGCGCCGAGGGGGCATACTGCCGCAATGGACTCGTAGCCCACCGAGCACAGGGTACCCGAGCCGATGCCGGTTACCAGGCCGATGACGAGAAGGGCGAACACGATGCCCGGGACGTACCGACGCACGCGACTCACCTTCGAGCGGCTGCCCTCCTCCGGCTGCGCGGAAACCTCGGCGCCGTTTTCGGGGGTTGTCGACTTAGCCATGCCACACCTCCACATTGATGCCGCGCTTGTTGCTGGCGTCGTAGTTGCGATAGGCGCTCGTGGGGCAAACGTACTCGCAGGCGCCGCAGCCGTTGCAGCGCTTTTCGTCCACCACCAGGCGCCCGTTCTCGTCCAGGGACAGGGCGTCCCACTCGCAGGCATCGATGCAGGGCGCGTTGCACGTGCCCGAGATGCCGTACAGCTGGCACTCGGCCTCGTCTACCACGGCCATGCCGATCTTGTCCACGTAGGGGTCGAAGGCCGTAAGCGCCCCGGTGGGGCAGACGGCGATGCAGCGGAAGGCGCCGTCGCACATGTCGCAGTAGCCCTCGCGGAAGTCCATGATCGGCAGCCGCGCCCCGATAATGCCGGGGGTGAGCCCCTCCACGCCGATGGCGGCAAGAGGGCAGGCCGCCCGGCAGCGGTCGCAGCGGATGCACGCGCCCCAGAACCGGTCGGCATCCTGGCCTCCCGGCGGTCGCAGGCGATCGGTCTCGCCGCCGAAGGCCGCCGTGGCGCCCCCGAAGGCCAGAAGCCCTGCGGCCATCGCGGCGCCGCCGATGAGCGACCGGCGGCTAAGGCCTGGCTTTTGGGGGCGTGTCGCCCCGCCGTCCTCTTGGAGGCTCGCGGCGGAATCCGTTTTCTCCCTCGTCTTCACGCTCTCCCCTCTCCTCGTCTCTTCCCGCGCCCTTATCGGCGCGGGGAATCTGCTACACTTCCGGGAGGCTCATCCACTCGTCAAAGCCGAGCCTCCCGTTGGCATCTAGGTTAGGGGTCGGCATTCGCGCTGAACATTCTCCGAAGCGCTGTAAATTGCCATAAGCTGGCCTCCACCAAAACGCTTAGGGATTGTGTTTCCGCAGGTGAAAAGAGGGGTAATGGTTGGAGTGGGAAAAGATGCATCAAATGAGGGGCGCGTGGGCGGCCCAGTGGGCCAGGCGGCGGAAAGCCTCTTTCCCGTGCGCTTTTTGGGGTTCGGGTTCTTCTGGGCGTGGCTCCTTTTGGCGGGGGTGACGCCCTCTCCGCTTATCGGGGCGCCGCTCTGCTTTGCGAATGCGCCGTTCGAGATGGTCGAGCTGTCGGTACGGGCGCTGGTGCTCGTGGCCGTGCTCCTCGCCTCGCGGCGGCTGGCCTCCGTTGCCGGGCAGCGCGGGCTGCTCGTGCTCGGTGTTGCGGCAAGCGCCGCGTCGGCCCCGCTTGTCCTCGGCCTCGGGGGTGCCGGCGCGGCTTCGGCCTCGGCGGTGGCGGCCGCCATCGGCGAGGTGTGCATGTTCCTGCTGTGGCTCTGCTTTTTCGGGTACATGAAGGTGGGCGAGACCTTCGTCCTGCTCGTGGGGTCCTACGCCATCGGCTCGGTGCTCTTCCTTCTGACGGCGGCGCTGGGCTTCAACGCCATGGCAGCCGCATCGGTGCTGTTCCCCGTGCTGTCGGGAACGGCCTTCGTGCTCTCCCAGCGCCTCATGAAGGCGCGGACGGGCGAGGAGCTGTTCGTCGAGGAGCCGGTTTCGGGCGACGGTGCGCGAAAGGCGGGAGGGGGCATGCCGCCGGCCGCCGCCGTTGCGGCCTCTCGCCATGGCGCAGCGGGCGGCGCGGAGAGTCCCGTGCGCCAGAAAATGCGCATTGGCGCGGCGCTTGCCCTGTACTCGTTCTCCTTCTCCCTCTCGTGCGGCATCGCCCTGTTCAGCGGGGAGGGAGTGATCGGGGCCTTCACGGTGGAGCCGGCGGCCATGATCGTGCTGGGGGTTATCTGCGCGGCCTTCTTCAAGTTCGACCGTCAGCCCGATCGGCCCTACAAGCTCTATCGGGCCGTTGCCCCGCTTATCGGGGCCGGGTTCTTGCTGATGGCCGTCTCGCCCCTTCCCGACGAGGTGGGCGGTTTCTGCGTTGCCCTGGGCTACGTGCTCTTCGAGCTGCTGGTTCTCAACGACTGCTGCAACATCGTGAAGGCCAACGACGCGTCGCTCCTGCGCGTGATGGCGGCGGCCCGGCTGGCCATTACGCTGGGAATGTTCTTAGGCTGGCTGGCGGCGTTTTCCGCGGCCTCCTTGGCGGGTGCGGCGGAAAGCGTGTCGAGCTTGGTGGCCCTCGGGCTGTTCGCGGCTCTGGTTTCCGTCTCGCTGGTGTTCACCGAGCGCGATATGACCTCCTTCGCCGCCGTTGCCGACGATCGGGCCCTATCCGAGGGCGCCTTGGAGGGTCCCACCCGCGAGGAGGCCTTCGCCGCCTTCGCCGAGCAGCAGGGGCTTTCCCGGCGCGAAGCCGAGGTGGCGTCCTATCTGCTCGCGGGGCGCACGACGAGCTTCGCCGCAGAGAAGCTGTTCATTGCCGAGTCCACGGTGCGGGCCCATGTGCACAGCATCTACCGGAAGTGCGGCGTGCACTCCCGCATGGAGCTCATGGACGCCTTTGACGAATGCTGGTCGTTCAAGGCCTCGGATCTTTAGCTTACGGGCTTGCTCTGGTAGTCGCCTAGCGCCGTTTCTCCCCACGGGCGGCGCTCCGGCTGCTTTTTGGCTTCTTTTGAACGGTTTTGGAACCGAAAACGCCGTTTCGACGCTCGCTGAGGGCAACCGGATCGGCGTTTCCCCAGGTCGCGCATTTCGCCGATGCCGAGATTGCCGCCTATCGGTTCCAAAGTCGTGATTTCCAAGCCAAAAACGCGCCCATGCGCTACACTTTTCCCAGCAGAACGCGGCGGGAGCGCCGTCGTGCGGCTCGTGCGCCGCGCCCGTGCTCCCGTATCTACGCTGCCTGCGGCTGCCTTCTCGGTTCTGCCGCGCCCCACGGTACGAACTCGAGAGAGGAAGGGCATGCGCACCCCGTCTTTGGCCCCGCTGCTGGCCGTGTTCTACGGCTGCGGCTTTCTGGCCGGCTTCAACGAGAATCTGGTGAACATGGCCCTCGTGGCCATTATGGGCGACTTCGCGGTGGACGCGGTGACGGCCCAGTGGCTCGTCACCGGCTACATGATCGCGGTGACCGTGGTGGTCACCTGCATGGCGTATTTGTACCGCCGCCTGCCCATGCGCACGCTGTTCTTCGCGGCATCGGCCCTGAGTATTGCCGGTTCGCTCGGCGGCCTTGTCGCCCCCAACTTCGCGGTGCTGCTGGCGGCGCGTCTTGTGCAGGCCGTGGGCACCGGCGTGTTCATCCCGCTTATGATGAACGTCATCGTTGATCGGGTACCCCACGAGAAGATGGGAACCTACCTGGCCATCGGCTCGGCCATGATTACCGTGGGGCCGGCCACCGCCCCCATTGTGACCGGCTTCATGGTGAGCGGTCTGGGCTGGCGCAGCGTCTTTCTCGCGCCGCTGGCTGCCGCCGTGCTCCTCGCGGGCGCGGGCTCCTTCGTGGTGCGCGACGGACGCGAGCCAGTTGCAAGCCGCTTCGATGTGCCCTCGGCGCTGTTCGTGGCCCTCGGGGTGACGCTGCTGTCGGTGGGCCTGTCGGAAGTGGCCCTGCATCCGGCGGTGGGAGCGGCGGCGCTGGCGGGGTCGGCCGCGGCCCTCGGTGCCTTCGCGTGGCGCCAGGAGAAGCTTGCCCGTCCGCTCGTGTCGCTCGCGCCGCTGCACCGCCGGGTGTTCTGGCCGGCGGCGGTGCTCGTGATGATCACCATGATGACGTATTTCTCGCTCTCGGTGATGGCGCCGCTGTACTTCGAGGAAGCCGCCGGGCTTCCTGCCAGCACGGCGGGCCTGCTCATGGTGGCTCCGGTGCTGGCGAACGCGAGCGCGGCCGTGGTGGCCGGGCGCGTGCTCGACCGACGCGGGGAATGGCCCGTGCTGCCGGCGGGCCTCGGGCTGGCGACCGCAGGGCTTGCCGTGACCATCGCCGGCGTCCTCGCGGGTTCGGTGGTGGCGGCCACGGTGGGCATCTTCTTCGGCTACCTGGGCACGGGCATGGTGCTCTCGCCGGCCCAGACGGCAGGGCTGCGCCGCCTGCCCGACGAGCTGGACTCCCATGGCGTCACCCTCATGTCCATGGCCGTGCAGCTGTCGGCGTGCCTGGGGCCGGCCACCTACATCGGCGTCATGAGCGCTGCCACCGCAAGGGCCGCTGCCGCCGGCGCTCCTGCGGCCCAGGCGAGCGCCGAGGGATTCGCCTGCGCCATGGCCGTCGCCGTTGCCGTCGCCGCCTGCGGTTTCGCGGCCGCCATCGCCTACGCCCGCTTCATGCGCCGCGCGTAAAGCGGGCACGACGGCGGCTCCGGCTCACGCTGCCGCCTTCGGTTCATGGCGGCGACCATTTCACGGGTTGAAGTGAGATATTCCGCCTGAAAAGTGGCACAAATGCCAATTATTCCGACGTAAAAGTGGCATCAAGGTGTTCGCTGGCTGTTAAAGGTCTAGGGGTGCTGATGCAGGGCAGTACATCTGATTTCTCTGGAGTCCCTTGTCCCATGCTCCATCGCTTTAGCGCGTTGGAGTACAATGGTCTGTACTGATAAAAGACTGGCGGCAAGCCTGCGGGCTTGCGAGGTATGGGAGGAAGTCGATGGCTGATATTCGCACGGCGGACGTGGATGACCTGCTGACGGTTTTGGCGACGCTTGACGAGCCCGATGACGTTTTCGCCCTGCTGGAAGACTTGTTCACCGTGCGTGAGATTCGCGAGACCTCCCAGCGCCTGCTGGTGGCGCGCCTGCTGGCGGTGGGGAAGTCCTATGCGGCTATCGAGGCGGAAACGGGAGCCTCGGCCACTACCATCGCCCGCGTGTCGAAGTGTCTCAGCTACGGTTCCGGCGGCTACAAGCGGGCCCTGGAGATTCTCGAGGAGAAATAACCCCTCTTTGACGCCGGCGGCTGATCGCGAGGGCAGCTGATCCCGGGGTTGTCGCCCCCGGTGCCGACCGCTTCGGCGCGTCCCGCAGCCACTGCCTCGGCAGCATGCCGGGCGCTTGTGCCCGGAGACGGGGTCCCAAAAAGAAGTGAGGCGGCCTGGGGAGGGCCGCCTCTTGCAGGGGTTCGAGAACGGACTGGGGAGATCTCGTTCTCGGGGAAGCGGGCCTGTTGAGGGGATGCCCGCTTCCAAAAGAGAGAAGAAGGAAAGGAAAGGGAAAGAGGAAAGATACAGGAGGATTTCAGCTCTTTTCCGTTTCGCTGAGTGCAGTATAGGCCGCAATCCCTGAGGTGCAAGGTCGAGGAAGCCCATAGTTACCTTCGCGTAAATAAGCGTCCATCTTTCTGTGACAAATCGCCGCCACAGCATGAGGGAACGGGGGGGGGAGGGATCTGGCGAGATTCCGCTTCTGGATACTTGTGGAGAAAATGTAAACCATAGTTAACACCCTTGCAGCTAGAGAAAAGTTAACGTATTATAACTTTCGTCGGAAGGAGCAAGGCGACTCCGAGAGAAACTCCTCGGGCGAGATGCCTTGTACCGGACGACACCTCCTCTCTTCTTGTTTTACTGGGTGGCGAAGCATCTCCTCGTCTCGCTATCGCCACAACGAAAGGACTCGCGGGATTCCTCCTCCCCGCGGGTCTTTTTGCATTCGCGGCATTCCGTGCGGCCGGGCGGGAACCATGGGGTTGACATGACGTTAACCATGAGAGGGAAGGTGCGCATTTCCCCCGTGTAACGCCACCATTTCAACGAAAACAATCCCATGGCGCAGCCGTGACGAAGGCTCTGCGAGCTGCCGTTGCGCGTGGTGCGCCCTCATCATTTACTTGCGTGCTCAACGAAGGACACGCATCCCGTGAGGGAAAGCGATTCGAAAGCAAGGGAATGGTGATTGATATGAGAATTCGTACCATGGGCATGGTGGCGCTCTCGGGTCTCTTCGCCTTGAGCCTGGCGGGTTGCGCCGCCTCCTCGACGGAGTCTTCTGCAGCGCCGGGGTCTCCCGAACAGACTCAAGCTGCTCCGCAGGCTGTCGAGCAGGCGGATGCTCAAAAGGATCAGCAGGCTGGTGAGCAGGCGGCCCAGGGCGGCGCGGTGACGGCCGAGCCAGCCGATGAGGCCACGGCCGAACAGGAAGCAGCCAACCCCGCCGCACTCCAGATCGTCGATTCCGGCTGGTTCGCTGCTGACAACGGCATGGTCGACTTTGCCGTGAAGGTGCAGAATCCGAACAAGACCGTCGAGGCGGTGGATCCCGTCATCGAAGTGGTCGGCAAGGACGATGCAGGCAACGTGATCTTCGACGAGACCATCGAGACGCCTGGCGTGCTGCCGGATTCCACCTATTACTATTCCTATGTGGCCGGCTCCACGGCGAGCAAGGGCACCGACTCCACGACGAGCGCCAAGCCCGCGACGGTGGACTTCGCCATCAAGACTCCCGAGGGCTCTTGGCAGGCCACCGAGCAGAAGCTCGCCGACGTGTACGCTGTTGCCGATGGCGGCGCGGCCGACACCGAGTTCGGCGCCAAGGAGTTCACGGGCACGGTGACCGCGAGCGAGCAGCTCGATGGCGCCGATCAATCCCGTGTCGATGTGATCCTGCTCGATAAGGACGGCAAGATCGAGGGTGGCTACTTCAAGATCGTCGACACCGAGCCGGGCAAGGCCGCCGACTACGACATCTACGCCGTGGGCGCCCCCGAGTTCGCCAGCTATGCCGTGTACGCGAGCCCCTGGGCCGAGGAGGCTGCGGAATAGGGGCTTAGGCTGCGTAGGAGCGTGGGCTGCGTAGGGGCGTGGGCCGTTGCGGCGCAGTTGTGCCAGAGGCTCACGTTGTCACGGTATGAAACCGAGAAGGGCTCCCTGGGGGGAGCCCTTCTGTATAGGCGGGGTTGTTGAATCCGGAGCGGCTGCCGCTGCGTGATGCGGGAGCGAGCCCTTACGACGCGTCGCGCAGGAAGGCCTCGTAGCCGCGACGGGCCTCGTATATGTCGGCCTTGCTCGTCACTTCCCAGGGGGCGTGCATGGAGAGCACGGCTACGCCCGAATCGATGACGTCCATGCCGTACTTCGCGGGGATGTAGGCGATGGTTCCGCCGCCGCCCGCATCCACGCGACCGAGCTCGGCGGTCTGGAAGCTCACGTGCGCATCGTCCATGATGCGGCGCACGAGGGCCACATACTCGGCCGAGGCGTCGTTGGAGCCGCTCTTGCCGCGGGCTCCGGTGTACTTATTGAACACAAGGCCGCGGCCCAGGTAGGCGGAGTTCTTCGCCTCGTAGACGCTCGCGTAGGCCGGGTCGAAGCCGGCGGACACATCCGAGGACAGCATGCGGGAACGGGTCAGCGCCCGGCGCAGGGCCAAGGGGCCGTCTTCTCCGGCCAGGGCCATGATCTCGGCGATGGTGTTCTCGAAGAACATCGATGCCATGCCCGAGGCGCCCACGCTGCCGATCTCCTCCTTGTCCACCAGCACGCACACGGCGGTGCGGGCGGGCACATCATCGCCCAGGGCCAGCTGGGCCGCCAGCGACGTGTAGGCGCAGACGCGGTCGTCCTGGCCGTAGCCGATGACCATGGAGCGGTCCAGTCCCAAATCGCGGGCACGACCGGCCGGCACTACCTCCAGCTCGGCGGAGAGGAAGTCCTCCTCGGCAATGCCGTACTTGTCGGCCAGAATCGACAGCACGTGGGCCTTCACCGGGTCCTTGCCGGCCGTCTCGCCCGTAGCTTCGGCGGCTTCCGCTGTCTCGCTGTTCTTGTCGGCTTCGGCATCCGCGTCCGTGTCGGTGGCCGCCGCCTCCGCCAGCGGGCGGTTGCCCACGAGCACGTCCAGGTCCTCGCCCTCCACCACCTTCGCGCCCTTCTTGTCCAGCTGCTGGGCACCCAGGTGCGGCAGAAGGTCGGTCACGCAGAACACCGGGTCGGCGGGGTCCTCGCCGATGTTCACCTCAACTACGGTGCCGTCGGTTTGCGCCACCACGCCGTGCAGAGCCAGGGGCAGGGCCGTCCACTGGTAGTTCTTGATGCCGCCGTAGTAATGGGTGTCCAGAAGTGCGAAGTCGTTGGCCTCGTACAGCGGGTTCTGCTTGATGTCCAGGCGCGGCGAGTCGATGTGGGCTCCCAGGATGTTCAGGCCCGCAGCCAGGGGCTCGCTGCCTACGTGCACGAGCACGACAGCCTTGCCCTGGGCGCAAGCCCACAGCTTGCTGCCCGGGCCCACCGGGGTGCCGGCGGCGATGCAGTCGGCCAGGGAGTCGTAGCCGGCGTTCTCGGCGGCGGCGATGGCTGCCGTGGCGCATTCCCGCTCGGTCTTGTTCTCCGAAATGAAGTCGATATAGTCGGCGGCCAGCGCCTCCAGCTCGGCCAGGGCCGTCTCGTCGTATTGCTTCCAGGCCACGTTTCGTTCCACAGCTGCCTCTTTCTCGCGGATGCCAGATGCTGGGCCCAGTATGCTACGAAACCGCAACGGATGGGCATGTCCCCAAGGAAAATCCAGGGCGCGCACCCATAATGGCCTTTGGTGCGGAGCCTATGCGCGGTCAGCGGGCGGCTCCCGTGTTCCCCCTGTGAAAAGGGGACGGGAAATGTTGCTTTGAGGTTTCACGCAATATCTTCGTACTATAATGATCGCTGCCATTTTCGGGTGGCCGAAACAAGAAGACGAGTCAGAAGGAGCGATTCCATGAATCTGCGTGACGTTATTCCTACCGCTGAGAACTCCAGCAACTTCAACGTGGTTCCCGAGGCCATTACTGAGGTGGGCACCACTCTGGAGAACCTGAAGGCCGCCGTCTGCGGCGAGACCGGCGCTTCCGCCAAGTACGCCGCCTGCGCCGTGGCCGCCAAGGAGCAGGGCTTCGACCAGATCGCCCGCCTGTTCGAGGCCACCAGCGCCGCCGAGCAGATCCACATCGGCCTGGAGGCCGGCGTGATCGCCGAGATGGAGCCGGGCTACGAGCGTCCCGCCGCCCCCGAGGCCGAGGGCATCGCCACCGACCTGAACCTCATCGCCGGCGCTCTGGGCGAGATCTACGAGACCTCCGACATGTACCCGAACTTCATCAAGGTCGCCATCGATGAGAGCAACAAGAAGGCCGAGATGGTGTTCACTCGCGCCAAGCTGGCCGAGGCCGTGCATGCCGAGCTGTACATGGATGCCTACAACAACATCGACGCCCCCACCGACGAGGCCTATTACCTGTGCCCCATCTGCGGCTACATCCACAAGGGCGACGACTTCGAGAAGTGCCCCATCTGCTTCACCCCGGCCGACAAGTTCCGCAAGTTCTAATTCCGCAGCGGAAACCACGCCTTGCGAAAGCGGCCGCCTCACCCCGAGGCGGCCGCTTTTTCGTTGTCAGAGGCCAAGTGCTCGCGTACGAGGTCGCAGAACAGGCGGGCGGCCGGGGTGAGCCAGTGGGTTTTGCGGTGGCCGAGGTAGATGGGGAAGGTGCGCTCGCCGAAGGGGTCGGGAATCTCGACGAAGGCTCCGCGCGCCAGCTCGTCGGCGACGGCGAAGCGGGGGAAGACGGAAAAGCCCATGCCCATGGCAACGAGGCGCTTGATGGCCTGGGAACTCCAGAGTTCCATCGTCTCAGCGAGTATTACGCCGCGCGCGTCCAGGGTTTGCTCGAGGGCGATGCGGAACACGTTGTCGGGCTCGTCGATGATGAAGGGGAGTTCCGCCCGCTGCCCCGCGGACTGGAAATCGGGGAGGGATACGCCCGGCGCGGCCACGAGGGTCGTGCGAATCTGCCCCACCTCTTCGATGGAGAAATCCTCGGGCTGCCAGTCGAAGGCGTAGGTGAGCCCCAGATCGCAGGAGCCGTCGCGCAGGTTCTCGGACACCTGGGCGCAGGTGCGGTCGCGCAGGCGCAGCGCCACGCCCGGGGCGCGCTCGCGGAACGCGGCGATCACCTCGTCGAGCGCATAGCACAGAAGCGTCTCGGCCATATCCACCCGCAGCGTGCCCTGCAGCGCCGTCTCCTCCGCGCCGAGGGCGGCCAGGCGATCGGCGGCGGCAACGATCTCAGCGGCCTGGGCGAGCGCCTCGGCTCCTTTCTGCGTGAGCACCATGCGGCGCCCGATGCGCTCGAACAGCGGCAATCCCAAGTCGCGTTCGAGCTGCTTGATGTGCACCGTCACCGTCGATTGGGTGTAGCCGAGCCGGCCGGCGGCCTTGGCGTAGGTGCCGCAGGCCACGACGGCTTGGAAGGTGCGCAGGCACTTGATATCCACGATGATCCTCCTCTTCGGTGCGCTTTGCGAGCGGGGCGGCCTCGCCGCGCGCAGGCTCCAGCATATGCAATATTGATTGATTTAATCAAACATATTCTTCTCAATCATTCATTATACAAATGCGTTGTGGCGTCCTATGCTAGAGCCAACGGAAAGACAGCGGAAGGGGAGCACCCATGGAGGCAACGGGAATGACGATAGCGGCCACCTTGGCAGGGCTGGCGTTCTACTGTTTCGTGCAGGGCATCACCCCGGGACCCGCGAACCTCTGCTCGTTGGCGACGACGCTGCGCTACGGCCGGACGCTTGCGCTGCGCCAGTGGTACGGGCTCATCGCCGGCTTCTACGCGGTGTCGTTCGCCTCGGTGCTGGTCGTGTGGACCGTAGGCCAGGTGGCGTCGGGCCTGATGGGGTGGCTCACCGTGGCGGGCGCGGCCTACGTGCTCTGGCTCGCCTGGACCATGGTGGCGCCTCGCCGGGAGGGGCACGCGCTCTACGAGGCGAAGCCCACGGCGGCCTCGGGCTTCCTCTTGCAGATCACCAACGTGAAGATACTGGTGCTGTGCCTGACGGCGCTGTGCTCCTACGTGCTTCCCTTGAGCGACCACCCGTTGGCGCTGGCGGCTGCGGGGTTGGTGATGCCCCTCATCGGCGTCGGCTGCAATCTGGCTTGGATCTACGCGGGCGAGCTTCTGCGGTCGTTCTACGAGCGGCATCGCCGCCGTGTAGACGGGGCGATGGCCGCCTCGCTTGCACTGTGCGCCGCGACTATGGTGGCGCCCCTGCTCGGAAGCTGAGACCCCGCGGCAGCGGGCGCGAAGCGAGCTGTGGGAGCTCCTTTTGGCTTAGAAATCACGGTTTTGTTACCAAAAGCCGCACGAATGAGGTGCCAGGTAATACAGATGCGACCGTTTCCCCAGGTGGCGTATTACGCCAGGGGCGATTTCGCGCTCGTGCGGTAACAAAACCGTCGATTCCAAGCCAAAATACGTGAAATTTAGTTCAGGAAGGAAACAGGTGACAAGGGACGGCCGTTTTCGGGAGAGCGCCCTCGTATGATGGGGAGGTTTCCTATTCGCCGGGCAGAGGGTCCGGCTGCGTGAAAGGACTTCCCCATGCGTCTGCAGGACAAGGTAATAGTAGTAACGGCGGCCACGCGCGGGATCGGCGCGGCCATTGTGAGGGCGTGCGCCCAGGAGGGGGCGACCGTCTACATCGGCGCCCGCAATATGGAGCGCGCCCAGGCCGAGGCCGACGAGATGACGGCGGCCGGCCTTGCGGTGAAATGCGTGTACAACGACGCCTCCAAACCCGAAAGCTATCAGTCGATGATCGATACCGTAGTGGCCGCCGAGGGTCACATCGACGGCCTTGTGAACAACTTCGGCGGCACGAACCCCGCCGAGGACAAAGACCTGCTGAGCACCTCCTACGAGCACTTCCTCGCTGGAGTGGACGCGAACGTGGGCAGCGTATTTCTCGGCTGCCAGGCGGCCGCGCGCGAGATGACGAAGACCGGCGGCGGCTCCATCGTGAACATCAGCTCCATTGCCGGCAGCGTGCCCGACATCAGCCAGATCGCCTACGGCACCTCCAAGGCGGCCATCAACCACATGACGAAGTCCATGGCGGTGCAGCTGGCCAAGTCGAACATCCGCGTGAACGCCGTGGCGCCGGGCATGACCGCCACCGATGCCGTGGCCGACAATCTCTCCGACGAGTTCAAGGCCTTCTTCCTGCGTCACATTCCGCTTGGGCGCATGGCCGACCCGGCCCACATCGCCGCGGCCGTGGTGTACTTCCTTGGCGACGAGAGCGCCGCAACCACCGGCCAGCTCATCGAAGTGGCCGGCGGCTTCGGCCTGGCCACGCCCATCTACGCCGACGCCATGGATGCCGCTGTGGCCCGGTAGGGGGCCGCTGGCGAAAATATAAAGCGGGTCGGAGCGGGCCTCTGGCGCAGGGGCCCGCTCTCGTCCTATAATGAATCAATTATTCATCCAGGGCACCGAGTGGAAAGAAGGAGCGCACAGCTATGGCCTACTACTTCGAGGAACCGTCCCGTACATTCAACGAGTACCTGCTGGTGCCGGGCCATACGCCCGCCGATTGCGTGCCCGCGGCGGTCAGCCTGAAGACGCCCCTGGTGAAGTACCGCAAGGGCGAGGAGGAGTGCCCCCTCGAGCTTTCCGTGCCCATGGTATCGGCCATCATGGCTGCCGTGTCCGACGACAAGATGGCCGTGGCCCTGGCCACCGAGGGCGGCCTGTCGTTCATCTACGGCAACCAGTCCATTGAAGATGAGGCCGCCATGGTGGCCCGCGTGAAGGACTACAAGGCCGGCTTCGTCACCTCCGACGCGAATCTTTCGCCGGATATGACTCTCGAACAGGTGGTGGACCTGAAGGAGCAGCACGGCCACTCCACCATGCCCGTCACCGAGGACGGCTCGGCCCACGGCAAGCTGCTCGGCATCGTCACCGAGCGCGACTACCGCCTCTCCCGCATGGAGCTGACTGAGAAGGTGGCCGATTTCATGACCCCGCGCGAGAAGCTCGTGGTGGCTCCGGCCGACACCTCCCTCAAGGAGGCCAACGACATCATCTGGGAGCACAAGCTGAACTCCCTGCCCATCGTGGACGCCGACGATCACCTGGTGGCGCTCGTGTTCCGCAAGGACTACGACTCCCACAAGTCCAATCCCGACGAGCTGCTCGATTCCCACAAGCGCTACATGGTGGGCGCGGGCATCAACTCCCGCGACTACGCCGAGCGCATTCCGGCGCTCGTGGAGGCCGGTGCCGACGTGCTGTGCATCGACAGCTCCGAGGGCTATTCCGATTGGCAGAAGATGACCATCGAATGGGTGCGCGAGCACTACGGCGATGCCGTGAAGATCGGCGCGGGCAACGTGGTGGACGCCGAGGGCTTCCGCTTCCTCGCCGATGCGGGTGCCGACTTCATCAAGATCGGCATCGGCGGCGGCTCCATCTGCATCACCCGCGAGACCAAGGGCATCGGCCGCGGCCAGGCCACGGCTACCATCGAGGTGGCCCGCGCCCGTGACGAGTACTTCCGCGAGACCGGCGTGTACATCCCCATCTGCTCCGACGGCGGCATCGTGTACGATCACCACATCTCGCTTGCCCTGGCCATGGGCGCCGACTTCGTCATGCTCGGCCGCTATTTCGCCCGCTTCGACGAGAGCCCCTCGGCCAAGGTCATGGTGAACGGCACCTACATGAAGGAGTACTGGGGCGAGGGTTCCGCCCGCGCCCGCAACTGGCAGCGCTACGACTTGGGCGGCAAGAAGAAGAACCTCTCCTTCGAGGAGGGCGTCGATTCCTACGTGCCCTACGCCGGCAGCCTGAAGGACAACATGGCCATCACCCTGCTGAAGCTGAAGAGCACCATGTGTAACTGCGGTGCGCTCACCATCCCCGAGTTCCAGGACAAGGCGAAGCTCACCTTGGTGAGTGCCACGTCCATCGTGGAGGGCGGCGCCCACGACGTGCTGCTGAAGGACAAGGCTCCCTACGCGAGCAACACGCGCTAGCTAACTGCTCCACGAGCAAGCCCTGATCTGTCGAAGGCGGTCTCCGAATAGGAGGCCGCCTTCGTGTTGGAACTTATATATATGTGCACGGCGCACCGAAAATCCGCTGGTTGTGTCTAAAGTTCTGAGAAATTGACGTTCTCGTGCCGCCTTTCTTGACGGATGCTATACTTCCATTTCAATGGATAAGACCGCCTATTTTGCGAAGGAACGGAGGCGATGTGGGCGAATTTTCGATCGGCATAGCACTTTTTGTGCTGATCATCGTCGTAGGTCTTGTAATCGGCCTGCGGCTGAGCTCGACATCGCCTCAGCGCCGTGCCGTTGCTGCTGCATTTGCGTCGATGGCTCTGGTGGCTGCCCTGTTCTGGGTTGTCGCCATTAATGCCTCCCAGGTGTGGTCGGCCCCCTTCTTCGCCATTGCCTGCATTGTGGTGCCCATTGCCGCCTACATGGGCGTGATGAAGGCGGCCAAAGCAGCTCAGGCTGCTCGGCGCCGCGAGGAGCCCACGCTACGCGCCCGCACGACCGAGCCGCGGACGCGCACCGTGAAACCGGGCGTCGGCGTCGATGGCGCACTCATGCCCGTGACCCCCAACCACCCGGTGAACGAGTTCCGCTCGCTGCAGCGTCCGTGCCCGCCGGTCGAGGACTACGAGCTCGAAGACGAGGAGCTTCCGACTGTCGAAGAGGGGGCGCAGGAGGAGGACGATTCTGCCGAGGTTGTCGAGGCGGCTCGGAACGAGAACGTCGAGTGTGCCGACGGCCCCGATGTCGCCGAGCCTTCGGATGCAACCGGTCCCGACCCCAAGGCCGAAGCGTTTATCGAGGATTATCTGATCGAGCAGAACGAGGTCGACGACGGCATCTTCGAGCCGGAGGTCGCTCCGTCGCTCAAGCCCCCGCAAGGGCCTTCCCACAGTACGTCTACGATGATGCTCACCGTTCCCTTTGCCGAGGGCGACGAGCGCTACCTCGTGGTGTCTGACACTGAGACGGTGCCCAATCCCATTCTGGCCTATAAGCGCACAACGTCGTCGCACCTGGTGCCGCTCGGTTCTCCGCGTCGGGGCGCTCATGCCAAGCCGGCGCCCGAGCCGGACGTGGAAGCCGCTTCGGTGGCGCCTGCCATCCCCGAGGCCGTGGCCGCTCCCGAGGCCGAGGCGGAGGAGACCTTCAAGCTGCGCAAGACCGTGCTCGATCCGAATGCCACCGGCGAAGTGGATTTCTCCGCCATCTTCGGCACCGCGGAAGAGCCCGCTTCGGGCGACGATTCGCAGCTTGCCCTCGACTTTACGGCCGCCCGCGCTTTCACGCCGGCGGCTCCCGTAAAGACGAAGGCCGTTCCGTCTTCGGTTTCGCAGGCCCCCGCGGCGCCTGTTGCAGCTTCCGTGCCGACCGCATCGCCGGCTCCGGCTGTGTCCGCGCCCGAGCCCACGCCTGCGCCCGCGCCCGAGCCCGCACCCGAGCCCACGCCTGCGCCTGCGTCCGCGCCTGCTTTTGCCGTGGCGTCCGCCGCGCCGGAGTCTGCGGCCCCCATCGCAGGCGTTCCCGCGCCTGCCCCCGCAGCGCAGCCGCAGATCGCCCCGCAGCCTGCTCCCGCCCCGCAACCGGCGATCGCTCCCACCGCGCCCGAGCCCGTGCCCGCAGCGGAGCTCGCGCCTGCAGTTGCGCCCGAGCCTGCGCCGCTGTCCGCTCCGGGCATCGAGGTCCCCGCCGATTTCGTGCCGGCGGCTCCCGCGCCCGCCTCGACCCGCGAGGCTCGCTTCGAGGAGTTCCTCGCCAAGGCCCAGGGTCTGCGCGACAAGGGGCTCTATCCCGTGGCCGCCCGTCTGTACGGCGAGGCTGCCGCGGCGGCGCCGCAGGACTCGGACGCCCGTCGCGCCCGCTTCGAGGAGATGGCCTGCTATGTGAAGGCGGGCCAGGGCGACAAGGCTCGCGCTCTTGCCGCCGAGCTGCGCACGTCCAGTGTGCTGACGCGTGTGGAGCGCATTAAGCTCGACGCCGTCGAGAGAATGGGCTAGGCCATGGCTCCGCGATCCCACGTGAAACAGCCGATGCCCGACGACCGTATGTCCGGCGCGCGTCCGCTGCCCGAGCACCCCGCGCTCGGTCGGCGTCCGCGTTTCCCCGCCGCCTCGCCCTATGCGGCGCCGTTGATTGCCGTTTGCGCCGTGGCGCTGTCGGCGTGCATGGCGTTCGGTAATCCCGTTATTTGGGAGAGCGCGGCCCAAAAGGAGCCCGCTCCGGTCGACGAGCCCGCCGCAAGCAATCCGGCGCCCGCCCCGGAGCCCGAGAAGGCCGAGGAGGAGCCCGCGCCCGAGCAGGAGACCATCGGCGAGTACCAGGCCATCTCCCAGAGCGAGGATCCTGGACGCAGCGAGAATATTCGCCTGGCTACCGAGGCCATCGACGGCACCGTTATCGAGCCGGGCGGCACGTTCTCCTTCAACGACGTAGTGGGCAACACCTCCGCCGAGCGCGGCTATCAGGAAGCGGCGGTTATCCGCAACGGCGAAGTGGCCCAGGGCGATGGCGGCGGGGTGTGCCAAGTGTCTACGGCCCTCTACATCGCCGCGGTGAAGGCCGACATGGAAATCGTGGAGCGGCACCCCCACTCCGTTCCGTCCGATTATGCCCCCATCGGGCTGGATGCGACCATCGTGTACGGCTCGTTCGACCTGCGCTTGAAGAACAACACCGATCATGCCATAACCATCCATGCCAAGGCCGTGGGCCAGACGGTGGACGTGAGCATCGAGGGCGATCCGCTGCCCGAGGGGCGCACGGTGGATGCCACGTCCCAGATCGTCAGCCGTTACGAGCGCGACGACGCGGCGGGCACGCTGCGCCAGTACTACGTGTCCGAGGCGTTCCGCGTGTACTACCAGGACGGTGTGCGCACGACGCGCGACTTGCTCTCGAGCGACATCTATCAGGTGGATGAGAACACTCCGGTCACCACGTCCGAGGGCAGCGTCGATCCGAACAAATAGCGGGCTGCGGATTTTCCGCCCAGACCTCCCAAAAGGCCCCCAGTTTCCGCTGACGCGGGCGCTGCTTTCGTATACAATGGGGCCTATCTGCAAGTTATGAGCTTTCGGTCGCCCGGGCGGCCCGCTCCCTCCGAGAAAGAGCTGAAAATGGAAACCAATGAGTCCATTCTCGTTCGCAGCGTCGTCGGCCTTGACGATCGTCGGGTCATCGGCAAGATGCGCGAGCTGCGCGTTGATTGCGACACCCTTGCCGTAAGCCACTACATTGTGGCGAGCGCCACCACTACGGCGCCGCTCGTGCTTCCCTTCGACCGCGCGCTGGCTGTCGGCGACACCTTCGTCACGGTGCAGTCGCGTGAGAACTTCCTGCCGGCTTCCGATGGCAGCGCCCAGGCGCTCATCGCCGGCGGTTTCAAGTTGGTGGGCGTTGAGGCCTACAGCCGCACCGGCGATAAGCTCGGCGCGGTGGCCGGCTACGAGTTCGATCCGGTCTACGGCACGGTGACGAGCATCACCCTGGAGGATGGCTCCGTGTACGCCGCCGACACCTTCGTGTTCTTCGCTCCCGAGTTCGTCTTCGTTGACAACGGCGCCAAGACCGCGGCCGAGCTGCGCTCCTCGGGCGATGTGGTTGCCGAGGAGACGGTGGTTGAGGAAGTGGTCGAGGAGGCTCCCGCTCCGTCTGCTGCCGAGGTGGCCGCGGCGGTGGCCGTGGCTGCGACCGAGGCCGAGGAGGAGGCCGAGGAGGCCGCCGAAGAGGTTGCCGAAGAGGCCGCTGAGGAAGCCGCTTCCGATCTGTCCGCCGAGGACGCCCAGCTCGTCGAGCTGCTCGTGGGCGCCACGCTCGTTGACGACGTGACGAGCGAGGACGGCGCCTTCACGGTGAAGAAGGAAACGGTGCTCACCCGCGAGATCGTGGACGAGGCCATCTCCCACGACGCACTGCTGCTGCTGACCCTGGCCGCCGATCTGTAGGCCGCCCGAGCCCGAGCAATTTCACCTGGCGCCCTTCTTCGAGAGGGGCGCCTTTTTTGCGCACTTATGTCGTCTGCAAGCCTTCGAACAGGGCACGCAGGTCGTCTTCGAAGATGCTGTGGGGCAGGCGCACGAAGGCGATGTCGTGGGTGATGGGCGCATCGGAAAGCGGAATGACGCGCAGGGCGCCCTCCCGCACCTCGCGTTGCACGGCCGATTCGTAGACAAACGAGATGCCCAGGTTGCCCGCCACGAAGATCTTGATGATGTCGAGGCTTTCCACCACGCAGGTGTCGGAGAAGGCGGCGGGGGAGAGGTTGTGCTTGGCGAGCGCATGGGTGAGCACGTCGCGGCTGCCGCTGCCCTCTTCGCGCAGGATAAGCCGCTCGCCCAGCAGATCCTGCATCGATGCGGGCTCCGTGGCGAAAGCGTGGTCGGCGGCGCAGATGCACACGAGCCGCTCGGTGCGGAACGTATCGCCCGCAAAGGCGCTCTTGTCGAAGAGTCCTTCCACGAAGGCGCAGTCGATGGCGCCCTGGGCAAGCAGGGCCAGAAGCTGCTGGGTGCCCCCCGAACGCACCGTGGCCCGAATCTCGGGATGCGCGGCCAGATAGCGCACGAGGGGGGCGGCCACTACGTATTCTCCGGCGGTGAGGGTCATGCCGATGCGCAGCTGGACGGCTGCGCCGTGGGCCACTTCGGCGATGCGCTCGTGGAGCAACGCGTCGTCGTGGGCCATGGTGGCAAGGGCGTCGCGCAGCACACGGCCCGCTCGGGTGAGCTCCAGCTTCTTGCGGTGGTAGGTAAACAGCTTCGCGTTGTATTCCCGCTCGAGATACGTGATGTGCTGCGACACGGCCGGCTGCGTGAGAGCCAGCTCCTCGGCGGCGCGGGTGTAGTTGAGCGTCTTGCAGACGGTGAGGAAGGTCTTCACGCGAAAGTCTTGCACCGAGCTTCCTTTCTTGAAGTTGAGAGCCGCGGCCGCGGGGGTGCACGGCCGCATGATGCCTGGTAGTCTAACCATAACATCAAGTTATGACAACATAAATATATATAAGTTTTCTTTTGGTAAGGAACCCCGCATAATAACGGCAATGAATTTCCTGCGGCTCGCTGCGATCTTTCCGGCGATCCGTGGTCGAAACCCCCTCATCAATCAATGAGCCCCGAACGAAAGGCAGCCTATGCGCGACATTATCAAAAAAGTACCGATCCCCACTGCTGGCGTGGCCCTCGGGTTGGCGGCTCTGGGCAATCTGCTTCAGCCCTATACCGAGATCGCCCACGGACTCTGCGGCGGACTCTCCCTGTTTCTGGTGAGCATGCTCGTCGCCAAGGTGATCCTGTTCCCGTCCATGATTCGCAGCGATCTGCAGAACTCCATTCTGGCCAGCGTGTCGGCCACGTTCTTCATGACCCTCATGCAGCTGGCAGGATACCTGGCGCCTGTGGCCATTGTGCCCGCCTTCGGGCTGTGGTGCGCGGCCATAGTGGGCCACTTTACGCTGATGGCGTGGTTCACGGCCCACTATATCCGTCGCTTCAAGCTCTCCGAGGTGTTTCCCACCTACTTCATCTGCTACGTGGGCATCATTGTGGCGGCAGTCACCTCGCCTGCCTTCGGTATGGAGGCCTTCGGCCGCGGCATCTTCTGGTTCGGTCTGGCCTGCTTTGCCGTGCTGCTGGCCACGGTGGTGGCCCGCTACCTCAAGCACGAGATTCCCGAGCCGGCCCGTCCGCTATTCTGCATCTTCGCGGCTCCGCTGGGCCTGTCGCTGGTGGGCTACCTGGCCGTCACGCCGAATCCCGACCCGCTGTTCGTGGGCGTGCTCATGGGGCTCGGCCAAGTGATGCTCGTGGGCGTGGCAACCCAGCTGCCGAAGTTCATCGCCTTGAAGTTCTACCCGAGCTACGCGGCCATGACCTTCCCCTTCGTGATCTCCGCCATGGCTTTCGGCAAGGGCGTACAGGCTCTCTACGCCGCCGGCGCGACCATTCCCGCGCTGCCCGTAGTCGAGGCGCTCATCGCCCTGGAGACCGTGTTCGCGGCGGTGATGGTCACTTACGTCTTCGTGCACTACATGAAGTTCTTCTTCGGCACGCCGAAGGGCGCTCCGGTTGCGGCTCCGGCCGTAGAGGCCCCCGTGGTGCTCACCGCCGAGACGGCCGAATAACTCCGCAGTTTCTCGCCTCGGACGCCGCTGGCCTTCACGCCGCGACGCCCGACGGCTCCTTCTCTCTCTCCTGAACGCCCCGGCACCCTCCGGGGCGTTCCCCTTTTCAGGGCCCTTTGACTTGGAGAGGGGGGGAGGGGGAAGGAACAGGCGACCGAAGGGGAAGGAGCGGAGAAGGCGAGGAGAGGGGGCGGGCGGCCGAGGGGGGCGGGCGGCCCGGTTAACGTTCCATGGCGCGGTTGATGGGAAAGACGGCCGGCTCGATGTCCCGCATTACTCCTCGATGGCGCGGGCGATGAGGGCGCGCAGCTCGTCGATGCCGTCGCCCTTCTCCGACGAGGTGACCACCATGGGCGTGCCCTTCGGCAGGTCGAGGGCCTTCTTGATGGCGGCTCGCTGCTTCTGCTGCTGCTGTTTCGAGAGCTTGTCGGCTTTGGTGAGGGCGATGGCGAAGGGAAGCTCGGCCTCTTGGAGGAAGCGCACCATGTTGCGGTCGAGCGCCGAGGGGTCATGGCGGATGTCGATGAGCGACACCACGAGGGCGAAGTCGCGGTCCTGGTTGTAGTAGCCCTCGATGAGCTCCGACCAGCGGCCCTTCTCCGACTTCGACACCTTCGCGAAGCCGTAGCCGGGCAGATCTACCAGATCACGGCCGTCCACGTCGTAGAAGTTGATGGTGGCCGTCTTGCCGGGCGTGGATGACACCTTCGCCAGGCCCTTGCGGTACATGAGCTTGTTGAGCAGCGACGACTTGCCCACATTTGAGCGCCCTGCGAAGGACACCTCGGGGCCGGTGGACGCGGGCAGCTGCGCGGAGGTGCCGTAGGCGGCCTTAAACGATGCGTTGTGGAAGTTCATGGGTGCTCCTTCGGGTACGGGGCGGTATCGCGCGTTCGGACGCGGCGGTGCGGTGCCGCACGGCGTGCACGGCGACTGATCGCTTGCGCGGACGGGTAGCGCTGTTCGCTCGCGCGGGTGCTCAACGGTGCGCGCTCGCGGGTGCCAGGCGCTGCTCGTTCGCGCGGGTGTCAGGCGCTGCTCGCTCATGTGGATGCCCAGCGGCGGTCGCCCGCGTGCGGACAGTCAACTTGACACGGCGGTTTGCGGCATCTTCGCCTCATGACACGTATTTTGGCTTGAAAACGACGAGTTTGGAACCGAAAAGAGGCTGAAATCGACTGCGGTAATACACGAGCAGGGAAAATGCTGCGTCAGTAATACGCTTTACGTTGAGAATCGAGCCTTCGGGTACCAAAACCGTCGTTTTCAAGCCATTTCGCGGCCAGCAAGGCGGAGAATGGTTCCATTCATGGTAGCCGAAAGACGAACCACGCAAGGATGGGAGCAGCGGAATGGCAGAAAAAGGACGCAGCGACAAGCTGGAAGTGGCCTGCATCACGGGCGTGCAGGGGATTCGGGCGGCCATGGCGCGTCTGGCCGACGACGAGGCCGAGGTGCCGCTGCCCACCGACAAGGTGGATGCCCCCCGTCCGGTGAAGACCTGCGCCGTCTGCGCTGCCGACAATGACGGCACCCGCGACACCTGCTGGAACTGCGGCGCGTCGCTTCGCCGGGTGCGGTAGGCGGAAAGGTCTCCGGCCCCGTTCACTCGGACAGACGCCGCGCCCTCCATAAAAGGTCACTTATGCCGTCCATGGCGATGGCCTCTATGGGCAGGGCCGGAGCGGTCGCGCTGGCGGCATGTGCCTGCTCCGATTATAGGAGGCCCCGGCCCTCTTCTCCGTTCGGGTTTGCGGAAGCCCCCGTTTGCATTGCTAGAACGCCGCTCTCCAGGCGGGGAAAGCTCTCCAGACGGGCGCGGGCCTTCCTTTGGGGAAAATCACGGCTATAATGGGGCAATCAATTCGCGGTCGGGAGCGGGCGACGGGCGCGGTCGGTGCGGGGGCACGGGCCGATGCGGGCGTCTGCGGGCCCGGCCGAGCAAGCCGCGAGCATTCGAGGGAGAGCCATGAAAGCCTACAATCCCCATGAGATCGAGCCGCGCCTCCAGCTTGCCTGGGAGGAAGCGGGCCTGTTTTGCGTGCCGGAGAACTCCGACGCGCCGAAGAAGTACGTGCTGGAGATGTTCCCGTACCCCTCCGGCGACATGCACATGGGCCACGCGAGTAACTACACCTACGGCGACGTGGCGGCCCGTTACGCGAAGATGCAGGGCTTCGACGTGCTGCATCCCATGGGCTGGGACGCTTTCGGCCTGCCCGCCGAGAATGCCGCGGTGAAGCATCACAGCCATCCGGCCCTGTGGACCTACCAGAACATCGAGACCCAGCGCAAGAGCTTCACGCGCATGGGATTTTCCTACGACTGGGACCGCAAGGTGGTGGCCTGCGACCCCGAGTACTACCGCTGGGGCCAGTGGATCTTCCTGAAGTTCTGGGAGCGCGGGCTGGTGGAGCGCCGCAACAGCCCGGTGAACTGGTGCCCGAGCTGTGCCACGGTGCTCGCCAACGAGCAGGTCATCGAGGGGCGCTGCTGGCGCTGCGACTCCGAGGTGGAGAAACGCGATCTCACCCAGTGGTACTACAAGATCACCGACTACGCCCAGGAGCTGCTGGACGACCTGAACCAGCTTGAGGGCTGGCCCGAGCGCGTGAAGCAGCAGCAGGCCAACTGGATCGGCCGCTCCGAGGGCGCCAATGTGGACTTCATCCTGTGCGATGCGGACGGGAACGCTCCGGCCGAGCCGACGGAAGACGACATCATCACCGTGTTCACCACTCGCGCCGACACGCTGTTCGGGTGCAGCTTCTTCCTGCTGGCTCCCGAGAGCAAGCTGGTGCCCCAGCTGGTGGCCGGCACGGAATACGAGCAGCCCGTCATGGAGCTCGTGGAGGACGCCAAGAAGGTGACCGCCGTGCAGCGGGCCCAGGGCGACCACGAGAAGCACGGCGCGTTTACGGGCCGCTACGTGGTGAACCCCATCAACGGCGAAAAGGTGCCCGTGTGGGTGGCCGACTACATCGTGGCCGACTACGGCACCGGCGCCGTGATGGCCGTGCCCTGCGGTGACACGCGCGACTTCGAGTTCGCCCGCAAGTACGATCTGCCCATCATCCCCATCATCCTGGGCGACGACGATCCGCTGTACCCGTCGTTGAAAGACGAGCAGAACCGCGTGGTGACCGAGGTGGACTGGCCGGAGGCCTACGCCGCCGAGGGCACCCTCGTGCAGTCGGGCCCCTACACCGGCATGGTGGGCGGCAAGCACTCCCCGGGCGAGGAGGCCGTGGTGGCCGCCCTTGAGGAGACGGGCCGCGGCAGGCGCACCGTGGAGTTTCGCCTGCGCGACTGGCTCATCTCGCGCCAGCGCTACTGGGGCAACCCCATTCCTGCCGTGCACTGCCCGACCTGCGGCGTGGTGCCCGTGCCTGTCGATCAGCTGCCCGTGCGCCTGCCCGAGGACATCGACCTGGCCGCCGGCGAGACGCTCGCCACCCACGCGGGCTTTGCCGAGTGCACCTGCCCGGTGTGCGGGAAGCCTGCCCGGCGCGAGACCGACACCATGGACACCTTCACGTGCTCCAGCTGGTACTACATGCGCTACACCGACCCGCACAACATCCGCGCCCCCTTCGATCCGGCGAAGGCCAACGGCTGGATGCCCGTGGACCAGTACATCGGCGGCATCGAGCATGCCATCCTGCATCTGCTCTACAGCCGCTTCTTCACGAAGGTCCTGCGCGATCTGGGCATGCTCGACTTCGACGAGCCCTTCACGAACCTGCTGTGCCAGGGCATGGTGCTCGATGCCCACGGCGAGGTGATGAGCAAGTCCAAGGGCAACGTGGTCTCTCCCGAGGCCATCATCGCCGAGTACGGCGCCGACGCGGTGCGCATCTACACGCTGTTCCTCGGGCCGCCCGAGAAGGAGAAGCTGTGGAACGACGACGGCCTGCCGGGCATGTACAAGTTCCTGAACCGCCTGTGGCGCCAGGTGCACGACCTGGCGGGCAAGGCCGGCGAGGAGACGCTGTTCCAGGAGGCTCCGGCTCCCGAGGTGGCCGTGAAGGCGGCCCAGAAGCTGGCCCGCGAGCGCCATCGCGTGGTGCAGAAGGTGAGCGCCGACATCGAGCGCAACAACTTCAACACCGCCATCGCCGCCATCATGGAGCTGTCCAACGCCGCCGGCGAGTACCTGCGCGCCTTCAGCCCCGACACCCGCGCCGCCTGCCCCGACCATCGGGCGCTCGACGCCGATGTGGCCGAGACCCTCGTGAAGCTCATGGCCCCCATCGCGCCGCATATCACCGATGAGCTGTGGCGGGAGGCCCTCGGCCGCGAGGGCTTCCTCTACGGCGAGCCGTGGCCCACGTTCGACCCCGAGCAGGCCCGCGCCGACGAGGTGGAGCTGGCCGTGCAGATCTGCGGCAAGCTGCGTGCCCGCATCATGGTGGCCGCCGACACCCCCGAGGCCGACGTGCTCGCCGCCGCCCGCGAGGCCGTGGCCGACGCCATCGAGGGCAAGGCGGTGAAGAAGGAAGTCTACGTGCCCGGCCGCCTCGTGAACATCGTGGCGGTGTAGGAGCCGCTGCTGGACAGGCAACACACGTGAAGGCGCTCGAGATGCTCAGCATCCGGGCGCCTTCTTACGTATGACAGGGTCCTTGTCGAACGAGGGCTTGGGGATCAGCCGAGCATCGTGTCCAGGGCCTCGAAGAGCTTGTCGATTTCGATGGGCTTGGTCAGATGCCCGTCCATGCCGCAGCGCAGGGCCTTTTGACGATCTTCCTCGAAGGCGTCGGCGGTCATGGCCAGGATGGGAATGTGTGCCAAGCGCTCGTCTTCCAGAGCGCGGACGGCGCGCGTGGCCTCGTAGCCGTTCATGACCGGCATCTGCACGTCCATGAGCACCAGCTGGAAATGGTCGGCGCCGGATGCCTTCAGCAGATCCACTGCCTCCTGGCCGTCCACGGCATACTCCACCGTGAAGCCCTCGTCTTCCAGGAGCGTGATGGCTATCTCGCGGTTCAGGTCGTTGTCGTCCACAAGCAGCAAATGGCTGCCGCGCATGGCGTGGGAGCGGGTGCGGGCGGCCCGTTCGGCCTGGGCCCGCGCCGCCTGCGTGCCTCTTGCGTCCAAGGCGAGCAGCAGCTCAATGGTGAATGTCGTGCCGCGGTCCTTTTCGCTTTCCACGGCAATCGTGCCGTGCATCATGTCCACCAGGTTCTTCGTGATGGACATGCCCAGGCCCGTGCCCTGGATGCCGCTGATGGTGCTCGTGCGCTCGCGCTCGAAGGGGTCGAAGATGTGATCCACGAACTCGGGGGCCATGCCGATGCCCGTATCGGACACGGTGAAGCGGTAGCGGCCGCAGCCGGCCGGCGCTCCGGTCAGCTCGTCGACGGCTACACGGATGAACCCGCCCGGATTCGTGAATTTCAGCGAATTGCCCAGCAGGTTCAGCAGGATCTGGTTGATGCGCAGCTTGTCGCAGCACACGTCGGCGTGGGCAATGCCCCCGGTGTCGATGGTCAGATACAGCTGGCGCGCGCTCGCCTCGGCCTGGATGATGCTGTAGAGGTCGTCCAGCAGGGTGATGAGGCTGCAAGGCTGCTCGTCGAGCGATACCTTGCCGCTTTCGATGCGGCTCATGTCCAAGATGTCGTTGATGAGGCTGAGCAGGTGGGCGGACGACGACTGGATCTTGTCGAGGTACTCGCGCACGCGCTCCGGCTGGTCGATGCGGCTGCCGGCCAAGGTGGTGAAGCCCACGATGGCGTTCATGGGCGTGCGGATGTCGTGGGACATGTTCGAGAGGAAGGCGCTTTTGGCGGCGTTGGCCTTGTTCGCCGCCTGCAGGGCCTCTTCCAGAAGCGCCCGCTTCTTCACCTCGTCGCGCGTCTGCGCATCAACGCTGCGGAAGCCGAGCACGATATCGTGGCCCTCCTTCCAATCGCCGGTGCGCACGGCCGTGGCTTGGCAGTACTCCATCTCGGCGTCGCGAACGATACGGTAGTTCACGTGGGTGCGCGTGGTCTCGGCCAGCACTTCGCGCAGGTAGTCGGCGGACAGCGTCTCGCGCATGGTGGCGCGATCGTCCTCGTGCACGGCGCTCTCCAGGTAGGCTCCAATGCAGGATTCCAGCTGCAGGGGCCCGGCGAACAGCTCGTCGAGGTGGCGCATCTCGTCGCCGCTCACGCGCAGCGGCATGCCCTCGCCGGTATCCAGATTGAACGAGCACACGATGAGGTAGTCCTCCGAGAGCGCGTGGATGAGCTCCTTCTGGTAGCGCTCCTTCTGCACCTCCTCCAGCTTCCTGTCGGTGTAATCCAGAAGGAAGCGCTGGAACAGAAGCTCCCCGTCGCTCTCGATGAGCTTCACGTTGCCGAGCACGTGCAGGATGTCGCCGTTCTCGTGGCGCACGCGGTACTCGGTGGACACCGAGTCGCCGACGTTTTTCAGCAGGGCGATGCTTGCGCGCAGTCGCTGGGCGTCTTCGGGCAGCACCGAGGGGGCTACCATATCGAAGCCGTGCTCCATGAGGCTCTCCTCGGATTCGTAGCCGAGAATTCTCAAGGCGGCCTGGTTCACGCCGATCAGGCGGCTGCCGTCGAAGGAATGGGTGATCACGCCGCATTCCATGGTGGTGAAGATGGTCTCCAGGGTGCGGTTCTTCTCGACGATCTCGTTCTCGAAGGCGCGCTCCTGGGTGACGTCGATGCCCACCCCCACGGTGCCCATAACTGCGCCGTCGATGTTGTACAGGGGCGACTTGTAGGTGGTGAGCAAGCGGATGCCGTCGCTGGTCTGCACCGTCTCCTCCGAGACGATGGTGGACTCGCTTTCCATCACCTGGCGCTCCGACTCGATGCAGGCCGGATCGTCGGCCTCAACATCCCAGATATAGGCGTGGCCGCGGCCCTGCACGTCGTCTTTGGCCTTGTTCACCGTGGCGCAGAAGGCGTCGTTGACCTTGTGGTGGATGCCGTCCTTCGATTTGTACCACACCAGCGACGGAATGGAGTTGATGGTGGCCTCCAGATACTGGTTGTCGCGCCAGGCGTCGGCATCGCGCTTGCAGCGATCGAGCCAGCGCTCGAAACGGTAGGAGAGCTCGCGGGCGGAAAGCGGCGCCACCCAGATATCGTGGATGCGGTCGAGCAGCGGCGCCAACTCGTCGATCTGCTCGCGGGCGGCGATGACGACGATGCAGGTCCGCGGCTTCTTCGCCTCCAGGGCCTTGCGGACCCAGGCGAGCGCATCATGGCCGGTCACGTCCACGAAGAGCGCGTCGGCTTCGGCCATGGCGGCCGTATCGGGCGCTTCGAGTCGGCGGAAGTGGTGCGAGAAGGAGGGGCGGGGCTTGGCGGCCTCGGCCACCGACGCGAACCCGTCGGCCACTCCGACGAGGCAGATATGAACAGGGCAGTGGTACATGACGCGTGTCCTTTAGAATACGCCCGGCAGATTACGGCAACGTTACGAGAGGGCAACGTTTCATTCATCGTAGTATACCAAGTTTGATGCCAAGTTTATCTGCGCATTTTAGCGAAGACGCTCATCGCAGCCTAAATTTGCTATAGTGAATCTTCCTTGTCCTCGTTGCCGCTCAGGAGGTGTTCCGTGTCCCGCGAAAGCGCTCGCCGCCCATCGTTTACGGTCCGCGTGCTGCGGGTCGTGGCCTTTGCGGCTCTTGTCGGCATTCTGGTTGTAGCAGCTGCGAACGCGATTACCGTGGGCTCGACGCGCGGCAACGTGCACACTGTGGCGCAGACCGCCGAGCTTTTGGAGGGCGACCCCGCCGATGCCGTGGTGGTGCTCGGCGCGAGCGTGCATGCCGACGGTACTCCGAGCGATATCCTGGCCGACCGCCTGGAAGTGGCCGTGGACTTGTACCGCGCGGGCGCCGTGCGGGCTGTTATCGTGAGCGGAGACAACCGCTCGACCCACTACAACGAGTCGGACGCCATGAAGGCCTTCTGCGTTGAGGCGGGCGTCCCGAGCGAGGATGTGTACGTGGATCATGGCGGCCTGAACACCTACGAGTCGATGTACCGCGCCCGTCACGTCTTCGGTGCCGAGCGCATCGTGGTGGCCACCCAGGCATACCACCTCTACCGCGCTATGTTCACCGCCAACTGCCTGGGTATGCAGGTTTGGGGTGTGGCCTGCGACAAAGGCGCCTACGACAACCAGCAGATGTACAGTGCGCGCGAGGTTATGGCCCGCACCAAGGACTTCTTCGCAGCTCTGCTGCGCCTGCCTGTGGAAACCGACGGCGAGGTGGTGTCGCTGCTCGATTCCGGCGACACGACCTAGGAGACCCCATGCCGAGCGTATTTTCGGAACTGAGCCAGTTTGCTCGAAATCTGCCGCCCGAGGCCGCGGCGGCGCTGAAGCGCGCCCGCAACAAGGAGCGCTACCGGGCTGCGGTGGAACGCACGTGGCGCAACCGCCCGGAGGTGGCGCGTTTCGTGCTGGCCCACACCAACGGTATCTACATCGCGAAGGACGAGCGACCCCGCAAGGGCCCCGATCGCCATCGCGATTGGTGGGTGTTCGGCATCTACCTCGATGACGCCGCGGCGCGTACGGAGGTGGATGCGTGGCAGTCGGTGCTGCTCCAGGCGCTGAATGCCGAGGGGCTATCCGTCGACGACCTGCGTTTTCTTCCCGCCAAGTGGGACATGCGCACACGCAAGCTGTTTCCTGAGCTGTCCGGGGATGGGACGGACGAGGCTGTCGTGGCGGCCCCCTGGGCGGCCCGGCATCGCGAGGAGGAGGCCTCCCGTGGGCTCGATATCGTGAAATGCGCTGTCTGTCTTGTCTTCGAGGACACCGAGCGGGCCTGGGCGCTTTTGGAGAAGGTGCGGGGGGCGGCGCTGGACGAGGTGCTGCTTCGCGAGCCGCGGGCCGACGGCTCGCGCCGCGACGAGCGCCGCAGCGGCCAGAAAGGCTACTGGCTCGCCTTGTATGTGGACGACGTCGAGGGTATCGAGCGTCTCGTCGCCGTCTTCGGCGATGCCATTCGCGATCGCGCCCGGCGTCTCGGGCTGCGCATTCGCAAAATTGTCGTGCGCAAGGCCCCGCCGTCGCTTGCGGGTCGGTGCGCTTTTTGCCGCCAGGGCCGGTCGATCCCGCTGGGCAGCCTGGATGCTCGGAGCAGTGCGGATGCCTAGCCGAACTGCTTGAGAGACGCCTCGTTGCACAGCGAGATGCGCAGCTCCCAGCAGTTTCCCAGGTTGTAGATATAGAAGAGCGGCGCGTCGCGGTCGATGAGGACGTTGCCTACGGGTACGTCGCAGGCCCGGTATATCTTGCGGCATCGGGCCGCGGTGGAGTCGTTGATGCGGAACAGCTCGGGATCCTCGTAGCGGCTGCTGCCATGGCTGAAGAAGTAGTTGTGGCTGCCGTCCCAGCCGAACAGGCCGGTAATGACCTGGTGCAGATCGGCGAGGGAGTCGTCGGAATACACGCGGGCGTTCCGAAGGAGCGCCGGCTTGGTGTCGATAAGCTCGATGGCAAGATCGAGCGGGATGCTCTTTTCGGCTGCGCGCGGCGTCCCCTGAGCCTTTATGCGCGGATCGACCGGAAACTTGATAATTTTCGCCGCCATGGCCTGCGCCTTTCCCCGTGGTCGACAATGGCTGTGGCGCGCATTGTAGCAATTCCTGTTCCGTCTTGATGCGCGACGGTTGAAATCATGAAAAAATACGGTGATTATCAGGGGATTATCGGTTGTTTATGTTGAGTCAACAAGTCATGGAATCGGGGTATTTCATGAGGAGCGGGCTGTGCGATGCGGCTGCGACATCGACGGGTATAATCGGGAAAATAAGAAAACAACCTCGAAAGGACGAGCGTGGCGGAACGGAAAAAGAAGACGACCAAGGCCGATGCCACGCGCCGCCAGCTTCTAGATGCGGCTCTCGCCGTCATTGCCGAGCGCGGATATGCCGAGGCTACGGTGGATCGCATCGTGGAGGTAGCCGGTGTTTCCAAGGGCGTGGCCTATTACCACTTCTCGAGCAAGGCCGATATCGCCGAGAGCATTCTCGTCGAGGGCATCGGCGACCTTATCGTGTCATTCGGGGTGATTGCCGAAGATGCGCCCACGGCCACCGAGGCGCTCATCTCCATGATCGAGGTGTTTGCCTCGGTTATCTTCGAGAACCCCTCTTTCGGTCGGTTCTTTGTGGCCGAGCTGTGGCGCCCGGGTCGCGCCTGGTCCGAGGCGATGCGCGGTCACGAGCAGCGCCTGCTGACCTTGTTGCAGGCCCAGCTCGTGCGCGGCCAGCGCGAGGGCACGGTGCGCTCCGAGCTCGATCCGGCCTTCGAGGCCGTGGCACTGGTGGGCATGGTGCTCACTACCACGCTCTACTATATCGGCGAGGGGGAAACCCGGGGCGATTTCCTGTCGCAGCGGCAGCGTTTCGTGGCCCGTATCTGCGACTTCGTGCACCACGCGAACGTGCCGCCGGTCTCTTGAGCGCCGCATACGCGCGCATTTGACCCGCACGGGCGCGGGGTAATCGGGCGCTCGGCAAAATCGCGGTATGCTGGGACGGCAAGTGATCCCGGAATGCCCGAGCTTTCGAGAAGGAGCGCCCCATGTACAAGATCCACTGCCTGAACAACATCTCGCCTGAGGGCCTGGCCCTGCTCACCGACGAGTACGAGCTGACCGATAACGTGGAAGAGGCCGACGCCATTCTGGTGCGCTCCGCCGACATGCACGTCATGGACATTCCCGCAAACCTGAAGGCCGTGGCCCGCGCGGGTGCTGGAGTGAACAACATCCCGCTCGACAAGTTCGCCGAGGCCGGCATCGCCGTGTTCAACACGCCGGGGGCCAACGCCAACGCCGTGAAGGAGCTCGTGCTCGCGGGCATGCTGCTGGCGAGCCGCGACATCATCGGCGGTGTGGAGTGGGTGCGCGCCAACGCCGACGACGAGAACGTGGGCAAGTCCGCCGAGAAGGCCAAGAAGCAGTTCGCCGGCGGTGAGATCATGGGCAAGACGCTGGGCGTCATCGGCCTGGGGGCCATCGGCGCCAAGGTGGCCCAGGCCGCCGAGGCGCTGGGCATGAAGGTCATCGGCTACGATCCGGCCATGGACGGCATCACCGTGCACGAGAAGGTTTCCCCCACGGTGGAGTTCGCCGACGACCTGGCCAAGCTGTACCCGGTCTGCGACTTCATCACCATCCACGTGCCGGCGCTGCCCGCCACGAAGATGATGATCAACGGCGAGGCCCTGGCGCAGATGAAGGACGGCGTGGTGTTCCTGAACTTCTCCCGCGACGTGCTCGTGGACGATGAGGCCATGGCCGCCGCCCTGGAGAGCGGCAAGGTGTCCGCCTATGTGACCGACTTCGCCAACCCGGCCGTGGTGAAGATGGAGCGCGCCATCGTCATCCCGCACCTGGGCGCCTCTACCGCCGAGGCCGAGGACAACTGCGCCAAGATGGCTGTGGAAGAGCTCATGGCCTACCTGGAGCGCGGCGAGAAGATCCACTGCGTGAATATGTAGCGAGCTCGCACGACGGGCGGTGCGGGGAGCTTCCTCTCGCCTGTTGACGGTCTGAGGTTGGGGCAGTCTTCGGGCTGCCCCCTTTTCTTATGGCTTCTTGCGACTTCAGAACGGTGGCAGAAGAGTATAGACACTATATTTACGCTTGAATTTACGCTACAATTTCTTCTAGTCTAGTAAAGGAGGCTGCAATGACAGTGTTGACGGCTACGGCAGCAGAGGCTCGAACTAATTTCTCACGCATTGCCTCGGCGGTAAGCGAGACGGGGGAGCGTGTGACGGTGTTCAAGAACTCGAAGCCTTGGGTGGTGATTGCGCCCGCCGATGAGGTGGATGCTGACTATGTTGAGCTGGTGCGGAGCGGCATTCTCGAAGGTCGCGAGCAGATCGCGTCGGGTCTTGGCATCGAAGGCACCGATGCTCTTCGCAAGACGGTTGCCGAACTGCGAGCCCAGCATGACTAAGATGGTTTACTCGCCGCGGTTCGCCCGGGAGCTCTCCCGAGTGGCCTCTGCGCGAGTGGATCAGAAAATCTACGACACCTTGGATATCATCGAGGCTGTTCCCTCCATTGGCTCGCGGAATATTCCCCGGATGATCCAAGTAGAGTTTGGGGAAGGTGTCCTTAAGATGGTCGTCGATCCCTTCGATATTTTCTACGAGTATTTCGATGCTCTCGATACGGTGTACGTCTATACCCTTGTTTTTCAGCGACAGGCTCGTTGAAATAGCGGGAAAATCATTTTTTGGAGGTTGGTATGAGCATGGAGCGCCCTTGTGTTTTGGTGGGTGTGACCGGATGTATTGCGGCCTATAAGGCCTGCGAGATCGTGCGCGGGCTGCAGAAAGCGGGCGTGCGGGTGAAGGTGGTCATGACCGAGCACGGCACCCATTTCGTGGATCCGGTAACTTTCCGGGCGCTGACCCACGAGAAAGTGGCCGTGGGGCTGTTCGACGATCCGAGCGACCCCATCCACCACATTTCGCTGGCCCAGGAGTGCGATGTGTTCCTCATCGCGCCCTGCACGGCCAACGTGATGGCGAAGGTGGCCTGCGGCATTGCCGATGATCTGCTGTCCACTACGGCCCTGGCGACGACCGCGACGTTGGCCATCGCGCCGGCGGCCAATGTGCATATGTACGAGGCCGCGGCCACCCAGGCGAACATGGCCACGCTGCGCTCGCGCGGCGTGCTCTTCATCGAGGGGGATGCGGGCTATCTGGCCTGCGGCGACGTGGGGCGCGGCCGCCTGGCCGACCCGGCTCTCATCGTGCAGGAAACGCTGGCCCTGATGGCCGAGCGGGTGGGCGAGGCGGCCCTGCGGGCAGCCTGCGAGCAGTATGGGGAGGTGCCGTTCGCGTCGGTGCTCGAGCAGGTGAACGCGGCCCGCGAGACGGCAGCTCCCGCGGAAGAGGCGGATGTGCCTGCGGGGGTTGAGACCGATCCCGACGACGCGGCCGCCACCGCGCCCTGTGCTGCTGCGAACGCCGCGACTTCCGGTGTTGCGGGTGCGCCTCAGCCCGGTGCCGTCGCCGATGGCGCGGCTGCCATGCCTGCCGGCGCCCTGGCCGGGCGCACGGTGCTCGTGACGGCGGGCCCCACGGTGGAGCCCATCGATGCGGTGCGTTACATCTCCAACTACTCTTCGGGCAAGATGGGTTACGCCATCGCCGAGGCCGCGGCGGCCGCCGGAGCGCGCGTGGTGCTCGTGTCGGGGCCGGTGGCCTGCGCGGCGCCCGCCGGTGTGGACGTGGTGCCGGTGAAGACGGCCCGCGACATGCTGGCCGCCGCCTCCGAGGTGTTCCCTGCCGCCGACGCCGCTATCTTCGCGGCGGCTGTGGCCGACCTGCGTCCGGCGAATCCGGCCGATCGCAAGCTGAAGAAGGGCCACGACGATGAGGCGCTGGCCAACGTGCCCCTCACGGAGAACCCCGACATTCTGGCTACCCTGGCTGCGGGCAAGCGCGCCGACCAGTACGTGGTGGGCTTTGCCGCCGAGACCAATGACGTGCTCATGAACGCCCACGCCAAGCTGGTGAAGAAGAACGCCGACATGATCGTGGCCAACCAGGTGGGCGATGGGCTCGCCTTCGGCACCGACGACGATGAGGTGTGGCTGGTCACGGCCGACGACGAGGTGCTTTTGCCCCTTATGAGCAAGCGCGCTGTGGCCGGTCGCCTCGTGGAAGTGGTGGCGGCCCATCTGGCCTAGCCATTACGCTTCCGTAAGCAACCCCAGGTTTTTCGCGAAAGCGTCCCGCAGCCGGGGCGCTTTCGCTATGATGGTGCCCGAACGAGAAAGGGGCATTATGCGCGTGCTTTTGGTGGAAGACGACGGCGCCATCGTGCGCACGCTGTCGGAGCTGCTGGCCGACGAGGGGTTCTCGGTGGTTGCCGAGGCGACCCAGGACGGGGCCTGCGGCCGCCTGGCCGCCGAGAGTTTCGACATCGCGCTTTTGGACGTGACTCTGGCCCAGGGCAACGGGTTCGCCGTGTGCGCTGCCGCCCGGGAAGTGGCGCCGGACATGCCGGTCATCTTCCTGACTGCCTCCGACGACGAGTACTCCACCGTGGCCGGCCTGGACATGGGGGCCGTCGACTACATCGCCAAGCCCTTCCGCGCCCGGGAGCTGGTCTCGCGCATGCGCGGGGCCCTGCGGCGCACGAGCCCCGCCGACAACGTGCTGACTATGGGCGATGTGCGGCTGAATGTGACCTCGGGCGCCGTGACCCGGGGTGGCGCCGAGGTGTTCCTCTCGGCCCTGGAATACCGGCTGCTCCTCTACTTCTTGCAGCACAAGGGCAAGCTCGTTACCCGTGAGATGCTGCGCGACGCCATTTGGGACAGCGCCGGCGAGTACGTGTCGGACAACGCCCTGAACGTGTACATCAAGCGCTTGCGCGAGAAGGTGGAGGCTGACCCGTCCGATCCGCAGATCATCGTGACGGTGCGCGGGCTCGGATACAAGGTGGGGGCATAGGGTGGGCTCCCTCTCTACGCTGCTGCGCCAGGCGGCGGTGCTGGCGGCCCTCTGCGCGGTGCTGGCGTGGCTGGCCCCGACCGATGCGAAGCTGTGGGTGGTGGCCATGGGGCTGGTGTCTCTCGGGCTTTTCTGTGGCATCTCGCTGTACCGCCATCGCCAGATCATGCGCCTGGCGGCCGAGATCGACGAGGTGCTGCACGGCGGCCGGCGGGTGGACTTCTCCACGTGCCGCGAGGGCGACGTGGCTATTCTGACGAGCGAGCTGGTGAAGATGGTCGCGCGTCTGGGGCGCACGCGTGACCAGTTGTCCCACGAGCGCAACGCCCTGGCCGACGCCCTGGCCGATGTGTCCCACCAGATTCGCACGCCGCTGACGGCCATCGGCCTCATGCTGCCCCTCATCGAGCGCACCGACGACGGGCGGGAGCGCCGTCGCCTCGTGCGCGAGCTGGAGGGGATGCTCGACCAGGTGTCGTGGCTCGTGACCACGCTGCTGAAGATCGCCAAGGTGGATGCGGGCGCCATGCATGTGGAGCGGCGCGAGGTGCGCGCCGGCGAGGTGGCCCGCCGGGCCGTGGCGCCCCTGGCCACGGCCATGGACCTGCGCGACGTGAACCTGGTGCTCGACCTGGATGAGGCTGCCACCTTTGTCGGCGATGCCCCGTGGAGCGCCGAGGCCCTGGAGAACATCGTGAAGAACTGCATGGAACACACCCCCGCCGGCGGCACGGTGACCGTGACCGTGCGGGAGGACGCCCTGGCTACCACCTTGGCGGTGAGCGACACGGGCCCTGGCATCGCCGCGGAGGATCTGCCCCACATCTTCGAGCGCTTCTACCGCGGTCGCGACGAGGGGGCTCGGGGTGCGGAAGATTCAAGGAACGCGAACGGCCTCCAGGGCGGGGAAGGCAGCAGGGGCACCGGCGCTGCCGGAGCGCACCCGTCCGTGGCTGCGGCTGTTGTCGATGAGGTGCGCCAGCCCGCCGGCTTCGGCATCGGCCTTTCCCTGGCCCAGGCCCTCATCTCGGCTCAGGGCGGCACGCTGCGGGCCGCCAACAATCCCGAGGGCGGCGCCCGCTTCGAAATCGCCTTCCCGAAGCTGGTAGTGTAGGGGCTTCTCGTCTGTGCCCCCTCGTGGTTGGGTGTGTGCGGCCCCTCCGATTCGCCGTGCTTTTCGCTTACACTTCCGTAATGGGCGCGTTATGGGGCGGCAAGGGGGCTTGCTCATACTGTTCCGTAGATTGGGAAATCAGGAGAAGAAAGGCATTCGGTATGGATATTCTCACCGTCAGCCACTTGACGAAGATCTACGGGGAGGGCGAGGCGGCCACGCGGGCCTTGGACGATGTGTCGTTTTCCGTGACCGAAGGCGAGTTCGTGGCCATCGTGGGGTCGTCGGGCTCGGGCAAGTCGACGCTGCTGCACCTCATCGGCGGGGTAGACCGTCCCACGTCGGGCCATGTGCTGCTGAACGGCGCCGATGTGTACGCGCGAAGCGATGAGGAGCTGGCGGTGTTCCGCCGTCGCGAGGTGGGCCTGGTGTACCAGTTCTACAACTTGGTGCCGGTGCTGAACGTGGTGGAGAACATGACGCTGCCCGTGGCTCTGGACGGCCGCACCGTGAACCAGGACCGTCTGGGCGGCCTGCTGGACCGGCTGGGCCTGCGCGGCCGCGAGGGGCACTTGCCGCGCCAGCTGTCGGGCGGTCAGCAGCAGCGCGTGGCCATCGGACGAGCCCTCATGAATGCGCCGGCCGTGGTGCTGGCCGACGAGCCCACGGGCAATCTGGACACGGCCAACAGCCGCGAGATCATGCAGCTGCTGCGCGACTCCAACCGCGACTTCGGCCAGACCATGGTGGTGATCACCCACGACGAGGAGATCGCCCTGGCCGCCGATCGCATCATCGCCGTGGAGGACGGCCGCATCGTGCGCGATGAGAGGATCCGCCGATGAACGCCATGACCACCTTCACCATCAAGAGCCTGCGGGCCAACAAGGTGCGCACGCTGGTGACCATTGCCGGTGTGGTGCTGGCGGCGGCGCTGCTGACGGCGGTGCTCACCAGCTACACGAGCTTGCAGGCCATGCTCTACGAAGCCGAGACGCGCATGGCCGGCACCTGGATGGCCGAGGTGCAGGGCGACGACTTCGACGGTCTGGCTGCACAGACGCAGGAGGCCCAGGCTGCAGGGCAGGTCAACGATGTCGCCTACCTGCGCGACGCCGGGTTCGGCGAGCTTACCGAACAGCAGCAGAACTCCTTCGGCCGGTATCTTCCCCTTGCGGATTTCTCGGGCGACATCGAAACGCTGTGCTCCCTGCGGCCGAGCGAGGGGCGCTTGCCCGAGAAGGCCGGCGAGATCATGCTCTTCGATACGTGGCGCACCGCCGGCGACGGCGTGGAGGTGGGCGACACTATCACGGTGCCCGTAGGCGAGCGCGTGGCGGTGCTCGCTCCGGGGCGCACTGGCTCGATGACCCACGGCGAGGTGCCGGCGAGCGGCGGTTTCGTCGGCGGGATGGAGGCTGCCGAGGACGAGATCGCTGAGGGCACCGTGCTTGATTCGTCCATAGGGTATTTGGATGCCGCCCTCGACGGCGGCATCTTCAACGAGGAGCTGCGCGTTACGGGCGAGCGCACCTATACGGTGGTGGGATTCTACGATAATATTCCCTATGCCGCCTCTCACGGCTTCGGTATGACGGCCTTCACCTGCGATTCTCCGGACGATGAATTGACAGGGCTGAATCGGGCCTATGTGACCATGGCCGGCGTGGACAGCACGGCTGCGGTGGAACAGCGCATCGAAGAGGCCTTTCCCGACCGCTATGCCGAGTTGCACATGGGGCTTTTGCGCTATATGGGCGTGCGCACCGACGGTGCCATTTGGGACACGTTCTTCAATATCGCGGCGGTGCTGGCCGTGGTCATCATCGTGGCCTGCGTGTCGCTCATCTACAACGCCTTCGCCATTTCCGTGGCCGAGCGCACCGGCCAGTTCGGGCTTTTGGCCTCGGTGGGGGCCTCGCGCCGGCAGCTGCGTCGGGCCGTGGCGCTGGAGGCGCTTATCGTGGCGGCCATCGGCGTGCCGCTGGGGCTTGTGGTGGGCATCGGCGGCTGTGCGGTGACCTTTGCGGCCCTCGGCCCGTCGCTGGCCACGATCTTCGGCGCGGCCGAGGTGGGCTTCAACCTGTCGGTGGCGCCGTGGGCTCTGGCGGTGGCGGCCGGCCTCACGGTAGCCACAGTGCTGTTCAGCGTGTTCGTGCCCGCTTGGCGGGCGAGCCGGGTGAACGTCATCGATGCGCTGCGCGGCAACCAGTCGGCCCGGGCTTCCAAACGCGGGGCGGCGCGAGCGGCGCGGGCGGCCAACCCGGCCAAGCTGTGGCGCGGCCGCGGCATCGCCGGGCGCGTGTTCGGCATGGGCGGCCTTCTGGCGCGCATCAACGAGAAGCGTGGCGCGTCGAAGGGCATGGCCGCTTCGGTATCGCTGGCCCTGGCCATCGTGCTGCTCATGACGGCCGGATCGTTGTCCACGTTTTTGGGGACGCTGACGAAGGTGGCCGGCGGCCCGGTTGATGCGGGCGATGTGGGCGTGGTGGCGATGTTTTCGGACGATACGGCACCGGGCGGGGATGGGACCGAGGGCGCGGACGCGGCTGGCAATGCGCCCGGAGCCGAGGGCGCGGACGCTGGCGCTGCTGATGCGAACCCGGCCGCCCTGGCCGATGACGGGTCCCTCACCTTGGAGGCCGTGGTCGAGGCCCGTAACGCCCGCTTTGCCGAAGAGGCCGCGGTCTACGGAAAGGCCTGGGAGGTGCTGAAGACGACGCCGGATGCCGAGCCGGTGGGCTGGCGTCTGGGTGGGGGCGTGTCCCTTATCGTGCCCGAGGCCATGGTCGGCGATGCCTTCAAGGCCGATGGGGCCCTGCACGGGGGGCAGATGGCCGACGGCTCCTTTGCCGTGATGGGATCGGTGGTGTACTTGGAAGACGCGGCGTTCGACCGCTGCGTTGCCGACGCGGGGCTGAACCCCGCCGACTTCCGCGACCCGACTGAGCCGCGGGCTCTGGGGGTGGGGAAGGCCTATGGGAACAACGGCGCCGTGTACGAGCTGCTCGACGTGCTTACGGCTACGGGCACGGTGCAGGCGCTGACAGCCGGCCTCTACGAGGGCGAGGTCGTGTCTGGGTTCGCCGTGGCCTATGAGGCAGACGGCGCGAACGGCGCGGGCTTCGACTTTGTGCCCTACGTGTTCGAGCCTAATGGGGCTGACGGTGGGATGACGCGCAACCTCGATCCGGCCGATGTGGAGACGGCCACGACCCCTGTAGAGGTTGTCGCTGTGCTGGACGAGGCTCCCGAGCTGGTGGGCATGTACGGAGAATCGGTGCAGCTCATTGTGCCCATGTCCCTGGCGGCCACCCACAGCCTCGGTATCATCGACCCCACCTTCCGCGCCTCCTTCGACGCGCCAGAGGGCCGTTCGGGCGAGGTGGGGGACGACTTGGTGAACGCGGCGGGCACCTTCTTCCACGACGAGGCTCCCTTCGAGGTGGCGTTCCTCGCCATGAACGACTATGCGGGTGATGTTGCCAGCAACCAGACGCTGGCCATGGTCGTCAACGTGTTCTGCCTGCTGTTCACGGTGATTCTGGCGCTCATCGCCATGGCCAATGTGTTCAACACGGTGACCAACGGGCTCATCCTGCGCCGCCGCGAGTTCGCCGTCATGCGGTCGGTGGGGCTTTCCAACCGCCAGTTCCGCGCCATGATCGTGGACGAGTGCGTGGCCTGGTGCGCTCGAGGCCTCGTGCCGGGCGTGCTGCTGTCGCTTTTGGTGTCCTGGCTGCTGTGGGTGGCGGTGTCCGGCTCACTGTCGGGCCTTTCCTTCATGGTGCCCTGGGCCTACGTGGCCCTGGCCTTCGCCATGACCGCGGCGGCCGTGGGCATCTCGGTGGCCTACGGCATGCACCGCTGCAAGGCCGACAACGTCGTGGAGGCCCTGCGCATGGACAGCGTGTAGGAGCCCATTGCGGCTATGCGGGCGGCAGCCACGAGCGTGCCGCCCGGGCCCCGAGCCGGCAGCTGCCTCTATGCTGCTGCCGGCTTCTCTCCTCGCTTGCGGTAGCCGTAGCGGCCGGAAAGGGCGATCATGAGCGTGGCGGCCACCAGGCAGGTGAGCGCGTCTCCTATGGTGACCGACAGCCAGATGCCGTCGATGCCGAACAGCATCGGCAGCACGATGACGGCCGCCACCTGGAAGACCAGGGTGCGCAGAAACGAGATGAGCGCCGAGACCAGGCCATTGTTGAGCGCCGTGAAGAAGGCCGAGGCGTAGATGGCGAATCCCATGAACAAGAAGCACAGTGCGTACAGGCGGTAGGCCTTGGCGGTCAGCTCCAGCAGGGCGGCGTCGTAGCTGACGAAGATGGTCGACAGGGGCGCTGCGAGGGTTTGGCCGAGCAGGAACATCACCACGCTGGCCACGGCGATGAGCCCCAGGCTCTTCCACAGAAGCGAGCGCATCTCGGTATGGTTCTGCGCTCCGTACTGGAAGCTCATAAGCGGCGACGAGCCGATGGAGTAGCCCATGAACACCGCCGCGAACACCATGGCCGTGTACATGATGACGCCGTAGGCCGCCACGCCGTCCTCGCCGATGAAGCGCAGCAGCTGCCAGTTGTACAGGATGCCCACCATGCTCATGGCGATATTGGTGACCATCTCCGAGGAGCCGTTGGCGCAGGCCTTCCCGATGACGGGCCAGCGCAGGTGCGGGCGCACGAAGTACAGGGGCGTGGAGCGCTTGCGCGCGAAGTACACGAGCGGGATGCCGCCGCCGATGAGCTCGCCGATGTTGGTGGCCAGCGCCGCGCCCACTAGTCCCCAGCCGAACAGGCCCACGAACAGGAAGTCGAGCACGATGTTCGTCACCCCGGCCACCACGATGACGTAGAAGCCGTACTTGGGCTTGCCCGCTGTGACGAAGAAGCTCTGGAAGGCGTACTGCAGGATGAAAAACGGCATGGAGATCATCATCATGCGCCCGTAGAGCGTGGCGTCTTTGGCCATTTGCCCGGTGGCGCCGAGCACGGCCGCGGTGGGCTCCATGAAGAACCAGCCGCCCACGGCCAGCACGCTGCCCAGCACGAAGGCGAAGATGATGAGCAGCGAGAAGTGGCGCCGGGCGCGGGCGTTATCGCCTTCGCCTAGGGTCTTGGCCACGAGCGCGCTGCCGCCGGTGCCGATCATCATGCCGAAGGAGGCGAGCATCATCACGGGCGGCAGGATGAGGTTCACGGCAGCCAGGGCCGTCTTGCCCGCGTAGTTCGACACGAAGAAGCCGTCCACGATGGTGTAGCACGAGGTGAAGATCATCATGGCGATGGTGGGCAGCGTGAACTTGATGAGCGCGCTGGTGGAGAAATGCTTGGACATATCCACGGACATGGGAAAACCTTTCAGAGTAGTGCGATGGTGCGGGGGGGGGTGCCAGGGCCGGCGAGCGGGGTGCGGATCGGGCGCTCGGCGGGCCCCGAGCGAACGGGCGGGCGCCGGCTAGCGGAAGGAGAGGGCCGACAGCCGGGCGTCGAGCGCGTCTATGTAGCGTGCCATGGCCTCCGTGAGCCAGCGCTGCTCCTCGTCGCTGAAGATGGCCACGGCGTCGCGCTCGGCGGCGAGCACGGCGCGGATAGGCTCCGCATATTCGCTGAGGCCGCGCTCGGTGAGGAAGGCGCGCATGGTGCGGGGGCTGTCGCCGCGCAAGGCGATGAGCCCCTTGGCCTGCAGGCGCTTCACCGACGAGTGCACGGTCTGCTTCGAGGAGAACCCGCGCTCGCACAGTTGCTTCTGGGTGAGGCCGTCTTCCTCCATGAGGGCGTACAGGATGTCGAAGGCGCAGTCGGCCAGGCCCATGCGCCAGGCGGTCTGGCGGTACAGCTCGTCAGCACGGCGGTAGAAGTCGTCGATGGCACGGATGGTCTCGGCGGTGCGCTCCGGGGTGGGAGCGGTGCTGGTCTTCGATGCGGCGATCATAGGTTCCCTCAAAAGAAATGGTCTGATTTCGGACTAACGAGTTCGCTAGTATAGTCCGAAATCAGACCAAAGCAAGAGATTCACAAGGTTTTCAGAAGGGGCTTAGAACTCCCGTCCCTCGTAGAGCTTGGCGGATAGGAAGGCGCTGGCGATGTAGAGGATGGCGACGGCGGCCAAGGTCGCGCCAGCGGCGACGAGGTAGTTGCTGCCGGTGTCGAGCCACGCGACGAGATCGCTCACGAGGCCGTTGGCGAACAGGTAATCGGCGTCGAAGAAACTCACGCAACCGGCGATGACGATCACCACGACGAGGGGCACAATGCGGGCGGCCTTGGTCATGCCGAAGCGCATGATGAGCGGCAGCGCCACGACCATGGCAATCATGACGATGCCCACGGAGCCCGCCGTGGCGCCCACGATGGCGGCCGGCGGGTTCTCGGCGGGCGCGAGGCTTTCGGGCACCCAGGCGGCGGGCAGCAGGCCCATCACGGCCAGCAGCGCGAAGGAGAGCGCCAGGGAGAAAACGAAAGCGAGCACCGTGGCGATGGCAACGCTGGCGTAGCGGCCGAACACCACCTGGCGGCGCGTGATGGGCAGCGTGAGGCGGAAGCGTTCCCAGCCGTTCTGCTCGTCTAAGGCAGCCAGCGAGAACAGGCACATGAACGGTATCATGGCGCCGATGGCGGCAGAGGTGCCCACGGCCCCCATCACGTAGCTCATGAACAGGCTGACGACCAGGCAGATGCCGACAAGTTGCAAAAGCGCGCTGCGCAGGGCGGCGAAGTCGGATACGATCATGGTTTTCATCGGGATTCCCCCTTCAGGGTCAGCGTCATGTAATCTTCGATAGTAGCTTTGTCCACCACCAGGTCGGGGAAGGCGCGGGCGACAGCGAAGCGGTCGGGCACGAGCACGTCTGTGCCGTAATCGTGCCGCATCACGTGGGCTGCGCCGGGGGCCACAACGCCGCTGGCCAGGAGCGTCTCCACCTCGGCAGCGCGGCAGCGGGCCACGCCGGCCTCGTCGGTGATGACGTCTTTCGGGGAGGTGAACACGATGGCGCCGTTGTCCACGCAGACGATCTCGTCGGCGATCTTCTCCAGGTCGGAGGTGATGTGGGTGGACATGAGGATGCCGCGATCGCCCTCGGCCACGAAGTCGCGCAGAATATCGAGCACCTCGTCGCGGGCTATGGGGTCGAGCCCTGCCGTGGCCTCGTCCAGCACGAGCAGCTCGGGATGGTGGGCCAGGGCGAAGGCCAACGTCAGCTTCATGCCCATGCCGCGCGATAGCTCGCTCACCTTCTTCTTGGGGGACAGCCCGAAGGTGCTCAGGAGACGGCTGAAGTGGGATGCGTCCCACGTGGCATAGGCCGCGCGCCCGATGAGGCCCGCGTCGCCCACGCGGCAGGTGCTCGGGAAGGCGCAGGTGTCCAGCACCACGCCGATACGGCTCTTCAGGTCGTCGAGGGCCGACGAGCCGGGCGTGACGGCCTGTCCGAACAGGCGCACGGTGCCCTCGTCAGGGGCGATGAGCCCCAAAGCCGCCTTCAGGGTGGTGGTCTTGCCGGCGCCATTGGAGCCGATAAATCCCACGACGCATCCCGGTTCCACGGCCAGGTTCACGCCGGTGAGGGAGAAGTCGTCGTAGCGCTTCCCCAGGTTCTCTATGTCGATGAGGTTGGTCATGATGTCTCCTCGTGCGGGGCCGCTTGCGGCCCGCGGGTCAGTCTTCCTCCAACAGCAAGTCCAGCATGGCGTGCAAATCGGCAGGGCCGATGCCCGCCGCAGCCGCCTCGGTCGCGGCGCGGGTGAGGTGGGTCTCCACTTGGCGGAGGCGCTCCTCGCGCAAAAGCTCCAGGTTGCCGCCGGCAACGAAAGAGCCCTTGCCCTGCACCGTGTCGATGAAGCCTGCTTCCTCCAGTTCCGCGTAGGCCCGCTTGGTGGTGATGACGCTGATGCGCAAATCGTTGGCCAGGGCGCGGATGGAGGGCAGCGGGTCGCCTTCGGCCAGCTCACCGGCCATGATGGCCCCCTTGATCTGGCGGGCGATCTGCTCGTAGATGGGCTCGCTGCTTCCGTTCGCTATGATGATGTCCAAAGGTCCTCTTTCCCAGGTCGTGCCCTTTTCCGCATCGGCAAACTGCGCTGGTTGCCTGAGACGAGAAGGGGCGTTTCCCTGTTCGGCTTTCCCGTGCCGGCGTCCCGTCATCGCGGAAAGCGTGAATAGTGTATATACCCTATAAGCACAGTATATACACACCTATATACACTCGTCAAGGGGATTGGGCGAAACTCGTCGAAACTATTCTTGTACGATAATTCAAGAAGAGCTACACTGGGTAAGAACAATCATCTATTTGAGCAGAGGAGCACCCGTGGCAAAAACGAACAGCGTCATCGACTGGGAGGCCTACGGCACGATTTTGAAAGCGGCGCGTCTGGCCAACGGGTACAGCCGGGGCAAGCGACTGGTGGAAGCGGTGGAGGAGCGCACGGGCATGAAGATCTCGGAGCGCACCATCTATGCGCTCGAGGATGCGAGCCGTGCCCCCTCGGCCGATATCTACCTCGCCCTGCAGCAGGTGCTGCCCGAGCTGAACGACCCGGACTACATTCGCCCCATCTTCCGCAACGCCAACATGAAGGTGATGATCGTCGAAATCTAGTCGAGGTTTGCGCGCTGCCGGCGTGGTGCCCACGGCGCCGGCAGCGCGCAGGGGCCGGGCGCGTGGGGCAGCATGCTGCTGCGATCGGTGCGCTCCTTAGGCGCCGTAGCGCTCGGCCACCCAGGCGCGGGCCACTTCCACGAAGGCGCGGGTGGCGGCCGAGGCGGTGCTTCGCGAGCGGACGGCCAGCGAGATGTTGCGGGCGCACTCGCGCTCGGCCGGCAGTACGGCCAGGGGGAACAAGGGGCGGCTCAAGATGAGGCTCGGCAGGACGGAAAAACCCAGCCCCGCGCTCACCATGGACATCACCGCGTAATCGGAGTCCACGGTGAAGCGCACGTTGGGCTCCACCCCGTTGGCCTCGAAGAGCGCCTCCATCTCCGAGGGGCGCGCGTTGCCCTGGAGCTGGATGTAGGGCTCGCTTGCCAAAGCTTCGGTGGGGAAGACTTCAGCTTTTGCCAGCGGATGGTCGGGCGGCAGCACTACGAGGAGCGGGTCGGTGTGCAGGGGCACTGCGTCCAGGTCGCGCCGCTCGGGTGCGATGGAAAACGCGCAGTCGGCCCGGCCCTCCCAAGCTGCCTCTACGAGCTCCTGCTCGTCGTCGATGCACAGAAGCTTCAGGTCGATCTTCGGATACTGGGCGAGAAACGCCTTGGCAATGCCGGGGAACCACTCGATGGCTACGCTCGTGAACGAGCCGACGCGCACGAGGCCCCCTTCCCGGTCGTTCAGCTCGCGCACGCGGGTGGCGAGCGCGTGCTCATCGGCGTTGATCGTCTGCACAAGGCCGAGCACCTCGCGTCCCTCGGTCGTGAGGTGCACCCCGCCGTACTCGCGCACGAACAGCGTGAGGTTCAGCTCCTTTTCCAGTGCGTTCACCAAATAGCTGATACCGGCCTGGGTATAGCCCAATTCCTCGGCTGCCGCCTTGAAACTTCCCCGGCGCGCCACGGTAATGAACGCATCGTATTTCTGATTGGACACGGGACGGCCCCCTTTCGTCATGCACGTGCACAAGTATAAGATTTTCTTTAAAAGTTTTACAAGAAGTCCCGTTTTACTTTCATTAAGGCGGAGCTTAGTATGTCAATCGCTCCAAATTCAAAGAAAAGGCGCCCCTGCGGGGGCTTGGTATTGTGCGCTTTGAGGAGGGTGCGCGGCCGGAGCCCCGGCTGCGCACCACGGGAAGCGAGAGGAGGCATCGTGAGCCAGTGGAAGCAGGCGCGGTGGCCGTTCGTGGCCTTCGTGCTCATCGAGGTGGTCATCTTCGGATCGGGAAGCGCCGTGACGAAGTTCGCCTACGAGTCCATCACGCCTTTGTGGTGTTTGGCCGTGCGCTTCGGGCTCGCCACTGCGGTGTTCGCCCTCTTCTTCGGCCGTCGCATGGCACGGCGCCTGCACGGGGTGCGTGTGCGCACCTGGCTGCCCCAGGCGCTGTGCATGGCGGTGTCGTATCTGTGCTGCAACGTGGCCCTCGACCTGACCACGGCTACCAACGTGGGCTTCCTCGTAGCGCTGCCGGTGGTGTTTGCGCCCATCCTCTCCACGCTGGCGGAGCGCGGGCGCTATCCCAGGGCGATCATTCCCTTCCAGGTGGGCGTGGCTGCGGGACTCTACCTGCTGTGCAGCCAGGGCGGAAGCCTGGCCATCGGCGCGGGCGAGTTGTTCGCGCTGGCCTCGTCGGTGGCGCTGGCCGGGGCGCTCGTGTTCGGCAAGCAAGCTTTGGCCGAGCTGGATGCCGTCACCGTGGCTGGTACGCAGATAGCGGTGGCTTTCGCGCTGTGCCTGGGTTGCGCGCTTCTGTGGGAGCCGGCGCTGAACGTGGCGGCGGTGCGTCCGGTGGCCTGGGGCATCATCGCGTTTCTCGCCCTGTTCTCCACCTGCCTGGCGTTCTTCCTGCAGAGCCTGGCGCTCGATAGGCTTTCCTCCACCACGGTGTCGCTGCTGCTGACGGGCGAGCCGGTGTTCACGGCGCTGTTCGCCTACCTGTTCCTAGGCGAGACTCTCTCGCCGATGGGCCTGGCGGGCGCGATGCTCATCGTGGGCACGGTGGTAGCCGCCACCTATGTGGACGGCCGTGCAGATGCACCGGCCCACGAGGCGGCTCCGGTGCCGACGCGTCTGCCGCGCCGCGTGGTACGTCCGCGCCTCTTCGTGCGCCGGGTGCGCGAAGACCGCATGGCCGCTTAGAGGGCCCGCGTCGCATCGCGGCGGCCGCAGAAGGACGGTCGCCTCAGCTGGCCGCTTCCCATTTGCGCATATGCGGAACTCGGCATGTTCGATTGGTCGGTCGCCCGCGGCGCCGCGCAGGCTTTTGGAATTGCGGGTTTGGGAGATATCGCTGGGGTTTGCCATGGGGGCGCCGTCGTCGGATCGGGACGGCGGCGCCCCTTTTCTATTCCGCGACGATCACTCCCAAGCGCCGGGCGAGGGCGGCGGCCTGATACACGTTCATTTTCGTGCCGTAGATTTCCGCCATGGTGTCCGACAGCGCCACGCCTTCCAGCTGGCAGGTGGTGAAGTCGATGCCGAGCAGTGGCGTGCGGAAGAAGCTCGTGCCGATGAAGCGGTCGTCGTCGAGCAGCACATAGTGCAGCTCCATCTCGGTCATGTCGGCGCCGGAGAAGTCGCAACGGGTGGCCTCCATACCCCACCAGCGGCAGCGGTTCTGGGCGCTATAGGCCAGCGTGCAGTCGGTGAAAGCCACCTGCTCCAGGTTCGCCTCCATGAACGACGCGCCGGTAAGCTTGCAGTTCTTGAAGGTGCAGCGGGTGAATCCGGCGCTGTCAAAGTAGGTGTTGGCGAAGTCGCATTCCTCGAATACCGTATCGGTGAAAAGCGCGCCGGAAAAGTCGCAGCAGGATAGGAAGCAGTTGGTGAAGCGGGCGTGGCTCGCCTCCAGTTCCGAGAAGTTGCCGTCGGCGATGATGAGGTCGCGGGCGTCGATGGCCTCGAGGGGCTCGGTCGCGCCGTCGAGCAGCTCGTCGGCCTCCAGGGCGCGCAGCTCTTCGGGAATGGTCGGCAGCACGAGCGCGCGCTGGGCTGCAGCGCGGTCGAAGGCGGTCTGCACGGTATCGGGAATCACGGCCATGGGCGTCCTTTCGTCGGGGAGGTGCCGCCATTGTACTACGGGTTGCGGAGCTGGTCGGGAGCCTTCGATGGGCGATCGTGCAGTCGCGCTCGGAGCCTCTTTGCGTCTGAAAAGCGGAATCTTGTGCAGTAAACGCCGCGAGATAGACATCGTCGGGCTGGGAAATGCCGAAGAGGCAAAGCTCTTGTTGAAGGCTCCTGAATTTTCCCAGGTCAGAATTGTCCGGTAGGGCGACCTGGCAGAGAGCTTCAGTCGGGATATCTATCTCGCGGCGTTTACTGCACAGAAAACGGCTCTTCGGAAACAAAAAACGATCAGTGTAGAAACGGCTGGAACGAGATGACTTGAAAGGTCGCCTGCGGATTCCCTGCCGATGCGGCGGCAGAGGAGGCACCGAGCGATCCGGTGACGGAAGGCTAAGTCTCGGTTATACAGGTTTGTTCGGAAAGCGGGTCCTTCGGGACCCGCTTTTTCTCGTGGGACCGGTTCGAGAGCGCAAGACCTGCGATGGTGAGCCCAAGACCCCCGACGATGGGCGCAGTGAGCGGCTCGCCCAGCACGATGACGGAGGCGGTGCCCGTCAGCGCCGGCACGAGGTAGATGTAGGTGCTCGTGACGACGGCTCCCAAATGCTTCACGGCGAAGTTCCAGGTGACGAAGCAGGCGGCCGAGGCACCGAGACCGAGGAACAGCAGGTTTCCCGTCACGACGGGCTCGGCCAGGGCGGCTAGGGGCGCGGGCCCGGCGACGAGGAGCGCGGACGCCATGAACAGCAGGCCCCAGCCGAAGATGCGCTTGGTGGCGGCCAGGGTCTCGTAGCCGGCCTCGGCGATGCGCCCCACGATGGTGGAATAGATCGCCCACACGACTGCCGCGGCAAAGGAGAGCCCGCAGCCGATGAAGTTGGCCTCGGCGCTGCCGGCGAGGATCGCCTCGCCGCTGGCGCTGCCGACGAGCACGATGCCGGCCATGGCCAGGGCGAACCCGAGAGCGAAGGGCGCCGGGGCGGCGGGGCGCGAGCCCCGGGCGAGCATGATGAGGGCGCAGAACAGGGGAGCCGTGGCCACGATGGCGCCCACGGCGGTGGCGCTCGTGAAGGTGAGGGCGATGTTCTCGAGCAGGAAGTAGCAGGTCACACCCGCCAGGCCCGCAGCGGCGAACAGGCGTCCGTGGCGGCGGTCGGCCAGGGGCAGACGGCGGGGACGCAGGCAGCACAGGGCGAGAAAGCCCAGGGTGAAGCGGATGATGAGAATCCACAGCGGCGTGAGGCCGGCGGCGATCAGCACCTTGGTGGCGACGAAGGTGGTGCTCCACACGAGAATGGTAAACAGGGCGAGCAGATGGGCTTTCATAGGTGCGTCTTCTGTCGGCTTGCGATGGGACTGCTCTTCCCGGCGACCGCACGCTGATAGAAGCCGGGGGTGACGCCGAGGCGCTCCTTGAAGGCGCGCGTGAGGTGCGCCTGATCGGAAAAGCCGGCCTGGAAGGCCGCGTCGGCGCAGCTGGCTCCGCGGGCGAGCAGCTCCCGGGCCCGTTCCACGCGCAGCGAGGCCAGGTAGCGCATGGGCGTGAGGCCGAAAGCGGCGGTGAAGGTTCGCAGGGCGCGGTACTTGTCCAGCCCTGCGGCCTCCGCCAGGGCGTCCAGGCGCACGGTCTGGCCCACATGGTCGCGCAGATAGGCGGCCATGGCATGCGCGGCCTCGTCGCGGGGCTTGAGATCCGCAGGGGCGCAGAGGTGGTCGATGAGCAGGTAGAGCGTCTCCTCTATGGCTCCCTCGTCAAGAGGGGTCGCATCCATGAGCGCGGCGATGTCTTTCATATAGGCTGAGGCCTCGGCGCTCTCCACGATGGGGCCCTCGAAGGGCGGGCAGTCGGGAAAACCTAGAAGGGCCACGCTGTCGTAGACGAGCGGCACGGGGCCCTTCTGGATGCAGCCATGGGCGTCTCCGGCGTTTAGCGCGAGCAGCTGGCCTGCCTCCAGGCGGTAGGCGCGCCGGTTGCACTCCATGAGGCGGCAGCCCTCGCGCACCAGGCCGATGACCGGGTAATCGTGGGCATGGGCCGCGAAGGGTCGGTCGAGGCCGGCAAAGCGGCGAAATTCCAGCGCGCCGCCGAGGGCGCGCCGTACCGATTCCCGTGCGTGTCTGACATCTTGCTCCATGATGGATGCCATGGTAATCCTTCTGCACGGGTGCTTCTTGCATGAAATTGCACTGGTCGAAAGAGGTCGGGGACGGCGGGGGGGGGTCGGCGCGGCGGTTCCAAAGGTCGGCCGCGCTTGCCGATGCGAAACCAGGGCGGGGCCGCTCTGCTCGGTGGGGTACAATGGAGCTTATCGCGAAAGGAGTGTGGGCACCATGAAGCAGATATGGGACGGTCTCATCGTGGAGCATCCGATTGCCAGTGTGATAGGGGCGCTACTGGTCGTGGTGCTGACCTGCGGATCCGCTGGCTGAAAAGCGTGCGGGAGGGCTCGGGACGCCCGGCGCCCGTGAGGTTATCGTCGGTATGTTTGCCCTGTCAGCGAACTTGTGGCACAATATTCATTCGCGCGAGTGTCTCGCGCAGCACCAAAGGGTCGCGTGGCGCAGCGGGAGCGCAGGTGCCTTACAAGCACAAGGTCGGGGGTTCAAATCCCTCCGCGACCACCAGAAGTATTCGCAGGTCATCGCTTATTTTAGAGGCGGTGACCTGTTTTCGTTTTCAGGGTTCCTCCGCACCGAATCTGCAAATCGTCTGCAAATGGCGCAGAAAGCTGCCTCAGGCACCCTTCGGCAACGGTATGGCCTCTGGTTGCTTCGAATCGCCCTGAAACAGATTCCCGATGAGCCGTGCGGCCTTCTCGTCATTCTCCGGCACGGCATGGGCGTAGAAGTCGAGCGTTATGGAAGCCTTCGCGTGGCCCAGACGGCTCTGGATGGTTTTCAGGTCTATTCCGTTCGCGAGGAGTTGGGTCGCCTGGGTGTGGCGCAGCTCGTGGAACTTCAGGGTCGGGAATCCGGCGTTCTCACGGAAGACCCTCCACCAGCGTTGGAAGTTGCTCTTGTCCAGCCATCCACCCGTGGCCGAGCAGAAGGCCGGGGTCGTGTCATCGACAGTGAGACACAGATCGTCCAGCAGGTCGGCTTGGAGTGCCTTCCATGCCTTCAAGTGCGCCATAGTGACTGCATCCACCGCTACGGTGCGCCTCCCGGCTTCGGTCTTCGGCACCTTGGGCAGCATATCAGGGCCAAGCGATTGAGCCACGCTGATTTGGGAGCGCTCGAAGTCCACCGCTCCCCACGTGATCGCCAGAACCTCTCCCAGCCGCATTCCCGTGGCAAGGCCGACCCTTACAGCTAGGATGTAACAAACGTCTCTCATGCCCAGCAGGTAGCTCCTGTCTTCTGAAGCGCCCCAGTCCCGCTGTCGCCTCTCTTTCTCGATGAGCGAGTTCACAGCTCGTTTCTCCTCCGCGTTAATGTGGGCCAGCAGTATCGCTGCATCTTCCGTAGGGAGGCCCTTCCGGCTCGCCTTGTCCACGGGCGGTGCGTCCACCCGGTCGCACGGGTTCCGAGAGATCAGATCGTAGTCCACGGCCTTCCGCATGAGGGCCTTCAGGATAACGTGGTAGCTGTGAAGGGTGGTGTTGCCGCATCTCCGGCCCTGGGCCTCGCGCCGCTTACGAATCTCGCGATAAAGGGTCTCCACTGTGCGGGCGTCGATGCTCTTCAGGGGCATGTCGCCCAGCATCTCGCACATGAAGTTCAGCTTCGCCTCGTCGCGGTCGATGGTGTGCCTCGACGCTTTGCCTGATGCCCTCTTCGCCGCGATGAACTCTTTGCTAAACTGCCGTAGCGTCACCTTGTCGGCCTCGACTTTAAGGCCGTCCTCAAGCTCGCGTCTGATCTGGTCGCGAACTCTCCGGGCTTCGGCCTTGGTGCCGCGCACGGTACGCGATTTGCGGGGGTATTTCCCCGTGATGGGGTCGCGGCCCAGGGAGACCTGAACCTCCCAGACGCCGCGTGCCTTCTCGATGATGGAGCCATTGCCTATTGCTTTTGCCATATTTATCACCTCCAAACTCAGCTCTACGCTCGTAAATTCAATCCAAAACGCCCAGCAGGCGTAGTTGGCGGGAAGAACCCTGCCGCGCGGGCGGCAAAATGGGGGGGGGTTAAAGCGGGGTTGCCCGCATCCGAGATGCGGAAGAGGGAAGGGGGCAGAGAATGCCCCCTGCTATTTTACCGCACGCTCTGGCTCTGGCCGCCATCAATCAGGTCGAGAAAATGCTTTTTCAGCACGAAGAGGTTCCGGCCGATCCGGAAGCCCGGGATCTCGCCCAGGTTGATCTGCCGCCGGACCGTCTGCTCCGAGATGCCGAGCAGCTTCGCCACATGGCGCGGCGTCATGATGTCGGGGCAGTCGCTAACGTTCATCGCCGTCGCCCTTCTCGCGAATCCCGGCCAGCATCCGCTCCAGGTAGGCGCGCTCCTCCTTTGCGAATTCCGCTCCGGCGAGGAGCTGCTTCTCCAGGCTGTCGTAGTGGTCGATCATCTCCGGAATCACCTTCAGCCACGCCTCCCGGGCGCACTGGCTGGAATCGTCGTAGAGCAGGTACATCGGAACGACGCTGCGGGCCATGCCCGGCTCCAGGCCGCACCAAGGCGATCCCGAGTAAAGCGGCTCCCCTGGCTCGTAATACAGGGTCTCCCATCCGATGTCGGAGAGCTCCTGATCGGAGAATTCGAGCTGTCGTAGATTCATCATGCTTCCTTTCTTTTATCCGTACACGCATATATATATCGACCGCAGGAGGGCGGGCGGCCTACGCCTCGTCGCGCTTCGCGCGCCAAGCTGCGTCGTAGATGACCTGCCCTGTCTCTTGCGAGCGAACAACGGGGGATCCGATGGCTCCCTGCGCATAGAGCGCATCGACGAAATCGCCGAGCCCTTCCTGCGCGTCCTCGACCTGGTTGCCGGCGCGGCCCTCGGGAGTCTCCGAAGCTGGCGCGGCATCTTCGGGGCGGGGCATCTTAGGCGCGCCCGTCCACAAGAAATGCCCCGTGTACTTCTCCTTGTGCTTCTTCGGGAAGAGGGCGGCCCCGGTCTTGCAGTCGGGCCAGTAGTCCTCGTTCGCCCATCGCTCAAGGTCGAATTGGGCGATAAGGGGCTCAGGGTAGCAGCACTTTTCCAGCTGCTCCTTGGTGACGTGCTTGCGCTCGGCGCAGTACACCCAATCGCCGAACTCCGCCACGTACTTCGCCGCCTCCTCCAGGAAGTTTTTGCGGTTGAGCGAGCCGCGCTTCTGGCCCGAGTTGGATTGGGCGTACCACTCCACGTACAGCTCGTAAAGAAAGTCCGCCGGCACGTACTCCCAGGCGAGCTCGGGCATGATCTCAGCGCAGAACGCGCGGCCTGAGGAGTTCTCCTGTTTCATCTTCTCAAGCAGCGACCAAGACGCGGCCCCTCCCTCAAGTGAGATCTCGTCCATCTCCAGCAGCTTCTTCAGCACGTACTCCAGCACCCCCGGGCGCTGGACGTAGTCCTCTTTAATGGCCTTGTTGGCCTTTCCCGTGAAGCACTTGCCGAAGGGGATGAGCGCGAACCGGCGCGCGAGGGATCCGGAGCGGTCCCTGAACTTGGGGATACCGTTGCACGACTGCACGATAAGCCCGTGGAAGTAGACCTCGATGGCGCTCTGGTACTTCCGGTTCAGGCCGATGGGGTCCCCCGTGACGAGGCTCTTCAGGTTCGTCGCATCGTCGATGTACATCTCGTGGTTGTTCTCGTCGCCGTAGATGACCAGCGCGACGGGGGCGCGTTCGAGGTAGGCATCGACGGAGAGCTGCTCCATGTTCGCCTTCAGCATCGAGCCCGACCCGATCAGGCACTCTGCCATGCGCATCAGGGTCCCCTTGCCGTTCTCGCCGGACTCGCTCACGAGCAGCACAGCCTTGTCCCATCGGCGGTTCGAGCGGATCATCGCAGCGAGCAGGCTCCAGATCTGATGGCGCACCTCGGGATCGTCCGTCAAGGAGTCTATCCATGAATCGACGTCCCACGGCTCGCCCGTGACGGGATCCTTGATGACCACCAGCGCCGCATTGGGATTGTAGGGGACGGCGATCTTGTTGAGGAACACGATATCCGGGGTGAACGGGAGCAGGGTCTTCGCCACGTCATCGAAGAGGCCGTTCTGGACGGCGATGAGGCGCCCGTCGCGGTAGGGGGTGGCGATGGGGCAGCTCTGAACCAGGATATGGCGGACCTGCTTGATGTCCCTCTCGCCAGCGTTTGGGCGCATCTCCCTGACGAGGTTCGCCAGCGTGGCCTCGTCGGTGGCGTAGGTGCCGTAGTTCGCGGATGCCGGATTACCGATGTAGAACCCGACCAGGCACTTCTCGCGGGGGGCGCGCTCAAGGTCGGCCCACGTCCCCGCGAACGAGAGGCTGATCGCACGGCAGCGGCACAGGCTCCGCAGGACGGCCGCGATCGTGCTCGCGGGAAGCTCTCTCATGGGACGCCATTTGCCGTGGATGTTCAGATCGTCCTTTCTGAGAGCTCTGTTTCGCGTGCTTATGGCGGTGTTCGCCACGGCGAGCAGCTGGGCCGCGAACTCCCGGAGGCTCGGGCACGCTCCTCCATGCGCGACCAGATGCTCGCACCAGTTCACTGCCACGCGCTCGGTGAAGGCGTCCTGCGATCCGTATAACTCCCCGCCCGAGGGGAAGATCGTCGCCGGGACGGGGATCGCGTTGCCACCCCGATCGGAGGGGGAGGGACTGGCCTTGCCGGGATCCCCGCTGGCCGGGGCAGAAGGGACGGGGCTGCTCGCATTAGGCGAGGGGAGTGGGGTGTTCTCAGTATTGTTCATTACAATTCTCCTTTTTGTTCATTACAATTCTCCTTTCAGAGACGCGACCGCCCAAACCCTTTCGGGCAGTCTCTTTTTTACTTTTATTTTTTACTGCGGGGATCGGCTGCTACTCTGCGGCCTCGAACAGCTCGCGAAGCTCGCCGCTCCAGCCCAGGGCATCGGCGATGCGGCGCCCGCGATTGGGGTATGCCGGCTCCAGCCCCCGCTCGATGCGGCTGAGGGATGTCTGATTCACGTTCGCGCGGCGGGCGAGCTCGGCCTGGGACATCCCCAGCTCCTCGCGTAGGGCTCTCATCTTGCTCATTGTCATGACCTCACCTCCCTTCGGGTTTCGCGTCGAGAAGTCATGACCTCATTAAATCATGGTATAATTTGTTTTAAAAATTTTAAAAACGTTAATTTATTTCAACTGAGGGAGCAGAACATGGAAAAAGCCAGGTCGGAGAGCGAGGGGAAGACGATCCCCCTCGCCCACATCAGACTCGCCCAGCGCGGCGAGGATCCGGTGATGGTACTCACCGCAGAACCCTGGGAGCGGGAGTCGATCTACGGGAGAGCCCGGCGCCAGGGCCCGGCACCGGGCGCGGGCAAGTGCGGCTTCGACTCCACCGCCAAGAGCGTCGGCGGCAAGCGGAGCTTGATGATCTCCTCCGCGCTCCTCGGCCAGGAGCATATCGACTACTTGATCTGGGCGATTGACGTGCTCTGCGATGGCGCTCCCTTCTTGCCGCCCCTCCAGGTGCGCGCCGACGAGCTGGCTCCGTGCGACCCGGCGGCATTGGCGCATCTATATGAGACCTGCGGCCTGAGGAAGGCCCTCGACGAGGGATGCGGGGCCGTGAAGGACGAGATCCGCTATGCCGTGGCCGCTACCGAGGTATGGTGCTATGACGGGGCCGGATGCGGGGATGAGGATATTAGAGAGGTCGTTCCCGTGGCATCGGCCCTCGCCGCCCTCGCCGATGCTCGCATGGCCACGGAGGGGCTGCTGTTCGCGATCGGCCAGCGAGAGGGCGCGGAGGCGATGGAGGGGCTTCTGGAGGCGAGCAGCGGGGCCTTCGGCAGCATGTACGCTGAAAACCCCTGGTCGCTGTGGTCGTACCGCGATTTCTTCGGGGCGAACGGCGGCGCGAAGCGCTGCCTGTCCCGCGTCCTCAATCATTACAACATGAGACGCCTGCCGCAAGCGGGCCAGCCATGGTTGCGGCTGGAGGAGTGCTGGGATGCTGCCGAGGGAGAGAGGTCAGACGGCGATAGATTGATCGCCGATCTGTTCGGGGCGTTCTCTATCGGCACCCACATCGCCATCGGCAAGGTGAAGCTCGCGGGCAAGGACAGCCTCAAAGAGGCCGTCGAGCTGGTCACGCGGTCGGAGTTCGGGCTGCCCCGATGGTACCGGCTCGTCATGGAGGGCTTCGGGGCGGGGCACGTGAAAGTGTGCCAGTCATGCGGCAACGTCTTCGTCGCCGGCAGGGGCCATGCGGACTACTGCTCCGACAGCTGCCGGGTGGGGGCGTCGCGCAGAAGGCGCTGAGACGGGAGGGCGGCGCGTCTTCTACGTGCTCTGCCGCTATGACGGACACAGGGGAAAAGGGGAGGGGCGATCTGGTTTCCGGCTCGACGAATCGCCACTTTTTACCCCCATTTTTGAAAAAATTCTCGAAAGAAGTTTTTCTCCATTTGTGTTATACTAAAAAGTTTTAATGACATCGTTTTACCACCACCTTTGAAAAGATTCTCGCGAGAAGTCTTTCACCATCTGCGATATATTGAAAGATTTCAATAGCGTCGTTTTAGCCCTAATTTTCAAAAAATTCCCGAGAGAAATTTTTCTCCATTTGTGATATATTAAAAAGTTTTAACGGCATTAAAAAGTGTCGATTCGGCACTGCTATTTTCAATGAAAAAAGTTTCTGAAAACGGCGCCGAAATGTGGCGAATCGGCAATCCCCTCCCTTTCCCCCCTGTGTCCCTCCGATGGGCCTAGAACGTAAAAAGAACGGGGCCGCTGCATTCCAGCGGCCCCGCTTAGCCAAAGGCTCCGTTTCGGCATCGGGCCTGCGCCCTACCTAACCTTTCCGGAGCGGACGGCCTTGCCCCAGCTCGTCCAGCACTTCTTCCCATTGACCTTCGCCTGGTAGCGCACCTGCACGTAGTAGCGCTTGCCGCTCTTGAGCTTCGTGAGCGTGACGCTCTTCCCCTTCACGGTCTTGCTCTTCTTCGCACCCGCCATCGACTTCTTCAGGCTGCATCGCACCTGGTAGGCGCAGACCTTTGCCTTCTTGACCTTGGGCTTCGCCCACTTCACCGTGAGGGAGCGCTTCTTGGCGCTCTTCGCGCTCTTGGCCTTGACGGCGGGGGCAGCGAAGCCCTTCAGCATCGCCCCGTTGCCATTGAAGTAGTAGGTCTTCCCGGAGAGCTTCAGCCAACCTTTGGCCATCTTCCCCGACTTATTGAAGTAGTACTTCTTGCCAGAGAGCGTCTGCCAGCCCGTAAGCGGGGTGCCCTTGACATAGTACAGACGGTATCCACCCTCGGTACGCCAGCCGTTCTTCTTGGCGAGAGCCGCTTTCTTAGCGGCCTCCTCCTGGGCCTTCTTCTTAGCAGCCTCAGCCTTACGCTTGGCAGCAGCCTCAGCTTCGGCCTTCTTACGGGCCTCCTCAGCCGCCTTCTTAGCCTCCTCCTCGGCACGCGTGTCGGCCTCGGAGGTATCAGGTGCAGAAGGGGTCACAGGCTTGGTCGCGTTAGGGTTGCTCGGCGTGGTGGGTTTAGAGGGAGCCACAGGCACCACAGGAGTCTCGGGCTTGGAGGGCTTAGACGGGGTCACCGGAGTCTCAGGCTTAGGGGTCTCAGGCTGAGAAGGCTTAGACGGGGTGGTGGGCTTAGAGGGAACCGCAGGCACCACAGGGGTCTCGGGCTTGGAGGGCTTAGACGGGGTCACAGGAGTCTCAGGCTTAGAGGGCTCAGGCTGAGAAGGCTTAGACGGGGTGGTGCTGGCCTGGGCCTTCACCAGGTAATAGGTCTGAGAGGCTGCGTCCCAGGTGGCGGTATAGGCCGTGCCATCGATGGTGCAGTCAACGTATACTGGCTTGCCCTCCTTGGCGCAGTAGTAGCGCCTGCCGTCCACGGTATGCCAGCCCACGGAGGCCTTGGCACCGTCAGCGGTATAGAGGAAGGTCTGGGCCTTGTTGGCGATCTTAACGGAGGCACCAGTGAGATCGGTGGTGTAGGCGGAGAGCTTGCCAGACCACTTATAGGCAGACGTATCAGCCTTGGCCTCGGCGATGATGAACTCACCCGTGAGCGACCACTTCTTGTTCACGTCCGTGGCAGTCCACGTGGCGCGGAAGCCTGTCATCGCGGTGATCTCGTTGTTATGGGCATAAGACATGGTGTAGTCAGTGCCCTCGACAAGACGGTTGCCCTTCGCATCGGTGATGACTACATCGAGCGTGACAGGAGCGCCTGCATAGGTGAGCGTAGGATAGGTGACACCGGCAGCGCCACCGTTGGGGTCGGCTGCATAGGTGTAGTCGGTCCCGTAAGCATAGGTGGGCTTGGGAGCGTTCTCCGGGGTGGGCTTAGTGGTACCGCTCGCGGAGGTATCGGGGTCGATGCCCGATGACGCGTCGCTGGGCAGCGAGGAGACGAAGGCCTTGTAGGCGTTGAGTTTCGCCTGGTAATCGTCGATCTCCATGACGGTGAGGTTGAAGGAAGTGACCTGCTTGGCGTTGGCGGCGTTGCAGCCGTATACCGACGTAAGAGAACCAGTCGCAGAGGTACGATCTTCCGCCTTAGCTGCTCCGACTATAGTTTCGTGTATAGTAACAACACAGGGCCAATGACCGTTGCCAATAGAAAGGGACTCGCCATTAAGAAACGCCTCAAGTTCACGAAAGTACCAGTTATAGAAGGGGTTACGATTCGTATGAATATCACCATTCGCATAGTTTTTCGACTGGCAGGCAAGCATCTCGTTGAGAGTACCATCAATCTCCGTATGCTCAAAAGCAACAATAGAACTGAAATTGACAGCTCTCATCTCACGGGCGACAAGTTCAGGGGAGATCTTGAGCATGTCCAGCTTCTTGCCGTCTAGCTTGAACTGGTAGAATTGGCGATTAACATCCTTGAACTTCTCATCAGCAGTACCGTTCTCGTTCTCATACTGACGAGTGAGGTTCCAGTCATTCACGAGATCAATACCGCTCTGCATGTTGTCATAGGCAGTGGCATCATCAGAATCGCCTAGATTGTCCATCTGAACGTATCGATCCACATCCGCGTCTTGATTGTTAACCTTTATATGATCGTAGGGGTTAAGCAGGATATCCGCTGCCTGGTCGTAGCCTGCCCATAGGAAGAAGCCTGCAGCGCCCAGGTCCTTCCACTCTTCCTGCGTGGTCAGAGCGCTCTCGTTGAGACGGTAGGTGCCGTCCGCGTTGCGGGTGAGGTAGGTTGCCTTCACGATGTCGGTACGGGTCTGGGAGACCTCATCGGCGTAGGCCTTAGGCGCGGACAGGTCGATGGGACTGAGCGCCTGGGCAGGTACCAGAGCGCAGGTGAGCATCGCGGCGAGAGTGCCGGCGATGACCTTGTTGAGGTGTTGGGTTGTCATTGTTCTTCTCCTTTTGGTGTACCCATCAATTGATCTCTCTGGCCGGGCATCGAGGCCCTGGCCGTGAAAAGGAAAGCCGTCGCGAGATGCGACATAGCACGTGGAAGCCCGGAGACGGGCGTTTTTCATTTCTAGGGGAAATCTCATCGGGGCCGGCACCTTCTCTCGCTCAGGTGCGCAGCATCGACAGGAGGCACCTTAGTCCAGGTTTGCCGACCAACATATGACGAATCACAGAGGTCCCATCATATGGGACAGGGTGCCCCCACACCGGGAACATCTGTGACTCGTCTCGTCATATTCAGTTGGTCGGCGAGAAACATTATTCCACGAGTCATCTTCGCGGGCAAGGCCTTTCCACGCGAAAGGCAGCGATTTCCAGGAGGCAAGATAGGCGTAAGATGGTCACGGCCGCAGACCGGTCGAAAGCCATCGAGTAGAGTTAGGAGCAAACCATGCGGAAGAGGCTGAAGAAGTACGAAGGGCAGCGCCTGCGCTTCAAGGGGACCTTCGAGAGGTTCGGAACGAGAAACGGGCGGGTGGGCGTGATACCGACCATCGTTCTGCGGAATGTAAAGCTGTGCGGCTCGCGGAAAGTGCTGACCGACCACCTTTGGTTCAACCTGACGAAGGAGTTCGAGAGGGCCGAGCTGGAGGGAGGGGACATCGTTATGTTCGACGCGCGCGTCGAGAGGTACACCAAGGGCTACAAGGGGCGCGACTGGGAGAGGCAGCTCGAAGCGCCGCTCGAAGAAGATCTCAAGCTGAAGTGGCCGACGAAGGTCGTGAAGATCAAGAGGCCCGAAGGCGACGGGGAGACAGCCTAAGCGCCGAGGGGCAACCGCCCGGGCGCAGCCCCTTACCGCGAGCCCCGCGCGGGACAACCGAATCGGAACCCGAGGAAAGACCCCCAACCGGGGGTCTTTTCACTGAGCTTCCCCGCCACCCGCCCCCGGAGAGGGCCATGGTCGCAGGCGTGAAGGCCCCGCGCAAGGGCCGTCGAAAACCTTCCGCTGGGGCGGAAGCTCAAGCGCTCCGCGTTTCGACGGGGCAAACCCCTTGCGCGGGACCTCCCCGCCTGCGGGCCCTCCCGCCCCGAGCCTCCCGCATCGAGGCACGGCACTCCCCACGGCGACCCATGGTCACTCCACATCCCGGGGTCCTCACCTTCTAGGCAGCAGCGCTTGGGCAGCGACGTTCCGCGATCACGGCACTCGCGGGCACGATGGCGACAGGACACCCCCCCTTCCAACAAGCTCCCGCAGCGTCACCCGATGCCCGCAGGCTCCCGCACGAAGGCTCCCCCGTCAAGGTGCCGCGAAACTTTCCCCTGCGTGGAAACTCAGGCGCTCCGCGTTCGGGCTTTTCCCCTTGACGATGGAGCCGCCCTGCGGCGTCCGGCAGGCAACGGGGCGGCGCAGAGGGCGCTGCCGAGAAAGAAAGGGGCCGACCATGATCGCCAACATCGCAAGCACGTTCGAAAGCACCGTCCTGAGCGGGGCCATCCGCTTCCTCAACCGCCGGGGCCACGTGGTGGAGCAGATCATCCCCCACGGGGAGGGCCCCTTCGAACTGGTGACCCGTGACGGAGAGGTGCTGGTCTTCGCAGTCGTGAGGGGCGCCCGCGGCGACGAGTTCCCCGTCGAGAGGCTGGACCGCGAGGAGGCCGAGGCCTTCGCCATCCGCTGGGTGGGCGAGCACGCGTCTATCGGAGAGGCGACCGTCCGCTTCGACATCGTCTCGCTCGTGGTGCTCGATGGCGGGAGGGCGCTCGTCAGGCACCACGTCGGGGCGCTCTCTTAGGGGACCTGGAGGAGGGGCCCCGGCCCCTCCTCCATCACAGCCCGCCCTCCCACTCGGCGGGCAGCTCGTCCCCCTCGTCGCGGAGCCCCATGACCGTCACGCGGTAGCCCGGCCTGGAGAGCTCGCGGGCCCTCCGCTCCCACAGACGGATGTCGGCATCTGCCACCTCGCGGGCTTCCCGCTGCTCCCCGCTACTCTCCTCCATGAGCCGCCTCCTCGCGCTCCCCGCAGGGGACGGCTCCCTTGCGGATGGACTCCTCCCATTTGCGCAGGCGCTTCGACGCCTCCTCAACGGGAAGGGGCTCGGCCCTCTTCGACCCCAGAACACCCGCGTTGCGGGAGACCACCGAGGCCAGCGCCCCGAAGTCGATCTCCTTCCACGAGGGGTAGAGGCCCACGAGCAGGCCGCCCGCCACGATGCGGGCCCTGTCCAGCCCCTTGCGCTCGGCCTCCCCGGCCCTTGCCCGCACCTGCTGCTGCCTGGCGCGGAGCTGGGCGATCCTCTCCTCTAGCTCCCTCTCCTGCTTCTCGTAGTCGGCCATTTTCGCACCGCCTCTCGCTCGCTGTCGTAACATTTTCTTCTTATATTGTAACACTTTTCGTTGTGTAGTGTTACGAAACATGCTAAAATTATTACCGTCCCGTGGGGACGGGGAGCCCAATCTGGGGAGCGCCGGAGCGCTCTCCAGCGCACAGATATGTCACTGCTTCGCAGCGACCGTGCGCCCTGCGGGGCTGGAGGGGCCTCCGCCATGGGGCTCCGCGCGGACCCTTCTGGGTGAGGGCCGCTTGGCGAGAAGAGAGGAGGTGCGGCCATGGCGATGTTCCACACGCGCATGAGCGTTGTGTCCCGTGCACGCGGCGAGACGTCTGTGGCTGGTGCCGCATACAACAGCCGCTCGGCCATGGCCGACGAGCTGACGGGCGCCTCCTACGACTTCCGGAGGGCGCACCTCCACGAGAAGCTCGTGGCAGACCTGGGGGTGACCCTCCCAGCGGGGGCCGACCCCTCGCTCTCGGAGCGATCCCGACTCTGGACCGAGGTGGAGCGTGTCGAGCGCGGCAAGAGGGCCCAGACCGCCCGCCGCATCGAGTGCTCCCTTCCGCGTGAGCTTTCCGAGGAGGAGCAGGTGGAGCTGGCCCGCCGCATCGTGGGGATGCTCGTCGGGCAGGGCATGGCAGTGGACGCCTGCATCCACGACGCCCTGGACGGGCACAACCCCCACCTGCATATGCAGATGCCCCTGCGGGGCATCGGGCCCGAGGGGCTGCTGCCCAAGTCCGTCAACGTGTACTCCCTGAGGGACGACACCGGCAACGAGGCCTCCATGACGGCGGATGAGCTGAGAGACGCCCTCTCCTCGGGGGGCACGTGGCAGAAGCTCTACCGTTACCGCATGGGCAGGGACACCCGGATGCTCACCCCGTCTGAGGCGGAGTCGTGGCAAGGCTGCAAGCGCGTGTCCAAGACCCCCGTGCAGGAGACGCGGTACCTGCACGATTGGAACGAGAGGGCCCGGGCGCGGGAGTGGAGGCGGGCCATCGCAGCCATGGAGAACGATGCTCTCGCCGCCCACGGCTCGGGCGAGAGGGTGGATCCCCGCTCCTACGCGGAGCAGGGGTCGGACGCAGTGCCCGGCGTGCACCTGGGCCCTGCGGCGACCCACATGGTGGGGGCCTCTGACAGGCGGCGCTCCAACGAGGCAGTGGCGAGGGCCAACGCCGCGCTGAAGGAGCTTGCCCTGAAGGTGCGGGCGGTCATGCGGGCGCTCTCGGCCATGAGGGAGGCCCGCAGGGCCCTCTCGTCGAGGAGGAGGGCTTCCAGCACCGGGCGGAGGGCCCAGCAGACCCGCGCACGCCAGGTGCGCAGCGCGGGCAGGACGAGCAGTCAAGTTCAACGATAGGAGAAAGAAAATGGAGATCAAGACATTCTGGAAAACTGGCGCGGTGGACTCGCTGTCCTTCGAGCCCCTTCGGGGCGCGGACGTCACCGAGTCGCTTCCTGGTGAGTACAAGGGCTACGACCGAATCACCACCACCAGCTCCCTGGAGTGCGTGAGCGCCACTGTCGAGTCATTGGAGATCCGCAGCGACGGCGTGTGGGCGACCCGTCGCGCGCTGCTGAAGGATCAGTGCGGTTTCGCGGAGGCACCCGTCCGGGCCGAGCACTGCATTGTGAGCGATGCGGAGCTGGAGGAGGTCGCCCACATCGACGTGGACGGTGTGACCGCCTGGCCCGAGGGCGACGATTCCATCGAGGACCAGATGCGCGAGATCGAGATGCGCTTGGATGCGGCGCTGGGTGCTGCGTAGAGAGTCCACACATTTGGGGGGCGCTCACTCCGGCGATACCGTTGAAGTGAGCGCCCCACGGGCTTCCTGGTCTTGCCGAAGGCATCTGCAAATCGTCTGCAAATCGTCTGCAAATCGTCTGCAAATCAGCGTAAACGTAGACATATTCCAATGAGCGCAAACACATGCGAAATAAAAGAATTGCGAGCGTAGAGCAATTGTATTGTCCTATTTCACTGTGTTCCCTGCTGCCTTACAAGCACAAGGTCGGGGGTTCAAATCCCTCCGCGACCACCATGCTCAT
>ERZ777306.382-NODE-382-length-89989-cov-21.988336_pt1 | contig 89989 bp, 70 predicted proteins | sample MGYA00374966_ERZ777306 | MGnify/ENA primary metagenome ERZ777306 (study PRJEB29329, sample SAMN06343882) | mouse gut metagenome | isolation source: Mouse cecum | place: Austria: Vienna | collected 2014-11-15 ...
CGAGGGCGTTGCCGCCCAGGGCGATGACGACGGTCTTGCCGTTGCCCTTTTCGTAAGCCATTTACTTCACCTCAATCGTTTCGATGAACCGCGTGCCAGCCATAGGTTGCATGTAAGTGAGGCGAGACAGCGGTTACAAGATACATGGAACATGCAACGGATTCGATTCTACGGTGACACCACTTCGGGCATCGTCCCGTATGACGTCCGTTGGCAAACAGTAAGGAAGGGAACGGACCGCACAGGCCCGTTCCCTGCTTAAGCGATTTAGCCGCAGAGGGTGGCGTACATGACGGCCTTGATGGTGTGCATGCGGTTCTCGGCCTCGTCGAAGACCTTGGACTGCTTCGACTCGAACACCTCGTCCTCCACTTCCATCTCGGTCACGCCGAAGCGCTCGGCGATGTCGGCACCGATGGTGGTGTTGGTGTCGTGGAAAGCCGGCAGGCAGTGCAGGAAGATGGCCTCGGGGTCAGCCATGGCCATGACCTCCTTGGTCACGCGGAACTTCTCGAGGTGCTTGATGCGCTCGGCCCACACCTCGTCGGGCTCGCCCATGGACACCCACACGTCGGTGTAGATGACATGAGCACCGGTGCAAGCCTCGGCCACGTCGTCGGTGCACTTCACGGTGCAGCCGTTCTCGGCGGCGATGGCGGTGCAGGTCTCGATGAGCTCGGCGTCGGGCATGTTCTCCTTCGGGCCGCAGGCCACGAAGTTCATGCCGAGCTTGGAGCACACGACCATGAGCGAGCGGGCCACGTTGTTGGCGGCGTCGCCCATGAACACGAGGGTCTTGCCCTTGATGTCGTAGTTGAAGTTCTCCTGCACGGTCAGGATGTCGGCGAGCATCTGGGTGGGATGCCACTCGGTGGTCAGACCGTTCCACACCGGCACGCCGGCGTTGGCAGCCAGATCCTCAACGTCGGTCTGGGCGAAGCCGCGGAACTCGATGCCGTCGTAGAAGCGGCCGAGCACGCGGGCGGTGTCCTCGATGGACTCCTTCTTGCCCATCTGGGAGGAGCCGGGATCCAGGTAGGTCACGCCCATGCCGAGGTCCATGGCGCCCACCTCGAAGGCGCAGCGGGTGCGCGTGGAGGTCTTCTGGAACAGGAGAACGATGTTCTTGCCCTCCAGGTAGCGGTGCGGGGTGCCGGTGCGCTTGAGGTCCTTGAAGTTCTTGGAGAGCTTCAGCAGGTAGTCGATCTCCTCGGTGGAGAAGTCCAGGAGGCGCAGGAACGGGCGACCGCTGAGATTGATAGGCATGTTGTTTCCTTTCCCTAGAAAAGAGTGAAAGTTATATCGCGCGGGCCCCCTGGGAACCAGGGGAACCCACGCGTCTTTTTCGGCCCAGCGCTGGCTGGCTAGACTGGGCCGGAAAAGCCGTTACAGGATGCGCCCGAAGGCGCGGGTGCACCGGGCGTTGGCGCCGGCGCAGCTGCGCGCTAAGCCTACAGGGCCTCGCGCCAGGCCGGCATGGACATGCAGCGCGGGCCGCCGCGGCCGCGGGAGAGCTCCGCGGACGGCATGACCAGGCAGTTGATGCCGTTCTTGTACAGCACGTCGTTGGTGACGTTGTTGCGCTGGTACACCACCACGGTGCCGGGGCGGACGCAGAGCGTGTTGGAGCCGTCGTTCCACTGCTCGCGCTCCGCGGCGATGCGGTCGCCGCCGCCGCAGGGGATGAGCTGCACGGGCTGGCCGACGTACTCGGTCAGGATGGACTCCAGGTCCTCGTCGCGCTCGCGGATCTTGGTGCCGCCCTTGCCGTCGGGGGTGATCTCGAAGACCGTCAGCGGGCCCATGATGCCGGGGTGGATGGTGAACTTGTCGTAGTCGATCTGGGTGAACACCGTGTCCAGGTGCATGAAGGCGCGGGACACCGGGATGTTGAAGGCCAGGATGGTGTCGATGGGGCTCGTCTCATCGTTGAAGATGTTGTGGGCGATGTGGTCGATGGCATCGGGCTCGGTGCGCTGGGAGATGCCGATGGCCAGCACGTGCTCGTTGATGTTCAGGATGTCGCCGCCCTCGATGTGGAAGGTGTCGTTGCGGCTGTAGTACTCGGGGGTGCCCACGAAGTCGGGATGGTTCTTGAAGATATAGTCGCCGTAGATGGTCTCACGGTTGCGGGTCTGGCTGTACATGCGGTTGATGGACACGCCGTTGCCGATCATCGCGAACGGGTCGCGGGTGAAGTACAGGTTCGGCATGGGGGCGCACACGAGTTTGCAGCGGTCGGACACCATGTCCACCAAGAGGTGGGTGTCGGAACCGGGCAGCTCCTGAAGGTTGATGCCCGCCATGGTCTTCATGACCATGTCCTTGGTGCCGGCGTACTCGGAATTGATGTAATCCTTGATGATGTTCTTGTAGATATCGGTGCGGATGCCCGCCTCGTAAATCCACTGGTCGAGGAACTGCTCGCGCAGCTCGGGGTTGCCGTCGATAACCTCGGTCATGAGATCCTCGAGGTACACCACCTCGGTGCCCTCGTTACGCAGGATGTCGGCGAACGCGTCGTGCTCGGCCTGAGCAACTTCCAAGAACGGGATATCGTCGAACAGCAGCTCCTCCAGCGTGTTCGGGGTGAGGTTGAGAAGCTCGTCTCCGGGGCGATGGAGGATAACCTTCTTGAGGTTGCCGATCTCGCTCTTGACGTTTACTCCTTGCATGTGACTCTCCAATCCGGCGCGTTGCTGCGCACCATCATAGTTGAGAAGCTGCGGGCAGCCGCCCCCAGCCCATCGCGGTCGGCGCGGTGGATGCACCCAATGTCGCAGAAACGCCTGAGGATAAAAGAGGTAAAGCGGTAGTAGATGAGGGTATAACTTGTAATTAAGCCCCTGTCACGCCTTCTACACCTCGTTTAAACGCCCCTTAGAACATTTCCCCCTGCCCCAGGTCAAGTCATGAAACCCGAAGCAGAACGATCGGATAACTTCCCTTGCGCATTGTCGACTCCGCTCGACCCCTTTAATACCCTTGGCCGATATTGCTTTCGCCGACGGGTTCAAAGTACCATCATTTTTGTTCACATGCAATAAAAAATTCCCAATCCCTTATTTATTCAATCAGATTCCACGATTGGAGCTGTCCGGAGATTGAGGCTCAACCATGCGGACGCTATAGCAGGTGAACGGCAACTAGAGTTCAGTATATTCCCAGTTCAATTTTATTTCCAAATCTATATATAGCAAAAATGCAACTAGTTATTGACAAAAAGGGACCTTGCGACAACAGGTTATTCAAATCGGGCATTTTTTCTGCGGCTCTTCCTTTTTCCCAGTCCAGCATGAAAAAAGTAGTAGTGCACGTGAACAATTTTTCGGAAGCGCGTATACTGCACAGCGAAGAGAACGCGATGGAAGGAAGCGTGATCGTCTATGGAAAACCCTGTCAAACCCGCTGATCTAATCTTGACGAGCCGTGCCGTCTTTACAGGCACCCAAGACGCCCCGCGCCCCAGTGCGGTAGCGCTGCACGGCGACCGCATTGTGTGGGTTGGGCCCGCCGAGACGCTTCCCGATGGCCTGCGCGGCCCCGACACCACCGTGGAAGACCTCGGCGACGCACTTATCATGCCAGGCTTCCACGACGCTCACATGCACGTGTTCCATTCCGCCCTGTACCTCTCCCCCCTGGCCGAGCGCTTCGTGGGCGACAACGAGGCCGACGCCGTGGCGCGGCTCGCCCCCCTTGCGGCACGGCGCCCCTCAGGATCGTGGCTGCTCGCCCAGGGCTGGCGCGACTACCTGTGGAACCCAGCCGGTATGCCGAGCCGAGCATCGCTTGACGCCGCCTACCCCGACCGACCGGTGGCCATGTACTCGGGAGACGCCCATACCCTGTGGCTGAACTCCTGCGCCCTTGCACGGCTCGGCATTACCGAGGAATCGCTGCCCCCCGCTGGCGGCAGCTACGACAAGGACGACGAGGGCCGACTGACCGGCATCGTGCGCGAGGCGGCAGCCATGGAGCTCATGCCGCGCATCGTAGACGAGTTCACCCGCGAGGAGCTGCTGGACGCCTACCGCTCTTTCGAGGCCTACTGCAACGAGCACGGTATTACCGGCATCTGCGACGTGTCGCTTATGGCCATGCCGGGGCTCGACTTCGTGCGCGACGACCTGTATGCCGACCTGGAAGCCGCTGACGAGCTGACCGTGCGCGTGTCGCTGTTCCCCACCCTTCTGGAAGACCGCGGGCGCCTGTCGGCCCTGCGCGAGCGCTGCCGCGGGCCCCTTGTGGCCGCCTGCGGATTCAAGCAGTTCTTCGACGGCGTGTCGAGCCAGCACACCGCCTGGGTACGCGAGCCCTACACGAACGCGCGCTTTCAGGGCGACTGCGGGCGCCCTACGGTGGATGCCGAGGTCATGGAGGGCCTCGTGGCGCCGGCCGCAGCCGAAGGATCGCCCGTGCGCATCCACGCCATCGGCGACGAGGCCATCCACCGCTGCATCGACATCTTCGAGCGACACCCTGTGGCCGACGATGGAGGCGATGGGGTGCGGCCCCGCCACACTATCGAGCATTTGGAGAACTTCCAACCCGCAGACATTGCCCGGTTGGCCGCAGCCGGCATCGTGGCCAGCGTGCAGCCGCGCCACATCACTTTGGATCCGGGCGGCCCCGAGCGTGATCTGGGACCTGCGCGCGTACCCTACATGTGGCCTTTCCGCAGCCTGCTGGATGCCGGAGCCGTGCTGGCCTTCGGCACCGACTCCCCCGTCACCGACATCGACCCCATCGACGCGGTATACACCGCCGTCACCCGCCGCGACGCCGACAGCCACGAACCCGAGGGCGGCTGGCTGCCCGCCGAGCGCATCACGCTCGCAGAGGCCCTGCACGCCTACACCGCCGGCAGCGCGGTAGCCGCCCAACGCGCACATGAGCTGGGCACGCTGGAGCCGGGCAAGCTCGCCGACATCGTGGTTCTGGAGCCGAACCCCTTCGCCTTGGCCCCCGAGAATCTGCAGCAGGCCCGGGTGCAAGCCACCTACGTGGGCGGCCGCAAGGTGTACGAGCGCCCGTAGACGGCACGGGACGCGCCCGTTCAGCGATGACCGCCGCGCCGTCCCATCCTCTTTGGCGGCGCTTCCCGCCCCATCGGTTTCGCCAAAAAAAAGGGGGGGCAGTCTTACCGGGTAAGGCTGCCCCCCCTTGCTTCGCCGGGGCATCGAGGGGCCGTCCTATCCTTCCAGGGCCTTGGACATCTGCCAGAGCCCTTCCATCTCCTCCATTGAGAGGTCTTCCACACGGCGTCCCTGCCCGGCGGCGGCGCCCTCCATGAAAGCCCAGCGCGTGCGGAACTTCCCACAGGTGGCGCGCAGGGCCTCCTCAGCCTGCACGCCCATCTTGCGGGCCACGTTCACCAGGCTGAACAGCACATCCCCCGTCTCCAGCTCCACCGCAGCCAGAGCAGCCGGGTTCTCGGCTCCGTCTACCTTGCCGTTGGGAGACTTGGGCGCGGCCCCGTAGGCGGCCTTCAGCTCCGCTATCTCCTCGTCTACCTTGGCCCACACATCGTCAACCGTTTCCCACTCGAAGCCGGCCGACGCCGCCTTACGCGAGATTTTCTGAGCCTGCTTGAGCGCGGGGAAGCTCTTCGGCACACCGTCGAGCAAGCCCGCGGGCGTCGCATCAGCTGCAGCGTCAGCAGCCTCTTTCTCAGCCATCTTGATCTGATCCCACACGTCGAGCACCTCGTTGGCATCGCCCGCCGTCATTTCCCCGAACACGTGGGGATGCCTCCGCACGATCTTCTCGTTCACCACCCGGCACACATCGTCGATGGTGAACTCGCCCGCATCGGCGGCAATCTGAGACTGCAGCACTACCTGGAGCAGCACGTCGCCCAGCTCTTCCAGCATATGGGGCGTATCGTCCGCCTCGATGGCATCAACTGCCTCGTAGGCTTCCTCCACCATGTTGCCCGCAATGCTTCGATGGGTCTGTTCCTTGTCCCATGGGCAGCCATCCGGTGCCCGCAGCGCCTCGATGGTGGCAACGAACTCATCAAAGGCGGGGTGCGGCGCAGCTTCCACCTCGGCAACGAACTTCTCGGTCATGGAGCATCCTTTCTGGGAGGTTTTTCGCGCCATTATAGCGCGCCGTATCGACGGAGCGCCGCCAAAACGCCGGGCACCAAGCGGCCCGCGCTACCCGAAATAATTGTGGCCCTACGATGTAAAGCGAAGCCATTTCGTCACCAAATCCCCATTTCGCGACCGTATTAGAGTGAAAAATGGGAAGAAAAGGCGACTTTACCGAGAAAAGGGGTGTACAAGCGGGGCTTTTCCATTATTATCATCTACGCTAAAAGCGAGGAACGCTGACACTGCCCCCCTGCAATGTCAGCGTTCCTCGAGTGAATGCCCTGGTAAAGAGCTAGGGCAACGAGAAGAAAGAGATGTGATATGCCCGCACCTACTATGACCCCCGAGCAGCGCGCCGCCGCCCTCGAGAAGGCCCGCGTCGTCCGCGCCAAGCGCTCCGAGATCACCAACAAGCTCTCGATGGGTCTGACCACCCCGGCCGAGGTTCTCGACCAGGTCAGCGATCCGGTTATCGGCCGCATGAAGGTCAAGGCCTTCGTGAACGCCCTGCCCGGCTTCGGTAAGGTGAAGACTGAGAAGCTCATGGAGGAGCTGGGCATTCCGGCCGAGCGTCGTCTGCAGGGTCTGGGCTCCAACCAGATGCAGGCTCTGAAGGACGCCCTGGCCTAACCTTTCGCCAAAGGCAAGCTTTCCCGTGCCCGTCTATAATGGACGGGCACTTTTGTTTTGGAAGGAACCGTCATGCCCCTTATATATGTAAGCTCGCTCGACGATGCGCGGCTGGACGCTTACGCACGGCTGACCGAGGCGCAGCTGCGCAGCAAGCTGGAGCCGGAGCGCGCACTGTTCATCGCGGAGTCGGAGAAGGTAATCGAGCGGGCTTTCGAGGGCGGCATGGAGCCGATTTCGCTGCTCATGGAGAAGAAGTGGCTGGCGGCTATGGGCCCGCTCATCGCGCAGATGGAAGAACGCCGCCGCGCAACAGCATATGCACCCGCCCACCCGGCCACTAGCGCGCTTGCCTCGCAAAGCACGGCCGGGACATCCCTCGCGCATCTGCTCGACGACCCCGATAGCCTGCCGGTGTTCATAGCGCCTCGCGATGAGCTCGCGCGCCTCACGGGCTTCGAGTTGACCCGCGGGGCCTTGGGCGCCTTCCGTCGCCCGACGCTGCCGAGCGTGGCCGACGTACTGGAAGGGGCACGACTCGTGGCCGTGCTGGAGGACATCACGAACCACACCAACGTCGGGGCCATCTTCCGCAGCGCCGCGGCCATGGGGGTCGATGCCGTGCTCGCGAGCCCTGCCTGTTACGATCCGCTGTACCGCCGGGCCGTGCGCGTGTCCATGGGCACGGTGTTCCAGGTGCCGTGGACGCGTATCGGCGAGCTGGATGTGCCTAACCGCCCCGGCGAGGGCACCTGGAGCGCCGAGGGGATCGATCAGCTGCACGAACTGGGCTTCACCTGCGCTGCCATGGCCCTGTCCGATGATTCGATCACCCCCGATGAGCTTGCGGGGCTGCTGACCGAGCGAGAAGCGGCTACGGGCGCGCCCGCGAAGCTGGCGCTCTTGTTCGGCACCGAGGGCGAGGGGCTCGCCCCGGCCACTATCGATCGCTGCGACTACACCGTGCGCATCCCCATGGCCCACGGCGTGGATTCCCTGAACGTGGCGGCATCGAGCGCTGTGGCCTTCTACGCCTTCCGTCATTTGAGCCAGCTGGGGAGGTAGCCCGTGAACGAGCCCCGCTCCCCTCGCTCCGCTGCCTCCGTGCAAGGCAATGCAGCCGCCCAAGGTAGCGCGGACAAGCCGCCCCGACGGAAACCCCCAACCTCCATGGTCGTCGCCACATGGGCCGTGCGCGCGTGCTTTGCCTTCGTGTTCGTCGTAAACGTGCAGTGCGCCCTGGGGTTCACGCTCATGCCCGAAGCCTATATGGGCGCCTACGAGCTGGCCGGCGTGCCGGGGCGCGTGGCCGCCCAGGGCATTGGCGTGGCCTTCCTCATGTGGAACTGCACCTACCCGCTGGTCATTTGGAAGCCACAACGGCATACTACACTCGCAGGCGTGGTACTGGCCCAGCAAGTCGTCGGGCTTATCGGTGAGTCCGCTATCCGCGCCACCCTGCCCGCCGGTCACGATTTGCTCGCCAGCAGCATCGACCTGTTCATCGCCTTCGATGCCGCGGGGCTTCTGCTCATGGGCGTCTCGCTTGCCGTGTTTCTCTTCACAAGGAATTTGTGCAGCAAACGCCGCGAGATAGACTCCTGAGTTGAGCTGCAGGCATGTTTCTGAGCAGCCATATCCAACCCTGCCCCTTCTGAACAGGCGTTTCTTGAATAGCCGTTGAAATCATTGCGCCACATGAGCCGCTTGACATCTATTTCGCGGAGTTTACCGCACAGAATCAGCTCTTTCAGACGCAAAGGAGCCGCACCGACGCGGGGCAGCGAAGAAAGACACCGCAGGGGGGCGAAGCGCAGGGAAAGAACCGGAAGCGCAAAAAAGGGGGGCGGAGGCGGAAGCGCAAGGGCCGAGGCGCGAAGGCCGAGGAGCAGGGGCCGAGGCGCAAAAGAGGAGCGGCCCGCCTAACGAAAAGGGGCCGCGTCGCGGCCCCTTCGAGAGAATTCCCCGTACTCGTCGGCGTCTGTCGGCCACACCTACTTCATCAGCTCGGCTACGGCCTGGGCGAAGGCGAGCGGGTTGTCGGGCATGATGCCCTCCACGAGCAGGGCCTGATCGAACAGCAGACCCGCATAGGTGCGCACCTTGCCGTCGTCGCCGGCCTCGTGGGCCGCTTGCAGGGTGGCGAACACCGGGTGCTTGGCGTTCACTTCCAGCACCAGGTGCAGATCGGGCAGGTCATCAGCACCAGGCTGGCTCTTGAGCACCTGCACCATGGCCAGCGACACCCCGCCCTCGCTGGTGACCACAGCCGGGGCATCGGTGAGCCGGGTTGACACCACGACGCGCTCCACCTTGCCCTGCAGAGCCTCGCCCATGGCCGCGAACAGCTCGGCGTTGCTCTCGGTAGCCTCTTCGGCCTCCTTCTTCTCCTCCTCGGTGGTAAGCCCCAAATCCTCGGCACCTACGTTCTTGATGAAGTAGGGCTGCTTGTTCTCGTCGTCGCCGTCCACGGCGTGCTCGCCGTAGGTGCCCATGGCCATCATGCAGAACTCGTCCACGTCGGCATCACACAGCAGCACGTCGTAGCCCTTGGCAAGCACCGTAGTCACGAGCGGCATGCTTGCCAAGCGCTCGCGGGAATCGCCGGCGGCGTAGAAGATGGCATCGGAGCCGGCCGGCGCATCGGCCAGGTACTCGTCCAGCGTGACCATCTTCTGCCGCTTGGCAGAGTAGAACAGCAGCAGGTCGGCCAGGGTGTCCTTGGCCATGCCATAACTCTGGTAGATGCCGAACTTCAGGGTGCGGCCGAACTGCTCGAAGAAGCGCTCGTAGGCCTCGCGGTCATCGTCGCGCATGCTCGCCAGGTCGGCCTTGATCTTCTTCTCGAGGCGCCGGGCGATGGCGCGCAGCTGGCCGTTGTGCTGCAACGTCTCGCGGGAGATGTTCAGCGTGAGATCGGAGGAGTCCACCACGCCGCGCACGAAGCCGAAGTAGTCGGGCAGCAGTTCCTCGCACTTGTCCATGATGAGCACGTTGGCCGAGTACAGGGCCAGGCCGCGCTGGTAGTCCTTCGAGTACATATCCCACGGCGCGCGAGAAGGCACGAACATGAGCGCGTCGTAGTTGAGCGAGCCCTCGGCATGCACCGAGATGGTGCGGGCCGGATCCTCGAAGTCATGGAAGTCGGTCTTGTAGAACTCGTTGTACTCCTCTTGGCTGACCTCGGACTTCTTCCGCTTCCAAATGGGAATCATGGAGTTGATGGTCTCCACCTCGGTGTAGCTCTCCCACGTCGGCGCGGCAGGCTGCTCGCCCTCCGCCGGCTCGGGAGCCTCTATCTTGCGGCTCTTCGTTACCTCCATCTTGATGGGGTAGCGCACGTAGTTGCTGTAGCGCTTGATGAGCTGGGTAAGGCCGTGCTCGGTGGCGAAGGTGCCGAAGGACTCCTCGTCGGTGTCGTCCTTCAGGTACACGATGACGTCGGTGCCGTGCTCGGCGCGCTCGGCCGGCTTGATGTCGTAGCCGTCGACACCGTTGGATTCCCAGGCCCAGGCCTCATCCGACCCGATGGCACGAGAGACGACGCGCACCTTGCCACCTACCATGAAGGCGGAATAGAAGCCCACGCCGAACTGGCCGATGATGTCCACGTCGGTGAGATCGCCGAGCCCCTTGGCCTCGCCGGGCTCGGAGTCGGCAGCAGCTTCCGCCTGGGCGGCCTTGAACTCGAAGGAGTCGGAATGGGCGATAGTGCCAAGATTGCGATCGAGCTCGTCTTTGGTCATGCCGATGCCGTTGTCGGACACGGTGACCGTGCGGGCTTCGGAATCGTAGCCCACGGTAATGGCCAAGTCATCGCGGCCCACGGCCACGGACGGATCGGTGAGGCTGCGGAAGTAGAGCTTATCCACGGCATCCGAGGCGTTGGAGATAAGCTCGCGCAGGAAGATCTCGCGGTTGGTGTAGATGGAGTTGATCATGAGGTCGAGCAGTTTCTTGCTCTCGGTCTTGAACTTGCGCATCGGGCATTCCTTCTTTCCTACGAGTGGGAGCGCATACCGCCTCAGTGTAGGCCGCGCACGGGCAAGGTCTCGCGGTGCTCAAGCGCTGAAAGGCAGTTGTTGACCTGCGGCGACATCCACGTTAGCAGTCTCCCGTTACGAGTGCTAATAGCACATTGTACGCAGAAGGAAACCTAAGTCAACCCCTATCAAGTTTTTCCTACGTTTGGAAAGAGTCGCCACGGCTCAACCGACGGAAATGCGAACTGGGCAAACGGGAAACCGCGCCGCTTACACCGCTGCCTCATCCCGCATGCGGAGATAGGCGAGCATCATACCCTTCTCATCGGCAACAGGAATAAGGCTTTGGCAGCATTGCCCGGGGCCAGTTACCCAAGCAATTGACAAGCCGGTTACTCCTCGCGGTCGAGAAGCTCCTGGAGCTCCTGACGGGAATGGACGTCGGCCTTCACATAGATGTGGCGGATGTGGGACTTCGCCGTGTTGAAGGAGATAGTGAGGCTCTGGGCGATGTACTCGATGGAGCGGCCGCGCACGAGCAGGTCGAACACGTCGCGCTCGCGGGGCGAGAGCCCGTAGCGCTCCGCCGCCGCATCGCAGCGCAGCTGGTAGCGGCCGGGGCGACGCGGCTGGTCGACGCCGTCCCCTTGCTCCTCCCCTGCAGCGCGCTCGCATCCGTCCGAGACGGCGCCGCCAGGGCAGCCGCTCGCATAGCCCCGAGAGCCCTGCGCATCGTCGCACCCCGCCTCAGACCCCTCCGAAGCATGGGGGGTGCCTTCGAGCGGGTAGTTTTCGGAAGCGAGCACGCCTGTTCCCAAATGCGCGGCCCCTCGCCCGGCGCCGACTGGAACGCTCCCGCCTTCGCCGCGGGCTCCACCGACGCGCAGGGCATCCCCGATGAGCCGATCGTTCAACACAAGCATCGAAACTACGAGCAGGGCAAACACCATGGCTACCGAGATGACCTCCAGCGATAGGCTGCCGTCGCCCTGGCTGCGCACGATCTCCAAGCCGCCCATCCAGCCGATAGTCGTACCGAGAGCCGAAGCTCCGCGCCCAAGACCGAACACCAGAATGGAAGACAGGCCCGACGAGTAGCCCACATAGGCAAGCAGGCACCAGATGACGAGCACGAAGCAGTTGTAGGCCACGGTGACGAACTGACTGCCGAACCCATTGCCACCCAACAGCGGCGTCACGAGGATGCCGGCGGCCACAGCGATGATGATGGGGTAGTACAGGCGGCTCACATCGAATTGGCGGCGCATGAGGCCCACTATGGCGAACAGGACCGCAGCGACCATACCCGTGCTGAAGATGACAAGCGAGCCCTCGTCATTGAGGGCGGCGATAGACGAGTGGGGCACCGCGAAGCCGCGGGAAACGCCTACGACGACGGAGAAGACCGCCACCGCTATGAGCAGGCGAACGAAGAACCCCTTGAGCACCCGCGGACCCTCAGGCCGCATTGCAGATCCGATGCCCGCATACTCGGGATTCGTCAACGTGGACAGCACGGCAAGCGCGGGGAGCGCGGCCGTAAACCCCACCCCCACAGGATCGGGAAGCCCCACGGCGACGAAATAGATCATCATGGCGAAGACGAAGGAGGCTGCCGTGTACATGGTCGCCTCGCGGGCCGGCACCTTCGCGTAAATCACACCGAACCGCAGCACGATTGCCGACGTGCCGATGCCGGTCAGCGCCGCGCTGGCGATGAGGAGGGGGTTGCCCTCGACGCCCAAACTCGACGAGGCATACGTGCCCACCGTAGCCAGCCCCACCACCACGGCGATGATGCCCAAGGCACCGTTGCTCGCCACCGCCCTGCGGGCGGCATCGCGGGCGAGGGCCAGCGCGATGAGCGACAGGCCCAGGGCCAGCGTGGACACCAGATAGGTGAGCGACAGGGTGTCGGGCGGCAAATCGTAGGCTGCCGCGGGAGACACGAGCACGTTGCTGTTGTAGGAGACCCAAATCCAGGCGTAGTAGAAGCCGAAGCCCACAAGCTTGAACGCGGGCCATTGCTCCTCGACAGCCATGCCGAGGCGCGTCGGCGCGAGTTCGCCGCTCGAGGCGAAAGCCTCCTGATTATCGCTGAACCGTTTGAACATCTGCCCTCTCAACGACCGGCGGCGGGCAGACCGCCCGGCCGCAACCGTACTCGAGTGGGCGGCCGTTGAGCGCTCCTCCCACGGCTCCCATTGTATACCCTCGACGGCTGCCACAGCCCCTCCCCTTCTCGTTTTTCAGGGCGGACCGGAAAACCGACCGCCCGCCTTCGACGCTTCTTTTCCGTTGGACGGAATACACGGACGCATAGGGGCGACCGCGCCGCAGATGCCGACGCCCCCCCCCGACGCCAACCTAGGCCAGGGCCACGGGCTCCTCGTCTTCCGAAAGGCACGCCTCCGCAGTCGAGGGGGATGCGGCCGGCAGACCTTCCGACACCGGCGCCTTCTTGCGTGTCAGGAAGGGGAAGCTGATGGCATGGGCCGGGCAGACATCCTTGCACTCGCCGCATTTGGTGCACTCCGCCAGAGAGACCGACTCGGCCGGGTGGTGCAAATCGATACCCTCGGGGCATACCTCGGCGCAACGGGAGCAGGTGCCGCCCGCGCACTGCAGGCATGCGTCTTCGGCCACGGCCGGCCTGAAGGTGCGGTTCAGTCGCGAGATGAGACCGAGCAGGGCCCCCAGGGGGCAGAAGCGATGGCACCATTTGCGCAGCAGCACCACCTCCAGCACCAAGATGAGGGGGAACACGAGAAGCGACAGCGTCACCTCGCTGAACTGGAACACGCGCCACAGGGCGACGAAGGTGGCCACCGTGAGTCCCACCGGACAGATGAGGCAGAACACCGGGAACCCGAAAGCTGCCGTCGTAAGCACCGTGGCACCGAGAACCCAGTTGCGCGAATCGTTCGCCCCATCGCGCTCAGCCGGCCGGGGTTTGTCGGCCGGCCGCTCCTTCACCCCGAAAACCCGGCGCAGAAGCGGCACCGGGCAGCCCCAAGCGCAAAACGCGCGCCCCACCAGGGCAACCAGGGCCACCACAACGGCAAGGCCGATCAGAAGCGGTGGCACGATGGTACGCGAGGCGATGGCCGCCTCGATGCCACCCAAGGGACAGATGGCCGCGATGTCGGCAATGCCCCAGGCAGAGGGCGTCCCCGTACCCGTATGCACCGCCAGCCCCACGCCCACCAGCCCCAGGACGCCGACAGCCGCCAACGTCCGCTTCGTTGCGAGCTTCATGGCCTATACCTCCATCTCGCTGCCGTCTTCCACGACTGTGCGGCCCAAGGCCCCGACCACATCGGGGGGCACCACCACAATGCCCCGGCGCGTACCGCCGGCGAACGTGCCGTACACGAGCGCGGTGCACTCGAACTCGCACTGCCCGCAGCCGTTGCACAGCACTCCATCCACAACGGGATGCCCATCCACAAACGCAAGGGCCCCGAAAGCGCAGGAGTCCTCGCACACGGTGCAGCCCTGGAACCACGACAGGCAGCGGTCCTTCTGCACCACAGCCACGCCCAGCTTATCGCCCTCCTCGTTGAAGGGGCGCAGGGCGCCGGTGGGGCAAACCTCGATGCACCGGTCGCAGAAATCGCAGTAGCCCTTGTGGAAATCGAGCACAGGCGTGCGGGCCCGCAGGAACCCATCGCCCACCGAAGCCACGGCGATGGCGCCGGTGGGGCACGCGCTGCGGCAACGGTCGCACTTCAGGCAGGCCGCCGCCAGGTTCCGCTCATCCTGGCCGCCCGGAGGCCGCAGAAGCTCCCCTTCGCCGGCGAAGGCCACGCCGACCCCGCCGACGCCGGCGCAGGCAGCGCAGGCGACGGCAAGGCCCACGAAGCTGCGGCGGGTGAGGCCGCTCACGACGCAGCCTCGCCTTCGGCCGCCCACGACGGGCGAACCTCCTCCACCGCATCACCCAAACCCAAAAGTTCCGCAATCTCAGCGAAGAACGCGCTCTCGGATTCAACGTAGCCGCGGGTCATGGTTGCCACGGCGCGATAGAAATCCGTCTGGGCAAACTCGTCGACGGCATCGCAGAATGCCGGCAGCCAGTTGGCCTGATGGTGTACGAAAAAGCTGCGCCCGAGATCGACGGCATCGGTCAGGGCCCCTGCATCATCGGCGGCGATGGCCGCGTTCGCCCGGTCCGCCAGCTCGGCGACGAACTGCAACTCGAAACCGAGGTGGTCTTCAGGCGTGGTGTTGTCGACGGGAAGATCGAGGCCGCCACGGCGATAGTAGCTCACGGCCCCATCGCGAGCATCCTGCATGAGGATGCGCTCTTCGCTGGTGAACACCGACTCGTAGGGCGGCGCCAGGATACGATCGTAGCTGCCGGCGCCGAGGAACACCCGAGCATAGTCGACGGCAAGCTCCTGACGCGTACCGCCATGGCGATGGCGCAGGTACTCGCGGATGACGGCGAGACCCTCGTCGATCGTCGATCCGTCACCGGCCGGCTCTACGGCGGCGAAGGCCTCGACCTGATCGTCGGTCAGCTCGTAGAGGAACAAGCTGGCAAGGAAGCGGGCGAAGGCGGCCCGCGCATCGTTGGCCGCACGCATCTCGCGCACCTCGGCGCGCTCGCAAAGCGGGATCGTCATCTCTTCCATAGGACAACTCCTCTTGAAACCTCGGTGACCGCCCGGCCGGATGAGGGAAATGCGGCCGGGCGGCGAGAAACAGTGAGACTAGATGCCCACACCGAACAGCGACATGAGCGCGACAGATGCCGTCCACATGAGCACGCGGTAGGCAACCGACCCGATGAGCGCGCCGGCGGCAGCCACAACGGCCAACGGCAGGGCGCCCTCGGTCTTCTTCAGGCCCGTCACAGCGCAGGCCAGGGGGGCCACACCGCCGCAGATTACGACGCCCAGCCAGAACAGCACCGAGGCGTCACCGCCCATGACGCCGGAAGCGGCGCCGTAGATCAGAGCCGTCACCAGAGCGGCAACGGAGCCGACGAGGGTCTCGAGGGCGGCGAAGGAGAGGGCCTGGGCCTCTTCGCGGCGCACGGCACACAGCACGTACCACAGGGCGGTGCCGGAGGCCATGGCGCCACCGAGGTAGCCCAAGGGCAGCGCCACGGTGTTCCAGGCCAGCTGCGAGGACATCATGTAGGACGACCCGCAGGAATAGCTGAAGATAGCGGCCATGGCCACGGCCACGACGCCGAGAACCTTGAGCGCCCCAGCTGAGGCCTCGCGCTTGTACAGCACGAGAAACGCAGCGGCCACCACCACATCGATGCCGAGGAGCAGCGCCTCCAGGAAGATGCCCGGAGCCGGATGGGCCAACACGGCCATGATGCGATCGACGTGGGACAAATGCGTCGCCGAGGCGATGCCTCCCACAATGATGAGCGCGATGCCGCAGATGACGGCCGGAACGACGGTCTTTCTGGCCAAGCCGCGGAAGGCATCGAGGCCGGCGCAGGCCACAAGCCACGCCCCTGCCCCGGAGAGAGCGGTGAACAGTACGAGGGACCATTGAATTTCCATGGGTGCTCCTAACTTACTCGGCCACGGGAGAGGCGGCCGTGTGCGGGTGGCCCTTGGGCTCTACGCGCTCCTGCCACTGCCCGATCATGCTGGTCATGATATAGCGGGTCGCCGGAGCGTTACCCACGTCCTGCAGAGTGTGGATCTCGGCTGCATCGTACTTCGCCAGCTCCTTGGACGCGTCGGAGTTCGGGTCGTCCAAGTCGCCGTAGAAACGAGCGCCAGCCGCACAGCTCTTCACGCAGGCAGGAAGCTTGTCTTGAGACGTGAGGTGCCCGCACAGGGTGCACTTCTCGACGCACTTCTCGGCCGCGTTCCACGACCGCACGCCATAGGGGCAGGCCATCATGCAGTACTTGCAGCCGATGCACTTCTCCTTGTCCACCAGCACGACGCCGTCCTCGTCGCGATAGCTGGCACCGGTGGGGCAGACCGACACGCAGGGGGCGTTCTCGCACTGCTGGCACATGGTGGGCAGAGCGTAGCGGGTCATGTCGGGATACTCCCCCACAGGCCCCACGGTGAGCACCTTCGACCAGCGCTCGCCCAGGGCCACGCCGTTTTCCATCTTGCAGGCCACCTCGCACCCGAAGCACCCGGTGCAGCGGTCGAGGTTCACAACAATACAATTACGCGCCATAGTCGAACACATCCTCCGTCGCATCGCTGGGGGCGGGCATCCAGGGCTGGAACTGCTCGGGCCTCACCCACACGCTGTCCAAGATCTCGTCGTCGCTGGGGCTCACCTTCACCTGGAAGCCGCGCAGGGTGTAGGTGCCGTACTCCGGGTTGTAGGGCGGGTCGTTCTTAGTGAGCACATTGATGTTCATCACCTTGTAGGCCTGGGCCGGATCGTCGGAATCCAAAAGCTCGGGGGCCCAGAAGCGCTCCTGGTACACCACGCCCTTGGCGATGGCCGTGGTCACGTGGGCCATGCCATGGGTCTTGCCGCGGCGGCTCTCGATGTTGACCCACTGGCCATCGGCGATGCCGTACTTCTCGGCATCGGCGGGATGGATCCACATCTCGGGCACAGGGTAAATCTCGCGCAGGTAGGGAATATTGCGCAGGGTGCCGTGGTGGTACATGGGCAGGCGTCCCTCGGTGAGCACGAGCGGGTACTCGGTATCGGTCAAGGGCGACTCGGCCGGCTCCTGGTAGTAGCACAAAGGCTCGTAGTCGGCGCTTGCCGGAGGCAGCACGAGGGGCGCCTCCTCGGCACACTGCGACCAGGGAGCACCGGTGCGACCCAGGATGATGTTCGATTCGCAGTACACTTCCAGTTTCTTGGAAGGGGTTCCGAAGCCCTTGGGCTTGCCGGGATTCTCCGGATCCTCGGCCAGATAGGTCTGATAGGTGCGGTACTCCTCGGGCGTGGCCCACTGGATAACGCCCTGTTCGCAAGCATCCTCCCAGCTCATCTCCAGCTTGTTCAGGTGCTGCTTCTGCTTCTCGTACTCGTTCTTGTAGAACGGAGTGGTCATGCAGGCCGCCTCGTCGAAGGCCTTCGGGCAGTGCTCATTGCCCAGCTCCGCGCACTTCTGCACGATCTGGGTCCAGATGATGCCCTCTTCCACAGTCTCGAACAGATGGGTGACCGCCTGGCGCATGACGATGGTGTTCAGCTGCGGAATGGTGAGGTTGGTCTCCAGCCACTCGGTGGTGGGAAGCAGCAGATCGGCGCAGAGCACCGAGAAGGCGGTGGGGTACATGAAGCACTGCACCACGTAGTCCAGCTTCGGCACGATCTCGTCGAGACACGACGAGTTGCCGAGCACCACGTGCTTGTTGCCCGACCGCTCGATCCACATATGGATCTGGTACGGGTCGCCATCCTTCATGGCCTTGAACACCGAGGGGATGTGCGCCATATCCCAGCACAGGATGCCCTTGTGCTCGATGGTGCCGCAGCGCTTCATCACCTTCTCCTTGGAAAGCAGGCGCGGCGTGTTGCCCAGCTGGTCCTTGCAGGGGGCCGGGGCGAACTTCTGGAGCATAGTGCCGGGCTTTTCCACGTTGCCCATGAGGAACTCGAGGTTGAGGGCTCCCAGCGCGCACTGCTGGGACTGCACGTACTGGTCGATGCACACGCCCTGCATGATGCCGGACTGGCCGTTCGGGTCGGTGTATATCTCCAGGGCACGCTCGATCTGGCCCGCGTCGAGCCAGCAGATCTCGGCGCCCTTCTCGAGCGTCCACTCCTCGCAGGACTCCTTGAGCAGCTGGCCGCCCGTGGGGCACTGCATCCCGTTTACCTCGAAGGTGCCGAACAAAGGTGCGGCCACGCCCTCGTTGAACGGATAGGTCACCACTACCGGCGCGTTGCTCGCCGGATCCCAGATGACATAGTCCTCGTCAGTGCCGGGAAGGCCGGCCTCGGTGGCCTTCAGCGTGAGACGCGTCTCGGGGTTGATGAGATAGGGCATGTTCGTCCAAGTACGGCAGAACTCCTCGTCGTACTTCTCGTTCTCCAGAATCCAGCGCGTCCAGGTGAGCAGCAGGGCGGCATCGGTGCCAGGGCGGATGGGCAGCCACACTTCGGCCTTGGCGGCGTCCAGGGTGTAGCGCGGGTCGATGACAACCGTGCGCAGCCCCTCCGGACGGTTGCGCAGCTCGGCCAAGGCGCGACCGCCCGTGGCCACCGAGGAATTGGACGGATCGGTGCCCCACAGCACCAGGGACGTCACGGGGCTGTCGGTGTAATAGTAGTCCCAGCCGTTGGAGTCGGAGAAGGACAGGTTGTTGGGCTTGCCGGCGCCGTAGGCCAGAAGCGATGCGCCCATGCGGGGCAGGTAGCACTGCGAGCAGCCGGGCTCCCACACGTTCGGGGTGTTGATGGCCTCGCCGAAGCGCTTCACGTTCGAGAAGTGCGGGTTTCCGCCGCCGCCCGTGGACACGGAGATGGCCTCAGAGCCGTATTTGTCGGACACCTCGTTGATTTTGGTGGCCACCTCGGTGAGCGCGTCGGCCCAGGAGATGCGCTCCCACTGGTTGGTGCCGCGCTCGCCCACACGGCGCATGGGATACTTGTTGCGATTGGGATGGTAGAGCGCCTGGATGCCCGCCAGGCCCTTGGCGCACACGCCGCCCTGGGACATGGGGCTTTCCGGATTGCCCTCGATCTTCACCACACGGCCGTCACGCACGTGGGCGAGCACGGCGCAGCTGGCAATGCAGGCGCGACACGAGGTCTTGATGATCTTCACCTCGCCGGCCTCATCGGCGTGGGCCGGATCAACCGCCGTCAGGCTGTCGGCAGCGCTGATGCCCAGCGCCGCCACCGCGCCCATGGCTGCCGATGATTTCAAGAATCCTCGGCGCGTAAGCGTGGCTTGGCTCATAAGCCTCCTCCTTCTACTCTCTCTTCTCTCTTGATCTATGTCCCAGAAACGGGCGTGGCCTAGGCGAGCAGCGCGCGCATGCGCTGGCCCGCCTCAGTCGTGCGCCAGACACCGTCCCATGAGATACCGTCAACGGTCTCCAGCTTGGAGATGAAGTAGCCGGGATAAACCTGTTTGGGAAACGCGAGGGCGGGATGACCCGTCAGCGCCGCCTCGATGGCAGCCTTGGAGGCACCCTCCTCGCAGCAGGCGAGCACCGTATCGTAGGCGCTGCGATAGCCCTCAGGCTCGCCGGCCAGAAGCTCGCCGAAGCGCTTGGCGGGCTCGAACTCGTCGAGGGCCTCCCGGCCCAGGTCGGTGATGGCCAGCAGGTAGTCGGTGGGCTGATCGGGAAGATCGCCAGCTTCGGCATGGACCCAGGCCGCCTCGGCGTCGGCTGCCGCGGCATCGTCCACGGGCGCCTCGGCAATCGCAGCATCGTCCTCGGGCACCGGGATGGATTCCACGGCTCCGCACTTCAGCAAGATGGCGTAGAGCGCATGGGGGTTCTGCATGGTGAGGGCCATGGCACGCGAGCCTTCCACAGCCGCCTCGGCCTCGCGAAAGGGGCGGGCCTCAAGCACCTCGCGCAAGCATCCGAGCAACGCGAGCGTGTTCGCGCGATTGGCTGTCACAGCCGCACGCACCTCGGCATAGGTATGGACAACCTCCTCGGCAGTCTCGGCCGGTCGGGCCACATCGGCGGCAACGGCCTCGGCGGCCCGAGCCTGCGCTTCGTCTATCGTCGTGTTCTCGTTCATGGGGCTCTCCTCGCCTCTCGTGCGTTGCCTGCACTCTACCGAGAAACAATCGGGCCCCGAAACGTCCGCTATTGATGAAAAAGCGGGAATTCATTGGTGAGGGAGACATCAGAAGGGCCATCACCCATGGTTGGTGATGGCCCTTCAAAATGCCTGTTCAAATACTTTAATCGAGGTGAATAACCTCGCCGGCGACCCTACTTCTCCAAAGCGTCGATGGCCTCCACGAGGGAGCGCATGATGTTGCGGCGGGATAGCGCTCCCACAAGCTTGCCGTCCCTCACCACCGGCACCTTCTTGATGCGCTTGGCGGCGAACAGGGCGCACACCTCGTCGATGGGCGTGGCGGCGTCCACGGAGATCACGCGCTTGGTGGCCACGGCCATGACGTTCAAGGCCAGAAGGTCGCGCAGACGGCTGGCCTCGGTCTCGTCGTCGATGTAGCGGTAGCCGTTCAGCAGCGTGGAGTCCAACAGCGCGATCTCGGTCTTGCCCAGATAGCTGGCCACGTCGCCGTCGGACACGAAGCCCACCAGATCGCCTGCCGCATTCACCACGGGAAGGCCGCTCGTCTGGTTGGCATCCATCAGGCGGATGACCTCGGCCATGGCAGCGGTGTCCAGTGCGCACACCGGCTCGCGGTTCATCACCTCGGCCGCCGTATAGGTGTGATCCGGATCGAAGGCATCGCCCTCGGTCGCATCCACGGTCACGCCGTCGAAGCCGGCAGCGTAGTCGACGGGCTCCTGGCCGCGCTCGGCCGCCGTCGCGGCTACGGCCCCGGCCGTGCGCGCCTTGTCGCGCACGAAGAACAGGATGATCAGCGCCGCCACGCACATCAGCGCGAAGGTGGTGATGAAGGCCATGTGGTCACCCAGATACGACTGCTCCAGCGCCGGGGCGTCGGGAGCCACGGCCGGGGCAAGCGCGGAGATGGACACGAGCACGGCCGTGCCCATGGAGGCGGCCACCTGGTTCAGGGTATTCGACACACCCTGGGCGTGCTGGATGACGCTGTTGGGCAGCGAGTTCACGCCCCAGGTGTTCAGCGGCGTCATGGTGAACTGCAGGCCCACCACGAGCACCGTGTAGGTGAGCGTCAGGGTGATGAATCCGCTGTCGATGCCCAGGCGCACCAGGCCCGAGGCGCCCAGCACCGCCGCGATCGCGCCGGGAATGACCACGCGGCGCACGCCGAAGCGGTCGAACATGCGGCCCGACACGAGGCCCATGAAGGCGCCGATAAGCGCTCCGGGCAGCATGGCCACGCCCGACATGGTAGCCGAGAAGCCGAGCACGCCCTGGATGTAGAGCGGCGTGATGACGCCCGTGCCCATAAGCGCCGCCTGCACGATGACGATAATGATGACCGAGGTGGCGTACTTGCGCGTGCCCAAGATGCCCACCTGCAGCATGGGCTCGGGCAGCTTCAGCTGGCGGCGCACGTACAGCAGGCACAGCACCAAGCCCGCTACCATGAGCGCCACGGTGACGATCATGTTATCGGTGGAGGCGAAGGTGGAAAGCCCGTAGAGCAGGCACACGAGGCCCACCGTGCACAGCACCACCGACAGCTTGTCGAAGGGGGCGCGGGCGAAGTCGCCGTAGTTCTTCAGCACTGCCACGGCCAGCACGATGACCACCACCGACAGCGCCGTCACGACGCCGAACAAGGCGCGCCAGCCCACCGAGTCCACCAGCAGGCCCGCCACAGAGGGGCCCACGGCCGGGGCGAAGCCGATGATGAGCCCGATAACGCCCATGGCCGTGCCGCGCTTCTCGCGAGGGAACACGAGCAGGATCACCGTGAACACCATGGGCATCGACATGCCCGTGCACGCCGCCTGCAACACGCGGCCCAGCAGCAGCACCCAAAAGTTGGGCGCAATAGCCGCCGCCAGGCTGCCAGCCGTGAACAGCGCGAACGCCGAGATGAACAGCTGGCGCGTGCTGAACCGCCCGATCAAGTAGGCCGACAGCGGAATGACGACCGCCTCCACGAGCGAGTAGCCGCTCGTCAGCCACTGCACCGTGGTGGCGTCCACCGCCAAGTCGTTCATGATGGCCGGCAGTGCCGGCGACAGCAGCGTCTGGTTCAACACCGCCAGAAGCACGCCCACCAAAAGCACGCCCACCATAACCAATTCTTTTCTCTCCACGCCTAAAGCCATGCTCGTCCAACCTCTCTCGTCTCGTCCGTGAAAAAAGCGAATGTTCTGATGCTATCGACTCTCCCGAAAAAGAGAAGAGGCCGCTCGGCAAGCGGCCTCTTCGCAATCGGCGGAAACCAACGAGAGAAGATGCGGGAGGGCGGCGGGGCCGTTGGCCGAGGCCTCTGAACGCCAAAAAGAAAGGGTGGTCGAAGACCACCCAGTCAAAGCATGAAGGAGCGAAGCGCCTGAGCCGAAGGCGAACAGCGGAGCGGGGGCTCGGACAACGGCCCCGCCGCCCTCCCGCAGCCGCCCCTACGCCGTGGTCTTCACGGCTCCCTTGTCGCAGCGGTTGCCCCAGCTGTCGATGATGTCCTTGTCGCGGTAGACGCAGATGATCTCGCAGTGGTTGGCACACTTGTTGCACTCCACCTCGCGGGTCTTGAAGTCGAAGTCGAGCATGGCCTCGAAGTCGAAGGTGCCGCTCGCAAACGGGCCCGACTCGGCACCCTCGATGGGGCCCGCGTCGGCCGCCAGAAGCGCCGCGCCGAAGGCGCCCATGAGGTGCCCGTCCGGGTCCACCGCCACGGGCATGCCCAGCTGCTCCTCGAAGGCGTGCACCACGCCGGCGTTCTTGGACACGCCGCCCTGGAACACCACGGGCGCGGCGATCTTCTTGCCCTTGCCCACGTTGTTCAGGTAGTTGCTGGCCACGGCGTTGCAGAGCCCCGCGATAATGTCCTCGCGGGCGTAGCCCACCTGGATCTTGTGCACCAGGTCGCTCTCGGCGAACACGGTGCAGCGGGCGGCGATGTTCGCCGGCTTCTTCGAGGTGAGGGCCACGTCCCCGAACTCCTCCACCTCCACGCCCAGGCGATGGGCCTGGGAAGACAGAAACGAGCCCGTGCCCGCGGCGCACAGGGTGTTCATGGCGTAGTCCACGGCGATGCCGTCCGATACGCAGATGATCTTGGAGTCCTGGCCGCCGATCTCGAGGATGGTGCGCACATCCGGATGCAGATAGGTGGTGCCCACGGCATGGGCCGTGATCTCGTTCTTGATAACCGAGGCGCCCAGCATGGCGCCCACGAGCCGCCGTGCGCTGCCCGTGGTGCCCGCGCCCACGATCTGGAAGTCGTCGCCAGCCTCGGCCAGCTGGGCCTCAAGCTCGCGCACGACGTTCTTCGACGCCTCGGTGGGGTTGCCCTCGGTCCACAGATACGACCGCGCGATAATGGTGCGATTCTCGTCGATGACGACGCCCTTGGTGGAAATGGACCCGATGTCGATGCCTAAGTAAGCCTTGGTCATTTTCTCTTCTCCTTCTTCATGGCGAGCATGTCGTAGAACGCCTCGAGGCGCGTGTCCAGGCCGGTATCGGAGGTCTGGGAGTCGTAGGTGAGGTACAAAATGGGCACGGCGAAGTCCTCGCTCACCTTCTGCAGCACCGGGATGCAGTCGATCTCGGGGGTGCAGCCCGCCGACTTCGCGTGGATGATCCCGTCGAAGCCGCCCTCGGCGTACTTCTTCGCCGCGAGCACCGTCAAGGTGGAGGTGGGGCCCATGTCGTAGGTGAGATAGTCCTTCGCGCCCACGCGCAGGTTCGGCTCGTTGTAGCGCAGGTAGCGGTTGGTGAAGTTCAGCATGCGGTGCACTTCCACGCCCATGGCCACAAGCTTGTGATCCAGCCCCAGATTGCTGCGCTCATCGATGGCGGTGAACATCTCCCCCACAATGCCGATGCGGATGGGATCGGCCGGCTTGTCCAGCGGAATGGCGCGCATCTCGCCCATGGCGTCGCGATAGGCCTGGGCGATGTCGCGCTCGTCGGCGCAGGCGCGCATGGCGTCCATGGCGCGCGCCCAGGCGGCGTCGAAGGCCCCGCGCTCGCGCTCGAAGCCGGCATTGGCCAGGTAGAAGTCGCGCAGACTGTCCAGATGGGCAATCATGCGGGCCAGAGCCTTCATCTGCACCACGCCGTGGGGAATGTCCACATCCGGGTTCACGGTCTTCAGCACTTCCTTGGCCCAGCCGATATAGCCCTTCTCGATGCCATGGGCGAAGTTCAGCATAATGAAGTCGTAGCCCATGTCCCGCAAAATGGAGTCCTGCAGCTCGCCGTAATAGCCGAGCCGGCACGGGCCGCCGAACTGGATGAGGATGTCGGCCCCCAAATCGAGCGCCTCGGCGAAGTCGCCCAGAATGTGCTTGAAGGGGGTGCACACGTAGTCGCTGGAATTCTGCACGCCCACCTCGCTGGCGGCGCGGGTGGCCTCGGGCAGGGGCAGGTAGTCCACATCGAGCACCTGCTCGCAGAAGAACTTGAAGGCCGGATCATAGTAGCAATAGCGGAAGAAGGCCGCCTTGGTGTACTTGTGGTGCTTGGCCTTGTGGCGGGCGCGCTTGGCCGCCTTGCGGTCGGCGTGCAGGCTCGGCGGGCGCAGCCGCTCCCGCTCGACGGACACCTTCGAGCGCACCTGCTCGATCATGGTCTGGGGCTTAGCCACGGACGTAGCCTCCCTTCTGCTGGAAACGCAGGATATCGACGAAGCTCTCCACGCGCGTCTCCACGCCGGCGGTGCCCGACTGCGCGTCGATCATCAGGTTCAGGATGGGCGTGCCCTGGATGCAGCGCATGATGGCGTCGTCGGTCATGGAGTCGGGGCCGCAGGGGAACGCGCTGATGAGCACGATGCCGTCGATGTGATCCTCCAGCATGAGGATGGCCCCGATAAGCTCACGGTTGATAAGCCACGGCATGGTATCGGAGAACTCGAAGCTTTTCTTGTAGGCCTTGTCGTGGTCCACCGCGTCGGCGTACACCACCGTAGCACCCATGTCGGAAAGTGCGTCCACCACCGCGCCCGACAGGTAGGGGTCGTGGGTGATGTAGGGATGGGCCACCACGAGGATGCCCAGAGGGGCCGCGTCGGCCGAAGCCGCGCCCGCGCCCCCGGCGGCCCCGCGCGCAGCCGCACGGCGCTCGTCCAGGGAGCGCATGAGGCGCACCTGCGCATCGGAGAGGGCCTTGTCGTGGGCCTCCTGGGCATCCCAGGCCGCCTTGAATGCCCGGCGCCCATCGCGGGGCGATACCCCCATGCGCGCGGCCATCTCCTCGAAGGGGCGGCGCACGTCCTTCATCTTGCGGGCGTCGCGCACCTCGCAGGAGACAACGCGCAGGCGCTGATCGCGAAAGGTGCTCTTCACCATATCGGTCGCCGACTGGAACTTCGTGCAGAAGCCGGCGCGATGGTCGCCCGTGGGATAGCTCGGCACGAACACGGCGTCGCAGCGGCCGACAAGGCTCGCCACATGCCCGATGAACACCTTCGACGCCAAGCAGCACTCGTCCACCGACAGGCGCTCGCCCTCATCGGCGATGGCCTTGTCGGTAGCGTCGCTCACTACGACGGTGCGGCCGATGCCCTCGAAGAACGTCGTCCACAGCACGCCGAACCGGTAGAACAGAAGCGCCCGCGGAATGCCCACCACGCGGACGTCGGCCCAATCTGTCGCTTGGGGCACGAAAACCTCCTCACACGAGAAGCGCCGCGAAGGCGGCGCATATTTCAGTCAATCGTTCATCTTAACACAGGGAAAACATCCCGCGGGCACGCCCCTACAGGCAGCACAGAAACGGCTGGCAGAGGGTGGGGCCGCATACGGCGCAGCAGCACAACGTGGAGGGATCGCATCCGGCCGAGAACCCCCGCCGCTCGCTCTCCTGCTGGTAGGCCCGGGCCCGTGCGCCGATGACGGCCTCGGCTTGGCGGTAGTCGCCGTTGGTGGGCTCGGCCTTGCGGGCGGCGCGAATCTGGTCCACGGCGGCCACGGCGTTGCCGGCCCCGTAGTTCGCCAAAGCCGCCAGGTAGTACCACCGCCCGGTGCGCTCGGTCAGGGGCAGGGCCGCCAGCACGGAGAGGGCGGCCTTGTAGTTGGCCGCATCGATGAACAGCACCGCCTGGCGCAGCTCGGCCGAATCGGTGGCCGACACCTCGGGCCGTGGGATGGAGCTCGCCCGAGCCCAGCTGTTGAAGATATCGTCCCAATCCACTTCCACCCACTGGTACTGGTAGCCGCCCGGCCCCGTGCCCGCACCGCCCGCGCCGCCGGCGAAGGGGTTGCCGCCCGCGCCTCCCGGGCCGCCCCAGCCATAGCCGGGGTTGTAGGGCGCGCTGTAGCGGCGCCGGGCGTCTTCCCGCGCATACTTCTCAGGGTTCACGATGCGGTCGTAGGCCTCGTTGATCTTCTTCAGGCGCTCCTCTGCCTGCGGATCATCGGGGTTCAGGTCGGGATGGTTCTCACGGGCCTTCTTGCGGTAGGCCTTCTTTATCTCATCGGCCGAGGCGTCGCGCGCAACCCCCAGCACCTTGTACGGGTCGTCTACCATGGTCGTGCGCTCCTAGGAGGACCGGTGGGCCGCACCCGGGTCGATGCTCATCGACTCGAAGCGGTGCTCCATCCATTGGTTGTCGAAATGCTCGGCGCAGAACTGCTCGAGCGCGTTATCGGGCGCCGCACCCGCCAAGCGGGAATACCAGCAGTCGAGCGCCACGAGCGTCATCACGCCGTTGAGAATCATGAGCGCGGCGCACACCGCCGTGATGGAGTAGCGCCAGCGCCAGGGGATGAGGTTCACCGTGTGCAGCAGGGCCGGCAGGGCCAGACGCACCCACACCACCCCGAGTGCGCCCCACATGCACATGAACATGAAATTGGTGCGCCCGTTGATATTGAGGAAAGTGCCGGTGTAATCCCAGGCCACCGCGCCAAAGGCATATTCCATGAACCAGCTGACGAAGTACTCGAAGGCCCCTCCGATAAGGGCGCTCACCAGAAACACCACGGGAACGGGAGCGTTGTGGAACCGATTGAGCGCAAGCGTCATAAGCAGCGCCCCGAAGCCGTAGATGGGCGAGAAGGGGCCCCACAGAAGCCCGGCGCGATCCTCGTAGTGGCCGAAGTCCACCACGAGCACGTGGTAAATGGACTCGATCACCACCCCGGCCACACTGGCGATGACGAAGATCCAGAACAGGTTGAAGAAGTCGAGCTCGATGAAGCCCGCGCCCGACTTGTCCAGGCCGAGGGTTCCCTCCTCCAGCTCATCGCGGGTCTCCATGAGACGCAGCCGACGCTGCAGCTCGCGCTCGTCGGACAGCGACGGGTCCACAGCGACATGGGCCGCCACCAAGATGAGGGCCGCCGCGCCTAAGAGCCACAAGCCCTCATTCACCCCGTAGAGCATAAGGTCGCCCGCAAAGGCCAAGGCAAGTGCGATGGCCATGGACTCGGCGATGAGCCGCGCCCGTCGACGCCGGCCGCGCACAAGGCGCACGCCGAGCACCACCCCTGCTACAATGGCGAAGCACACAGCTGCAGCCAGCACGAGCGAGAGGATGACCGTCAACACCGAGTCGTCGCCGTAGGTTCCACCGGCGAACAGCTCCACCATCGCTACGACGACGCCGACCGCCTGCGGGATGAGCAAAACACCGCCTACCATGAGCAGCACGCCGAACACCTTGAGGCCCCAAGGCGTGCGCTCGCTACCGCTCCCGCTACCAATGCCGGGATCGGGCTGCAAGGGGGTTTGTTGGAGAAGCGTCGAATCCATGGCACTATGGTATCATGACCTCCATCTTCAGGCCCCAAGCCCACAACATGCCCGCAAGCTGCCACCAAGTTGAAACCGCAGCGCCGCACGGGGCATCACGGGGCCTCCATCCGACGAAAGGAGCCGCGGTGACATCAGGGCAGACCCCCATCGGCATGCGCTATCTCCGCGCCTTCTCCTACCTCCTCGGCCTCTGCGGCGCCATCGGGTGCGTCGCCGGCATCGCCATCGTCTACCAGGCCTTCGCCGACGGAGGAACCGCAGAGGTCTCCCTACCGCTTGGCTCGGCCGTCTTCGGCATTGCGGCCATCGCGGCCGAGGGCGTCACCATCGCCGCCGGCGTGCTGGGCGTGGCTGCCTCCTGCAACCAGCGCCGGGCTGGAGCCCTGTACACCACGGCATTGGCCGGACTCGTGGCCACCGTACTCGGCCTGGGGCTGTGCTACGCCACCGGCGCCGGAGTGCCCACCTCCCTCGTCTTCAACGGACTGCTCATGGTCATCTGCGCCGTTATTGCCAACAATCTGCGGAAAAGTCCGCCGCAAGATGGGCCCGCGCTCTAGCCCAAGAGCACCCTTGTCGAGTACAATGCACCCTTAAGGGCCGCGGTTCCTCGCGCCCTTCCAAGGTTCAGGAGGAGTTATGACCGATATAGATCCGCAGAAGGGGCCGTCTGCCGCGCCTTCGAACGCCGCCCGCGAAGCGGCTGCCGCCTTCATCCAAAGTGCCGAGCAGAACCCGGCTGCCCAAAGCGCCGAGGAGGCCTACGGCACCGTCGGCGAGGCGCAGGCCCAAAACGTCAAGCACGGCCACGGCCTGGCCATCGTCATCGGGCTTCTCATCTGCGCGCTCGTGTGCGCAGGCGTGGCCGCGTTCCTGTTCACGAACGGCACCTTCAGCCATCGCGTCAGCACCGAGGAGGGCGACGTGCAGCGCGTGCCCCTCTCCGACGCCCGCGTGCTGGCCGCCTTCGACGAGGTGACCATGGACCCGCCGGACATCTCCAAGTACGCCTACGTGCCGCAGGACGCCCTCATCGGCCCCAAGTTCAGCGACATCGTCGTGAATGAGCCGGTGAACCTGGGGGCCTCCAGCAACCAGGTCGTCCAGTGCACCGCCACCGCCACGGCCACATTCAAGAACAAGGGCATCGAGATCACCGTGCCCGTCACGCTGCCTTTCGACTACTCCGTCGAAGGCGAGACATGGGTTCCCGGCGATCTGACCCAAGGCGAGCCGACTGCCACGCCGCTGGCCTCCGCGAACGCAAGCGACATTCTCGCCGACCTGGACGACCACCTCATGGCCCACGATGCCACCTACGGCGAGGCCATCGCCGAGGCCACCATCGTGAAGACCACCTCTGAGCTGACCATCGACGGCGGCCCCATTACCGTGAGCCTGTCCAAGACCATCGAGGAGAAGAAGGAGGACGGCACGACCGTCAACGAGCTGCGCACCTGCGATGTGGTGCTGGCCGTGGCCTGGTCGCCCGAGGCTGGCTGGGTCGTCTCCGTGGCCGACGCCGGCGAGATCGACTACCAGCGCGACGAGATCCCCGATGCCGCAGCAGCCGAAGCCCAGGCCCAAGCCGCCGTGGAAGCCTCCGCCAACGATCCCATCAAGCTGGGCACGGTAAAATACGGTGACACCGTTACCCTTGGCGACAAGAAGGCGAGCTCGGCACCGGCCATCGGCACCATCCAGAAGGTGGAGAAGGCCGCCAGTCTCGCCAAGGGCAACAAATACAGCAACAAGAATGCCACCGACAATGCCGATGGCAACGTGCAGCTCGTACTGAAGCTGCGCCAGCCGGTGGAGCTGAAGCTGAACGGCACGGACTTCCGTCTTACCACGCTTGCCGTGGCAGTATCGGGCCTCGACGACAACGGCAAGAGCCTCATCGGACGCCAGATCAAGTATATCAGCGGCCCCATGGAGGAATCCTTCGGCACGAGCTGGTGCCCCTTCGGCATCAAGACGCTGGAGATCGGCTTGAACGACTAAGCACGCCCCTGCGTAAAGTTGGGCCCCGACCTGCATCGGAACTGGCAGATCGGGGCCCAACTTGTATCGAAGCCGCGCGAATCGAGCCCCATCTCGCATCGATGCACCTAAAGACGTGATTTGTGCAGTTTTCAACCGTTCTACAATCGAGAATCTGTACAAATCAGGGCAAACCATGCAGACAACCCGCACAAATCGACCCATTTTATGCATCAATGCGAAGCGGGCCGCGATCTGTGCAGGTCGTCTGCCGAAAACTGGCTGATCCCACTGAAAACCTGTCGGAAGGCCTTCACGCCAGCCCGCCCCAACCCTGGAAGCGAAAAAGTCGGCGGCTCGATCCCGCCATGGAGCACTACTGGGGCACACCCGGATTCTGCGGATCAGCGGGCGTAGTGGGATACGTCGGCGGCACCGGCGCTACAAGCGCCGTCCACTCGGGGGCGTAGCGGGCCACCCAATGGCCGAGGCCGCGCATCGTAAGGGTCGAGGCCAGCGCCTCCGCAAAGCAGGCGAGCACGTACACGATGAGCGCTGCGAACAGGGTCGGTCCCGCAATAACACCAAGCAGACCCATTACCTCGCCAAAGGAGGGATCGGACACCGCCGAGGCGGAAACGGCCATCGGCATCGCAGCGCCCATGGCCAGCAGCATAGCGAAGAGCAAGACCACCATCGACACCACCGCCACGATGAAGCCGACCACTACACCGGGCACGAGGGTCACCAACAGCAGCTGGCCCCAGTTGCGCTGAGCCACCGCCCACAGGTCCTTCACGGCGAACCCGTCGCCGATGGTGTAGCCCATGATCATGCGCATCTGCATGAGGCTCGCCGCCACTGCACCGGCCAGGCTCAGCGCCAACGAGACAAGGGCACCGAGCAGCGGGATAAAGCCCAGGATCATTCCTGCCACGCTGACGACAATACCCACCACCAGACTGATAACGAAGGCATAGAAGCCGTATTCGAAGTTCTTGCCCGTCACATACTTCGGCGGCATGGGCGTACGGCCGCCGAAGGGCACCTCGCGCGCCCAGTGCAGCAGATAGCCCGCAACCACGAAGTTCAGGATAGGCACGCACATGATAAGGCCGAGCACCACCAGTTTGCCGACGTAGCCCGGCGTCGTCTTGATGTCCTCCCAGGCGGCGCTGAGACATCCCTTGGCATACACCGGCTGCGATGCGGGCGGCGGGGCGGCAGGGGGTACCGGCGCCTGCGGTTGATAGTTCATCTGATCCATGGCGATCCTTTCTCTTAGGGGCACGCGCCCCGACCTCTTCACCGTTCATCAGCTCGTCTCGCGCGAAAACGCCTTGCGCGCGTCCTGTCGCCAGACGGCTGAGAAACCCACGCGCCCATTGTGACAGGTAGGGCTTACTGACATGCAATCAGTAGGAAAACCGTCATCTTTTCTGCAAAGGGACGCACGCAACCCCGAAAGACCCAACATCGCCGGATAGCCAGGAGGTCAGGCGGCCAGAAGGTCGGGCAGCCGGGAGGTCGGACGGTCAGGCGTTCGGACAGCCGGACAGTAGAACGGTCGGGCGGTCAGACGGCCAGACGGGCAACCGGACGGCGAAACCGCTCCGCCGCGCAAAGCACAGAACCCCAGCAGCCAGCCGTCCTACTTCCCCGCCCCGCGCTCTTCCACGACGGTGTAGGCAGGCAGGATATTGCGCTTCACGATGCGGTAGCACAGAATAGCCGTAACGGGCATGCCGAGGCAGAGCACCGTGCCCACCTTGAACGAGGCCATGGTGCCGAAGGTGTCGATGATGGCGCCGGCCACGGTGGGCCCGAAGGCGGCCCCGCAGGTGTAGCCGGCATTCAGCCAAGTAATAGCCTCGGTGAGGCGCGCATCGGGCACGGCTCGCTCGCACACGCTGTTGGCCACGATGAGCAGCGGCGCGTAGGTGGCCGCCCCCAAAAGCGCCACGAGCATGAGCGTAGGCGCCGAGTCGATGAGAAACATTGTGCCGAAGGACAGCCCCACCGCGCAGGCGGCCACCACGAACTGTTTGGGCAAGGGCGCCCGCAAGCGCACCATGCCGAAGAGAAAGCCCATGGTCATAGACACCGCCCCCGAGGCCATGAGCACGGCGCCCGCGAAATCGGGGCTATGCAGATCTTCCGACAGCGACACGGTGGCTGTGTCGAACAGGCCCAAAAAGGAGCCGGCGAAGGCGTAGGTAACGAACAGCACCCGCACCGCCGCCGACGTGGCGAGCAAGCTCTTGCGAGGGGGCTGCTCCGCAACCACCGCCGGCTCGCCCTCCACTTCGGCCGCCGCGCTCGCCGCACCGGCGCCTCCGTCGCCCCAACCCGGCACCGGCTCGGTGGAGCGCGAGGCGCACAGCAGCACCACGCCCACGGCAAAGGCAACGCCGCCGGTCACCATGCCGGCCACCGGCGAGATGGCCGCTGCCAGAGCGATGGAAATAGATGGGCTGAAGATAAACGCCGCATCGTCGAGCACGCTCTCGTAGGAGAACATCGTGCGCAGATCAGGCGCCGCCTCGCCCAGACGTCCCGAGCGGATGAGATAGGTCCACCGCGCGCGAGCCATCGCCTGAGGACTCGGATAGAACCCAACGAGCAGTGCGCCGACAAACAGGGGCCACGCCGGACCATGAAGCGCCACGTTCGCCACAAGAATGACCAAGCCAGCCAGGGACACGGCAGCGGCCTTGGGCACCACGGCCGACTGGCCGCGCTCGTCGATGCGTTTGGACACCCGCGGCGTCACCACGAAAATGGACAGCGCGATAAGCGACGAGGAGAGGCCGGCCGTAAGAAACGAGTAGCCCGACAGCGTGATCATGGTGACCACGCCGATGTTCAGCATGGATCCGAAGAAACGCATAAGCAGACACGCGATATCGAAGGAATAGGCCTGTCGCACCGCCAGCACCTTCTTGTACACTCCCGGGCTCACCGCCGCCACCGCGCATCCCTTCCCTTCTTCCGCATCCGAGGCAACGCCCCTAGGGTAACACTGGGCCGCGCAGAATGAAATGGAAGATGCGCCAATGAACCGCAGTCGATCCTGAAACCTCCCACAACCAAGAGCCGAAGCACGCCTTCACGCAAAAGGACCCCGCAGCCTGGGCAGGCCGCAGGGTCCCGAAGCGCGCCTCGGTAAACGCCAGAAAACCGAGGACGCGCACCGCCTGGAGAGCGCCGAGAGTCGGCACCTCAGAGGGAGCTGACCCCAAAAGAGGGCACAGGGCCAGCATCAACCAACCAACTACTCGATTTCATCCAGGGGTACCCCATTATAATCATGGGCCGTGAAGTACAAGATAATTCCAGCGACTGCGCTGATGGCCATCATATAGAAGGCCGGCATAAGCCCGTTGCCGGTCGCATCGATAAGCGCCGTGGCCACAAACGACGCCGTGCCGCCAAAGACCACGTAGGCCAGGTTCGATCCCAAAGCAGCGCCCGTGTAGCGCACTTCAGTGGGGAACATCTCGGCCTGGTAGCAGGCGATATTGGCATCGTTAAGCGACAGCGTCACGCACATGATGAGCTCGGCGACGATGACAACGGGCAAGGCGGCCGTGCCCAACATGAGGAAGCACGGGATGGACAGCACGATGAACGCCCCGCACGCAATGAGCAGCATGCGCCGACGCCCCACCTTGTCGGACAAGGTGCCCGCGCCAAAGATGATGAACAGATAGGCCACAAGCGCAATATCGGTGGCGAGCTGGGCCTGGGAGGCCTCCATCGCGGTGTAGCTCGTCAAATAGGTAGGCAGATAGGTCAGCACCAGGTAGAAGCCCACGGCATTTACCATGGTGGCGGCGATGGAAGACAGCAGGCGCTTGCGGTACTTCTTGAACACGAGGTGCGTAGGATGAGCCGCCTCCTTGTTCTCCTTCTCCATCTCCTTGAACGCCGGGGAATCCTCCAGCTTGGTGCGGATGTAGTGGGCGATGAAGCCGAGCGGGCCGGCCAGCAAAAACGGAATGCGCCAGCCCCACTCGATGATGGCAGCCTCGGGCAGCGCCATCTTCAGCACGAGGGCCATCGTGGAACCCGCGAGCAGGCCCGTGGCCGTCGAGGCCGGCACAAGCGAGCAGTAGCGGCCACGCTTCTCAGGCGGAGCGTACTCCGCCAAGAACACAGCGGCGCCGGAGTACTCGCCAGCCACCGAGAAGCCCTGGACGCTGCGCAGCACGAGCAGCAGGATAGGCGAGGCAATGCCGATGGCCTGATACGACGGCAAGCACCCGATGAGGAAGGCAGCGCCGGACATCAGCAAAACGGAAATGGCGAGCGACTGCTTGCGGCCCTTCTTGTCGCCCATATTGCCCCAGAACATCGCGCCCAGGGGACGGAAGATGAAGGCCAGGGCGAAGATGGCGAAGGCCAGAAGCGTGGAGTTCACCTCGGATTCGGGGAAGAACACGATGCCGATAGTAATGGCGAAGTAGGTGTAGGTGGCGTAGTCGAACCACTCGATGAAGTTACCGAGGAACGAAGAGGCGGCGACGCGCTTCAGATCGCCATGGGGCTGGTCGGCCCCTGCGGACATGCTGCCCGAAGCCGGGCCATCGCTAGTTCTCATGGAAATCACCTGTTCCGGCAAACTCGTTCTCGATAGCAGCCACCATGTTGCGCACAGCCACATCGCGCAGGATCTCGCCCTTCTCGCGCGTAGAAGCGCCGGGGTGCGACAGGCAACCCGAGGGCGGCGTGTAGTCGGCCACAATGGGCAGCACATCGTAGTTAGGCAGCTCGGCAGGAAGTCTGGTGTACAGGTCGTCGTCGATGCGATCCATATCCACCAGGTCGGGGTGGAACAGCAGCATAAGCGAAGTTTCCATAACGCCGGCGTGCTCCAGATCCCAGCCGGTGAACCCGTCGGGGTACAGCGCCTCGATGGTGGCCTCGTCCACGAAGTCCCAGTAGGACAGCAGCTGTATCTTCACGTCCTTAATGCCCTCGGCCGATGCCTTCTCCAGCGCGAGTTCGGCTCCCTCGAAGATGAACTGGTAGTTCTCGTAGTGGCCGTTCATGAACACGATCTTGCGGGCGCCATCCTCGATGAGGCTGTAGCAGATGTCTCGGGCCAGCGAGATGATGGTCGTGCCGGAAAGGGAGGTCGTGCCGGAAAGGTGGAAGCCGCCGCCCGAGCGCTGCTGGGAGCGGTAGCCGAAGTTGATGGCCGAGCACACGATGCCCTGGAGGGCACCGTTCGTGTCGGCGGCCAGGGCCTCGGCGGTGGCGCCGGCCATATCGCGCGTCAGCGCCGCGTCGACGCACATGGCCATGTGGCTGCCGTGCTGCTCGAGAGCGCCCACGGGGATGAACACCACGGCATCACCGGCGAGTTTGTCGCGATAGGTGAACGCGTCCATCTCTTCCATAAACACGGATTTCTTCATGGTACCTCCTTGAAAGCAGGGGCCCGCCCTCCCACGGGCCCGATGGACTGTAGAGCGAGCGGAGGGCCGGGCCTGCAATCCCTCTCCCGGCCTCCGCCCTGGCGGAGCGGTCGCCTAGCGATCGGCCTCCGGATGCTCCTTCTCATAGGTGTCGGCGGCCTCCTGGGCGCCGTCGGCGATGGCAGCCAACTTCGGATCCATGCCGTCGGGGGTGGCATCGATGAAGCCGGCGCCGCCCGCGCCCACCTGGGCCGCAAGCGCCACCTCGCCGTCCACGGCGGCATCGTCCACTTCCTTGTTCGCCGCGCTGGTGGTGAAGACGATCTGGGCCACGCCGCCGATGACGATAAGAGCGCCGCCGATGAGCTGGAAGGTGGTCATGGTCTCGCCGAACAGGCACAGGCCCAAAAGCGAGGCCATGATGGTCTCCTGGTAGGAGATGGCGGCCAACTCGCCGGCCTTCAGGCGCTTGGTGGCATGAGTGAGCAGGTAGAACGCGCCGAAGCCGGTGATAAGGGCAGCGGCGATGAGCCACAGCCAGGAATCGAGCGGCATGGTGAACAAGTTCCAAGGATGGGTGATGATCTGACCGGCCGCGTCGATCTGGGTCACACCGTTGACCTTCTCGGTGTAGGACAGCGGCTGCAGGCAGAAGTTATGCCACAGCAGCAGCACGAGAATGGCCAGCGAGGCGAACAGGAAGTTCCACCAGGAGCGCACGTTGGAATCGCAGTCCTCGCGATAGCGGGAGAAGAACAGGTACAGGCCGTAGGCCACGCCAGAGGCGAAGGCAATGGCGTTGCCGAAGGTGTAGGTGGGATCGAGATCGAGCGTGAGGCCCTCGGGCGTCACGATGCCGACGATGAACAGCATGCCGATCACCACGGCCACGATGCAGAGAATGCCGCGCCAGTCGATCTTCTCCTTCAAGAAGATGGCAGCGAGTATCGTGGAGTAGATAGGACCGGTATAGATGAGGAACGACGCGTTCGCGAGCGTCGTGTACTGGGTGGACAGGCAGTACAGGCCCGACAGCAGGCCCAGGAAGATGCCGGAGAGCAGCATCGTGCCCGAGAAGCGCGTGGCCTTCACCTTCTTGAACCCACCGATGAACAAGAAGATGATCGTAAGCGCGATAAGGCCCGCGAAGTTGCGCCAGAACGACACGAAGTCACCCGGCGCGTCGATGAAGCGCGTGAACGCTCCGATGCCGCCCATCAGCGATGACGAGGCGAACATCATGATAAATCCGATGAGCTTGTACTTTGCCCGTTCGTTCATAGGAACCCTCTTTCCTATCCGATCCTGAAGGCACTGGATAAGAGCACCTCCTCCTGTGCCTTCGATTGTGGGGGACGCCTTGCGCCCAGCGCAAAGGTCGAGTTTCTAAACCTGTTCCCCGTGACAGAATGTCAGAGGGATTTTGTTTGAATCGCAGGACAAAAGGGGCAGAATGTAACAGAATTGGAACAAGGGGGAACTTCTGTCGTTCATCCCTGGATACATTGGTTGACATGTCGCCAACAAAGCTACATCGATCAGGTACTATGCTTTTGAGGAGAACATGACCGACCACATATGCGTACTCGAACCGAGCAGAAGGCGGCGTTCCCATGATCACTGACCTCACCTTAGGCGAGAATATTTTCAGTTCACCGGAATTGAGCACCAAGATGAGAATTCTGCACGCCGTGGACAAATCTCTCGACCAGATCACCGTCGCCGAAATCTGCCGCAATGCGGGCATCTCGCGTCAGACGTTCTACCGCCATTTCGAGAGCAAGTACGACATTCCCTGGTGGTACTCCATCTTCTGCCGCCAGTTCTACCTCAACGAGATCGGCCGCACTATCGATTGGCAGACCGGCTACTACCATCACATCCGTCTCATCGCCCAGGAGCGCGACTTCTTCCGCGAGTCCATTCAGTACTCCATCAACACCCCTTTCGGCCAGACCATCATGCCCGAGAACCGTAAGACGGTGCTGCTAGACACCCTGGAGAACTATCGGCACGTACCCGTGACCGATAACCTGCGCTTCATCGTGGAGGTGTTCTCGAAGCTGGAATGCGAGGTGCTGAACGACTGGTTCCGCTCCGACGAGCCCACTGATCTGGCCCGCTGGACCGACGACCTGGTCAGCCTCGTGCCCGATCGGCTCTACCGCGCTCTTGACATCTCGAACGCCGAGACGGCCCGCTAGCACGGCGCACGCTCCGCAGCAACGGCGCGAGGAAAACTTGTAGTACCATGGGCGCTGAACAGTTTTCCTCAGCGAACATGCAAGGAGATGCGTCATGTACGACGGACTCACGAACCCCGGCCGCAACGACGAGTGCTGGTGCGGCAGCGGCAAGAAGTACAAGAAGTGCCACCTCGATTTCGACGAGCGCCTGGAAGGGCTTTTCGAGGCCGGCGAGGACGTGCCGAGCCGCGATCTGCTGAAGACCGCCGCCGACATCGAGGGCGTGAAGCGCTCGGCTGCCGTGAACGTGGGCGCGCTCGATTACGTGGCCGAGCGCATCGGGCCCGGTGTGACCACCGAGCAGATCGATACGTGGGTGCACGACTACGCCGTCGAGCACGGCGCCATCCCCGCGCCACTCAACTACGAGGGCTTCCCGAAAAGCGTGTGCACCTCCATCAACGAAGTGGTGTGCCACGGCATTCCGAGCGCCGACGAGGTGCTCGCCGAGGGCGACATCGTGAACGTGGACTGCTCCACCATCCTGGACGGCTACTTCTCCGATTCCTCCCGCATGTTCTGCATCGGCGAGGTATCGCCCGAAGCCGCCGACCTGGTGCGCGTGACCAAAGAAGCCGTAGAGGAAGGATTGAAGGCCGTGAAGCCCTGGGGGCATTTGGGCGATGTGGGCGCCGCGGTGAACGAGTACGCGAAGGCCCACGGCTACACGGTGGTGCGCGAGTTCGGCGGCCACGGCATCGGCCTGGAATTCCACGAGGATCCCTTCGTCAGCTTCGTCACCGAGCCGGGAGAAGGCCCCATCATGGTGCCGGGCATGATGTTCACCATCGAGCCCATGATCAACGCCGGCGCCCAGGAGATCGACATGACCGACCCCAATGGCTGGACCGTGCGCACAGCCGATAGGTCGCTTACGGCCCAGTGGGAAGTGCAGATCGTCGTCACCGAGGACGGCTACGAGCTCTTGAGCTGGTAGCCGTCCGCACTGGGAGGGGGAGGGGCCCGTTCGCAGCCGACTTCGCGCTGACCCCCTTCCGAACGCGATCATGACAATAGCGAAGATGACGCACGCATCTCGGTACTATCCCGAAATCATTGATGCTGACGTGGAAGCTATTGCCTGACCATCGCGTTCTCCAGGGGGCGCTCAGACGTCCGCGAACGGGCCCCTCCCCCTCCCGTCGCCGCTCGATCATCGTTCTGACCTGGGGTTGGCAACCGCAGGGCGCTTGAAAATGATGCCGCAAGTTGGTGGATTCGGCTCGCCGGCTACCGTAGAGTGGAATGCGTCGACACCGCCTGACCGATCGCATATCCACCCCGAGAGGACCCGCTATGAGTTTCCGAGACAACCTGCAGTATCTGCGCGCCACCCACGCCATGACCCAAGAGCAGCTGGCCATGATGGTGGGCGTGAGCCGCCAATCCGTCACCAAATGGGAGGCCGAGCGCGCCTACCCCGAGATGGACAAGCTGTTGAAGCTGTGCCAGATATTCGACTGCACCTTGGACGAGCTGGTGACGGGCGACCTGACTGCCACCTCCCCCACCCCGCGGGCCCAGGCCGCCGCTGCCGCCATGCGCGAGAACGCCGGCGGCCCACCCCTGGACGTGTGCGGCTACGACGAGCACATGCGCGCCTTCGCCACGAAGATCGCCGCGGGCGTCTTCACCATCCTCCTGGGCGTGTCGCTGCTCATCTTCGTGGGCACCGCCGCCGAGCGCTTCAATCCGAACCTGGAGGCCCTTACGCTCATTCCGCTATTCGTCGGCATCGGCGTCGGCACCGCCCTCATCCTCACGGCCTCGTTCCAGCATGCAGAGTTTCAGCGCAGCCACCCCTACGTCCAGGACTTCTACACCGCCGACGACCGCCGCGCCACCCAGCGCTCCTTTGTGATCAACCTCGTCGCCGGCATCTTCCTCATCTTCGTCGGCATCGTGGGAGCGAGCCTCACCGATGGGAGCGGGGACTTCGTCGAGGGTATCGCGAGCGGCTTCATGATGGCCCTCATAGCGATAGCGGTGTGGCTCATCGTGCACGCCTCCATCCTGCTGTCCCGCGTGTACGTCGCCAACTACAACGAGGCCCGCGAGCAAGCCATGGCCGAAAGCGACATGTGAGGCGCACCGTGGCATTTTGCGAAACGGTGGCGGAAATCCTACGGTCGCCATACGATCAGCGCGCCGCTCCGTTTTCGGGGCGGCGCGCTCCTTATGCTGGCATAAGTTCCATTGTCCCCATCCCTGAGAGGAGCTTTCCATGGCTGAGAACACCCATCCGACGCCTGGCACCTCTGCCGGCTACGCCGCCGAGGGCCGCGAGCTCGAGCAGGAAGCACTCGAGAACAGCAGCTACCCCGTCGCCGAGGCCCACCCCCTTCCCGACGACGAGGCCGCCGGGCGCGTTCTCGAGACCGAGAGCCTATCGTGTGGCGAGCCCGCCCGCGTATGCGGCGACATTGAGTTCGCCTCCGCGGGAGACACAAGCGAGATGCTCGGCGAAGTGCTGCAATCCCAGGAGCTGAACCCTGCCGAGCCGGCCGTGACCAACGAGCCCGTTCCCCTGGAGGGCGCGGCCCCCACCGTTCCCGCCGCCGATGCCGGCTACGTCGCCGAGGGCCGCGCCATGGAGCGCGAGAACCTCGCCCAATCCTATCCCGGCCAGCCTATCGCTCCGGGCGCCCCTGCGACCGTCGCCAACCATCAGGCAGCCTACCAGGCAGCCTACGGTGCCCCCAGCGCGCCCTCGCAGTCGGCCGCCGCAGCGTGCCAGCCCGGCCCGGGCAACGCCGGCGTCTGCGACCCCCAGGCCGCCGTTCGAGCCGCTACCCTCAAGAAGCAGTCTGCGAGCCTCGATCCCGAGCGCGTGTTCCTCATCTGCGGCATGGTGGCGGGCTGCATCATCGTCGTGTTCGGCCTCTGCATGCTCGCCTTCTACACGCCTGCCGAGGTAAGCGAGCTCTTCGATGGCTACCGCATGAACGGCGGCCAGGCCTTCTCCGGCACGGGCGCCACGGCCCAACAAATCCTAAAGGCCGGGTTCTCCATGCTGCTCATCGGCCTGGGCGCCACCGACATCTGCGCCTTCGGCGCCAAGCTCATGAAGGGCCGCAGGCATCAAAAGTAACGGCTAAAGTTTTTGTTTTGCTTTTTCTATGATGCTGCTATAATGGTCAGCGACTTACGAGGAAGCGTCCAAGCTTCGCATAGATGAGGGTTCTGTTTTTGGAGGGGACAGAACCCTTTGTCTTTTCTCGGCGCCATGGTTCGCAAGGCGCTCCTCTGGATGAAGAAGCCCAAAGACGTGCTCTGCTCGAGGGCGGGCGCCTTCAGCGCCAAGCACGAGCCAAGGCGCGGATGCCGGGGGCAATGAGGCGATGGGAAATGGCAGAGTAGCCCATGAGCAGCGTTCCTGGCTGCGCTTTCTTCGCGTCAACCCAATAAGGATGTGAAGGATACACCCGCACGCCCTCCTCAAGTCCCAAGGCTATCAGCTCCTCAGTCGGACGAGCATCGTCCACATGGAGCCACAGATGCAGTCCCGCTCCTTCTCCGTCGATGGCAACCTTATCGCCGAAGGCCTCATGGAGCGCCCCTATGAGAAGTCGTTGGGACGTGCGATGGTACTTCACCTGCCGCCGCACGTGCTTTTCATAGAAGCCATTCCCGAGCATAACGCCCAGGGCTTTCTGCGTGACCCATGAGACAGGACACCAGTACGACCTCATTCGATCGCGGTAAGGCCCTACAAGCTCAGGAGGCAGTACGAGATAACTCACCCGCATAGCCGGCGAGAAGGCCTTGGAAAATGTGCCCGTGTAGATGACGCATCCGTAGCGGTCCAAGGATTGAAGCGAAGGTATGGGACGCTCCTGGTATCGGTATTCGCTATCGTAATCGTCTTCGAGGATAAAAGCCCCCTGGGCATGGGCCCATTCAATAAGCCGCATCCGATCCGCGTAGGACATGATACGCCCCGTGGGAAACTGATGGGAAGGGGTCACGAATACGATCTTTGCGCCGCTGCGCTCCAAATCGCCGAAGAACGCCTCGCTTGACGACACATCAAGCGGGGCTATCGAGAACCGGTTGTTTGCAAGCACCTGCGCCACACCGGCAAAACCCGGCTGCTCGATAGCGACAATATGGCGCTCAGGATCGAACAGGTGCATGAGCCGCTCAATGCCGTCCCGCGTTCCCGACTGGATGGCAATCTGCCCGGCCGAGCACCGCACGCTGCGGGCGCGGCCAAGATAGCCGCTCAGAGATTCGCGCAACGAGAGCAACCCGAACTCGTCGGAATAGTCGTTGGAACCCTCCAGGGAGCACAGCGCCTCCCCCACCGCCTTGCGCAACGCTTCAGCGGGAAACAGCTCCGTTGGAAGGCTTCCGTAAAAGAAGTCGTAGGGAACCGGGGGGTCTGCGGGGGCCTTGAGCATCTCTGCCAAAATGCCCTCCGAACGCCCAGGCCAATCGGCCCCGCATCCTTCCGTCGGCATAGCCGGATCGACGTAATAACCCGAGCGGTTCCGGGACACGACATAGCCCTCGGCGTAGAGCTGCTGGTAGGCCTTATCCACGGTGTTGCGCGAAACGCCCAGCTCTTCCGCCACATAGCGCACCGAAGGCAACTTTGCGTCGGGCTCGTAAATGCCGCGCACAATGTCTTCGCGCAAGCCCTCGTACAACTGGACGTAGGCCGGTGTTGCCGAACTTCGCTCAATGGAAATCATGCCCGCCCCCTCTTCTCGGGTCTATTGTAAGGCGTTTTCCGCTCGCGAGCCATCTCCCTGCACCAGGGTGCTCGCCGCCTGGGCGAGCACCGCATAAGCCGAAGACGGCTCCTGCGCCGACAGGCGAACGGAGAACGTGCCGATCCACCGCCCCACGTGCTCGCGCAGAAACCTCTGCCGAGCCCCTCTCGCACGGGTAACAGCGGCGTCGTCCCCCTCGCTCAGAGCATGGAGCTCTTCCCGGCACAGAGCTGCCACGAAATACAACTCCGTAGCAAGAAAATCTTCGGAGACCCGCGGATAACCCTGAACGCGGTATCCGAAGGATGCGTAGAACTTTCGCACCGACAAGGTGTCACGGGAGAACAGCCCCCGCGAGCCGGCCGTGTGCGCCGATTCCCAAGGAGGCACCGGCAAGACGCCAGGGCCGAGGAACAGCCTTGTGTATTCGGGGCGAGACAGGGCCGCCGCCAGATCGGAGCGCCGCAGATCAGAATCGAGCTCGCCGCATTTCTCCACAGCCCCCGCTTCCACCAGGCATCGCCAAGCCTGCGCCGTCAGCGGCGACGACAGCGCTTCCCGCAAGGCGTCATCGGGCTCTTCGGCGAACACGCGGGCAAGCAACTGGTAGAGGTAGTGGCGCGCGGCCGCCTGCTCGGCAAGCGCTTCGGTCTCGATCATGTCGGCATGAGCGATTTCCATCATCACTCCTTTGATGAAACGGGAATCGGCCGTGCGGCAGCCGAGGACAAGACGCCTCGTCCGCCGCACGGCCCGAGGAGGGGTGCCTATACGGTAAACGCCGAGCCCTCGTTCTCAAGGGCAACGGCCTTCGCCCGCATAATCAGCGAGGGGGTCGTTTCGCTAGCGGAAGGCATGCACGGCAGCTCGGACACGCATTCCCCGCCATACTGGGCGCGCAGCTCCTCGATATCTCCGAACCTCAGCGCGCGCATGGTGCAAGCAGCCACGCAGACAGGGTCTTCCCCCTGCTCGCGAAAGCCGAGGCAGCCATCGCATTTCTGCACGATCTTCAAATCGTCGCGGAACTGCGGCGTCCCGTAGGGACATGCCTTCACGCAAGACTGGCAGCCGATGCACGCCTCGTCGTCGTGCTGGATGGTACCATCCGCCTCGTCCACGACCATGGCGCCGGCAGGGCACACCTCAACGCAGGCCGGCGACTCGCAGTGGTTGCACCCCAAGCTCACGTGAAACATAGACGCTTCGGGGTAGGCGCCACCCGTCAGGCTGAACACCCGGCGAAACGACACCCCCAACGGGACATCGTGAGCCTCGATGCAAGCCGCCTGGCACGTACGGCAGCCAACGCAGGCGCTCTCGTCGAAATAAAAACCTTTTCTCATGGCAATCCCCTTCTTACTCGTTCGCGGCAAGAACCACTTGGGCAGCCGCATCTGCCCTCAAAGCGGCTCCGGCATATGGCTCGACCTTCACGTTGAGCGTGTTGTAGCCCGCCGTGCCCATGCCGACGCACACCGACCCCGTAAGGGAGTTCACCGCACCGGCAGCATCCACGCCGTTCTCGTCGAACTGAGCCCAGGCGCCGTTGGGCAGCCCCACGCAGCCGGGCATCGTCAGCGGCGAGAGGCTGGCATGGCGCAGCACCGAGCCGTATCGACTGGAAACGAGCACCGTGTCTCCGTCTTCGATACCCAAAGCCGTCGCATCCTCGTTGTTCATAAAGACCGGGTGCTCGAGAATGCTTGCCAACATCATGGTGTTTCCGAACACCCCGTTGGCGAAGCGCATATAGTGGGGGTTGTAGCACTGGAAGGGGTAATCACCCTTCTTCTTGGCTCCCCAATCGTCGAAAGTCTGCTCGAAGCCCTCGACGGGCACATGGTAGGTGGGATAGGGCTTGTACGTATCCTCGGAGTACCCCATGGCGTTCAGGGCATCGGCCTTCCACTGGCAGCAGATCTCGAACTTGCCGCTCTCGCTTTCGCGCGGGTTCTTTTGGGGGTCGGCGACAAAATCCTCGTAGGCGATATAGCCGTAGCCGTCATCGGCCGAGGACCGCGGAATCTGGTAGACGCCTTTCTCTCGGAACTCGCTCCACGAGATAAGGCCCTCCTGCGGGGTGCCCTCCACCCCCCAGGCGTCGATATCCTCCTGGGTGATGGATACCAGGGTTACCTGGTTGTCCGCAGAGCCATCGGCCACCGTGGTGCCGGCAATCTCGTTGAAGGTCTTCTGCCGCTCCGACAGGGGATGCAGCCCGCGGTGGTCGTAGCCCATAGCCTCGAGAATCAGGTTGTCTATCTCATCGCTCGATTTCGACTCGTAGACCGGCTCGCAGACCTGCGAATAGCAGAACACGACCTCGCGACCCCCATCGCCCGTGCCCATGAGCGTGCCACCGTCGCGCTCCAAGTCGCTGCATAGCGGCAAGATAATATCGGCGTACTGGGCATCGAGGCGCGGAACGAAGCTGCGGTTCACAACAAACTCCACCCGGTCGCCGCGCAGCGCCTCCACGGCTTGGTTGGTGTCGAGCAGAGAGCGCATGGGCGACCAGTTTCCGTTCTCGATCATGCGGATGTCGATGGTGCGCTCCTCGCCGGGCACGGCGTCGATGCCGCACGGGTTGCCGATAAAACGGTAGGAGCCGGTGGCCACCGCCCGCCACAACTCCGAGGAGCCGATGAGGTCGTCGGGGGCCTCGAAACCGAAGTCGGGACCATCCACGCCCAGCGCCTCGGCAGCCTCGGCCTCGCCCGAGCCGCCGGTGAGAATGAGGTTCACCGGACCGTCTGAGGCGCTGTCAGCATAGTAGACGCCGCAAGCATGCCCGGGCTTCCCGAAGTGGCCGCCCATAGCGCCGACGGTCATCATCAGCTGGGGCAGGTCCTCGGCGCCGTTGCAACGGTAGGCCGCGAAGGAGCTTGCGATGAAGACAGCCTTGTCGCAGCCGAGCTCGCGAGCAAACCACGTGATGTCCTCGGCGGGGGTGCCGCATATCTCGCTCGCCCACTCGGGCGTCTTGGGAACACCATCGTAGTCGCCGCGCACGTAGCCGAGGAAGTGCTCGCCGTCCCGAGAGGGACTCTCCTCATCGAAACCGATGCAGTAGGTATGCAGGAAATCCCAATCGATAAGGCCCTCGCCAGCCTCGTCCTGTCGCACCATCTCGTAGGCCACGGCAAGCAGCAAGGCGGTATCGGTGCCGGGACGCGTGCGAACCCAGCGCGCTTCCAGCATGCTGGCACTGGCATTGTAAGTGGGCCCCACAAAAACAAACTGGGCGCCGCGCTCTTTGGCGGCCAGGAAATGCCACGTGGGAGATCCCATGGCCGACCATGCGGGGTTGCAACCGTACAACACGATGGTCTCGGCATTGGTCGCCATGTCGTAGCGATCGTTGCACTGACCGCGCTTCGCGTTGTCGGTGAGGCCGAGCTTCGAGGGCCCGAGGCGAGCCGAGCCCTGGGAGTTCGTATCCCACATGCCCACATAACCCCCGAGATAGCCGTGCAGCGCGCTGCCAAAGGCACTGGGCACGAGCACGGAGCGCGGACCGTAGGTCGAGTAAATGCGCTTAGTCTCGTCGGCGACATACCGAATAGCCTCATCCCAGCTAATGCGCTCCCATTCGTCGCGGCCACGCAACTCGGGATGGAAGTCCTTGCCCCCCGGCTGCCAGCCCTTGCGCTTCAGGGGATACTTGATGCGGTCGGCCCCGAACGCCATCTCCCCGATAGCACGCCCGCGCAGGCAACCGCGCTGCTGGGGGAACTCCTGGCTGTCCTCGTGGGTGTCATCGGTCTTCTGACGCAAGATGACGCCGTCTTCCACGAGCGCCTTGTTCAGGCAGCGGCCGCCGCACGACTGCATGCAGGAGATCGTCGTCCACACCCCCGCCTGCTCCTGCGGCTCAGATGGCGCATCGCCAGTTTCGGCCATCTTCTCCACCGAGGGCGCGCATCCGGCCAGGGACAGGCCCACCGCAGCCGCCGTCGAGGCAGCCACAAACGCACGGCGGTCCATAGCCGGCTCTCGCTGCGCGAATCGGTCGTCGGTCATTTCCTCTCCTCTCTCCAAAAGGGCGGAAGGGTTTCCTTCCATCGCGCATGGTACGAAGCGGAAAGGCACAAGCCACAGGGGCAGTTTCGGTTTTTTCGAGAGGACAGATGGCCCCTTCCTCAAAAGGCGAGGCCCTCTCCGGCATAGCGGGGAGGGCCTCATGGCAGAGAGCCGCAACGGGCGCTCGATGGCGGCTGGGACGCTACACGGCGAACACCACGGAGCAGACGCTCAGCAGGATGGCTCCGAACACGAGGGTGAACACCATCATGGGCCACACGAACTTGAACCAGTGGGACATCTTCATGTCCAGCATCTGCAAGGTCGCCATCACCAGGCCAGTCGGCGCGATGTAGAGCATGGCGTACTGACCGAACTGATAGGCGGCCACGATGATCCAGCGCGGAATGCCCACGGTGTCGGCCAGAGGCGCGAAGATGGGCATCGACAGCACGGCCAGACCGCTGGAGGAGGGCACCACAAATCCGAGCACGAAGAAGATAAGCAGCAAGCAGATCACGAACATCGGGCCGCTCATGCCGGTGACCATGTTCGACGCGGCATTCAGCATGGTGTCGCTGATCATGCCCTCGGTCAGCACATGGTTCACGCCGCGGGCCAGGCCGATGATGAGGGCCACGGGCACCAGGCTCGATGCGCCGGAGCCGAAGGCGTCCACCATCTTCGCCTCGCCCACACCGTCCTTGCCCGTGCCGCCGATGAACATCACCAGAATAGACAGGGTCACGAACTCAGCTGCCATCTGCGGGAACCACCAGCCGAGGTTCATGACGCCGATGATCATGATGACGAAGGCCATCACAAAGATCACCAGCACGATCTTCTTGCGAATCGAGAACTCATGAGCCGCTGCGCTGTTATCGTCCAGCTCCCACTGGGCATTAAACTTCTCGCGGTCCTCGTAGGAGTAGCTGAACTTCGGATCGGCCTTCACCTTCTTGGCATACCAGTGCAGATACAGCAAAAAGACGATACCGCCCACCACCAGGGCGAACGCGCGCACGGCAATGCCCTCGGTGAACACGGTGCCCGCTGCGTTCGACGCGATAACGGCCGAGAAGGGGTTCACAGTGGAGAACGTGGTGCCGATGGAGCCGGCCATGAAGATCGCGCCCACGACCACGATGGAGTCGTAGCCGAGCGCGATGAATATGGGCGCCAGAATCGGATAGAAGGCCACGGCCTCCTCCTCCAGACCACACATGGTGCCCCCGAAGATCATGAACACCGACACGCCGAAGACAAGCAGGAACTCGCGACCCTTGGTCTTCTTCGTCAGAGCCGAGAGCCCGCTCTCAAAGGCACCGGTGACTTTCACCACGCCGATGAGGCCGCCCAGACACAGGATGAACACCATGACGTCGATGCCGTCGATGACGCCCCATACCATGGAATAGGGAATGTCGGCGATGGACACCGGGTGCTGATCGAGGCCCTCGTAGGTGCCGGGGATCGATACGGCCTTGGTGATGGCGCCGCTCGTGAACTGATCGATGCTGATCTTCACGCCCAGCTCGTCAAGGGTCTCCTGGGTCGCGTCCAGGGTGGACACCTCGCCGGTAGGCGAGGTCATCTCCAGCTTGCCGCTGTCGGCATCGTACAGCAGCTTGGAATACTGACCAGCCGGCACGAACCACGTGCAGATCACGGCGATAATGGTCACGATGAACAGAATCGTGAACGCCGAGGGGAAGGAAAACTTGCGCTTCTTCTTCTCTCGTGGCGGCTCGGCGGTGGCGCCGGGCGTCGCCTCGGCGGTGGCTGCGGTCATGACGACCTCCTATCTCGATGGGGATAACAGCGCCGGCCCGCAGCAACGCGCCCGGGACTCGGCTGTCTCGATGCCCCGAGTGTAGATCTGCCGTCCCGCGCACGACTAGGCATAAGGCGGTAATGGCGACCGCGCCGGTCGGGTATAATCTGGTTATACCGTGAAGGCCTTCATCTAAACGACAGATAAACCGCAGATGAGCGCCATGGCGTTTTCCCTACGGCAGAAAAACGCAGCACGAGCTCCCGCCCTCCAATCATAAGAGTTTCGCTAAACTATAGGCGGCTGGCTCGGCGCCCCGCGCCCGCGGCGCGCGACCCCCCCCGTCTCCGATCCGAGGAATCCATGACCCTGCTGTTCTACTACACGCTCATCATCATGTTCTTCTACACTATGGTGGCGGCCGCGAGCCTCTCGGCATTCTATGTGTCGCGGCGCAAGACCTTCCTCTACGCCACCATCGGCTTCGCGTTCTATTTCTTCGACGTGTCGATCGTGTTCATGGACAACTTCATCACCCCCGATGCCGTGTTCGGCGCGGCGACGTTCTACGACGTGGGCAACCCCTATGCCTCCATTGTCACCGGGGGCGGAGCCTTCCTGTTCCTGTGGCTGGCCGCCTGCCGGTACTGCCGCGAGGGACACTGGGCCATCCGCTACCTGCCCGTAGCCGTATGGGCCGCGGCCAGCCTGGCCGCCTACCAGCTGATCGGAAACATCCAATGGCGCGAGTTCGCCTACTACTCCATGCGCACGGCCCTGCAGCTATTCTGCTACGGCGTGCTGGCCCTGTGGTACTGGCGCTCGTCGGACCCGCAGCGACGCTCCATTATGAAGGCCCATCGCGTGGCCTTCTTCTGGGCCATCGGGCTCACCTGCGGCATCATCATAGAGAACATATACTTCCAGCTGATCTACGACCCGTCCAACCTGCCCCACGGCATGTGGATCATGGCCGAGCGCAATCCCTTCGAGAACGCCCTGTTCATCTGCTTCGGCCTGGCTGTGCTGCGCGGTGCGGCCGTATCGCTGCGGCTGCGTGCCAACAGCCTGCCCGAAGGCGAAGATCCGCTGCTCGTGGAATCCATCGACCGCCTGCTGCCCCTGTACAGCCTTGGTCACGATTTATCCAAGCGCGAGGAAGAGGTACTGCGCTTGGCCCTCATGGGCAAGGACAACCAGAACATCGCGAGCGCCCTGTCGCTGACCGCCGGCACCGTGAAGGTGCACGTGCATAACATCCTGAAGAAGACGGGGCATGCGAACCGCTCCGAGCTCGCCGCCGACTTCTGGGAGCGATAGCAGCTCTTTCGACTCGGATAATGTCATGGGAACACCTGAGATGACCTGAGGGCTCCCTATGAGGCCTCGCATGAGTTCCCCGTATACGCGGAAACTTTTCAACTTCTCGGGAACAACCGTTGTATCTCCCAGATATTGTGGTAGTATTCTCAATCGCTAACTACATATGGTGAACATTTGGGATCGCAGCGGCTAACCGCTCGTTCCGCCGACAGCAAGGAGCACCCATGGAGAACAAGACCATCGACGGCGTGAAGGTGGCCGTGAACTACGCCCAGGCAAGCGACGCCCCCGTCTCCGACGAGGAGATCGCCGCCTACATCAAGCGCGCCCACGACAAGTACCCCCATGGCCAGCTGGAATCCCTCACCTTGGACGTGGACGGCGAGGATGTGGGTATCCACTACGGGCTCGCCCCGGTGAAGTTCGACCGCATCCGCCGCATCACCGGCTATCTGGTGGGCACGCTGGATCGCTTCAACGATGCCAAGCGCGCCGAGGAGCACGACCGCGTGAAGCACGAGGTTCCCTCCTGCTGCATCAAGTAGCACCTCCGTGTTCAAACGCAAGAGGCGCCGTTGCGAAATTGCTCGCAGCGGCGCCTCTCTTTTGGCTTTCAGAGGTGCGAAGGCACGGCTTACAGCGGCAGACGGCCCTCCAGAGCACGGCCCAAGGTTACCTCGTCGGCGAACTCCAAGTCGCCGCCGACGGGAAGCCCGCTGGCGGGACGCGTCACCTTCACACCCAAGGGCTTGATGAGCCGAGCCAGGTAGGCGGCCGTGGTCTCCCCCTCGATGTTGGGGTTCATAGCCAAAAGCACCTCGCTCACCTCTTCGCGGCCTAAGCGCGCCATAAGCTCGGCAATGTGCAGCTGGTCGGGGCCGATACCCTCCATGGGCGCGAGCACGCCGCCAAGCACATGGTACACCCCGTTGAACACCGCCGTGCGCTCGATAGGCGGAATGTCGCGCGGCTCGCTCACCACGCAGATGACCGATCTGTCGCGCTTGCCACTCGCGCAGATCTCGCACACGTCGCCCTCGGCGTAGTTGAAGCAGCGGGCGCAGAAGTGCACGCCCGCCTTCACTTCGCGGATGGCATCGGCCAAACGCAGCGCCTCGGCCGCGTCGGTATTCAGGATCCAGTAGGCCATGCGCTGGGCCGATTTGGGCCCCACGCCGGGAAGCCGCTCCAGCTCGTCGAGGAGCTTTTGGATGGAAGGCGCCGCCTGCACGGGAAACCCCTGCGACTACATCAGGCCGGGGATCTTCATGCCGCCCATGATGGCGTTCATGCGGGCGTTCGCCGCCTCGGAGGCAGAGCGCAAAGCCTCGTTCACGGCGGCCGTCACCATGTCCTGGAGCATCTCCACATCCTCGGGATCCACGGCAGCCGGATCGATAACAATGCCAGTAATGGCGCCGTCGCCGGTGGCCGTGGCCTTCACCATGCCGCCGCCGGCGGAGGCCTCGAAGGTCATGGCGGCGATCTCCTCCTGGGCGGCCGCAGCGTCGCGCTGCATCTTCTGAGCCTGCTTCATCATCTTCTTCATATCCATAAAAGGGACTCCTTCTGTCGAGTTGAACGGTGCGGACTATTGTAGGCCATCGGGCCCTAGGACATTTCCTGGAATGTGATGCCGTCACCGAATCCAAAGGCCAAAGACGCGTTCAGATCGTCATCGTCGGGCTCGGACACGGGGTTCGGCGACGGACCCGACACCGAGTCGGGCTCCGGCGGCAGCGTTGTAGCCGGCGCCATGGCCGGTGCGGGCGCAGCACTCGGAGCGGCCGGCGCAAGTGTCGGGGCCGCGGAGAGGGCGGAAGGGGCGGCCGGGGCGGCGTCGGGCCCCTCGAAGGGAATGTCGGCGTCGTCGTAGGGAACGTAGTCGTCGTAGGGCGGCCGGTCGTCGTCGGGCGCCGGCACGGGAGCGGCCGCGGGCTTGGGCGCCGTGGGGGCGGGAGGAGCAGCTTCCCAGGGGGGCACCTCCTCGGGGGCCGCCGGAACGGGGCGCGGCGCCGGTGCGGGCGAGGGGGCAGCCGGGGCCGGAGTCGGAGCGCTCGCCGACGGAGCGGACGGCGCAGACGGCGCGGCAGCGGAAGCTCCCACGCTCGCCGCGGCACGGGCGGCGGCAGCGGCCACGGGATTGGGCTGGGCCACCCCGCCGGCCGAGGGCACGGCAGCCGACGCAGCAAACGCCCCCGCGCTCGAGCCGGCCTTGCGCAGCTCGAAGGGAATGTCGCAGCGCGCCTCCTGGCGCAGAGCGGCAGCCAGCTCCTGCTGCACATCGGGCTTCTGCACCGCACGGAAGGCGAAGTCGTTCTCGGCGGGGAACTCCACAATGAGGGCCCGATCGTCGAAAACGGCCTTGGTGTTCATGAACAGCACGCCATAGGCGGCCTTGGACTTCTTGAGCGAGGCGAGCACGCCGGCCCACAGCCGCTGCAGCGAAGCGGCATTGCCCAGGATGGCCGCCACCTCGGGGGGCACCGCGCCCGAGGCGACCGGAGGAGCGGCCGCGTGAGCCGGGGCCGATGCGGGGGCTGGCGCAGGGGCAGGGGCCGAAACAGAAGGAGCAGGCGCGGCTTGCGGCGCCGGCGCGGAAGCCGAAGCAGCCGGCGAAGCCTCGGAGGCAGCCGACGGCGCGGCGGCGGGCGCCGGGGCCGCAGGAGCGGGACTCGGCGCCGGAGCAGCTGGAGCCTCAGGCGGCGCAGCAGGCGCCGACTGAGCGGGTGTTGGCGCAGCGGGTGCCACGGGGGCCGGAGTCGGAGCGGCAATGGGCACCGTCGGCGCAGGCGCACTTGCCGGCACGGTCGGAGCGCCGGCGGACACCGCAGCCACCACGGCCGCACCCGCCAACTGGCGCTCCAATCGCTCGATGCGCTCCGCCAAAGCCTCCAAAGTGGTGTCCGACTCGGGGCGCACCATGCGCGTCAAGGCGATCTCGAAGGTGAGCCGCGGATTCGTGGACGTCTTCAGATCGCTCGCCACATCGCCCAGCACCTCCAAGAGCCGCGCCAGACGGTCGGGACCGAACAGCGGCAGTTCTTCGGCCAGCTCGCGGCGCGTCGACTCGCTCACATCCAGCACCACGTCGGCGCCGGCCACGGCCATCACATACATGTTGCGCACATGCTCGGCCAGATTCCCCACAAACTGCGCCATGTCGGCACCGGTCTCCACGTACTCGGCCACCCACTTAAAGCACGCGGCCGCATCCCGCGCGCCCACGGCCCGCACGATATCGGCCAGATCGGTGGAGTCCACCGCGCCCAGCATGCGCTCGGCCACTTCCATAGTCACCGCGCCGTCGCCGAAGGCGATGAGCTGCTCAAGCGAGGTGAGCGCGTTGCGCATGCCGCCCTCGGCCCGGTGCGCGATGAGCTCGAGCGCCTCCCCTTCGAACTCCACGTCCTCGGCCGTGCAGATAGCGCCGAGGCGCGACACCATGGCCTCGGTGGAGATGCGGCGGAAATCGAAGCGCTGGCAGCGCGAGTGAATGGTCTCGGGCACCTTCTGCGGATCGGTGGTGGCCAGAATGAACACCACATGGCTCGGCGGCTCCTCCAGCGTCTTCAGCAGCGCGTTGAAGGCAGCCGTCGAGAGCATGTGCACCTCGTCGATGATGTACACCTTGTAGCGGCCGCGCGTGGGGGCGAACTGCACACGCCCGATAATCTCCTCGCGCACGTTCTCCACGCCCGTGCGGCTCGCGGCGTCCAGCTCGTAGACATCCGGATGCTCGCCCGCGGCAATCATCTCGCAGTCGTCGCACGTGCCATCGGGCTCGGCGGTAGGACCGTTTTCGCACAGCAGCGCCTTGGCCAGAAGACGCGCCGTGGTGGTCTTGCCCGTGCCGCGCGGACCGGTGAACAGATAGGCGTGGCTCACCTTGTCCTGGGCGATGGCGTTCTTAATAGTGCGCTCGATGTGCTCCTGCCCGACCACGTCCTCGAAGATTTGCGGTCGGTACTTGCGGTAGAGAGCCTCTGCCATAGCCTATTCCCCGTCTTTCTCCTCAGATGCGGAAGACGCCTGCCGCTCGGCAGCCACCCGCGCGCGGGCCTCGGCCTTCGCCGCGGCTTCGGCACGCAGCACCTTCTCCTCGGTCAGCTCGCGCTCGTACTCGGCCTCGCTCACCCGTTCCTCGGCTTGGGCCACCGGGTCTCCCGCCTTGGCGCGGCGACTGCTCATCGCCGCCTTGATAACGCCCACGAACGCCGGCGCCACCGACACGGCCACAATGCCCAGCACGATCACCTCGAAATGCTCCTGCACCAGCGGAATGCCCCCGAAGAAGTATCCCACCAGCACAAACAGGCTCACCCAGGTGATGCCGCCAATGGCGTTGAACAGCGTGAACTTCCCGAAGTTCATATGCCCCGTGCCCGCGATGAAGGGCGCGAAGGTGCGGAAGAACGGCATGAAGCGCGTGATGATGATGGTCAGGCCGCCGTAGCGCTCGAAGAAGTGGTCGAGCTTGGCCATGCGCTCGGGCGTGAGCGCCTTCACCTTCCCCGAGTCGATGATACGGCTGCCGAACAGGCGCGCGATCCAATAGTTCGAGGTGTTGCCCAAAATGGCCGCGCACCAGAACACGACGAGGGTGGCCCATACGTTCAGGCCGCCGCCGTCGGCAGAGAACACGCCGGCCGCGAACAGAAGCGAATCGCCCGGCAGAAACGGGAAGAACACGAGTCCCGTCTCCACGAACACGATGAGGAACAGCGGCGTGTACACCCACACCGGCCCGAGCGCGATGATCCATCCGGCGATGAACCCGCGCGGATCCTTCAGCAGATTGATGAAGAAGTCGATAATGCCCATGGAGCCTTCGAACCTTTCAAACGGCGCCGGCAACCGCGGCGCGTAATGCCATGAAAAAGTGCCCCGAATAGGTATGGGCGCTCGTCAGCGGTCCCTTATGGCTGCTTCCTCCCGGACCTGACCAGGTTCGGAACATGTCGCCGCCCATACCCATTCGAGGCACTCGAACTCGTAACGAGACAGTATAGGCGATCGGAGCCCCTTACGGCGCCGCTCGCACTTCCCGTGACCAAACTTCCATACCCTTCCGCGCGATTGTGCGCATTTTCCGTGCTGTTCGCGAGCCATTCGCGTTAAGGTTTTGGTAAGACTCTCGATTTTTCGCGGGAAATTGCTACCATAAACCCACGGAAACACGCAACTCAAACGAACCACTTCCAAAGGACGACCATGGCCCCCACCGACCATCGCCACCCCTCCAGTGGGGAAAACCGCCCAAGGCCCCAAGGAGGCCTCACGCTCTCGACCGGGCGGCTCGAGGGTCGGCCCCGCACCGCCACCGAGGCGCGACGGACCCGGCACAATCCCCTGCGTGACGAGCGCGCGACTTCCGGTCGCGCTCCCCGCAACCACTCCGAGGAGAACAGCCGCAGCACTGGGCGCCGCGAGCAGGCGCGCAGCAGCGGCACCCGCCATTCGGGCACGGGGAAGGCCACGCTCAAGGATGCCCTATCTCCCTTCGCCCCTCAGGTGCACACCATCGGCAACCATGGCATCCATCCCGGATCAGGCCTCGATCTGCGCCGTATCGGCACCGGTGCGGCCGTTGTGGCGCTCGGCGCCGTCTTCGCCATGGCCATAGCCCATGTCGGGCCTTTCGCCCCCAGCGCGGAGCACGGCGACTACTCCAAGCACGTCGGGGCCATGAGCATCGACGGGCTGGCCAACAATGCCATGTACGTCGGTCAGAATATCGCCACGCAGGTCAGCCTTGCCCGACCTGTCGAACCCGACCTAGCCAAGCTGACTCCGCACACGCCCACACGCGAGGAGATTTCCGCGCTCTCCGACCAAAAGGCTCCCTTCGCCTTCGCGCTGGACGCGAACCAGGGCGAGGACAGCGATGCCGCCGGCGCGCCAGTGCTGTCCGATCGGTCGCTTGTCAGCCTCAGCAACGCACTCGCCTACTACGATGCCAACGACTACGATGCCAGCTACCTGTTCATGGACTTGGGCACCGGGCGCGGCATCGCCGGCAACCTGGATGCGTCCATCTACGGCGCAAGCTCTTTCAAGGGGCCGTTTTGCGTCTACGTGGTGAACAAGGAGCTGCCCAACGACATCAACAGCGTGCGTGATTCGCGGCGACAGCAAATCGAGAACACCATCATGTGGTCGGACAACGCCTCCTACGGACAGCTGCGCCGTGATTTCGGCACCGACGGGATGCGCGAGTGGCTCTCGGAGGCCGGCGTGGACGAGAACCTCGTAGACGACACCTATTTCCCCGCCTACACCGGGCGCCAGGCGGCCCTCATGTGGCTGAAGATCTACGACTACCTGGAACACGCCGGCACCTCGGCCTCCCAGTGGCTTTCGGACACCTTCGAGGGCACGGAAGTCTCCTTCCTGCGCAACGGCGCGCTGGGCACCACCAGCGCAGGACAGACCGACTATCTACCCGCCGAAGGCTCGGGCACCGAGGAGGGCGTGGAAGAGGAGCGCGTCGATGAGGGCGAAGATGCCTCCGGCAGCGACGATGCGGGCGGCGCGACCCAGGACGGTGGCGACGGCGATGCCGGCAACAACAGTGATAGCAGCGGCGACACCGCCGCCAGCGAGGCCGATGACGGAGAGAGCGGCCTTATGGCCATCACCATCTCGTCCGGCAATACCGAGAAGAACACCGAGATGGTCGTCGATGCCGCCGAGGGCGATACAGACGCCGCATCCGACGGCGGCCAGGAAGTCGACGGCAGCGAAGCCGTCGAGGATGCCGACGACGGCCAAACAGCCACCGTGGCCTCCATCGGCACGAACATCGTCGTGCGCAACAAGGCCGGCTGGATCGACGGCGAAGAGGACGACGCCGTCTGCGACTCGGGTATCGTCACCATCAACGACCGCGACTACCTCATGGTTATTCTGACGAGCGCCCCCGATTCCGCCGCCGGCGAGCAAGCCTTCGCCCACCTCGCCCGCACCCTCTTCGAAATCCGCGGCGACTTGGTGTAGATCTATCGACGGAAAGGCACCCCATGTCCGATGCTGCCGAAAACTCTCTCGTCCCGGCCACGCGGCCGCCGTACTACGCCGGACATCCCATCGAGTTCGCCGGCTACGTAGACGACTTCGACCGCACCATCCGCGCCATGGAGTTCTCGCTGGACGACGGCGTCTCATGGACGGCATATCCCACCGAAGCCGTGGACAAGAGCCGGGGTGTGAACTGGCGATTCGTCTACACACCGCCGCAGGCCGGGCGTTATCTTCTGAAGGTACGGCCGGTGACCGAGGACGGCGAGCCGTCGCCTTTGGTGGCCGGATTCGCCTTCGAGGCCCTCCCTCTCGCCCGCACCTTCGGCACGGCGCGCATCCGCGGTGTAGGCGGCTCGTTTGCCGAGGCGCGCATCTTCCGCTCCCGCGAGCTTGCGGCCATCACGCCCGAGGAGGCGGCCTTCCTCGCCCAATCCCTCGGCGTGGCCACCGTGTACGACCTGCGCACCGCCAGCGAGGTGGCGGCGCATCCCGAGCCCTACATTGTGGGGATGAAGACCATCGCGCTCACCCCCGCCGCCGAGACCCGGCGCAAGGACGCCGACAAGCGCCTCGTAGCCGGCGTCATCGGCAAGTACGGTGCGCCCGAAGAGCGCATGAGCGCCAACTACCGGCGTTATGTGAGCGAATACCCCCTCGTGGGCCAGGCGCTGCGCTCCATGGCCGCCGAGGGCAAGCCCGCGCTCATCCACTGCGCCAACGGCAAGGACCGCACCGGCGTGCTCTGCGCCACGCTTTTGCGCGTGGCCGGCGCCAACGAGGACGCCATCATGGAAGACTACCTGCGCGTGAACGAGGACCACGCCGATCTTATCGCCGCCGAGGCATCGCGGCTGGATGCGGGCATGACCGACTACGAGCACGCCTGTCTCCTGTCGTTTCTCGAAGCGCGCCCGGCCTACCTTGCCGCCTACTTCGACGAGATCGACCGCCGCTACGGCGACTTTTCCACCTATGTGCGCGAAGGCCTCCACCTCACCCCCGAGGCCCAAGAGCGCCTCCGCGCCCTGGCGGGGTAGACGACATCTAGGGCAGCTGCGCCAACTCAGACAAAAGCTCATCTTTTGAGTGAATGTCCATCTTCGAGTAAATATGCTTCATATGGCTGCGAATCGTGTTAATCGACACCACCAGCGCCTCGGCACAGTAGGCCTGGGTATGACCCTGGGCGAGAAGGTACACGATTTCGGCCTCGCGTTCCGTAAGGCCGCATCGCGCGCGAAGCGAGCGGCATTGCGCCCTAAGCAGTTCGCTACGCGCCTCCCATGCCGCAGCAATCGCGGGATCTTCGCCTCTGCCGAGCTCTTCCCTTTCCCGATCCGGCGATTCATCTCCGATGAAGACATCACTCAGATTGGAATTGCTCGCCAGCAACAGAGTGCCCATAGCCAGCACCGCCAACAACATAACGGCAACGATGTCGAGCGCCATCCCAAGATCATCAAGAAGATAAAGAGCGAGTATCGCGCCCGCGGCCATGCACAACTGAATAACACCCCAGCCAGCCGCAAACACAACATACACGGGCGTGCGGGAATGATGCGCAATATCGATGAGCTTTACATTGATATACCCAAAAGCGACATAGCGAATCGCAGCGAACACGCTGAGCGTCATCTGAAGCGTCTCGGGGTAGAGAAGGACGAGGACAAACGAGAGCCCGATCGCTCCCACGATCACCGTCCAGAACGTCTTAGGGGACATCAGCTGCCGACCGCCAAGCACCATAACGATAAACACGACAGACAACATGCACGATGCCCCGATGTACACCCCGTAATCGGAGGCAATTCCGCTCTGCCTGGCTTGCAAGGTTGAGATGACGTGAATTGCTCCCAGAATAAGCGAGTATACCGCCAGCATGGCAAACCACCGCCCATTAATAGCCATCATCTGACCAGGAAGATAGTTGGAGAAGCGGGTTCTGTAACGCGTTGCCGGCTCTCCCCTCCTCTCATACCGGTAGAAGAGCAAGGCGACCGCGAGTGGCGCAAGGGCGATCCCCGCCTCTTGAACCCAGCCAGGGCAGAGCGTCTCGAGACCCGCAAGCACGCTCGATGCCAGCAGCGAGGTCATAATCGACAGCGCCACGTCATGGATTCGCATACTGCGGTAAATCTCATGCCAACACACATATAGCCAGCCAAAGGCGCCGTAGCCCAGCAGCGCTCCCGCAAGTGGGACAATGCCAGAACTTTGGGGCCACAGCCAGTGAAGGCACAAGCCGCCTGCACTTGCCAAAATCGCACTTGGAACAAGACTCACCGCAGAAGTGCCGATCTTCAGGGGCTTTGCGCTCAAAAGCGCAACCGCCAGAAGAGGTGCCACGCCACGGGCAACCCACATCGTCAGATACACCGCAGGATCAGAGCTGAAAACCGTCGCGTTCTCGGAAAGCGTCATTACCCAGTACCGGAGAAGAGCCAGGCCCAGACAGGGCACGAGCACACACTGCCTGAGCCACTCCGTATCCCGCCAATTCATTGTCTGATAGGCGCGATCGTGCTCGCTCCAAACCGCCTCTGCCGCATTCTTGTCCATAATCCACGCCTCCCAGCTCCATAATAGCAAACCGACGTCACCCCTCCCATCACATAATCGATGTGATGACGGTCAGTCCAAGCGATATCACATCGATTATGGACTGCACGCCACCGGCGTTCGGCGGTAAGGTCTAATCGTTCAAGGCCCGCGCCTGTCCTTCCTCGCTCCATCGTCGCGAAGAAAGCGGCGGGCCAATAAAACGTAAGGAGGGTTCACCATGACCGATTCGCAGATGACCCGGAGGAGTTTCCTGCGCAATGCCAGCATACTGGCAGCCGGAGCAGCAGGAGCAGCCACGCTTTCAGCATGCTCGCCCAACAGCGCCCAAGATTCCTCCAATAACCTAGCCGGAACCGGAGAGGGCATTGAATGGGATTACGAAGCCGACATTATCGCCGTCGGCGCCGGCGGAGCGGGCTTGAGCTGCGGTATCGAGGGCACCGTGCAAGGCTTGAGCGTCATTGTGCTGGAATCGCAGCCCACGGTGGGCGGATCGAGCATCCTATGCAATGGCGGTATCGCCATGCCTAACACGCCTCTGCAACGCGAGCAGGGTATCGAGGATTCCGTCGATCTGTTCTACAACGACCTTGTGAGCATGACCAAGGAGGACAACAATCCCGATTGGCTCAAGATGCACTGCACCATGGCCGAGGAGCTCTGGGATTGGCTTACGGGCATGGGGCTGGAGTTCAAAGCCGAGTCTCTTCTTCCCACCCAGGGTGCAAGTGTGCCGCGCGAGCATCACATCAAGCCCGCTGACGTCATCTCGACGCTCCAGACTCAGGCCGAGGCCGATGGCGCTCAAATCATGACCAAGACCACGGCCACGGCGCTCATTCAGGATACAAGCGGCCGTGTTGTCGGCGTGCGCGCCGAAAGCGACAACGGCAAAGAAATCACTCTGAGAGGAAAACTCGGCGTCGTGCTTGCCACCAATGGGTATTCTCGCAACCCCGACATGATCAATCAGTACATCTTCGGAACTGGCGCCGAGAACATCATCACCTTCACAGGCAACGGCGACCTAGGTCAAGGTCATAAAATGGCCATGGCCATCGGTGCCGACACGCGCCATATCGGCTTCATCAGCCTGCTCACCGGCCAACACCCCGAAGGTTCCGCGGGCCAGTCGTGCTCGCTCTTCCACGGAGGAGCCATCCTCGTAAACGCCGAGGGCGAGCGCTTCGTGGACGAGTCGCTCGGCTACGGCAACGTATGGCCGGACGTTGCAGCCCAAACCGGCGGCATCTGCTACCAGATCTGGGACAACGACATCGCAGAAGAATATGCCGAAAACGACAGCTCCCTTTACTCCATGGCAAAACTACGTGACAGCGGGCTTCTGGTCGAGGCCGACACCCTCGATGGCGTGGCCGACGCCTTCGGCATTCCCGCCGATGCCCTGAAAGCAACTGTGGACAAGTACAACAGCGATATCGACACTACCGGCGGTGACACCGTTTTCGGTCGTATGACGCAAGTCTCCGGCGTGGGAACGCCTCCGAAAATCGACAACGGGCCGTTCTTCGGCTGGAAAACGGCAAATGTTAACTACGGCACTATCGGTGGCATCAAGCACAACCTTGACATGCAGGTCATCGACGTGAATGGTAATGTCATCCCAGGCCTGTACGTAGCAGGCACCATCTGTACTTACTCTAACATGGGCGTCGTGCCCGGCACCATTAAGGGCGTAGGTGCCTCTGGGACGGGATTCGGCGGCTCGCTGATCTGGGGTCGAAAGGTCGCCCAACTTATCAAAGAGCTCGAGCAGAGCGCCTAACCGGCAGCATCATCTTCGCTGGGGCCGACCAGCCCCTCCCCTCATCGGCCCCTCGTCTCTGACGGCGGCAAGGCAACGCCTCGCCGCCGTCTTCGTTTGTAGGCGGCTCAGAATTCCTTGTCGAGCCAGATACAGTTCACGCCGTTTCTCGCGCAGAGGTCTTGGAGTTTGCGGTCGATGGTGAACAGCGTCGCGCCCTCTCGGCGAGCAAGAACCAAGTAGAAGAGATCGTAGGAGGAGCGCTCGAGCCGAACGGACTCGGTGAGAGCCTCGGCCCACAGATCCTCGTCATCACGCATATCGTCTACGAGAGAGATGGCGTCTCGGCCGCAATCGAGGGCTTCCGCCGCCGTCAGGTAACCGCCGCGCACATACTTCGCCATGGCATGGGAAACCTCCGCGCACAGAAGCGACGGCGCCGCTATGCGCTCGTCTTCCAGCCGCAACTGCTTAAGCCCTTCCCCGTAGACCGTGCCCAGGGCTATGGCGATGGCCGCGTTGGCATCGATGACGATCATCGGCGCTCCCCCGCAATCTCCGCAGCCAGCTCGTCGAACCGCGCGTCGCGTTCAGCGCGGGCCTCAGCCAGCAGAGCCGACGGTTCGGGCAGGAGGCACGCTGCAACGCGCCGGCGCTCTTCCGCCCGCGCGAATATGCCACGACGCTTTTCCAGCCGACGCTCGCGCTCGGCAGAAGACTCGAAGGAGACGATGCGAGCACCCTTAGATCGCTCGCTCCCCGCATCTCCGTGAATCATCCTATCGACAGCCGCCACCGTCTGCTGCGCCATGCTCCGATGGTGCAGCGCCGCATAGGCCCGCAGCTCTTCGTACAGCTCCTCGGGAAACTCCCGCACCTGCAAAGCCGGCATCGCCCCTCCTCTTCCCAAGCTGATTCTTTATGCATGCATATTACATGCAATTTGGCAAAACACAAGGATGAGGCAGCGAACATGGCTTTAGCCCAACACGCCCCGCCGGGCACCGCAATCATCTCGCGAGGCGATTGCGATGGGATACAGCCCCCTTTGGCCGGAGCAAAGATACGCCAGCGCAATGGCGGGCACCGAGACGGCCGCCGCCTCAGGCCCGAAAAGCTCGGCGGCCATGATGCCGGCTGCAAGCGGGCACTTCGCGCAGGCAGCGAAGAAGGCCGAGAATCCCAGGATCGCGGGAAGGGCGCCCGAAACCGCAAGGCCGCTGGAACATGGAACAGCGGCACCGCCCATCGCGGCGAGAGCGCAGGCCCCCTCTCCTACCGCCGCTCCGAGGCAGGCGCCGACGGCGAGCACGGGCATGATCTCGCCGCCCTTGTAGCCGCCGGCCAGCGTGAGCAGCGTGAGCGCGGCCTTCGCGGCAAAGCCCCACCAGGGCGCATCGCCGGCCAGCGCCGCGGCAATCTGCGCCGCACCGGTACCGCAATAGGCGCGCAGCCCCTCGTAACCGAACACCTCGGCATAGCCGAGGCCCAGGGAAGTGGCCGCCCCTCCCACCGCGAGGGCGAACAGGGGCGCCCCCAAACGGGCAAGCCCGCGTCGCAGGCCGTGCAGAGCCCCGCAGAAGACTCGGGCCGTGGCGGCAGCGATGAGACCGACGGCAACCGCCAACCCCAAGGCCGGCAGCACCGCGTCGGGAACAACAAGGGCCGCCTTTGGCAAGGACCCCGGCAAAAGCCGAGCGCCCCCCATTCGCGCAACGCCCCAAGCCACCAGGGCCGCAACAGCGGGGCAGGCCACCTCGGCCGGCCCCGCCGGACGCTTGCGCATCACCTCGAAGGAGAACACGATACCGGCCAGCGGCGCATCGAGAAGCGCACCCAGGGCCGCCGCCATGGCCGCCGGTGCGAGAAGGCGCCGCTGGGCAGGAGCCGCAAGACGCCGCAAGGGCCCGGAGGCGGCCACGCCCATCTGCAGGGCGGCGGCCTCCTTGCCCACCGAGCCCCCGCCCAGTATCGTCAGGGCCGTTCCGGCGATAATCGCAAAGGCCAGCCGGAGCGGCACCTCCTCCCCTTCTCTGGCCGCCTTCACAACCCGGGCCGTGCTCCAGGAGAAATCGACGCGCAGCAACCGGTAAAGCCCGAACGCGGCGAAGCCCGCCACGGGCATGGCCCATCCCAAGCCCGGCTGGGCGGCGAACAGCGCCGCGGCGCCATCGACCGCCGCGCCCAGCCCAAGCGACAGCAGGCCCACCACCAGGCCCAAAAGCCCCGCGGCGCCGATGAGCCTCCCCATCCGCTTGAGCGACCTGCCTGCGCCCACGACGAACCTCCCTCCCCGGCATCTCTCGGCCGCATGCCCGCCCGCAGACTGGCGCACATACCCCGCAGCGCGCCCTCCCCCCGCGCTCTGCCGCGTCGTTGCCGTCTCCCCTCGCCCGCTCAGCGCACGGAAAGCGCGTCGTCGCAGCGACCGCGGCGACTTCTCAGCGCCGCGTCGGATCGTTGTACACGATGGCCCTGTCGGGCCGGGCCTGGCAGATGAGGGTCAGATCGAACTCCCGGGCCAGGCGAATGGTCTCGTCGGTGGGAACCGCCTTGGTGGCCAGCAGCGGAACCCCGGCGTGAATGGCCTTCATGACCATGTCCACGGGCAATCGCCCGCTAGAGAAGATGAGGGCGTCGCACAGATCGATCCCCTGCCGCAAGGCCAGGCCCACCACCTTGTCGAAGGCGTTATGGCGCCCCAAGTCCTCGCAGCAGGCCACCACAGTACCCCCCAGCACCAGATAGCAGCTGTGGGTGCCGGTCGTGCGCCGATGCAGAGGCGTATCCTCGGCGAAGGCCCGGGCCGCGGCGAGCACCCATTCAGCCTCCCAGGGAATGGGCGTCACCTTGGCCGGGGGCGCGTCGCTTGTGAAATAGCGGTTGTAGGTGCGGTTGCCGGTGCAGCAGGAGGGAACCGTCTCCACTCCGCGGCGGGAGAAGTCGGCCCGGTTGCAGCCGAGCAGCACCGAAGCGCGGGTCCCCTGCTCGCAGAGATATACTTCCTCGATCTCGTCGACATCCCCCACAATGCCCTCGGTGAACAGCCGTCCCACCACGAGATCGACCAGATGATCGGGGGTGCACACCATCCGCAAGGTGGGCACGGTGTTCACGAGTACCTCCATAGCGTGCTCGGCGAGCACCGGCCGGCGCACCGGCTCGAAGGATCCGTCGGACCGCAGCAGCGCACCGTCGCAGACCTCCACGGCCTCGCCCTCTCGATATCGGTCGACCACTCTCACGATCCTCTTCCCTTCACCCGTTCCCGGCAGCGTGCGTCGCAGCCTCTTTAAGCCTGCTTCTTATGGTAGATGAACCAGTAGGCCAGGCCCACCACCAGGCCGCCAACGATATTGCCGAGGGTAGCGAGAACCAGGTTGTAGGCCACGCCCCCCGCGGTGATGGCCCCTGCGGCCCCGATACCGGCCACCGTGTTCAGCAGCAGTCCCATGGGCAAGAAGAACATGTTCGCCACGCAGTGCTCGAAGCCGCAGGCCACAAAAGCGGAGATGGGCAGCAGGATACCGAGCACCTTGTCGGCCGTGGTCTTCGAGGAGAAGCCGATCCACACGGCCAGGCACACGAGAATGTTGCAGAGCACTGCCTTGAAGAACAAGGTCACCGGCTCAAGAGCCACCTTGCCGGCAGCCACCGAGACGAAGGCCTCGCCCACAGCGCCCCCGTTCATGGCCTGCAAATTCGACAAGTAGATGATAGCCAGCGCCACCAGGGAGCCGGCCAGGTTGCCGAGCCACACGATACCCCAGTTGCGCAGCAGGCCGGCAAAGCTGATCTTCTTCGACGCCTTGGCGCAGGCCATGAGCACATTGCCCGTGAACAGCTCGGCCCCGCAGCAGAGCACCAGGCACAGGCCCAGGCAGAAGCACAAGCCGCCTACCAGGCGCTGCGCTCCGAAGGCCATGGTGGTATCGCCCAGAAACGTGCAGAAGTACATGCCGCCGAAGCCGATGAAGGCGCCGGCCAGCATGGCGGACACGAAGCACTTAGCACCGCCCATGGAGGCCTTGGTCACGCCGACGGCCTCGGCCTTGGCCTCGGTGGCGGCCGGCGCCAGCGCATCGGGGCTGATGGACAGCAGATCCTCTTTTACGATTGACATGGATATTCCTCCCCTATCATAACGTTACAAACGGGTATTGCTCGAAATTGCCGCCCTCGGCAAGGGCGGCGTACACCGACTCCACGGCCGCCAGCACGCGCGGGTGCACGGGATCGAAGAACTCGGTGCCCCCGGGCTGGATGCCGAGGAAGGTCACCTCCCCGCACATCTGCTCCAACTCTCCCAGCAGGTAGGTGATGGGCAGCGTGTGGGTGGTGATGAGCGACTGCACCGCCACGTCCTCGGCACGCAGACGCCGGACGGCCCCCGGCTCAAGCCCCATGGCCGCCGCGTCCACCAGGAGCAGACGCTGCGGGGCAAGGCGGCGCAGATAGCCCAAATCGTTCTCGGGCGTCTGGCCTCCGTCTACCGCCAGCCAGCCGGCCACGGGGTCGTCCTCCAGACGCTTGGCCAGAAGCGGGCCGGCGGCGTCGTCGCCGCGCAGGACGCTGCCCACGCAGAAGACGACGTTGCCGCCCCGCGCCCCGGCCTCGCTCGCGGCCAGGATGTCCTCGGCGCTCGCGCTCACGACACCCTCCTTCCCATGGCGTATACGGCCGGCTCGCACTGCACCTCGTCCAGCAGGAACAGAAACTCCTCCAGCCACGACGGCACATCCGCGGCAACCACCAGGCCCGCGGCAGCCGTCCCCGGCTCGGGTACCGCACCGCAGCCTTCCAGAGCCGCCAGCACCGCCGGTTTCAGCAGGGGGACGTGCTCCTTCTTCAGCTCGATCTCGCCGAAGCGCTCGATGCCCCTCAGCTTGTCGGCCGCCTCGCCGGTACCGAGGGCCGCCAGCACGTCTGAGAAGACGACCCGGGACGTGGCCAGACGCGGCTCGAGGCAGTCGATGACCCCGGTATGGTGCCCGATGGCCAGGGTGTAGTAGAGCACCGAACGCACGTCCTCGGGAATAGAGCGCTCGTGATCCACGAACTTCTTCCCCAGCCGGTAGAACACCACGTCCCGGGCCGTGCGCCCATCGGTGGTGTGGGCCGCCGCCGGGCGCACGGCCCGTCCGCGCTCTGCTCCCGCTCCCCCGTCCGCACCGGGCGCCCTCCCCGCACCCGGCGCGGACGGCCGTTGGCGCACCGTCACGCTCATTCCTGCACGACCTTACTCAGCAGAAGCGCCTTCAAATCCATGAACACGGCCTTCTTTCGCGTATCGGTCTCGCGCTCGACGAGTCTGTCGGCGGCGGCCAGAGCGTCGGTTTTGTCCTTGGCGAGCGCCATCATGAACTCGTCCACGATCTGCTTGCCGTAGTAGTAGCCGCTCATGCGCCGCGCCTCGCGCTCGAAGGCGGTGCGCACCTTGTAGGGTATCGCCGGGAAGGCCACGGGCGCCTGCTCGCCAGCCGGGGCCACATGGCGGCTTTCATGCAGCTTCTGGTCGAGCAGCCCCAAGGCACAGGCAAAGCCGTAGATAGTGGCCGGCGGCGAGGGCGGGCAGCCCGGAATGTACACGTCCACGGGAAGAATGGGGTCGGTGCCTCCCCACACGCAGTAGTTGTCGTGGAAGATGCCGCCGGTGCAGCCGCAGGCCCCGTAGGAGATGACGATCTTCGGATCGGGCGCCGCCTGATAGGCGCGCAGCGCCGGCTCGCGCATGGCCCGGGTCATGGCGCCGGTGTACAACAGCACATCGGCGTGACGCGGCGAGGGCACCACCTTGATGCCGAAGCGCTCGGCATCGAAGGCGGCGGTGATGGTGGCGAAGATCTCGATCTCGCAGCCGTTGCAGCCGCCGCAGTCCACGCGGTACACGTACACCGACCGCTTGATGGACTGGAGCAGCTTCTCCTTGGCCTTAGCCACCGACGCGTCCAGGGCCACTGGGTCCGGCCTCCACTGGAGAGACGCGGGGAAATCGTTCTCGATCATCGGGCACCTCCTTCGGTGCGAGCCTGGGCCTGGAAGGCGCGGGCATCCTCGCGGCGACGGCAGGCCAGGCACTCGTCCAGCTTCCCCACATCGGCAGCGGCGGGACCTCCCACGCTCTTCAGAACCCGGCGCGCATAGTCGACCTCCTTGGCGGCGGCGTAGGGCTTGCCGCACACCGCACAGCGCGCCACCTCGTAGGCGCAGGACTCGGACAGATCGGCCTTGTTCAGCACCGCCAGCTCAAAGTCGGTCGTCAACTCGATGGCGAACAAGGGGCACACCTCCTGGCAGCGCCCGCAAAAGATACAGCGGCCGTAGCTGATATCCCAGGTCACATAGGACTGATCATCGTTCAAGTCCATGGTGATGGCGTTGGCCGGGCAGGCAATGGCGCAGGCTCCGCAGGCAATGCACAGCTTCTCGTTGTGCTCCGGCTTGCCGCGGAATCCCGCGGGCATGGCCAGCGGCTCGAAGGGATAGCCTGTCGTGGCGTCGCCGGCCTTGCGGATTTCCTTGAACAGCTTCAACATCGCCTACACCCCCGTTCCCGAGAGCGGCGAGTGGGTGCGGCGACGGCAGTAGCCCTCCAGCTGGTCTTTGGTGAGCACCGTCTCCGTCTTCTTCTTCACATCAACCACCGTCACGCGATCGGTGCAGGAATAGCACGGGTCCATGGAGCCCACGATGATGGCCGCATCGGCCACGGTGTTGCCGCGGAACATGTAGCGCAAGATGGGCCAGTTGGAGTACGTGGCCGCCTTGGCCCTCCACCGGTAGCACTTCTGGTTGTCGCCCACTTGGGCCCAGTGCATGTCCTCGCCGCGCGGCGCCTCGGTGTAGCCCAAGGCGAACTTGTGCGGCGTGTACCGCCAGTCCTCGGTGAGCACCGGGCCCGCCGGAGCTCCGTCCAGCAGCTGCTCGATCATGGTCAGCGAGTCCATGAACTCCTCCACGCGCACCAAGGTCCGGCTCTGCACATCGCAGCCGTCGTGGCTGCGGGCCTTCATGCCGCTCAAGTACTTGTAGCCATCGAAGGGGTGATCGAAGCGCACGTCGCGGGCAATGCCGCTGCCGCGCACGCAGGGGCCCACGGGGCTGTAGTCGCGGGCCACCGCTGGGTCGAGCCGACCCACCCCGGCGGTGCGCGACTCGAAGTTCGCCGTGGACACGAGCATGTCTACCAGCGCCTCCACCTCGTTGCGAATCTCGCGCACGTACTTGATGGTGGCCAGCTTCTGCGCGTCCAGAATGTCGCGACGGACCCCGCCGATGAGGTTCAGGCCGTAGGTCTTACGGGCGCCGGTCAGCAGCACCGCCAAGTCCATGGTCTTCTCGCGCACGCGGAAGAAGTGTTGGAAGCCGGTGTCGAAACCGCAATAGTGGCACACGAGCCCCAGATTCAGCAGATGGGAGTGCAAACGCTCCACTTCCAGCAGGATGGCGCGGATGTACTGGGCGCGCACGGGCACCTCGATGCCCTGGGCGTGCTCCACGGCCTCGGCATAGGCCACTGAGTGGGCATTGCCGCAGATACCGCAGATGCGGTCGGCCAAGAACGTGACCGCGTCGTAGTTCAGGCGGCTCTCGGCCACCTTCTCCATGCCGCGGTGGACGTAGAACAAGCGGTAGTCGGCGTCGATGATCTCCTCGCCCTCCACAAACAGGCGGAAGTGCCCCGGCTCGTCGGAGGTGATGTGCAGCGGGCCCATGGGCACCTCGGTGACCTCCTCGGCCTGGCCCTCGTAGAGGAACGAGTAGTTCTCCACGTCGGTGACGGGAGCCGGCCGCTTGCGGTAGTCCATGGAATCCTTGCGCAGCGGATACAGGTCGGCCGGCCAGTCGTCGGGCAGCACCAGCCGCCGCTCGTCGGGCAGCCCCTGGGCGCGCAGGCCGAACAGGTCGAAGGCCTCGCGCTCGCTCCACACGCAGGCGGGCACCCGCGGAGTCACGCTCGGGTACTCCATGGACTGGGGGTCCACCTCGGCCCGCACCGTCACGAAGCCCGGGTCGCTCTCCTCCATGGACAGCAGGTAGTACAGGGCGTAGTTGCCGTTGATGGGCCGCTCGTCGTTGGCCACCATGTTCGGCAGCCAGCCGCCGCGACCGTAGTACAGAAACTCCACCACATCGGGCAGCATGTCCTTGGGCACCGTGACGGTCACCTGGTCTTCGGCCTGCCACGCGGCATCGAGCACCGCTCCGGGGAACGTGTCGCGCACGGCCTGCACGTGGGTTTCCCCCACCCGCAAGGGCGCCTTCTTCTTGACCATTACTCGGACACCTCCTCTTCAACCTCGTCTCCAGCCAGGGCCGCCAGGGCCCCTTCAAACAGATTCTCGCTCGCCGGGTACTCGTCCTCGTAACTCATGACGATGGCCCCGGCGCGCTCGATGGAGCTGAACAGAGGGCCGGGCAGGGCCACGCCGAGCAGCACCACCAAAGCCAAAAGCACGCATTCGGGCACCAGGGCCAGGGCCGGCACGTCCTTGCGGGCCATCCCCTCGGGCGCACGCCCCAAAGCCGATCCGGTGATCATGGTCACAAGCGCCATGATGACCACCACCAGAGCCACCAGCACAAGCGCCACCAGCCAGAGGGCGTCGGCGGCAATGCCGGCCAAGATCATGGCCATCTCGCTCACGAACATAGCGAAGGGCGGGAAGCCCGCCAAGGCGAGGCAACCGGCCACGAACAGCACGCCGGTCACAGGGGCCACGGCCAGAATGCCCTTGATCTTCTCCAGATCGCGGGTGTGGTACTTGATCATCACGTTGCCGGCCACGCAGAACATGAGCGCCTTGGTCAGGCCGTGGGCGATGCAGTGCACCAGGCCCGCGATAATGCCCAGAGGACCGCCGATGCCGAAGCACACGGCGATGAGGCCCACGTTCTCGCACGAGCTGTAGGCCAGCTTGCGCTTGATGTCGCGCTGCCGGTACACCTCGAAGGCCGCGTAGCCCACCGAGAGCACGCCCAGAATCACCATGACCAGCTGGGGGAAGCCCGCCCCCACATTGGCCGCGGCTAGAATGTAGAACCGCAGCACGATGAGCAGCGCGCACTTCAGCAGCACGCCGGACAGCAGGGCCGACACGGGGCTCGGCGCCTCGGAATGGGCGTCGGGCAGCCAGGTGTGCATGGGAAACAGGCCCGCCTTGGTGCCGAAGCCGATGGCGGCGAACACGAAGGCGATCATCGTGAGCGAGTGGTCGAGCGCGGGAGCCATGGGCAGGATGGACGTCCAGAACACCGCCTGATGCGCGTCGGCCATCACGTCGGCGGCGTTCGCGTACACGAGCAGCGTGCCGAACAGACCGAAGGCCACGCCGGCCGTGCAGACGATGACGTACTTCCACGCCGCCTCCAGGGCGAGCTTGGTGCGGTACACCCCCACGAGGAACACCGTGGACAAGGTGGTGGCCTCCACCGATACCCACATCATGATGATGTTGTTGGAGGTGACGGCCAGAATCATCGAGAACACGAACAGGCTGAAGAACACGTAGTACTGTTTCACCTGGGAGGGCCCGAGCTTCCCATCGGCCACATCGTGGGCCACATAGGGCAGCGAGTACAGGCCTGTGGCCGGCGCGATAACGGCAATGAGGCCCAAGAACAGCGCCCCCAGCCCGTCCAGATGGAACCAGCCGCCCAAGGCGAAGAGGTCGCTGCCGGCGAACACCGAGGCCACGAGCCAAAGCCCTGAAACGGCCACGACGGCCAGGGACAGGACGTGAATGGCCTCGAACAGGCCGCGGGGCGTGGCCTTCGCGGGCAGCAGGGCCATGGCGGCGGCCGCAACCACCGGGCAGCCCAACAGGCAGATTAGCAGAATAGAGTAATCCATGGCTTATCCCTTCAGCTCGCAGAGGTCGTCGGCATCAAGGGTGCGGGCGTAGCGCGCCATGCGCCACACGAGCACGGCCAGAATGATCACCGCGAAAATGGCGTCGGTGGCCACCCCGATCTCCACCAGCTCCGGGGCCTGGGGCGCCAAGAGCGCCAAGGTCACGTGGGAGCCGTTTTCCATCAGGCAGTATCCGAAGATCTGCTTGAAGATGGAGCGCTGGATGACGATGCAGGTGAGCCCGATGAAGAAGTGGGCCAGCGACACCGCCAGCGTAGGGCGCACCTCCGCAGCCGTCGGCAAATCGATCCCGGAGACGGCCACGAAGCACACGAACACCTCCACGGCCACCAGGGCCACCGACTTCATGGGGTTGAGCTTCGGCGGCAGATCCGTCCGCGCGTCATCGCCGATCTTCTTCAGGGTGAACAGCAGGATGGCGGGCACGAGCACCACCTTGGTGGCGAAGGCCGTGGCCGACCAGGTGAACAGCTCCGTCGAGCCGGTCACCACGCCGAGCGACGCGAGCACGGCCACGAGCACGAGCGACTGGAGCGAGTACAGCCAGGCCGCCGCGCGCCCCGTGCGGGCGAGCACCACCAGCATCGAGGTGATGATGAGGCAGGCCCCCAGCACATTGACTAACGGGTATCCGAACATATTCATCACCACCTAAATTCCAATGACGAGGAACACCAGGGACAGAAGCGCGATCCCCGTGACGAACCAGGTATAACGACCGAGCAGCTTGTAGCGCACGCGCATAACGGCGTTCTCGATGATCGAGGCCGCAACCATGACGGCGAGCACTTTCGCGCCATAGGCCAGCATTCCCACGAGCACCGCCGCAGGCGAGGCGTCCACCGCGGCCCCGAAGGGCAGAAACAGCGCCACGAGCAAGCTCGCCACCACCAGCTGCTTCACGGATACGCCCAGCTTCAGCATGGCCAAAGACGGCCCGGAATAGGCGGCCAGGGGGCCTTCCTGGATCTCCTGCTCGGCCTCGGCCAAGTCGAAGGGCAGCTTGCCCATCTCGATGTAGCAGGCCATGGCAAACGCCACGCCGGCCACTACCACGGCCACGAGCGGCTGGGCCTGAAGCGAGCCTGTGGCTGCAGCCATCAGCCCGGTGTTGGTGGAGCCGGCGGCCACGGCCATGACGAACAGCACCAGCACGAGCGCAGGCTCCACGAGCACGCCCACCAGCAGCTCCCGCACACCGCCGATGGCCGTGTACGAGCCGGCAGAGTCGATGGAGGCCAGGGCGAACATGAAGCGCGGCAGGGCCATCAGGTACAGGATGGTGATGATATCGCCCAGGATGGGCACCGGGCAGGCCTGCATGAACAGGGGCAGACCCGCGGCAATGAGCACGAAGCTGCCGAGGAACACCGGCGGCATGGCCCGGGACACAAGCCCGCTGCCGCCCTCGCGCACCTCGCACCGGCGCCAGAGCTTGGCCAGATCGCGGTAGTCCTGGAAGATGTCGGTACCCGTGCGGGAGTGCATCTTGGCGCGAATCTTGCGCGTGATGCCGCTCACGAGCGGAGCGGCGGTCACCAAGAGGACAGCCTGGAGTATCGCAACAATGACAGACATGGCATCCTCCTATCGGACCAGAATGATGAGCGCCAGGAAGAACACCAGGGCGCCGACGATGTACACGATGTAGGTGCGGAAATCGCCGCTCTCCATGCGGCTGAACCAGGCGCCGAGATCGCTGACGATGGACAGCACCGAGTGCGAGAGCGCCGGAGCGCGGTGCGGGGCCGGGGCGATGCCCACCGTGCGATCGCGGTCGAAGCGGGACAGCACCGGCTCGGGGGCCTTGGAGGCGGACGGAGCCGCCTTTTCGAGCCCCAGGGCACGACTGAACAGACGGGCCACGGCGGCACCGGCACGGTTCACAGTGAAGCGGATGGCGAACAGCGGCCCCATGAAGTTCTTCACGTTGGCGCCCACCGTGGAGGCCAGCGTCTCCATGGTCAGATCCGCCTGGTAGCCGCAGGCCCAGGTCTGCGGATCGTCCTTCATGCCGGCGGCGCGGTTCGCGCTGTTGCGCACCAGGGCGCACGCGACGATGACAAGAGCCATGAGCACCGCCAGCACCAGCGGCGAGACCACCGATGCCGTATCCAGCGACACGAGCGTCGCACCCTCCACGGCCGGCACCGGGGGCACCGACAGCATGGCGGCGGCAATGGAATCCACCACCGGCGTCACCAGAGCCGCTCCCAGGCCGAGGAAGACGCAGGCCACCGTGAGCAGCACCATAGCCCCCTTCATGGGAGCGGGCACCTCGCGGGCAGCCTCGGCCGCCTCGGAGCGCGGCCGAGCCAAGAACGTGACGCCGAAGGCCTTCACGAAGCAGGTGACGGCCAGAGCACCGGTAATGGCCAGGGCCACCACGGCAAAGGCGAACAGGATGCGCATGAAGATATCGCCGTCCATGGCCGCGCCGATGAGTCCTTGGTACGTGAACCACTCGGACACGAACCCATTGAGCGGGGGGATGGCCGAGATGGCCAGCGATCCCACAAGGAAGCACAGGGCCGTCACGGGCATCAGGCGCGCCAGACCGCCGAGGACCTCCATGTTGCGCGTGCCCGTCGCATGCAGCACGCTGCCGGCCCCCAGGAACAAAAGCCCCTTGAACATGGCGTGGTTCACCAGGTGGTAGAGCCCGGCCAGAAGCCCGATGGCCGCAAGCCACGGAAGATGCGCGGCCCAGCCGTAGATGCCCGTGCCCACACCGAGCAGGATAATGCCGATGTTCTCCACGGAGTGATAGGCCAGCAGGCTCTTCAAATCGTGCTCGCCCAGGGCGTACACCACTCCCAGCACGCTCGATACCGCGCCGATGATAATGACGAGCACGCCCCAACCGATCTCGCCTCCGGTCGCGCCCAGCAAATCGAAGCACACCTTGCAGATACCGAAGATGCCGATCTTGATCATGCCACCGGACATGAGCGCGCTCACATTGGAAGGCGCCGCCGGATGGGCTTGGGGCAGCCACGAATGGAAGGGCACCATGCCCGCCTTGGCGCCAAAGCCGAAGAAAGCCAGCACGAAGGCCACCGTGGCCACACCGGGGGCAAAGGCGCTCGTGCGGAAGGCCTCGAACTCGAGGGACCCGGCAGCCGACGCCATCACGAAGAACGAGATGGCGATCATGAGAAAGCCGATATGGGCCATGATCAAGTACAAAAAGCCCCCGCGCAGCGACTTCTCCGTCTGGTCGATGACAACCAGCACGTAGGAGGTAAGCGACATCAATTCGAAGAACACGAGGAACCAAAATGCGTTGTCGGCCAAAATGACCAGGTTCATGGAAGCAATGAACAGGTTCATGAAAAAGCCGATGACCCCCATGCCCTTCTCGTAATACTCGTCGAAATAGGACAGACCGTAGAGCCATGCCACGAAGGCCAGGGCCGAGATGACCGCGATGAGCAGTCCCGCCAGGGGATTCAGCAGCAGCGTGAAGCTCGCAAACGCCATGGGCCCCGCCCAGCTGACGTGCACCGCCGGCCCCAGCAGGGCCCCGGCGCCGCCGATGAAGGCACAGGCCGCCGAGGCCATGCCGCCCACGCAGGCGATGGTCTTAGAGGCGGCAGGGGTCTTCCCCGCCACCAGGGACAGCGCGCCGGCGACGCAGGAGAGCCCAAGGGACACGAAGATAAGTTCCAGCATTTAGGCCTCCTTCAGGTTGGTCGAGCGGCCCATCATGATCTGATTGGCCGTAGCGGCTGCTTTCATTTTGTCCTTGCGAGCGTCACCGAGCGTTGTGGCATCTCGCACAAAGAGCGCGTTGGTCGGACAGGCCCTCACGCAATGGGGACCCCCTTCGGGGTCGTACGTGGAGCACAAGTCGCACTTCACGGCACAAGTGTAGACGCCGATGCTCCAGGCCAGCAGCGGGGAGGTGCCCCGGGGCTGGCTCGGCGTCTCAAAGGCAATGCCGGCAACGCCTGCCGTGGACGTGCCTGCCGGATGGATGGCGCCGAAGGGGCACACGATCGCGCACAGCTTGCAGCCGATGCACGCCTGCTCGTTCACAACGACGGCCTCGTCGGTGCGCGCGATGGCATCGACGGGACACACGGCCAAGCAGGGAGCCCCCTCGCACTGATGGCAGGTGACCGCCGCGGTCACCTGCGGGGCGAATGTCAGGGCGAGGCGGGGCTCCGCCTGCAGCCCGGCCACACGGTGGCCATGGCTGCAGGCGGCGAGACATGTGCCGCATCCTATGCACCTATCCGGCTCTATGGCGATGAAGGTGTTCATCAGAGTCCTTTCGGGTGAAAAAGAGCGGACGGCCGCGGGCTACTCCGCAGACGCCTCGGCGGCCGGCGCCACGTTCTGGGGCGCAGCCTCAGCGGCCAGGCGATCCTTCAGGGCGCTGTAGAGCGCCTGCATGTGGCGCTCGGCCCACACCTGGTCGTCGATGGAGTGCACCTCGCAGGCGGAGTACTTGTCCTCGGGCGTGCCGGACAGAGGATCGGTCACGTGCATGGTCAGATCGTTGCACTTGCCGATCCACCACTGGTAGGTCATGTACACCGCGCCCTTGTTGATGCGCTCGTCCAAACACGCGCGGGTAATCACCTTACCACGGCGCGAGCTGACCCACACCAGGTCCTCGTCGCGGATATTGCGCGCCTCGGCGTCGGCAGGGTTGATGTGCACATAGCCCGGCTCGTCGGCCAGCATCGAGAGCACCTTGCAGTTGCCCGTCATCGAGCGGCAGGAGTAGTGGCCCACCTCGCGCACGGTGCACAGCACGAGCGGATAGGCGTCATCGGGAAGCTCAGTGGGCTCCACGAAGTCGTGCGCCATGAGGATGGCCTTCTTATCGGCCGTGTTGAACTGGCCGTTCTTGTACAGCGTCGGGGTGCCGGGGCACTCCAGCGTGGGCACGGGCCACTGGGCATGACCGGTGCCGGCCATCTTCTCGTAGGTGGCGCCGTAGAAGTTGGGGCACAGCTCGCGCACCTCGTTCCAAATCTCCTCGGTATCCTCGTAGTGCATCGGGTAGCCCATGCGCGTCGAAAGCTCCTGGAAGATCTGCCAGTCGTGCTTGCACTCGCCCTTGGGCGGCACTGCGGCCGTGAAGCGCTGGAACGTGCGATCCGAGGCGGAGAACACGCCGTCGTGCTCGCCCCAAGACGTGCCGGGGAACACCACATCGGCCAAAGCCGTCGTCTGGGTCATGAAGATGTCCTGGGAGATGAGCAGATCCAGGTTCTCCAGGGTCTCCTTCATATCGGCGGAATCGGGCTCGGTCTGCAGCGGATCCTCGCCGAAGTTGTAGAAGGCGCGGATCTTGCCCTCCTTCACCCCGTGGGGCAGGTCGGTCAGCTTGAAGCCGGGCTCGGCGGGAAGCGCGCCGGCCGGCAGGCCCCAGGCCTTCTCGAACTTAGCCCGCATCTCGGGGTTCTCTACCTTCTGGTAACCCGGCAGAAGACTCGGCCACATGCCCATGTCGCAGGAGCCCTGCACGTTGTTCTGGCCGCGCACCGGCGCCAGACCGGCGTTGTCGCGACCGATCTGGTTGGCGACGCAGGCGATGGCGGCGATGGTGTGCACCACCTTCACGCCCTGGCGCTGCTGGGTCACGCCCATGCCCCAGCCGATGACGGAGTTGGGGGCCGTGGCGTACATGCGCGCCGCCTTGCGGATGTCGTCGGGATCGCAGCCGCACACCTCGGCCACCGATTCCGGCGTGTAGTTCTTAATGGTCTCCCACCACGCGTCGAAGCCGTTGGTGTGGGCATCGATGAAGGCCTTGTCGTGCATATTCTCAGATACGATGACGTTGGCGAACGCGTTCATGAAGGCGAGGTTGCAGCCGTTCTTGATCTGGATGTACAGATCGGCGATGCGGGCGGTCTCGATGGAGCGCGGATCCACTACGATGATCTTGGCGCCCTTCTCCTTGGCCTTCACGATGCGGCGAGCCACAATGGGATGGGAGGCCGAGGGATTGTAGCCGAACAGCATGATGAGGTCGGCGTTCTCCAGGTTGGGAATGGACACCGACATGGCACCGGATCCCACGGTGTCCATAAGCCCGATCACGCTGGGGCCGTGGCAGGTGCGCGCGCAGTTGTCGATGTTGTTCGTGCCGATGCAGGCGCGGGTGAACTTCTGCATGACGAAGTTGGCCTCGTTGCCCGGACCACGGGAGGAGCCGGTCAGCATGATAGCGTCCGGGCCGTACTTCTCCTTGATCTCGGTCAGCCGCTGCGCCGTGAAGTCAAGCGCCTCGTCCCAGGTGACGCGCTCCAGCTCGCCACCCTTCTCGCGGCGAATCATCGGATGCAGGATGCGCGGCGTCAGGATCTTCGTATCGTTGATGAAATCGAAACCCGACAGGCCCTTCAGGCACAGCTCGCCCTCGTTGGTCACACCGTCGATGCCCTCGGCGCCAATGACCATTCCGTCATCGACCAGCAGGTTGAGCTTGCATCCGGCGCCGCAGTAGGGACATACGGCCATGTGCTTTTCCATAGTTTCACTCCCCCGTTCTAGTTGAGATCCATATTCAGCGGCACGCTGGCAAACGCACCCGAGGCCACGGCGGCCTTCATGCGCCGGGCCCGCTGGCGAGCGGCAAGCTCCTCCTCGTCGACGACCATAAGGCCGCCGGTGGGACAGGCCTCCACGCACGCCGGGCCGCCCTCGCGGTCATAGCACAAATCGCACTTCACCAGGAAAGCCTTGGGCGCCGACTCCACCGTCAGGCCGCCCAGCTTCGCCGCGCCCTCTTGGGAGACCACGTCCACGGCACCGTAAGGACAGGCCAGCACGCAGCTGCGGCAGCCGATGCAGCGCTCCTGCTTCACCGCCACGCGACCCTCGTCGAAGTACAGCGCCCCTTCCGGGCACGAGGCCACGCACGGCGCATCGGCGCAGTGATGGCACACGATGGGCGCGGAGATGGTCAGGGTGGTAATCAGGTTCAGACGGGGCTTCGCAACGTCCCCCGGCGCACTGTGCTTCAGCAGACAGCCGGCCATGCACGTCTGGCAGCCGATGCACAGGCCCGGGTCGGCAATGACGAATTTAGAACCCATGAACTCCTCCTCTTTCTCATAGCTCGAAGCATGTATTCCCCCGCTTCGCTCCCGTCTGGCCCCTTCTCGAGAACCGGGGTGCACGAGACCAAGGCATCGGTGGGACGCCTTGCTGAAACGGATTGGAATCTATGGAAAGCGCGCAGGGTTTGCGCATCGGGAAAGTCATCTTTGACCTGTTGGGGACGTTATAACGCGCTCAACGGCTATTGGCAACCCCCTATTTCGCCGCTTCTGATGATCCCGCCTTCCGGCACGGGAATCCAGGGGCCTTCCGAGTGTGTTACAATTGCACTACATCTTCCCTCGTTTTGCTGGGAAGATGTCACAGAAACGCGCGCAATACGGTGCATTTTCATCCGCTTTCGATCTCTTTCGCAGGGCGAAAAATTTTTTCGGAGGTGCTCCATGGGCAAGCATGCCACCTTGCAGGTACGCGTCGAGGACGTCATGAAGGCAGAGGCCGAACAGCTCTTCGAGGCTCTGGGCCTCTCGCTCTCCGAGGCCGTGCGGCTCTTCATAGCCGAGAGCGTCAACGGAAGGCGGCTCCCCTTCACGCCGCATCTCAGCAAGAGCGAGGGAGCCACGAGCGCCTTCGGCAAGCTGCGTCACTACGGCAATCCGACCCAGTCGAGCGACGAGCGCGCCGCATGGCTGAAGGAGCAGGGCGCATCCGACGCCGAGCGGCCGAAAAGCGCGCCCCGGGGACGTTCCCACGATATCGTCATCGTGGACAAAACCGTCCTGCTGCACTATTTGCTCGACAACGATCCGCGCCGCGCCGCCAAGGCAAGGCGCATTATCGCCGGCGGCGCGGCGCGGGCCTACCCGGAAACTATCGTCGCCTGCGTGGCGGCGCTCGAGAGCGACTACCACGTGCCGCGCTCGCTCATCGGCACGGTCATGGCGCTTCTGGCCGACGACGTGTCCATGGAAGACGGAGCCGCCGTGCGCCTGGCGGCCCGGCTCTACGGGGCGGGCAAGCTCTCCTTCGCGGAACATCTTCTGGCCGCCCGCAACGTTCTCACCGGGTACCCCGTCGAAACCTTTAGCAAGCCGCTTTCCCGCACCATCATGTAAGAGAACCCGCCCCCTTACGGGAGACGGGTCCTCCGACACGTAGCTTTTTGCGCCGTGCGCCCCTACAGGATGCGCAGGTTCACATCCTTCAACTGGCGGCCCGTCACCGCGCTCGGCGCGCCAGTCATGGGGTCGCTCGCCGAGGAAGTCTTCGGGAAGGCGATGACGTCGCGGATGGAGTCCTTGCGGGCCAAGAGCATCACCAGCCGGTCCAGACCCAACGCGATGCCGCCATGGGGCGGGGCGCCCAGCTCGAGTGCACGGATGAGGTGACCGAACTTCTCGTCGATCTCCTCATCGGAGAGTCCCACGACGCGCAGGATGCGACGCTGCTCCTCGGCGTTGTGGATGCGGATGGTGCCGCCGCCCACCTCGAAGCCGTCCATCACCAGGTCATAGGAATAGCTGCCGCAGGCCAAAGGATCGCTCTCGATCTTATCCAAGTCCTCCTTCAGCACATGGGTGAAGGGATGGTGCTCGGCGGCGTACTTCTTCTCGTCCTCGTCGTAGCGGAACATGGGGAAGTTCACCACCCACAGAAGCGCGTGGCCCTCGCGGGGCACGTTCAGCGCATCGGCCATATGCAGGCGCAAGGCGGACAGCACGGCGTTGGCGATCTCGGGCGCGTCGGCCGCGAACAGCAGAAGGTCGCCGGGCTCCACTTCCATCTCGGCCTTCAGGGCCGCCCACTCCTCGTCGGTGAAGAACTTCTTGATGGGACTCTTCTCCTGGCCGTCGGTGGTGAACGCCACCCAGGCCATGCCCTTGGCGCCGTTGGCCTCGGCGATGGAGGCCATCTTCTCCACCTCGCCGCGGCTCCAGTCGCCCGCGCCCTTGGCGTTGATGGCTTTCACCACGCCGCCAGATTGGGCCACCGACGAGAACACCTTGAAGCCGGTGTTCTTCACAATGTCGGTAATATCGTGCAGGAGCATGCCGAAGCGCACGTCGGGACGGTCGCAGCCGTAGAGGCGCATGGCGTCGGCGTACTGCATCTTCTGCAGGGGGAAGGTCACATCGGTCACGCCCACGGCCGCAAGCGTCTCGGCCATGACCGCTTCCATCATGTCGCACACATCGTCGCCCTCCACGAACGACATCTCAATGTCCACCTGGGTGAACTCCGGCTGGCGGTCGGCGCGCAGGTCCTCGTCGCGGAAGCAGCGGGCAATCTGGTAGTAGCGCTCCACGCCGGCGCACATGAGCATCTGCTTGAACTGCTGGGGGCTCTGGGGCAGAGCGTAGAACTTACCCGAGTTCGGACGGCTCGGCACGATGTAGTCGCGAGCACCCTCGGGGGTGGAGTTCGCCAGGATCGGCGTCTCGATCTCCAGGAAACCGCGCTCGTCGAGGGCTCGGCGCATAGCCTGGGTCACCGTGTGGCGCAGCTTCAGGTTGGCAAGCATCTCCGGACGGCGAATGTCCAGGTAGCGCCATTTCATGCGGGTGATCTCGTCGGTCTCGATGCCGTCTTCGATGGAAAACGGCGGTGTCACCGAGGTGTTCAGCACCTCCACGGCGCTGGCCAGCACTTCGATCTCGCCGGTAATCATGTTCGGGTTCACAGCCTCCGGCGCCCGCTCGCGCACGCGGCCGGTCACCTTCAGCACGTACTCGCGGCCCAAGTGCTCGGCTGCATGGAAGTCCTCCGCGCTCACGCAATCCGGATCGACGACCACCTGCGTATAGCCCTCGCGGTCGCGCAGGTCGATGAAGATGAGCCCGCCGTGGTCGCGGGTATGCCACGCCCAACCGGCCAGCGTCACCTCTTGGTTCACGTCGGTCGCACGCAGCTGCCCGCAGGTGGCGGTGTGCATGCAATATTCGTTGCGGAAGTCTTCCATAGTTACGTCGGTTCTCCTAGGGTCAAAAAATCACGTGCCCGTAATCGTATCGCAAATCCCCCGCCCACGCTAGCTTTTCCGCATGTTCTCCGTAGGGGGCGATCCATGCACATCGCGTACTGCCCTAGAGCCTCACAGCACCCGGCGCCTCCCAGCAGCGCCCTAGTAATATCTAACCCGATCGGATACAATTCAAGGTGCCACATTGCAGATCTTTCTTTAACCCTCCACGGGTCAGAGGGAGTCGCATCATAATTGCATAGACCATTACGTGCTTCGCGGCTTTGACCGTGTCGTTTTCACATTACCCGATAGGCAGAAGAGCATCTGCCTTTAGATCGGGTATTGCATACTGGCTATGTACCGTGATGTGACCCTCTGCAGTGTGGCAACTGTGGTGGATGCTCTTCTTCTTGGAACACCTTCCGCAGTTGTCATGCCAACCGGACGCAACCCGTCCCAGCCCTGCGGAGGTGCCCCTCATGCGAATACGAAGAAAGATACTGTCAGTTTTCCTAGCGGCCGTGCTGGCCATAGGCCTATGCCCTGTAACAGCACTTGCCGCCTCTTCATCAAATACGCTCAACTTCAATCAGGCAAATATTAATGCGGTAGGTAAGCAATCAAAGAATTCGTGCGCTTGCTTGGGATTTGCTTATGCCTATGGGCAAACAATGACTACTGGAAAAGTTCACTATTGGAGCGAATACGATTCAAACGGTGGCAAAAATCAAGCAAATTTCTGGGGCAAAAATGTAGCGGCCTTTCCCAGATCCACCGCGAATAGCACCCAATCTGCTTTGCGAATGTGCTACGACGCAATCAACAATCGCAAACCCGTAGTTTTGTACGTTACCCAACGCGGAGGTTGGCAACATTGGGTTCTAATAGTTGGCTATAAAAATGTAAGTAACCCAAACAACCTCAATACAAGTCAATTTCTGATGCTCGATCCCGTCTATGGATCATCAAAAACACCAGAAACCCTTAATTGCAGAGGGTATACCGTCAGAATGGGATCTGGAAATGTGCGCATCTGCACTGCTCAAACACCAGCCTCTTCTACCCCCACCGTCAAGGCTCCCACCATCACACCCCACGACGTCCTAGGCGGAAAGAAAATCCAGATCATCGACGAGCAACATGGCGCCACTATCCGCTATACCCTCGATGGCAAGAACGATCCGACAGCCTCAACAGGCACCATCGGCTCTTCAAGTGGCAGCACCTGGATCAACGACACCTGGCCCACCATGGGTGTGCGCGCCCTCGCCACCAAAAGCGGGATGAACCCGAGTGCCGTCACCCGTAAGACCTTCAACACCGGCCTCACGGCTAACCCCTACATCAACCAAACCAACACGGCGGCTGGCGCCACCATCGAGCTAAAGTCCAACACGAAGGCGGCCGCCATCTTCTACACCTTGGACGGAACGACGCCAACCTTCGATATTCAGACCAGCAAATCCAACGCCAAGAAATACACCGGAGCGCTCAACATAACCAAGAACTGTACGGTAAAGGCGCTGGCCGTGGCTTCCGGCATGCGCGTCTCCTCAGTCGTCACCCAAGCGATCACCTGCGCGGCTCCCGCCACCCCGAAGCCCACCGTTGAAGTCGATAAAATTGCCGAAAGAGACACCATCAAAGTTACCTGGGGGCGCGACACCTCCGCCTCTTCCTTCGTGGCTACCCTTTACAAGGACGGCCAAGCACTCTCCACCCAAACAACGACAGCCCCCGAAGCCGTGTTCGTCCTATCGGATGCCGGTACTTACAGCATCGGCGTGAAGGCGGCCAATGCCATTGGGGAAAGCCCCGAGAGCGCCAAGGCCACTGTGGAGGCTATGGCCCCTCTCACGGTGCGCTTCATGAGCGTCTACACTGACGAGAACGGCAAGCAGATCTCTCGCGTCGATGACGAGCAATCCGTCAAATACGGCTCCGACGCCCAAATGCCCGAGTTCTCCCCCGAGCGTCGAGGCTATACCTTTATCGGCTGGAGCAGCCAGCCCAGCAACGTCAAGAAGAATGTTGACGTCACCGCACGCTGGCGCATCAATGAATACCCCGTGAAATTCTACTCCGCCGATGGCAAAACCCTGCTTTCCCAGCAGAACATCGAGTTTTACCAAGCGGCCACCGCGCCCGATCCCGGGGCTGCCCCGACGGGCAAAGTATTCAGCGGTTGGGCCGTTACCGACGCTGACGACGATAGCGCCCGCGACTTCACCAAAGTAGACTCTAAGATGTCGCTCCGGGCCGTGTTCGCCTGGGCCGACGAGGAATTGCCCGTCGTTGCCGAAATTACCAATGCCGAGCGCACGGCATCGGGCAACTACACCGTGCATGTAAAGCTCACGAACCATCCCACTGACATTACCACGGCGCTTCTGCGCGTAGCCCTGAAGACATCCGACGACAAGCTGGTTCAAACGTCTCGCGAGACCATCGAAATCGGCACCGACAGCACCATTGAGAAGGATGTGGTTCTGAAATACAGCGGCGACAATGTTGCCACGGTAGCCGAGGTTGAGGTAGTGGGCTTGGACGGCAATTACCGCACGGGAGGCGCCTACTCGAAGGCCGTGCAGAAGGAAGTCGTCTCCATGGACAACTTCCACTTCACTGATTGGTCCGAGTGGTCGACCGAAAAGCCCACGGCCTCCGATACGGTCGAGGTCGAGGAAGCCACTCAGTACCGTTTTCGCGACAAGCAACATACCACCAGCACCGCCACGTCCATGAGCGGATGGACGAGGGGCGCAGCCACCACGACCTACGGGGGCTGGAGCGGCATCAAAACCACCACATCCAAGCCAACGAAGAGTGACACGCTCGAGATCACGGGGCAGTCAACCAGATACACCTATTATCGCTGGTGCAACTGGTATGACAATTGCCGCAACCAGGACTCTGTCGCCTATGGATCCGATCGACATTACCACGAAGTGACGCTCACGTCTCCCATGAAATCTGCCGCTAACAAGTTCTCCGACAAAGGCGGAAAGGCCAGTCAGATTCACGGCCCCTATGGCTCTTGCGCCCATCGCGGCTCAAACATATCGTATTGGTGGCCAAAGTCCACCGTGACCACCTATTCCTACAAGACCCGCAGCAAGACGGTCACCTACGACTACTCGAAGTGGGACTCCTGGAATACCTGGGACTTCACCGAAGCAGCCGGCACCGCCGAGCGCGAAGTGCAGACCCGGAAAGTCTACCGCCACCGCACCAAGCAACCGGGAACCATCCAGGGCTCCGAAGACACGAGCGGAACCAGGCAAACCATCTCCGGCACACTTTCCACCGGCACCGACCTGGCTGGCAAGGAGGCCACGGTCATGGTGTACAACGTCACCAATTCCGACCCCAACGAAGATCAGGTGCAGTACATCGGCCAGACCACTATCGGAGCCAACAACGCATACTCCTTCAGCTTCACACCCCGCCAAGATCCCAGCGTGGAGAGCGGCGACTTCATCGTATCCCTCGGCGTGAAAGGGTCCACAGGGCTGGTCAATGTGGCCACCATTAAGGCACCGCGACCCCAATACACCGTGAAGTACCAGCACGAGAAGCCCGACGGCACCCTCGAAATAATTAGCGAGCAGAAGGTGGCCGCCGGAGAAGACGCCCAGGTACCGGCAGCTCCGACGCGAGAAGGCTGCCAATTCCTGGGATGGAGTCGCGCCGCTTCCGGCGTCGATCGCGATATGGTCATCAACGCCATCTTCACGGAACGCACCTGTACCGTGGCATGGATCGATTACGAAGCGGAAGATGCCCTTTTGCAGACCGTGCCCTACGGAGCTGCCCTCGAGGCGCCGACCGAGCGAGCTGAAATCCCCGGTCACATATTCAAGGGCTGGGACGTTCTCATGGACGGTACCACCCAAGCAACTGACAATTTAGTGATCAAGGCAGTCTACGAACCCGTGAAGCACACGGTCATGTTCCTCAATTACGATGGCAGCCCGTTTAAGACCATACAGGTCGAACATGGCCAAGCCGCACCGCTGCCCGAATCCAACCCAACCGCACCGGGCATGGAGTTCGTCAGCTGGGGTACCACCAGCCAAACTCCCTGGTGGTCAGTGACAGAAGATCTCGCCGTGAAGCCGTTGTTCGCCTACGAAGGCACGGTCTCTTCCCCCTACTCCTCCGCAGAGCTCGCCATGGGCTTCGTAAGCGCAAAGGGCACCAAGGTGTTCTTGGAAGCTCCGACCGACGGCTCGGCCATCTACTACACCACCGACGGCTCCAATCCCGTAGCGCCCGAGGCCGCCGTCGCCGCATCCGCCCTCGACCGTGCGGCGAGCACCGAAACCGTCCTGCCTTCCGAAAACGAGCTGGACGAGAAGCCGGGCGTCACCCACGCCTATGACCCCGCAGAGGGCATTACGGTAACGAAGGCCACCGTCATTCGCGCCATGGCCTGCGCCAGTGGCATGAACGACAGCTCCATCACCGAGATTCCCGTAGACGTCACGGCCACCAACGACATCTCCAAGGCCGAAGCCTATCTGACATCGGCCCCCTACTACTATGGAACCGCCGTGGAGCCGGGCGTCCTGGTAAGCCTCGGCGACGAGCTTCTGGTTTACGGCGAGGACTACACCGTCGCCTATGCCAACAATACCGCGCTCGGCAAAGCGAAGGCCGTCGTGAAGGGTAAGGGCGCCTACACCGGTCAACAGACGTTGGAATTCAACATTACCAATCCGCCCACCGAGGGAGACGAAGGCCCCGCAGAAGGCACCAACCCCTCGCAACCGGGCACAAACCCCGGCGGCTCTTCGCAGCAGCCCTCCGGGCCGCAGACCCCCGTTCCCTCCCCCACGAAGCCCGAAGCTGCCGGAAACACTACCCCATCGGCTCCCATTTCCCTATCCAAAGCCTCTATCAGCGCAGGCTTTGCAGGCAAGAACAAAAAGCCCGTCGTCACCGTAAAGGTGAACGGCCGAACGCTCAAAGCGGGCACCGACTACACTGTCAGCTGTGGAAAAGCAAAAAAGGTGGGATCCAAAGTCAAGGTAACCATCAAGGGTAAAAAGGCTTACACCGGAAAAAGGACCGCTACGGTGAAGGTCGGCAAAGGCACCAATCCCCTCACGGTAAAGGCCGCGAAGAAAATCCAGACGGTGAAATTCGCGAAGGTCAAGAAAGGCGCCCAAACCATCAACCGCCCCCTCGTCGTCAAGAAAGCCGCCGGCAAGGTGACCTACAAGAAGGCCTCCAAGGATAAGGCCACCAAAAAGTTTAAGGTAAATGCCAAGACCGGCAAGATTACCGTTCCCAAGCGCACCAAAAAGGGAACGTATACCGTAAAAGTAAAGGTAACGGCCAAGGGCAATGGCAGCTACCGGGCGGGCTCGAAAACCATAGCCGTTAAAATTCGCGTGAAGTAGCCAGTATACGAGCTTCAATAAGCCAAGGGGCCCGCCGCAAAAGCGACGGGCCCCATTTTCCAGCAAACAGTGTTGCAGCGACAGACCCTACCCCTCGATCAGATCCCGCAGGACGTACTGGAGGATGCCGCCGTTCTCGTAGTAGCGGCCCTCGGTGGGGGTGTCGATGCGCACGGTGGCGTCGAAGGTCACCGAGCTGCCGTCGGCGCGCTCGGCCGTCACCTGCACCACCGCCGGGGCCGGCAGGCCCGCCGAGAAGTCGATGGGGGCCACGGTGATGGTCTCGGAACCGTCGAGCCCCAGCTCGTCGGCATTCTGGCCCTCGGCGAACTGCAACGGCAGGATGCCCATGCCGATGAGGTTCGACCGATGGATGCGCTCGAAGCTCTCGGCGATGGCCACGCGCACGCCCAGCAGCATGGGGCCCTTGGCCGCCCAGTCGCGGGACGAGCCCGAGCCGTACATCTTGCCCGCCAGCACCGCCGCCGGGGCGCCTGCCGCGCGGTAATGCTCAGCCGCATAGTACAAAGGTGCGATCTCGTCCGTGGTGAAGTCGCAGGTCCAGCCGCCCTTGCGGCCGTCGGCCAACTTGTTCGTCAGCTTCACATTGGCGAACGTGCCGCGCATCATCACCTCGTGGTTGCCGCGGCGGCTGCCGTAGGTGTTGAAGTCGGCCGGTGCCACGCCATGGGCCTCGAGGTATTCCGCCGCCGGCATATCGGGCGCAATGGCGCCGGCCGGGGAGATGTGGTCGGTGGTGATGAAGTCGCCGAAGTTCCCGAGCACCCGGGCACCCTCAATGGGAGCCTGGCCCTCCACCGCACGGCCCATGCCATCGAAGTACGGGGGCCGGCGCACATAGGTGGACGCCTCGTCCCAGACGAACGTGTCGCTCGGCTCGGCGCCCAGGGCCTGCCAGGCGGCGTCGCCCTCGAACATGCCGGCAGCGCCCCGCTCGTACAAGTCGGCGGTCACGTACTGGCTCACCAGCGCGGCCACTTCGGCCTCGTCGGGCACGATGTCGGCGAAGTACACCGGATTCCCGTCGCCGTCCACGCCAAGGGCGTCCTTCGCGAGATCGATATCCATGGTGCCGGCAATGGCGTAGGCAATCACGTTGGCCGGCTGCATCAGGTAGTTCTGCGACACATCCGGCGAGATACGGCCCTCGAAGTTGCGATTGCCCGACAGGACGCTTGCCAACTCGATATCGTCGGCGATGGCGTGCATCTGCTCCATGAGCGGGCCAGAATTGCCGATGCAGCTCATGCATCCGAAGCCGCAGGTGTAGAAGCCGAGCTGGCGCAGCGATTCGGTCAGCCCTGCACGCTCCAGCAAAAGCTCGGTGGCACGGCTGCCCGGGGCGAGGATGGTCTTCACCCAGGGCGCGGGCACAAGACCGTGCTCGGCGGCGTTGCGGGCCATGAGGCCCGTAGCGATCATCATGGCTTGGTCGGTGGCCGTGGTGCAGCTCGTCACCGCGGCGATGGCGATGGCGCCGTGGGTCAGCTCGTAGTCGGTGCCGTCGATTTCCACATGGGCCGTGACGTTATCGAGGCCGCGCTCGGTGCAGATGGCGCGGAAGCGCTCGCCTGCCGTATCCAGATCGATACGGTCGTGGGGGCGCGAGGGACCGGCGATGGAGGGCTTCACGCTGCCCAGATCGAGCTCGATCACTTCGGCGTAGGCGCGCGGCGCCGCATTGGGATCGTTCCAGTAGCCCTGGGCCTTCGCGTAGGCCTCCACGAGCGCCACCTGATCGTCGGAACGACCGGTCAGGCGCAGGTATTCCAGCGTCTTCTCGTCCACGGGGAACAGGGTGCACGTGCAGCCGTACTCGGGCGTCATGTTGGAGATGCAGGCGCGCTGGGTGGCGGAAAGTCCGCTCACGCCGGGGCCGAAGCACTCCACGAAGCAGCCCACCACGCCGCGCTCGCGCAGCATGTTCGCGAACGTCAGCGACACATCCATGGCCGACACGCCCGCCGCCAGCTCGCCGGTCAGCTTCACGCCGATGACGCGGGGCACGAGCGTCGTGATCGGCTGGCCGAGGGCCGCGGCCTCGGCCTCGATACCGCCCACGCCCCAGCCGAGCACGCCGATGCCGTTGGCCGTGGGCGTATGGGAATCGGTACCCACCAAGGTGTCGAAGTACACCACCGGCGCGCCGTCGGCACCGGTCAGACCCGCAGGCGATTCCATGACCACGCTCGCGAACTTCTCGATGTTCAGCTGGTGGCAGATACCCTGCCCCGGCGGCACGATGCGCACGTTCTCGAAGGACTCCTGGGCCCATTTCAGAAAGTCGTAGCGCTCGGCATTGCGGGAGAACTCCAGCTTCATGTTCTCGTCCATGCAACCCGCGCATCCGGCCTCATCGGCGATGACCGAGTGGTCGATGACCAGATCGCATGGTACCTGCGGATTGATCTTCTTCGGATCGCCCCCCAGTTCAGCGCAGGCCTCGCGCATCACGGCGAAGTCCACGAACACCGGCACACCCGTGAAGTCCTGGAACAGCACGCGCGCCGGAGAGAACTCTACCTCGTCCCCTGTCTGGCCCGCCAAACCTGCCCCCACAATGCGAGCGGCCATGGCCGATGCCTCCTCGAGCGTGCGCCCGCAACGCAGCGCGTTTTCCAACAACACCGTCAGCGAGAACGGTAACTTGCCGGCGCCCTCAATGGCCGACACAGGGTAATACGTGTAGGCAGCGTCGCCTACTTTCAGCAAAGACTCGAAGCTCATGAACTCCCCTTCTACTTCTCGCAGTTCTCGACGATCTGAATTGCGCGTTTCTTCAGCATGCCGCGCCCGTTGGTGGCGTCAAAGCGCATGCGATCGGCCAGAGCCGCTTTCACCTCGGGTGCCAACTTGCCTTGAGAGAAATCGATGATGGCAATGAGCATATCCTGGAACTCCAAATCGCCATGCCAGCACTGGATACCCTCGTCTATAAGCGGCCACACCTTCTCCGATCGCTTCTCCGTGGTGGCGCCCAGCCGACACAGAAACCGCATGGCTGCCAGACGCAAAGGCCCGCTATCCTCGTCGAACAGCGCCGTCTCCGCCCCCGGAACCGCCTTCTCGCATGTACGCCCATCAAGCGGAACGAGTTGCGCCAAGGTGTCGAGGCATTCCCATCGCGTCTGCGCCTCTGGACGCTCGAGAGCATCCACCAGTGCCGCAGCATGGGGAACCAGTATCTCGGAATTTGCAGCAGCGACAGCGGCAATCACCTTAGCCGCCTGCTGACGACCGCGTCGGCTCCCGCCGGAGAGCGCCTCGATCAACTCGTTCAGCGCCGCCGGATTCGCAATCGCCTCTTCAACCTGCTTCTTTTCCTCAGGAGTTTGGGTTTTCACGGGAACCAATCCTCTCTTGTTCGCTCGCCATGACCGTCCACACGCTTCCACTGAGCATTATACGCGCCGATGCCGAGAACAGATGCGCTTGGCCCCTGTCGAACGGTCGGCGGGAGCCCTGCCTTCGCCCGGACGGCAAAAGACCATCGCAAGGCGCCTGCCCTCCATCCCATCGAGATACGCCAGATACCTCTGAAAAAAGAGCGAGAGAGCCCATGAGCCTTGCCTGCTCCCATCCCTAAACAAAAAAAGCGATGTCATTCGACATCGCTTGTTAGCAAGAAATCTCCTAGCGAACAAAAAAGCGCCCCCTGCGAGCGGAACGACCTGTCCTCCCGCGGCCTGGCGCCGCAGT